>Ga0335069_10000191_pt1 | contig 105825 bp, 148 predicted proteins | sample Lox_Sample_11_FD_206714 | JGI IMG/M metagenome (GOLD analysis project Ga0335069, IMG submission 206714) | Soil microbial communities from Loxahatchee National Wildlife Refuge, Florida, United States - Lox_Sample_1.1 | ecosystem: Environmental > Terrestrial > Soil > Wetlands | place: USA...
CGAGAAGGCGTATTCGGAACCTGAAAAGTACGAACCTTGGGGTCATTCTATCGGGGAACTGTACTTGGAAGGGTACGAGGAAGTATCTCCAGGAGTCTTTGAAATTTATGTAGGAAGTTAGTCCATTTTTCGGACATAGAAAAGCCCCGCTCATCCGTAACCATCGGAGGCGGGGCTTTGTTTGTGTCAATCGGAGTACAAATCGTAGGCTTCGACCACCTTTTTAACGACCGGGTGTCTGACCACATCCTTGTCCGTAAAATGGACAACCGCTACCTCTGGAACGTGTCGCAGTATGTTCAACGCTTCAATTAGCCCTGACTTCTGCGGGTTAGGCAAGTCGATCTGGGTAATATCCCCGTTGATAACCATTTTCGACCCTGGACCCAACCGAGTCAGGACCATCTTTAGCTGAGCCGAAGTGCAGTTCTGCGCCTCGTCAATAATCACGAATGAGTTTTCCAAAGTCCGGCCTCTGAGAAATCCGAGCGCCGCAATCTCGATAGTCTTGGACTCAATCATATCCTTGACCTTCTCGGGCGGAAGCATCTTACCGAGGGCGTCGTACAACGCCATCATGTAAGGGTCTACCTTCTCCTGAAGACTGCCGGGAAGGAAACCTAACTTCTCCCCCGCTTCAACTGCGGGGCGGACAAGGATTATCTTGCTTATTTCCCGGTCGCGGAGGGCTTCTACAGCGGAGAAGACGGCTAGGAACGACTTCCCGGTACCGGCGACTCCGATTCCGAAAGTCATATCGTGGTCGCGGATAGCTTCCAGATACGCCTTCTGGTTTTCGTTGCGAGGGGAAAGTTTGAAGCGGATTGGTTTAGTGGGGGCTTCCGCTGGATCGGCGGGTACGTTGCGCTTTAGTCTCTTGGACAAGTGGGCTCCGTTTGTTAAAGTTTGGTTAATGAGGGTTGTTTTGGGCGACGGTATCACTCTATACAGTATAGGAACCTTGAAATAATCCAACAGGATACTTGAAGGAGTGAAATGCTAGAAATTTACATGATAACTAATCTAGTTACTCGGAAGATTTACGTAGGAAAATCTATACCCGGAAGAGAGAAGAGATTCCGACGACATATTAATGACGCAAAAAATGGATCGAATCTTCCTCTTCACCGTTCTATGAGAAAACACGGCTTTGATAAATTCACCGTCTGTCTTTTAGATACCGCAAAAACCAAAGAAGAACTCAATGAACTTGAGGTGTTCTGGATCAAGAAATTGCGGGCGAGAGACCCCGAAGTGGGGTACAACCTAACTGACGGGGGAGAAGGATGCGCCGGGGTAGTTCAGAGTGAAGAAACAAGAGCAAAGAGAAGTGAATCCCTGAAAGGGATGCACACCGGAAAATTTGTAGGGGAAAAGAGTTATCGTTTTCGCCACGATCTGTCTACTGAGCAGATGGTAGAAATGTATCAAAATGGGAAATCTAGCGGAGATATAGCTCGGGAATTAGGTGCTAGTAAAGAAACAATAAACAGTAGGCTGAAGTCGGCTGGTGTTGTTTTTCGCTCAAATAGTGATGCTCAGAAATTAAAATATTCTTCAGGCCACCATGCTGCGTCCTACCGAGAAGATGTGTCAACTGATGATATGGTTTCCATGTTTTCTCAAGGTTTAACCCACCGAGAAATAGCCGATAAACTGGGGGTATCTAAGGCGTGCGTTAAGTCTAGGCTGGTTAAATTAGGGATACGCCGAACGCCACATAGATGCAATTTGGACAAGGGGAAGGTATCAGAAATGTACCAAGAAGGCTATACTGCTTACGAGATAGCGGATTTGTTCAACGTATCTCCTGGGGTTATATACAGATCCCTAGAAGAATCTGGGGTTCCAATTCGTCCGAAATCCAGCCAGCCGAAGAAGGCTCTCCGTACTGAGAAAGTGTGCTATGTGTGCAAAGTTCTTCTTCCTTTGACTTCCTACAATAAAGACAGAACCACCGTAGACGGACATATGGCAATTTGCAGGGAATGTTCAAGGGTCCTACGAAAGAAGAAATCGGAGGAGATTAAAGAATCTCGAATCTTTCCTCCTCCTTCTTTGGTATCGTATTTCACTGAGGAATCATGTTCAGAAAACGCTGAAACACAGGATCTTGCTGACGTTCTTGGGGAGTCAAGTCCTTCGACGCCTTACGAAGATATTTCTTCTGGTTCTGGACCAGAAGTGGTTGCAGAGCCTTCCGTTCTGTGATATTTGCTTGATCCCAAACGTTCAAAAACTCTGCCGCCGGAAGTCGCGAGGATCGGGAGTACAGCCTCGCGATGTCCGTGGGCATATTTTGAGTTGCTTTAAAGTTGTTCTGAATTTTGCGAAGTTCACCTTCATTTAGCTGATTGGTGCTGTATGTTAGTTTCATCAACTCAGAGAACGGCAGGTCACCAGAGCGAACTTGGTCCTCAAGATGCTGAATGTATCGGTGTCTAGCTTGTTGTGGCATAGAAACGGGGCCGTCCTCGTTATGGTTCGCGGCAAGTTCCACGGCCATCTTCTGGGCAGGTGTTTGGTATTGTCTAGCTGTCCCGCCGACCCCCTTCCAAACTTGCCCGAGATTGCTAACCTCTGGCCCCGTATCGGTCATGGCTTGGCCTAGCGATTGTACTGGGATTGGTGCCAGTTGACTCAAAGCGTTAACCCAAAGATCATTAGGCTGCATCTTCCTGCCCATCTTGTCCCGCCCTGTAATTAACTGAGTAGCCAATCCTACTCCGGGTGACAAGCGGCCTTTGATGAAATCTGAGGGCGAACTCATCATATGAAGAATGTCAGTTGGCAGTACGCGAATACTCCACAATGTCTCCTTACCATCCTTCGACTTGGTAGCCAGAGAGAATGGGGCTTCGGGGTGCATGTTTCCAGTGGTCAGTTGGTTAAGAACACGAGCCATCAAGTACACACCAGCGGCCATACCGATTACCTGCTTACGACCAATTGCTCCTTCGTCTCGGTTGAATAAACGAGCACCTGAACGCATTTCGGATTCGAGCCAGTCCGGGGCGAGAAGAAGCGCGCGCGCGAAATCGGACGTGGTGGCATTTCGGCCCATTGCCCTATAATTCACGCCACCAAAAGAATCATTGGCGTGCTGCGCCGCCGCCCTAGCTACTTTTTCAGTAGACCATTCAGGGTACTTTGCGCGGTAATCGTCGAATAGTTTTTCGGCGGCAGTCATTTTCCAAGCGGGCATTGCCCTCTTAAATATGAAATCAGTTTGGGCCTGCATCGTATCAGCTAGAATAGGACCGATTCCGGGGATTTTACGGAGTAGATTATGCTCTCCCGAAGCTAGACCTTCGGTAAATTCCTGCTGACCCTTATAATCAATTCCGGTAGTCAGATTGTTTCTGACCATTGCCTTGATCTTAGTTTCTGAATTAGGATCGAGCGGGTCTATCTTTGCTCCGTTTTCAATATCGGGAGTGTGCAGTGAGAACGGATTTACTCCCGTCATGATGGATCTTAACCCGAGCTGCACCAAATGGAAGGGAGACAAACTAAGCAAAGTTTCCTTCGCCGCTTTTCCGGCCTTCAGAACCGCCCGTCCTACCGAACTCTTAGACAACGCCCCCTGTTCCAGTCCAAGCCGGTTCTTCAGATACTCAGCGTACTCCGGACTAGCCAAGATGTCCGAATTGACCAGAACTTGCGTCCCGTCTGGGGAGTTGGTTACGAAGTTCCACCCACGCATCGCTGTGTGGTCCAGAGCGATATACCCTTGCGGATTCCAGGCATACTTCTTCGGAATCGCTTCGTTGAAATCTTTCAGGCCGGAGTAGTCTCCGGTTCTCTGCATTTCTTTCAACTGGGCAATTTGCTGGCGGAGGATGTTGTTTCCTTCGGAGTCGTATTTTGCTTCCTTCCGCATCGCTTCGTTTTCCATACGTTCGATAGCGGCCTTGATGTTGTCTGGATGGACTTTCGGAGTCATGTCCTTGATAGTTCCGTCGTCCAGGAATCTTTGCAGGTCTCCCGAAGCGTCCATTTTCTGGACTTCCGCATCCGCAATATTGATCTTCCGAACCCGAGAAGCGTCTACGAAAATCTTCGGGTCTTCCCCGTTTGGTCCGGACACAACGTTGCCTTCCCCCGACAAATATGCAATCGGGCGACCATACGAGTCTTTCAACCCGCTGGACATGAGGTTGGATATGAACTTCCGATTTGCTGCGGCTTTGATGATGTCTACGCGGTCCCCCGCCGTAGCTGCTGCGGGGTCAAATTTCATATCCTTGGGTGACTGTAAAAGAGCAGTCATCAACGTATCATACGTGCGGTTTCGGGCGGAAGTTACGTTGGTGGCAAATTTACCAGCCTTGGCGTTAGCTACGACTACTCTTCCTTCTGGATTATCTTCAAAGAACCTGTGTAGGTGGTTTTCTACATACTCTTTGATGAGTGCGTTTTGATGCGCAAGTTCCCAGTTGCGGTCTTCTTCTGGCCGCATGTAGTCATAAGCGGATTTTACGTTATCAGGAATATCGCCTTGGGCTATTCTCTTCAAAGAGTCTAGTACAAGGTTTTTATACTCGGCAGAACGTCCTGAGAATTTGTTGTTTTCAATGAGTTGTTTGAGGTTAGCAGGCATTCCATTTTCTGGACGAGTTGCCCTTCCGACATCCCCTCGGGATGTTTCCACCCCCTCCTTTACTCCTGTATCTGATGCCTCAGCACCCAATATTCGGCCACCTGCTCCTTGCCCAGTACCTTCAATTCTCTCCTCCCTTCCATCTGCCTCCGACAGAACATTGTAGTATGAAGCGGCTTTGTTCTGGTCGTTCCCTAACTCGTGCATAAAAGTCAACAGAGCTTTATCCGACCGTTTCTGCGCTTTTACTTCTTCTGAATCTCCCAGAATTCCCGGCTTATCATGGCCTAAACGCTTGTTGACTTCTTGTGCGACATTTATCCCTTGTGATTCGGCTACAGCATGTTCTGCCTCTCGAACTCCATTCAGATTATTCACCTTCAGAGTTTCGTCGCTTGGCTTGAGTTTCGTCCCGAGTACGGGCTCGGCCAGCTCCCCCCAAGAATGAAGGGCATGAGAAGCACCTGCAACTCCGAGTACAGAGTTTGCTGCCCATTCCGTTCCGTATTCCGCCGCCTTATCGTAGTCTCCTTCTTTCAGTGCATCAAAGAATCGGGGGGACATAGCCGCCGCGCCTTCTAATTGCTGGAGGGTAAATCCAGTGTTCAAGAGCGTGTTGGCGGTCTTCGCCATCTTGACCGTAGTTCCGAGAGACATTTCCGGGGCGATATTGTGGATAACATGAAACGCCCCGCGCTCCAAAGCGTTTCCGCCGAGCAGGTCTTCTACGCCGAGTCCGTGTTGGTCGAGGACATCTTGTCCGCGCCTCCAAAGATCAGGGTCAACTCCGGCTTCTCGGACAGCATCTTCTACGGGAGTGAAACCTTCCTGGGCCTTCTTGATCGCATCGCCAGTTTGGGCTAGGTCTTTTAGTTCGGCTCGGGTGAACCCACCCTTCTCAGCGGCGATTGCGTCTCTGGCTTCTGGAGACAGTTCTCCCGCCTTTAGAGCCTCCCGCTCCGCTTTGTTCAGCCCCACATCCATAAGGCTTCTTTGGAATTCTTCTTCGCCCAGTTCCGCGTCGCGGCTAACTGCACCAAATACGTTCCTCGCCCTCTGGAGGAGTCCGAGGTCGTGCCCTCCAGCTTTAAGGGCTTCATCAATTACTGGTTTTACGTCGGGCAGACTTCGGGCGGTATCCCGAGCTATCTTAGCACCCTTGGCAATCTGCGCGATTTCGTCTGCGTTAAATGCAGCTTCGCCTCCCTCGGTTATAGCTTCTTTGAGGGCGGTTTCTCCGGCTGAAGCTAGCGGGGCACCTGTACCGAAAGTAGCGGCGGTAAGAGCTAACGACAAGGGACTCGTGAGAGACGAAGCTATATGTTCCACGCCCCTTTCGAATCCTGAAGCCCCTTCTCTTTCTTCTGGGAGACCGAATAAACTCTCGGTCAACGGAGTCTGCATCCAGTCAAAAGCTCTAGAGTACCAAGCAGCATTAGGATCTTGATATAGATGCTTAATAGGTGCTGGAGTTTCGGAGGGCTGTCTAGAAGTAATACTAGAGGGGCCACCGAAAATATCGCTGAGGTCCGGTCCTGAAGTTTGTTTCGGGGCGGTCGTGGCTGGGCTTCCGAAGATGTCACTCAAATCTGGAGTTTGCGGCATTATTGTACTCTCGTTTCTCCTCTTTTATTTCTAAGTATAACTCCTTCTTTTAACAGGCGAAGTCTAACCGCCGATGAAGTTATCTCAAACATCTTCGCTACTTGGACTAAAGAGTTGCCTTGCTCATACAATTCCACAAGTTTTTTACTATCAACATCGATAAACTCTTCTTTGCCTTCTTTGATTAGTTTTTTCCTGTGGGCGTCTCTGGTATTTGGTCGGGGAGAAATTCCTAATTCCCTTAGCCTACCCCTTACCAAAGTTTTTTCAACTCCGAAAATACTAGCTATTTGTCGAGTAGACTTTCCAGATTCGTACAATCTAACAATTTCCTCTGAAGAAACTTCGTGATTGTAATTAGACGAATTAGGCCCCTCTCTTTTTACAATAACTTTGTCTTCTTTGGTTTTTCTAATTTTACCGTTACCTCCTCTGCGCACAACTCCGGCCTCTTTTAGACGAGATAAAACGCAACTTCTACTTATCCCAAGTTCTTCTGAGATGGTGTTGCTTCCCTTATTTTCCAGATATAGCTTGATTATTTCTTCTGTGCTAACATCCCGTCTTCGATTTGAAGACTCTTTCATTTTCTCTATGGTTTCAAGGGATCGTTTCAGTCCGCTAAACGTATCTCCCCCGTCTCCGCCTTCTGTCATATTGTACCCATAGTCTGGATTATTGGAATCCATGAGAAAGATCCATACTTTTTCCAAATCGTTAAGCTCTTTCTTACTTGTCGCCGTATCGACAATTTCTATAAGAAAGGCGGATAAACCATATTTTCGCATAGCTGAGTATAGACGATTGACACGACCATTTTCACAATTGCTTATATGCTTCATCCACCTTACGAAAGGATTTTTCTCAGTCTTACCTATGTAAGACTTACCATTGACGAGATTTTTGATTTGATATATGTAGAACATTTGAACTCATTATATCACATAACTAGGTGTTTGTCAATGCTAATAGAAAGCCGGAATAGACGCCATCCCTTCCTCTGCTTTCTGCTGTTCTGTTTTTGTCGGTACAGTTTCCGTCGCCACCACTTTTAGATAAGGGGCGTCCTGAGGGTGATCTTTTTTCCATTGCTCCAAAGACGATCTAGTAGTTTGCACGGTGGAGCCGTCCCCCCTCTGAACAGTCACCTTATCGGAGGGATATTGGGGAGTTGGCTCTGGGATGTTGAGACCTTTTCGAATAGCACTCTTTTGTTCGGGGGTAATGGGATAGGCCGACAGAGTAGTTTCTACTTGATCCGCAGGCAGTCCTTTTAGCCTAGAAATGGCAGTGCTTACTGCTGGATCATCTGACCCACTGGAAGACCCAAACCTATGGAACACGCTATGCGATTCCGCGTCGTCGAGTTTCTTCCGAGCATCTGTCCAAGTGCTTACTGCTTGCTTATACTCAGGTGAATTTTTATCTGCGTCTTTTATAATCGCCACCAAGTCTCTATCATTCAGAACCGCACGGGCATCTGCGATGTCTTTTTCAACTTTGGGTTGAACAGCAACTATCTCTGCCGGAGTTAAGCCAGCTTTCTCCCAATCTCCACCAGCTTTAGCTAATTTTGCTTGAGCGGAGTTAGCGGATTTTATTTGGTCCGCTTCGAGTCGGCGAAGCGCCGATTCATCACCAGAGGCACGTGCCGCCGCGTTGGCTTGGTTTATGCGAGCGTCTAGCTCTTTGAGTTCTTTTTGGTTCTTGGCCAGAGCATCAGTTTTAACTTGTCTATTGTATTTATCGGTTTCAGCATTCTGAACCTTAGTCATTAACCCGACAAACTGGTCGTAAGGAAGAGATTTTTGTCCAGTTTTCGTATCAGTTTTTAGAGTCTTATCGAGAGCGCCCTCTGGGTAAGAGTCAAGAACTCCTGAATCCTTCATTCGCTTCATGAGGTCAGGAGTAATAATCATGTCTTTTGTCTTGCTGTATTTGTTCCACACAGTCTGGTAATCAATGCCGTCTGTCCCGTCCGGATTTTTTACAGCGTATGGAATCACATCGACAGGTTCCCAATCCACGGTGGAATCACCGGGATGTTCCTGTAGCCATTTTGTGTGTTCTGTTTCTGGTACGTTTTGGGCAGTAGGATCGTTGCCTAGCGCTTTGTATCCTTCTACTATAGGGGAAGCGTCTTTAACCATCTGACGGTGGTCCGTATAGCTCTTCCCGTGAAGTTCGTTTAGGTACTTTAGTTTCTCGATATTCCACATACCGATTTGCGCATCGGTTTTTAGCTTTTCTTGTTTAGCGGTATCTTCCTCCCGCTGTTCTCTCTTCGCGGACAACTGATTCTGCCACTGCTGTTGGGCCTGCTTTGCTTGGAGTGCTTTTTGTTGCGCCAAGTCTTGTCTTTCCGCACCGAATCCTTTAGAAAATGCTTCTGCTCCACTTTTTGAGTCTGTACTAGCAGCCGCGCCCATCATCGCTCCTGCCAAAATACTACGGAACAATTGTCCCGGCTTATTCGGAACAGACCGAGGTACGGGAGGGCTATTCGGATTGGTAGGGTCAGACGGCACGTATTCAGTATGGTTTCCCATCAGAACGTCGTGAATATTTCCAATTACTCGGTGCCACCCTGTTGGACCTTGTACGGTAGGAGGAGTAGTACGAGGAAAAGAAGGAGTGGATTGAGGTAAGTTAATCGGGGTTTCCAAGTCCGCAGGAGGAGCCGCGTTTTGCGCAGCAGTTTGCGCGGCAAACTGAGTAGGAGTCGGAAGTTGAGAGACAGCGTTTGCGGCGGCGGGATTTGGTAAAGTAGGACTGGCCATTATTTAGACTCCTGATAAAAATATGTTAAGGGGGTTTCAACACTAATGTCACCAGTATGCAGTGCCTTCTTCAGAAACATCACTACTTTTTCTTGGTCTGACCGCTTTCCGACACCGTATACACGGAGAAGGTTTTCCAACTTGTCTTCTTTCTTCAAACCGGCGCGGGATTCCCCCTTGACTTTTAGTGTCAGGTCATACAGGCAAGAATGTAGACCACTGATCTCCGTTTTGAAAACGCGATGGCCTTCTGAGTCAATCTCATTCTTTCCGGGCAGGGAGAAGCTCTGTATTAAAAGTGGATTGCGGATTTGGTATGCTACAGATGAAGGGTCAGACCATCCGCGAAGATTTGCGATTGCGTCAAGTAATGATTCTAGTTTATCAACAGACATTCTACCCGCCTATAGCGCCCAAAGCAAAGTTTCCTAGTTGTTCGAGACCAGTAGAGCCGCCAGTTGTATCTAGGTTTCCTAGCCCAGCGCCCATAATGCCCCCACCACTGCCTAGCAACATCTTGCCGAAAGAAGGAGCAGCAGCGTCTAATTCTTGGATTTTGGATGCTTGGTTGAAAGCCTGGGCTCCCGCAGTATTAGCTGCATTTGCGTAGGATGAAGGATTATACAACCCGGCTAAACTGCCCATCTGCCCCATCGCATTCATATAATTCTGTCGGCCTTGCGCGTACCCTTGCTCCGTAATCCCGAGTTGCTGTCCCGATTCTTGCTGCGCTGCGGCTTGAGCCAAACGAGCTTGATTAGCCGCCTGAACTCCTGAACCTATGAATTGGTTTCCCCCGCCTTGCGCCGCTTGAGCCTCTTGACTAGCAGTCTTGGCGGCTTGGTACGCTCCAGAAGTTCCAGCAGTCGCTTGAGTCCTCATCGCGGCGTCTTCGGCGTTTGTGAATCCATACTGTCCGATACCTTGGTTGATGATCGGTTGAAGAGAAGATTTTAATCCGCTGATGATATTATTCATCCCAGAGAAACTCTGCTCGTAGTCGTTCATCAGAGTGGATGTGAACGCCTGCGATTGGTCCGCTTCTGTCCTCTGTTGCCCAGACGCGCCTTTACAAGAGGCAACTTCTCCCGTCCAGAAAATGGACGAGCGGCGGAGTAGAATGTACCGATTCTGGCGGTCGCTCCAAACGTATTCTGTTTTTGAGTAGATCATTACTGCCTCTCTAGGTCTTTGATTTTTGCGCGATAAACTTTGTACGGAAGTTCTTCGAAGGCGTGATTCTTGGTGAGGTTATCCGTTCCCGGTTCGGTGGACAAGTAGTAAATCTCCCCGACACCCTTAACGTGAGCCTGTGTAACCGTAGTCTGAAACAGAGTCTCAAGTGCCTTTGCGTTCTGGAATTTGGTGGCCCCCGGACGACTAGCGAAGGAGTCCATCATGAACACTTGCTGTACTGGCTGGTAGGCCAGTGGTCCGTCTTTGTCATACGCGCACAACACAAACGTTGAAGGAGTCCGAGCTACTTCTGGGTCAAACTCATTGCTCGGGTTTTCCATGCTCCAGTCGTAGAAAGCCTTGGCATCTTCCGGTTTAGCAGGTCTTACGTAAACAAGTCCTCTCATAAATCTCCTAGGGCATCCTGGTCAGAACAAGCCGAATGTCGTCAGACAACCGGCCAATCTCCGTTTTCAAATCTTCCCGAAGCCCAGAAATATTCTCATTAACCTTTTCCAACTCCGCCTGAATATGCGGAAGATGGTTAGTCATAATCAACCTCGTATCATCCCTGGTGGACTCTATGCCCTCTCCAAAGCTGACTAACTTTCGTAGCCACGTGTAAAATCGGTACATAAAGGTTGCGACTGCGGACCAGCCGATTAACTGCGCCCAATGCGCAGCCATCCAATCCATAGGGTTATACGTAGGGGTTGATTGCATTAGCCTAATCTCTCTAGAATAATTGATTGTGGGATATAGGAGGCCGTTCCGGTCCCCGATTTTGTGAAAACCAAAGTAGGAGTCGCGGAAGCCGATGCATTGTAAAACACCATGGACCCGAATCCATACCCTCCGACTACACTTGGTATGATTGATAGATTATTTGTTTGCGCGCCGTAGGTATCCGTGTAGGACCAGACGACCCCGATTTGAGATGATCCCGACGCGGCGGTGCATACGAAATACGTCGAGATTCTATAGCATCCGACCGGAAGCGCGGGGCTTGTGTAAGTATATGTGCCGGATGTCGGGGTAGTGCTAAGTACCGAACTAATCAGAGTAGGTACGGCAGAGGTGTTGGAAATTGTTATGTTTTGGCCAGCCGGAGTGATTGTGATATTCGTCCCGCCGACCAGATTAACTACTCCAGATTCTCCGTTCAAGTAGTTGACCACCTGCCCGTTATTCTGCGGGGTGACCGTGGAAGGAGCGAATACAACTTCCAGAGAGTTTCCGGATGTAGGGGCGGCGGCAAAAACAACCATCCAGGCCCCATTCAGATAGTTCAACGTGTATGCGTAAGACGATCCGACCATCTGGAATAATCCAGCTTTGTACACATCGATATATGGCGTACTCGGGACTCCGTTAATAATCGTAAACGAAGTTGTCGATCCGTCTGCGGCGGGCGTAAGTTGGTACGCCTGTCTTCCGCTGTTTACCGAAGGATCAAACACCGCGATAACCGGAGTAACTGGAGCGGAGGCAAACACCACTGAGTACGCACCGTTAGTGATGTCCAGATTATACTTGGTAGAAGGAGCCTGGAAGACACCGTTCCCGTCGTATATATCCGCGTAGATACCCTGCGGAGTGACAGTCGGAAACGTAAACGTGGTCGGGTTTTGCTGGGCCAGCGTGAACTGCTGGCGGCTGTCTGTAGGGGAAGAGAAAGCTACGAAGACATTCGCCCCCGCAGACGGGGCTGTATTCAGAGACAAGGTGCTGCCGGTCAGTGTGAAAGCAGACGCCTGCTGTAGATACCCATTGATGTAAACATCCGCGTATGATACGTTTAGTCCAGTCGGAGCGTTTACTATCGTGAAGTTTTGAACCGTCCCGTCCGGTGAGGGGGAAACCGTATAGGCATTCCGGATTGAGTTATTGCTTGTGGACAGTCCGAGAGTAACCGTTCCACCCGGTCCGACCTGCCCGCCCCCTGTGATAGGAGAGTTGGTTACTACGTTTACCGGGAGTCCGGGGGTAGCTTGCGGATAAATTTGCGGCATCAATCCCCCAGAGGCAAGTAGAATAATGTGACGGTTATAGGAACAGTCGTGGCATTCAGATTAGTTACGGTTATGTAAATCGTAGAGGAAACTGGATTATCACCGTTATACCCAACCGCGACTGGGGAGCATATCCAAGGAGACTCGGTACTCAGCGCCAAACTAAAATCCCCGATGATTCCGTTTTCTGCCCCAAGAGAGACATATGTACTTGACGGCCTGCCTTGGTCCATAGTCTGAGATGCCGAAGTAGCATACAATTCGACTCTTGCCGGGGAGCTAACTGCGACCTTGTAAAGCAAGAACAACGGAGACATAGCCACTGAGGCCAAGTACGGAACTGATCCGCTAATAGCTGGGGTAACAAACCCGATATTAGTCGGAGTAGTTTGTATTGTCGTCGTGTTTGATGTACTTGCCCCCGAGGAAACAATTGTTGAGGTAGACCCTCCGCCGGAAACTACCGTTGTCGTTGTCGTACTAGACGAGCCTGTTGTTGCTTCTTGAAACAACGGAAGAGTTGCTATGATACGCGCCTGCGGAGTCAAACCGGAAGCATCATATGTGGACAGCGAATCAGGTGAAATTGAAAATGGCGGAACAGGACAACGTGAGTTCTGCGTGTTGTTTCCGAACAACGGAGCGGGCGGGGCAGTTGTCCGAAAAATGGACGGCTGTGTAGGAACTCTACGCGCCCCCAATTGCTCAAGAGACAAAGAAGTAGCTTGAGTAAGTGTGGGCATTAGAGTTCACCTGTGTCGCCGCCGAATATAGTCATAGCCAAAAGTTCGTTGGCATAATTCTCTGCGGGCCAAGAGAACTTCAACTGAAGGTGTCTGCAAACGGCAGGCTGTTGGGTTTCCGAGAAATAGAAACGGTCGTTGTACAGAGTAGAACTCGCCGGTAGCTGGGTCGGGTCCGGTACGAACGTAGAAATCGTCTCGAATGGTCCGGAGATTTCGTCAATCAAAACGCCCACGGTCGGATGCGAACCTACCGCCATGCTGTCCAGAGTCACGAAGATCAATTCCGCGAGTTGTCCCGGCTGTGCTAGAACAATGTTTCCAATAGTCCCGTATGCAGAGTAAGGAGTACCATTGTCCGTATGGACAGAATAATCCCTCTGCAAGATTGGCCCGGAACTAGCGGGTCCGATAAGAAGTTTATGTACGCCCGGAGTTACTTCGACCGATTGAACTGCTTGGCACCCACCCTGGATCGTAGCAAACGGTGACCAAGTTTCCCCAGATTCAGGAGCTGGAGTGGTCATCAAACGATACCACCCCGTCGCGCCGTCACTTACATAGACAGCTTGATCCTGGGTTCCGGCGACGTGCCAAGTTACGTAGGCAGAAGCGGGGTTGAAGTTCTGGAGTTTGTCACCGATAGCAACCCCCACTTGATTGACTCCAGCGTGTGGATTCAACTGTACGAACTGCCCGTCGGAAGTCAGGAAATAGATCAACGTACCGTTCATGTCCAGAGCATTGTATGACAGCAAACCAAGACCCTCGACATACGGAGTAGCAAAAAATGGACTAGATGCTGTTCCCTTCCCGGCGATAATGTAGATGTCGGACACGGTGAATACCAGCAGTCCGATGCTTGTAGGAACTAGACGCTTCACCAGAGACGGGAAAGTGAAAGAATTAGTCGGGTCCCATCCTTCATTCCCGTTGCCTGACGGTGTGTCTGGACCAGTGCTCCAATAAACTACATTACCAACTGAGGCGAATAAACGGTTCAGGTGGTAAGTGAAATTTATAGCCCCAGACGGAGGCGGAGTGTTTTCGGACGCGAGAGAAGGAGAGATAAGGAAATTCAGGTCAGCATCTGCTGTGGTATCTGTGTATCCACTTTCCAAATACGTCGAGAGCGGGAGAGTATACGGCGTGTTCTGGTTGTACGTAGAAGGAATGAGATAGTAGGTAGCCCCGCCGTCCTTTGTCCGGAAAATGGCTACGTAATCTGCTTGTGAGTCGATCACAGAAGGAAGACCACCGCCTAAAGACACGCCAGACGCCCCGACGAAACTTCCCGTAGATGTTGTAGTAGGACCCGCCACGGATACGGTATCTGTCAGAGTATTGACCAAAGCAATACAGTAGCTCCAACCGCCCGCAGACGTAGATATATTTCCGGCGGGAGGAACCAACGCTTTACCGTTGTTAATCCAACTTAGGTTTGGATTATCCGCCGTCAGACCATTAAGAGTCTTCGTAAATGTTGGCGCGATTGTAGAAGTCGTGCCGGATTCAAACGGGACTTCCAAATACCCGTTCGCGTCCACGATACCAGCAGATCCGTTTGTGATGTAGTTGGTTTTGGTGTTCCAGGCAAAGTCAGTTACCGGCCCGATATTTGCCCACACCAATTGCCCAGACGTTTCGGTCGTAAGTGCGTAGCTAGGGGCGAAGGTCGAGCTGAACGGTTGCCAAGTCGGGGCGGACGCTCCGCTAACACGGGTCGTGGAAATAGTTCCGGGGACCGGGTTGACGCCGTTGACTGTGAGGGTCAGAACCTGCCCGGAGTGGTACCAATAATCGTAGTCAATTTCCAGTGGGTAAGTTCCAGCAGTCGGGATATTCACTACGAAGTTTTCGCTGAGGGTAGACCCTCCTGCATTGGTGTTTGTCCCGCCTAAAACGGGGTACCCTTGAACCGCCGTAACCGTATTGTTGTTAGGATCATTTTTAGGCCCGCTTACATAGGTAGCCCCTCCCCCCATCCCCCAGAACATTCCGTCTTTGTGGGTGATGTTGATCGTGTAGTTACCAGCTTCGGGGAATACCAGATTTCCGAGGACCACCAAATCGTAAGTGTTTTTGTACGACGGGAATGGCGTAGTGTACCCAGTGGTATTACCCGACGAGTCCAGTGTCGCCCATTGGACAGGGTTTGCCCCCGCAGCCGACGTGTTCGGAGGATCGAACAAGAAACTGTTTCCGGTAGCCGAGGCTAAAGCTGACCCGGTAGACAATGGGTAGGAGTGGTTGAACCTAGTTACATTTCCGGTGCTGGTTCCTGTAAACAGGTACGCAGTCACGTTCCCAGAAATCTGGGTGGCCGCAAACGGTTCGAGTTGGTATACGCTCGGGACTCCGTTGGTCGGGGTAGCGGTAACCAGCGCACCATTCGTGTAGCTGGTGTTTGGTTGCCATGTTGTGACGTTAGGAGTCGATGGATTCCACAACCCAACTTGCTTACAGGTCCAGGTTACGGTTCCGTCCGTGGTGGTAGCGTTTAGCGTGTTGGCCCAGGTAGGATGCCCTCCCGCCCCGTAGTACCCACTCTTTCCGCCAGTAGTTACCTTCTGTAAATTTCCATTGCTGTCGATGATCGAATCGAGCGGGGAGTAGTATGTAGTATCTGCCCACGAACTAGCGTTGGTGTTTACCTTTACGGACATGGATTGCTGGGTAGGTCCGGCTATCCCGAAGTTCTCAAGCGGCGAACCGCGATTTACCCACAGGTTCACGTTGTCCGTAGTTGTTCCGCCAACCGTGACGTTCCAAGTTGGTTGAGTCGCTCCAGAATACGGAGTTCCTCCGTCCACTACATAGCACGTACCGGTGTCAGAAGTTGGTCCATAATCTGGATAGACAAACGGGGCCTGAATCGTATTCCCAGAGACGTTACTGATTGTAATGACTTGGTTCTGCGGGTTGTATTGGTTCAGGAAGGTAGCGCCGGTCAACCCACTGAAATTGATATTCAGGCCGGTAGTAACGTAGTTAGTTACGGATTCCGAAAACTGGACAGTCAGAACATCGCCTGAAATCTGAATCGATGAAACGGGCATCGCGCATTGGATAAGCTGCTGAAGATTACCGTTTGAATCGACGACAAACGTGTTCATTCCCGCGACAGTATACTTGGTGTTTGCCTGCCATCCAACAGGGTTCTGTACCCACTTTTTAAGGTCTACGCCGTTTCCGAAATAAAGGGTGTTGGCAACATATTGCATGTACGTCTGACCCGCGCCAGCAGATTTACTCCAGACAGCGATTTGGTTCGACCCCGTAGCATCATACAGAGTCGAAGCGGTGTCGGCCATCACCTTGATTGTTTCGGTGTTGGTATTAAACAAACGGAAGGAGTAGAAGTAGTCAATCGCAGAGAAGGTATTTGAATTGTAGACAGAACTTCCTGGACGCCGGATGCAAGTCAGCTTCTGGCTAATCTCAATGTTGGACCCGTCGATGAAGCAGTCGTTTCGCGCACCGATGTACCGCTGCTCCATACGGGTAACTGGACCCTCGCGGAGTGGTGATCGGTTCGACCAAAGTCCCGAGGTAAAAATAGAATTGTACACGGGCACATATTTAGTTGGCTTCGAGGATTGGCTCCCCGCCATCTGGAACTGATTCATTCTGTACCTATAGGAGGGCCGTCCAGAAAATGGACTTTAGTTTATAAAGCTATTGTAACACACAGTGTCAAGTCCGTCAATTATGAGTTGACAACTTATGATCTGTCAAGACTTCTTGCTAAGTGCTTTCGCGTCGGCTTTAAGCGCGTCGTCTTTCGTCTTCATAACCTCTTTGTCGGGATGGTTCAGAGGGGAGTACACCGTGTAGAACTTCAGGGCCGAGGTCTTGGACTTGTTAATCACGTTATGCTTCATTCCAGCGGGCACTACAAAGGCATCCCCGTCCCGCCCGATATACACATTATCCCCGTCAAACACGAATATCCCGACGCCCTGCTCAACCCGGAAGAACTGATCGACGGTATGGACCTCTTCGCCGACTTCTTCTCCGGGTTTGAGGGACATCAGAACTAGCTGGGAATGCTTGCCCGTGAAGAGGACTTTTCGGTAGGAGGAATTTTCACGAGTTAGTGTTTCTATGTCACCGTGGAAGTGTTTCATTGGCGTCCATTTTGTGGATAAAGCGTTTAGAATCCTGCACCTGGAGAATAGAACGCAGGCCCGTACGGCATCGCCGCCGTACCAAGCGCCTGGTATGGTGAGTAACTTCCCCCTAATATGCTCTGCTGGGTGAAAAACGCGAACTCCTCTGCCTGCCTATCTGCGCCACGTAAGGACTTCTCTAGTTGTTCCTCCCACTCCGCGTACATCGCATTACCCTCTGCTAAGTCGTTTTCACGAGTAAGGGCCGCTCTGCACCCGGCGCGAAGCAGGTAGTGCATGTAGTCCGGAATTTGTGATATGGGAGTTTGCAGCGTCGGAAGAATCTGAGGTGCGTGCTGCGCCTGAACCACAACATACCAACAGAGTCCGTTCAAAGCAGGTAATGGGGAAACTCTCATGCAGTACGCCTCGGGGTCCGCTACCGACCACACAACCGACCCGTCCTGAACCATAGTTCCCGGAGTCGCATCAGGCGGCGCGGCTGGCTGCGTGCTTCCAGATACGCCATACGGAAAGAATCCCGGAGGCGTGATGGTAGTTCCGGTATACCCAGGTGACTCGATATTCAAACCTAACTGGGTCGAGTCGATGTACAGAATATTTCCGTTGACATCCTTGAACTGCTGGATTGGAGACTTAGGAAGAGTAGCTACTCCGTATCCGCAACCATAAGCCGTATTCGCCTGCCAAATCCCCATAAACGCCTGATAATTAGGAATATACGAAATACTCATCGGGATATTCTGGATGGAGATTTGGGTTAGGTCTCGGACAGTTTGTAACTGCCTGATTGGTTTTGGTGCTCCGTTGGAGTTGGAGGTGGAGTTGTTAATATCCACGATCCAGGCATTTTCCAGCCAGCCAATGTCCGTGACCTGGGTGCAATAGTCCTGTTGCAACGAGACGGTCAGGAACGGAGGGATTTGGAACCTGTTCCACTTCCAGGGAAGAGACTCATCGAGGATGCGTGAGATCGTCTCGTTGAGCAATGTGAGGAACGGCTCAGTTGAGTATCCCGCCGCTCCGCCCAGAAGATTGTAAAACTCTGGCTGGGCTTTGAGCTGATTGGCCATTGCTTGCCCGGTTATAGTGTTCGTCTGTGCGCCATTCAGGGTAGGCAAGGTATTTCTCCTTCATATTTTGAGCCCTTTAACTGGTTATCTTCGTACCACAGAGGCTGTAGGTTTTTATAGTTGCAAGCGACTAGGAATTGTTCTCTATTTGTTAAGTCAAACGCAGCTAGAGGTATTATGTGGTCGATGTTCCATTTACCACAACCACGACCCCAATTTTCCCCGGTCATTCCATCCTTGAACTTTAATTTAAGATGGGATTTCAACTCGTCGATAGAACACCCCAAATCGCGCACGAAAGATCCAACTTTTGTTCTGGTCTTGATAGCGCGTCCTAGACGGGATCTTAGGTATGATTTTATCTTGAAATTAAGGTCTCTCTTTATCCGTTCTTTTTTACGTATAGTAGCCTTCTCTATTTGTTCTTCTCTGTGCTCCGCGTAGTAGGCTCGTGTCTCTAGAATTGTTTTCTCTCTGAATTTCTCATCAGTGTGATATTTGTTTCGCTGAGCTTCATTTATTTTATCTCTATTCTCTTCATGATATTTATGAAGTCCGTCTAAGCGTTTTTGTCTGTCTTCATTTGATTCCGATAGAAGTTTTTCCCTTCTCCTTTTGTTGTGCTTCTCTCGCAGTTCGGGGTTATTTCTACGTCGTTCATTTTGGAGTTCATTCTTGCATTTCTTGCATCGGGAAGATCTTCCATCCTTTCTGCTGTTGTCGAGACAAAACTCCTCCAACGGTTTTTCTACGCCGCATTTGGTGCAAATTTTCGTTAGAGGAATTTCGTCTGTCGGCATCTACTCTCCTCGTCCATTTTCTGGATTGCTCCTAGTTAATCCGGCTGGGCCGGGTATCGTCGTGCGAACAACATCAATTCCAGATTGTGTATCGATACGTGCTTGTGTCCGATGCACCACACTGTTCTTTGAATCCTGAACCACTTGATGGAGTATTCATAAATGGCTGCGCTGGTGTTCCACCACTTGTCTCCATCGTCACTGTAACGTCTGATCCTGTCACGAAGTTTGAATTAGAGATTGAAATATTGCCGCCTGCCGTGCAGGTGAATGTCCCCCTGCGCGCTGCAGTTGGAGTTACAGCGCCGTCTGGAGATATGGTGAGGGCTAGGGTCCTGTTCGGTGCGATCAACACAGGAGAGGAATTGATTGTATCCAGAACAAGTCCCCCGCCACTCGCGTTGGCTGATTCCACAACTATTGAATGATTTGGCCATGCGCCCACTGGAGACGATCCGCCGATAGCATAGATAGATCCCTCTTGGGTGCCGCCATATAGATAGGCGCTCGCACTTGCACCTTCCGCTGGAGACGTAAACGAACTTCCATTGGAGGCCGTCATTGTATAGACGCTTACTGCTCCAGCGGGTGTCACATAAAATGGATTGCTTGATGGGGTTGTGCTTGACCCCACACCAAATGATCCGCCAGAAAAAACCGCAGTCTGCATCCTATCTGGGGTAAACAATATCGGTACATTGGTTTCTGTACTTAAAACGGTGCCTCCCGTGTTTTGACCTTCGATAACGGCAGAATTGTTCGGCCATACGCTAACGGGGGATGAGGGTCCGACTGCAAGGATTGATCCCATCAAATCTGCCGTGATCGCCTGCCCGTAGTAGAGAGGGAGATTCGAGGCTCCTTCTGCCTGCGCGACGGTGGCTAGATTTGGCGTTTGATTTATCGGGTTCGTGTTTCCTCCCTGCCCCACGTTGCCGTTAATAAACCCAAGCGATGTTAGACTCACAACGTTGGCAGGTGAGCAGAACGGCTGATTTGCCGTGGACTCAAACTCGCCGCCGATGATGATTACATTGCCATAGGTGCCGGTACTGCTGAAGTCAAAGGCGCACGTCGCAACCCCCTCGACCGAGGGATTGATAAATCGGATATTATTTATTGATCCCGTTCCGAACGTGACCTTGGACCCATTATTTGTTTTCAGATTTGTAAACTCGGTCGTATCGCTGTTCTGGATGAAAACGCCTGTATTTGTGCCGGAAAGCTCATCATTGTCAAAATGCAAATCACCTCCCGGCGCAGGTACGTTATAGTAAATTCCGTATCCACCGATTAGGTTATCGATACGTAAATCTTCCACCCAACCTACAATCTCTCCGGTATCCATGTAGACCCCTCCCCAGAGGCCATTCATGGCTATGTTTCGATAGCGGAAACCACTCGAACTTGTTGTGTAAATACCATATCCCGCCGTTGGAGTGATACTGCTGGACTGATAAATCTGGAAGTCTTCAAGAATAGGTCCATTGCTGTACTGTGTTGAGGTTCCGGTAGGAGCCGTATAATTTACGCTGAAAACGTGGTTTGTGGCTGATCGATTCCAAATCGTTGTGGTCCCGGCTCCTGCTCCGATAATAGAAATCGCGTTCGTTACTGAAAGATCGCTCGTGACATTGTAATTTCCTGGGCGGAGATAGACATTTGACCCTGAGTTTATCGCCGCTTGGATCGCCAGTGTGTCGTCGTGGTTTACAGTAGCCCCAGAAACCGTGGTAGAGGCCGAGGCGGCCAGTGTGAATGTGTTACCCAAAATATTCGATACTGTTGTGATAAGCTCTGCACCGCCCCCTCCCGCACCATGAACTGCAATGCCCATTCCTACCAACCAACCGGATGCACTAACCACTGTAAGGGCGTTATTACCAGACGAGATGGACCCGGTTGTTGTCGTAATTACTCCTGCCCCGTTATAGATGGATACCGGATCGACCATACCCACCGTTCCAACCACAGACCCGTTACTACAAATGCTTCCCGGCAAAGCGCCTAGGGGGCACGACCCTCCAGAGGTTATCCCATTGGTAGCCGCGACGGTACCTGCGTTCACCGTGCCTGTTGTCGTAATCGATCCCGTAGTATTTGCCGTAGGCAAAGTCCCGCTAGTTCCGCTCGAAATCGGCAAGGTCTGGACGTAGCTATTCGTGTTGCTGGCGAAATAACTAGATTCACCGCCGGAAGTAGACCCAACCCAAATCTGATACGAAACAGCGTTGGTAACCACAGCCCACGCCCAAGTAATGCTACTGGTAGAACCAGTAGTCGTGACTAATGCCGATTCGTTGGTAGCTGCCGTGTGATTGCCAGCCGCGTCTATAGCTACAATATAAGCGTAGTTACTTCCCGCCGCGACCGTACCGCCGGTTGTAGACGGAGTTCCGGTTGGGGTTCCCGCGTTAGACAAAGCAACCGCAGTAAGCGCCCCAACAGTCAGACTTCCGTTGATCGTTCCGCCGCCGTTGAAACTGCCATTCGAGCAGACATTCGAAACGGTCTGCGACCCCTGACTGGGCGAGGAGATTGCTTCGTTTACACAGTACCCCAAGGCCATATAGTAATCGTAGTTACCGTTCGGGTCGGCAGTCACCGTCGCCCCAGAAATAGGAGACGACAACCCTGGGTCAGAATAAATTGTAGCCGCCGAACCAGTCGAAGCCGAAGTTACGACAACTGTAGCGTAGGGCACAACCTCCGCCTTTACCCCGCCATTTGAGCGAGCGAGGACTTGGCTTACCCGGTGGTATCCCGTAGTAGCCTGAGACAGTCCGAAAAATGGACAAACGATAAGTAGTGCCGCGAGAATAAACTTCTTCATTTAGCCCTCGGTGGTGTTGATTCCAATATTCGGAATGGTTATACTTGCCCCAGACGGGGTGGATATATTTTCAGTGACCATGTAGTTCAGAGGGATGTAATAGTCATAGTTCCCGTTCTGGTCGGAGGTCACTGTGGAGTTAGGAATCAGATGCAGCAGCAGAGGGTCGGAGTAGATTTTAGCTTGCGCTCCCGTTGCGGTTTCCGTGCAGTGAATCCTAGCTCCGGGGACGATAAGAAGGCTGCAATGTTCGCCCCTCGCCGTGACACTGTTTGTTCTGTAGAATCCTTTGGTTGCGTTTGCCACTATCGCCTCCCCTGCTGAACTGCCTGCATCTGCCTCATACTATCCAGTTTGTCTTTCAGCCATATATTCTTTTGCGATTCTGATAGTCCTTCGGCAACGTCTGTTAGTTGCGTGTAGAACAACTGCATAGCTGGGCCGAATCGTGGATCATTCATGTATTCGTAACTCTTCGCCTGAAAACCTTGGTTGAAGAGAAAACTTAGATAATCCGGGATGGGTGTCCATGTCTGGCTTGTAGTTTCGAAAAGTTGGGCTGCGTTTTGATGCTCGACCACAATTTCGTAGACCTTATCCGGCGCGGGAAAGACCCTGAAAGTGATATTACCCAAACCGTCGTCGGCTACTGCCGAAATACGTGTAGGCTGGTTAGGAAGAGATTCCCCAGCAGTAATCAACTCGATCTTGAGTTCCTGAGCCGAGTATCCATTTTGTGGATCATAGCAAGTCGCCTTCTCCATCCACCCGAAATTAGGCAGAGCGATTTTGTAATCCGTCTGTCCGATTACGGTCGTGAACGTAGGATTCTGTGGAGACGCAGTAGTCCGGTTCCACCTCCACGCGAACGGAGGAGCCAGGATAGTCTGCATCACCCAGTCCGCGTTAGAGAAAGCGGGGTCGTTGGCTGTGTTCGATGTGAACGTAAGCGGAGACAGCCTGATAAATTGTTGGGCGAGAGCTATCGTCCGTGATAGTTCAATCGTACTAGCCATTTGCCGTCCTCGGTGGGAAGAGTTCTTCGGGGAGGTTCTTGAAAATTACTTGTGTCAGTCTTTGCGTCTGGGTTTCCAACATGTTCATAAAAAACGGAGTAGTAGTTTCGGATAAATGGGGTTGGGCGAAGACGTGAAACGGATCTAGGAAAAAATGCACAAGTTCGTGCGTCAGGGCGACCGCGAGTTTATCGTAACTGCCTTCCTCGAAATCTCGTTTCGCAGGCAAGAAAGTTATGATGTCCGCAAAAAGATAAACCGAGTTCAGATGGGTTTCCGCGTAGGTCATCCCGTCGTCCTCGTCCTTATGGCTAATCTTTATGCTCCAACTTTGCAGGTCGAAATACTCGGCAACGTTCTGCACAAATACTTCGACCCACTTTTCAAATGTAATTTCCGGCTTCTTAGCCATAAGATCCTTAGAATACTAGTTATCGTCGCGCAAAAATGAATCGTGCTGTGCCTTGAGCGGGTCCATAAACTGACGGTCACCCGCGCGAGAAATCTTGTTGAATGAACCCTTGCGCCGCCAGTAGGTGTAATCGTGGCCCTGTTTATCGACCGGATCTTCTGGGTGGAACTGCCGACCACAAGTCGCGCAAATGCCGATGTCCACCTGAGCGTCTGTCCGGTGCCATACAATAGAAGTGCGACCGTGGACATCCTTGGTTTCTCCAAGACCACCTGCGATGTGTTCGCACCATTCCTCTTGCAGCTTCCGGGTAGCACGCTGCCGTCTGCGGGTTTCTGCGGCCTGTTCCAAGAACATCTTTTCGTTCGCTTCTCGGGCAAGTTCTTCTTTGGTCTTGATGACTTCCCGAGGCTCGGTTGTCTTCAGGATAGCCGCTGCTAGTTTTTCATTGGCTTCTGCTGCGGCCTTCTGAGACTCCAGCAACTGCTGCTTCATGGTTGCAATAAGGGTAAGAAGACCTTCGGAAGAAATAGGGTTTGCGGAAGTATCTACCGCTTCAGATTCATTATTAGTGGGCCGTGCCATACGCTCTCCAAGTTTAATCCAAACTAACGGATGTTTGTCCATTTTCTGGACGGGTTATTGCGCTCAAATTATTTAGATTGCGCGTAAAATATCGTAGTTGCGCGGAAACTTATAGCTTCTTTGCGTTTCGGAAATCGTGCAGCTTCTTGTACCACAAGGAGTTAACTCCTCCAGACGGAGAGCCGAACTCGGTATTGCACTGTTCTTCCGTCAGGATCCCACCTTGAATAAATCGAAGCAAGGCGGATCTCCACCCCATCTGGGTACAACGCTGTAAAACATCCCTCTCATTAAACTCATACTCCGAGTATTCGGGCATCATCCCGAGGGTTACGTACCCGCAATACTTGAAGGATTGATTCTGCCATTCTGGTTTGTTAGTTCCAGATGTGGCGTACAGAGCCAGATCGCCTTTGACTCCGCCTTCGGTTACGTAAAGCTGCGGGTAGACATGGAGTAGCTTCTGGAGGAATACGGAGCAATCCAGGTACTTGCCCGGACGCTTATCATAGAAGAAATCTTGGTCAGGATGGCGTTGTCGCCTCGTACCTTCCGAGTTGTAGTTCATCTCTCGGAGGCGAGCAGTGTGCTCCGCCATGCTCAGCCGTGGGGCTTTCTGGCACAAGGAGCACTGAGGCTCATATCCTGTTTTATAGGAAGAATTTCGGTCAAAGAATTTCCACCGAAGCCAGCGAAAACATGAGACACATTCGGCCCCGAGAACCTCATCAGAGACGCCCGCCTCATAGTCCACAATGTCGTAATCACTTTGGATCGTCGGGTTATACATTAGTTCGGCACCCACAACTTAGGAGTCTGCGGTTTATTAGGATCGGGGAAGGCTTCGTTCAGTTTTTCTTCAATAGCCTTTACTGTGGCTTCTGCGAGTTCGTTGTCTTCGGCGTTGTCTGCGCTAACTGCAATGTCTCGTTCTAGAGTTACAGATCCGTCGCTCTGCCTGACCACCAAAGCGAGAACTCTGCCGATGACATTTTCTTGGGAGAACACGCAGTTTCCGTAGTAATCATCATCCGGCTCTTCGTCTTTATATACATCTACCCAAACTGCCATTTGAATCCTCAGTCCATTTTTCGGACAAATCCGGTTTTTTACGAGACCCGGAAACTCGGTTGATTACAGAGCGCTGAGCGAGAACTCGGTCGGAGTCACGCCGACCACAGACGTAGAGCCAGTGAAGGACATCGTGGCGAAGAAGTTCAAGTCTGAGTATGCCGACACTGACAGACCAGTAGTATACGCACGAGTCGTATAAGTCGGGGTCGTATTGTACGCGGGACCGTAATGGATGCCCCAGAATTCTCCGCCCACAATGGCCGCAGTAGAATCCCAGAACATAGAAGCGTTGCAGAAGAAATCATAGGTTCCTGTCGCCGCCGTGGTTGTGCCCGGAACAGCGAATACAGACTTAGCAGCGGATACCAACGCAGCGTTGCCAGACAAACCAGCCGCCATCGCCGTAGCCATCTGGGCTGCGGTAGCCTGATAAACCGTGATAGTGGGGGCAGCAGTAACCGCCAGAGTACCGATGGTGTATCGACCTTGGATCTGAATCGAGAACGGATGTCCGTCAAACGAAGAAGAGCTAAAGTACGGACGAGCGCCGCGATAGTCCTGACCAGGACGACCGAGGTTTCCGCCAAGAACTGCGGGGTTCTCGTTCACATCAATAGGTCCGTTGGAGCCGATAACTGCTGTCTGCAACGGAAGCGAAATGAAAAACGGAAGGTTGGTCCCTGAATCGGTAACGGTCTGGAATACGCCAGACGAAGCAGAACCGCTTGTAATTGCGCTTACGGTTGCGAGATTGTTCCTCTTTGAGCCGTAGACAGCGGAGGCAAAAGTATCACTATTAGGCATTTAAAGCTCCTTGTTGGTTGTGGGTTGGTCTTTGCCGCTACGGGCATTAGGAAAGAGTTGTAGCTTTGTTGACTTTTTCAACTATCGGATTGAAGATCGCATCTGCGGCTAGTTTGCCGTTCTTGAGATAAATTGCAGCCATTCCGCCGGGTTCGACTAGGACGCATTTATGATCCCCGTACAGCCAATTTCCGGCCTCGTGTACGATGCTGCTATGAGCTACCACCATAGTAGGAACTCCGCATTCCATAGCAATTTCGCAGGCTTCGGCTAAACAGGGTTGGATGCGCCCCCTGAACTGGTTGATTGACTCTCCGCCGGGGATAGGTACATCGGGGTTGTCGGCGTAAGAAGCGACTTCTGCTTCTGCTTCGGGAGTCTTAGGTTTTCCAGAATAATTACCCACGTTCAGCGCCCGCAGATTTTCTGTCTTATGGATAGGCCGGTCGCCGTCCATTTTGGATATGATTTCTGCTGTTTGAACGGCCCTCTTTTTATCGGAGCAAAAAATATGGGAGATTTCAATATGCTTTAGAAGTTCTGCTACTTCTTTTGCTTGTTTGACTCCAGTAGCGTCTAACGGCGGATCGGCAGACCCACGAAATTTTCGGGCGGCGTTCAGCGCGGTTTGGCCGTGCCGGATGAGATAGCAAAGTATATTAGAGGAATCAGATAGCTGCATTTTTCTCTCCGGATTTCTTCCGCTTCTTAGGCTCCGGAGCAGCCTCTACGGGTTCGTCCATTTTCTGGACATCGGAGTTGTCGATAACTTCCGGCTCTCCGAACATTGTTTTTGTGGTGACGCCTGCGGTAAGTGGACCCGACGATTCTGTCTCTTCACTCGGAGCCGGGAACTCGAACTGGATGCCTTCGAATTCGGCCTCCAGCTTTTCCCTGAAATACTTGAAGTCCTCGTGCTGGACATAAGGGGACTTCTTGTTGTAAAGGAGTTCAAACGCAAAAGACCGATAACCCATATCCGCTGATTCGTTACGGACAAGGTCTCGGAGTACGTGGTCTGGAAATGATTTGAGGTGTTGGTGCTTATCGTCGAAAGGGTCAGCTAGTTTACGGGGCATAATCCTCTTTATAAATAGCAGGTCGTTTTATGTAAAGTTTTGGACGGGCGTTGCCCGGTTTGTTTTCTGGGTAACTTGGCTAAGAGATCGTCTTTCGCCGCTGTTGGCCCGTTGGAACAAACCTGCCAGAACGGCTTCTTCTCAGACTCAGGGCTAGTGAATCCTTGATTCGGCCACTTCACGGTACAACGACCTGCCTAAAGTCCAGAAACTGGACTAAACTTATGGGCCTCCGCAGAGCTTCTAGAAAGCAACTCCTAGCTCGCACGTCTAAGAGGGGAGAGGCCCAACTTGGGGCCGGGGAAGATGAAAGGAGAGGAAAATCTTCCCCGGCGGACGCGCCTGGATTTATCAAGGAGGCGGCGCGTCAATCTAATTGTGCGGGTCGGTTGGTTATCCCATCCCGACTGCCGAGAGTCTTCCGCTGGTTTATTCACCTTCGTCAGTTGACCCCTACTTTATCTCGGCGGTAGTCATTGTCCCTGCGGGTCTATCCCCGCCGCCGCACAAACTTATCTAACTCTAGAGTGTTCAAACTTTCCGCGAATGTGTTCGTTGTAATACTTTCCGTGGCTAGGTGCGGCTTGCAATTCCAAAGCCTTTTGTACTGGAACTCCATGATGAGCTATCGTACCACCATTAAGCCGAAGAGTCAACCTTTCGGTGTCGGGGTCGTAGGACGCCTCGTGGACATGGGAGCTGGGCTTGAGTTTAAGTTTCTGGTCCACTACTTGGCCTTGCCCTTGACTTTCTTGAGCTTCGGATTCTTTGCTTTCGCCGCCTTACTAGCCCCACGAGTCGCACTCGCAAGAATTGCGCCAGCGGACTCCTTGCTGTATCCACTCTTCTGGATCTTCTTTTGGACCGCTGCAAAACCCGGATGTTTCTCTGCCATATTTCCTCCGTCCATTCTGAATTAAATTTGCCGGTTTGACTCCCGTCGGAGCAGAGGACCGGCGGCCTCCGACCACGCGATTTGAGGACTGTTAGTAGCCTTGCGCGGGCAATATGTTAGGTTCAGGAGAGGGATTTTACTCTCATTCCCCACTAAATCGGGGTCTTAGTTAGATGATCCTGACCTCTTCGATACGTAGGAAACACAACTACGCTCGGTGAACTATTGCCGCCGAAGCCACATTAGATGCTCCGGTTTCTCCTGCAAGAGCGGATGATTTGTGGGCAGAGGTTGCAGCCTTCTGCTTTTTGTCACCCCTTTAATCGGCAAAACTTGGGAGCCTGACATCGTTCCGCTTCGGCTCCCTAAATCGCCGGGAAACGATAAAAACCGGCGAACTAAACAACTAAAAACAGTGTACCATTACTTTTTCGGTTTGTCAAGGGGTTTCATGAAAATTATACTATCAGTCTTGACTACGATACCAGAATGTGATGGGCACGGCTTGAAGTCACCGGGAAACTTAACCAACTTGTCCATTATTTGGACTCCTTTGGGGTGATATTCTTGACCCGCCAGACCAAACCAGTTCGGTTGTTAACTGGGAACGGTGGGATAACAACTCCTTGAGTATAAATCCTCGGAACACCATCTGTCAAGAGCTTCACTTCTTTTTCCTCGGCTTCTTGGCTTTCTTCGGCTTCGGCTTACCATAGTAGGTCGCGGTTGTGTTGGGCATTCCTGTTGTCACTGATGCGGGGCTGGTAGGCATGTATTTTATCCTCTTGGTTTTGGGCAAGGAACGGGAAAACATTCTTAATCGCCGCTAGTATTCCGTCACTATACCCGGTCCAGTAGTCCTCGCCTCCGTGTTGTGTTGGTTTACGGCTCGGCGGTTTCGTTTCGGGCATAAGATTCCTTTTCCAGACCTTCGATGAAAGTGAGGAGGTTTCGGGCGAGGACCGTCTGGCCGTCCTCGTACCCGTCGTAATAATCGGGGGAGGCGTCGGAAATATCATCGACGCAGAAATCGCGGGTGCTAAGTTCGGACATCCAGGTGGTTAGTTTAGAGAGCATTATGCGGCCTCCTTGAGTTGGGCGTCCATCCAGTCTGCTATGCGTCGGTGTTGTTCGGCTGTGCCTTCGTTCTTAATCCTATTTGCTTTGTATGAAATAACTGCAACATTGCCAGGAACATAACCTAGTTCTGGAAGTATTCTGTCAAGGCTCGGGGAACTGTCTCTGTCTTTCATGTCCCCGAACTCTAGCTTAATTCCCAAGATCGGACAAAATTCCGGAATCACAATGTCCTCTTGTGTTATCGTACATTTGACTCCTGACTTCTTGCAACGTTGTTTGGCCAGTTTCAGAAGACCTCTTTCGGGGTTTTCTTTCAGAGACTTTTTCATCTGCTCCATGATTCTTAAAGAATGTTCAGCATAATATTGATTCTGAACTTTTCTGACCTCTTCATGGTTGGCGGCGTATCGTTCTCGATCTCGTTGGCGAGTACATTCTAGGCACAACGCAGTCCTACCACTTAATTTCTTGCCAAACTCTTCTATGGGTTTTTCTACCCCACACTTCTTGCAAATCTTAGTTTTCATTTTGGCTCATCTCCACATGAGGTTTAGGTCTCCGGGGACCGTGGTGGAGCACGATCCCCTTCAACCGTTGATTCGAATCTGACTACAAGACTATCACGATATTTTGTGTTTGTCAAGAGTTATTTTCGAATATGTCAATGACGACCCTAGCTGCTGGAAGTCTCTGATTGCAAACGTCTTAGCGTCATAGTGCTGCCAGGACGTAGCGTATTTGTGTACCTGCTCAGACTCCCTTCGGTCAGAGAGTCTTGTTTGTTACAGTCCATTTTCTGGACAGGGTAGATCATTTCTGTCTACCTCTCATGCTTCTTATTCGCATGAGGACGGACTATCGCATACTCTTTCGAGTCCCTCTCGCTTAGTCTCTCACGGCGCCTTTCGGCTTCCGCCTTGTTCCCATTCACAGGATTCAAGTCGATCAGAGAAGGTTTAGACAACGCCATCAGGAACAACGTTGTAGCTGACCCCTGTTGCTACATAAGGTTAGACGGTGGACGGGTCATGCTGCTTTAAATCCACCGATTTGACGAGCCGGGTCTGATACTGAACCCTGCTCGGGTGCTGACTGGATAAAGAGCTTCGACGTTTGTTACTGTCCATTTTCTGGACGGGCAGATCGTTTCTTGTTCCGTCTGCCTCTCTATGTCGCCATAGAGTTCGGACCATCTCATCACCCTCAAAAGAGGGGCGCGGTATATGGCCTCTGCACGTTCCTGATTTCTCAGGCTTCGCTCAGGATTGTCTACGAGAGAGTTTCCCTGAATTAGCCGCGTGTTCGACAGCAGTTACCCGCTGAAGCTACAAGCAATATAGTTCTTTGATCCGTCATTGGGGTTCTTCCCGCGTATGTTACTCATTCTAAACAACTTAGAACGGGATGAATCATTTCTGTTCATCTCACTTGGTTACTATTCCCAAGTGTCCAGACTATTGCATCGCCCACAAAATGGACGCCACTTCGCTTAGTCGTTCACGGTGCTTTTCAGCTTCCGCCTCGTTGGCATTTCAGCGTTCGAGTCAATCAGAAGTGGTTTTCCAACGCAGATTACGCTGCGTGGTCCCCAGAGTTAAGGAAAACAGAGAAGATCGCGTCATCTCCAAAGATATACGTATTGTACAGTTATGTTACTCATTCTAAATGACTTAGAACGGGCTAGTGTATTTCTACCTAGCTCTGCATGTCGCCATGCAGCTCGGAGCACATCATCATCCTTTTCAGGAGCGCCGTCTATGCTCTCTACACACTTCCTGCTTCCAGGTTTGGCTCGGTATTGTCTCAGAGAGATGTCCACCGAATTAGCGGCGTTATTCAAGAAGGATTACTCCTTCAGGCTACTAGACTTTCAGGTCCATAGGTATTTCCGGAGATCGTCACTGTAGGCGCAGTGCTGGTTTGTTTGAACGTAACACCCGCGAACGAAATGGTATCTTCGTTCCCAGGGAGGTCCATCAGCATACTGGCCTTGCTCGGGTCGCGCTTGAGGATATCCGTGAGGCCGTTGAACGAGGTATCGTTCAGGACATCGCGGACCACGTTCGGATGGATGACTCCGCCGAACTTGTTGTCCACCAGCGGACGAGCGTTAACGCTAACCAGCGACTGAGCAGCCGACCGGATGTTATTCGCGGTCAGATACGAGCCGTTAGCAAGCTGAGAGTTGACCAAGCTGTCAACCGCAACTGCCGAGTCAGCGGTAATCTGGACAAGGCTGTTGAGGGTGAGGGCTAGGCGGTAGTTGAGTTCGTTTGCGAGGTTCTGCAAAAGACCCGGATCATCGATTGCGACATCGAGTGCCAGATCTGAACTGTTGATAAAATCGGCGTATTGGCCGCGTAGATGTTTTGGTTATCGATGTCACCATCGTAACTCTCTCATAGTCTCCTACGAGTTCGGGCTCTATCATCTTGTCCATTATTCAGACAAGTTCGGCATATTAGTCTCTATGGGTTCTGGTTTCCCAGTCTTCCCTCGGTATTGCCTCTTGGAGGTGTTCACCGATATAGCCGAATTTTACTACCACCGACGTTGCCGACATGGTAGCAACTATTTTGTTACTAGATTCAGAAATAGGAGAACCGCATTTGAGTTTAGGAGTCTAGCATCACTGCTAGATCGCGCCCGACATCACTGTCGGGATCGGACTCTATCATGCCCTCTTCTTCAAGAGGTCTCGGTGTATTAGCCTCTGAGGAGATTCCTCGAAAATTTAATTTCGCCATCTTCTCGAAGTAGTCAAGTTTCTGCTGCTTAGTCATGCTGTGGTTATTTCTAATCCACTCCAGCAGGAGAATAGCACGTTCTCTTTTAACTATAAGATACGGCAAGATCGCTAGGAGTTTGATTTCTCTCTGTTTTCGACCCGCTAATCCTCTAGCTTCAGACATCCTCCATGTCCCTTCGTCTCGGTTATCTTCCTTACGTTTTGACGTAGAGAAGGTTCCTCCGAAGCGGGACATTATCCAAGGAAACACAGTGTTGTCTGTGTTAGAGATACGAACATTTGAAGTATAAGCGCCGTTGCCCTTCTTCTTGCGCTTATCTATAGAGAAACTTCCTTCCGCGTCGATCATACCGGCTAAATAAGCCCAATCTAATTTTGTAGGCTCAACCGGAATTATAGATTCTCTGACTACTTTTTTAGAAACAGGAACAAATGCGCCATTCGCTGTCTGCAAAGACCACATCAAATCATTTCGCCCTTCTGGATTCCTTTCGGAAAACATGGACAAGAATTGGTGCGATATATTTGCCTGCTTCTGTTTAAGAACGATGTAAGGGAGTAGATTTCGAACAATGTCTCGACTGGACGTATACCAAGCATATTTTTGCTTTCGATTACCTTCTGTGGGTAATTTTCTCCACATGCCCCCAAACACCTGTACTAACCACTTCATAAGTGGCCTGTGGGAGTTGTAGACGTAAAGGGTGAATTGGTGCCCAGTTCCCTCTACTGATCGTATGCAAAAACTGCCGTCTCCGTCAATGAGACCCGCCAAATATGCCCATCTCTTTGGGCTGATTTTATCTTTATCCCTCAAGGAATTTTCCTCCGTCTTGTCTAGTCCTGCCGCCAGATATTAACGGATTTGACCGAGTTTAAGGACCGCAAGTGGTTTGTTTCCAATAACATGCGGCACGGTCCCTTCCGCGGCCTGATTCAAATTGGCCGCCAGAAGTGCGTAGGTATAGACAGTTTGTTTTTGGTTGACCGCATCTCTGCGGACTCGCTCTCATGGTTTCCCAAGAGTTCAGGCTGTGTCTTCAGTCCATTCTGGACTGCCCGGCATGTCAGTCGTTCGGGAGCCTATTTCTAGGTTTCCTCGGCGTTGCCCTGTTCATTTATCATACTATCACGCCTGATAGTACGCGTCAACAGGGTTTTCGTCGATATAGTCGGGTTTGAATTCAGCGCTTTACCACTGAATCTGGTTGCCCTGCCGAAGCGGGAGCGGACGTTGCTTTGTCATGCTCAAGAACGGCGTCTGGGCTTTGAGGTTAGGGACTGCTTCGCGTTCATCAATGTGTTTTGGGTACTAGCATCTCTGCTAGTTCGCTCTGCATATTCCTATGCAGTTCAGGCCGTGTCTTCAGTCCATTTTTCGGACTGTCTGGCGTCTCGGTCGTTACGGAGCCTATTTCTAGGTTTCCTCGAAGTTGCCCGGTCTGGGCCTCCTTCGATATAGCCAGATTTGAATTCACCAAGATTTTAGTGAATAGCTACCAAGTTCGGAAGCGCCCCGGATGTAACAATTGATGCAGGAGAGTAACTCATAGGTTACCTTTGTGTTGGTTAGTTAGAGCGCCGACTCTGGGCGCGATGGCGGAGCATTTCAGCCCACAACTTCTGGTGCTGCTCGTCCGACATGTTGTCCAGGTCCTCGACTGAGGGCGCGTTGGGAGTGTCGGGAGTCCTGACGGGTGTTACGTCATTCCTTCCGATTCCTGTAGCCGCTCTCGGGCGCACCACCTGACTCACAATCCGTGGATCGGGGCGCGGCGCAGGTGCCGGTTCGACATCTTGAACCTTTACCGGCGGAGGTGTTTTGGGTTGCCGTTTCACAGGAGCTTGCAGCATAAGTCCATCACTGTTAAGATCCTCGAAGGCTTCCTCAAGATTTTCGACGGTATAAACTCCCGCCGATACAAGCTGGTCGTAGATGCTGTACGCATTCTCTAAACTTACTGTCTGACCTAGCTTAAACTTTGCAATCCACCGGATTAGCTGTCGGTGGTTTTGGGCACCTTGATTATCAGGGTAATAATCAGGGGTGTTAGCCAAAAATGTTTTGTTGACCATTTCCGCCGTCAGTTGGTTGCTGGCGTATTCTGCCTTCTGCGAACCCTGTTGGGCGAGTGATACTAGTTGCTCAATGGTCAATCCAGTCTTCTTCTGGAATAGCGTATCAAGAGCGAGAGCCGGGTCCGACTCCAACTGCGTCTTGATCTCAAAAACTTCGTCTGCCGTAAGCTGGCGGTTCTGTGGCGTCGGCACGTCCATTTTCTGGACAGCAGGTGCAGGAGTCTTCGCGAATTTCAACTTCGCGTTCTGCTCGCGGATCTTCTTAGTCGCGTTAGCCTGAGCCTTGAGCAAATTAGCGATCAATCCGTCCTTCGTCTTACCCCAAAATACCTGCGGACTTCCGCCAGTTGGACTGATGATCGTGCCCTTCCACTGGCCCTTTTCCTTTTCGGTAATCAACTGTGTGCCGTCTTCGAGTTCGGTTACAGTAGGCTCGTCAGGCTCAGGAGCGGGGGCAGGTTCCGGTTCCGGCTCGGGCTTATCTTCGAGGTTCGGATGATCTTCAACGACTTCTGGCTTCATGCCGGGATGCGCGTCTAGAGCCGGATCTACGAACTGCTCTTGGTTATCCGGTTCGACCAAATCGGGGTCTCGGAGGTCTGCGTAATTCGCGCCCCAGTCTACGTTGTTTGCGAAAGGATCAACCGATCCATCAGGGTTAAGCAACCACGGGTCTGTTACGTTTGACATTAATCATTCTCCAAATCCTAATCCAGGATTTCGGGGTTTGTCCATTTTATGGATTATTTATCGTATTTAGGGGTAGGTATTCTGTTCACCGACCAACGCCACATGATCTCGTGCTGTCGGGCGTGAGCAAACATTTCGTGAACTAAGGGGATCGGAACTCCCGTATCTCCGTAGGGCCATTCCGATTCGTCCGCAGAAGATGTTCGAAATATATCGTCTATCTCTCCGCCTGCCGAAGAACAACCCAGACAAACATAGTGATACGTGTCTCTGTCCCAATCTTTATTCAAGCCGAATGTTAGGGGGACTTCTGAATCCTCCGAGTTACTTTCTACATACGGCGGTTCCCAAGAACTAGGTTTTGAAAGAAGGACTTCGAAGTGACTCTGCATGTTATGCCCCCTGCGCTTTCAAAACGTCTATAGAATCAATATACCCAGCCATGTACTTCCGAAGTTCCTCCGTCGGGTGGACTGCGAAGTCCATAGCAGAATTGATATCCGACAAGAAGAATTCCTCAAACTGGGTCATAGCGTATAACGCCGCTTGCGAGGCAATTACGCTCGGGTCGCCCGGTTGGATATGGCGAACCTGCTTGTCCAAATCTTCGACATACGAGTGAATCGTGGCTTTGATAACTTCCCACGCCTCGGTTGGTACATTTCGTAGGATTCGGCCCTTCTCGTAGACATCTACTTGCCGGTCGATCTCCTCTTGGTACACAGGATTGTCCACTACAACCCTCCGAAGATGCTAGTCAGGTCTACGTGCTTCTTTTCGGGTGGCGGGGTAGTTGAGTGAATCCGACCCTCCCGGCCTGTCCTGAGTTTGTGGGCCTGATTGATTAGCTGCTGGAGTTGCTGCGGGGTAAGATTGTCGTATTCGGAACCGGGGATGGCTTGTTGGTTGCCTACTGTAAAGTTTGGTTGCTGCTGCATATTCTCCTCTGCTGTAATCCACAGCGACGAAGTTTGTCCATTATTTGGATGGTTATTTTGCCTCTACAGGAATCACAATGTTGCTCTCATTCGGTGGCGGGATCAAGCACCACTTCCCGCGAACAAGTCCGTCTTCTGTCATTTCCCCAGTCGGAGGAATGTACCCGAACAACCTCCCGTCATCTGTAAGAACAACTAAAGTAGTCGTGTTCTCTCTTATCCAAGTAGAAACTTGTACTATTTTCATTATGCACCCTTGTCCATTATCTGGATGGTGAAGTTAAGCTAGGCGGGAGGTCTTCGGGAAGGCGATAGGGCACTCTCCCTCTGACCGTTAGAATCGATTCTTAAAACATTGTATCACACGTTTTGTAATTTGTCAAGCATTATTTTACAGAAGACTACCAAAACCTACTCCGCTAGTGTTCGGTGATCCAGTTAGTTCTTCTGGTTCGACTGCTCTCTTAAAGGATTCTCTCAACACGTCACGACTCGCACGGGCTATGTTCTCCTGGTCAGCCAACTCCTGCGCTTGCTGGAACTTCTGTTGTTGCAACTGTGCTTGAGCTTGTGCCTGCGCTTGTATCTTCTGGTTCATCTGACCACCCTGCGACTGGGCCTGCTGACGGGCCAAATCTTGCGGGGTCATGTCAGTAATTATGTCGGACATACTCTTGCATTCCGCTGCTTCGAACCAGAGATGGAGAAGTTCAGTAACATCTATTTTCTTACCTTCAAGAGCCAGAGAGGATATGATTTCCGGATTGGCCAGCGTTTGCGAGAGCATCGGAAGGGCCTGATTCAGGTTTCTCCGAGTTTGCATTTTCGACCCAGCTAGGATGTCAAACTTAACTTTCGCGTTCAGAATATCAACAAGATCCCCGCCGTTCTCAACATACTCATGTTTCAGTTCCTCGCTCATGATGAACTGGAGTTGAGAAAGTGGGAGCATCATTCGGTTCATTTCAGCCATATCATAAAGAAACGGCACAATAATCTGATTCGCCAGCTTGTCCACGCATTCGGAAATCACGTTGGACGCGCCCTGAGTCAGCGCCTGCGCCCCAGCGGAACTACGGGCCATATTGGAATGTCCGCTGGCCCCCGCGATACCCTGGGAGGTAATCGAGTTGTTCCCCGACACTTCGCCCACCCTAGCTTGCGACTGAGTGAACAAATAACTGGCTTCTTGGACAGGCTCCCCGAACTTGAGCGGTTCCAGATCGCCCTTAGCGTCTACTTCAATAATCCGATTCGGACCAATTCGGATACTCTGCGTCGGTACCGACTTACCGCGAACCCGAAGCATCGGAGCGTTCAGCTTCAGGTTTGCGATGTTCATAACCAGATTCGTGATGCCAGTTTGGACACGCTGTTCGGTTCCGATCGTGTTATGGGTGAGAATGCAGTCGTCAGTTACATACAGATGGTCAGGAGAATCGACCATGATGCACTGACACTGTTTCTGAGATACTAACTCTACTGACTTGATGAAGCGGGCCGGAAGATACTTTGTTCTAGGTACGTGCTTCTCCACTTTCCTAGTCAATCGGAAAGGATTAAAGGTAACACCTATAGTCAGAATAAACTGTCTGTCAGCAGGTTTTGCGAGACCTGTGTAATTCTTTTCCCAACCTTCTTTCCATCTCTTGGTGACGACAGTTACAGAACCTCCCAAAGACTGAACCAGAAATTTCACGTCATCCCGAAGTCTTTCTGAAGTTGTATAGAACTGACAGGCACCGTTGCTCAGCGCAGAACCGTCTGTATCCATCAGACCAGCAAGAATTGCTTTTCTTTGAGCGACAGATCCGAACTTGTAGACATCGGGAATAAACTTGTAACGTGATGTGCAATTTACTCCGAGGTCACGAGTAACCCTACGGATTACATTACACTTTCCATCAAGAGAAGTAAACTTATAGTCATATTGACTTTGCGGAATTTTAGTGATCTTGGTATTTTCGGGCAGGACTTCGTTAATCCGATCTATGAGTTCTGGATCGGCAGTAGTAAATTTGGGAGTTTCGGTAGTCATACCCCCGTCGCCAAGAAGGAGCCCCATCAGGTACGGATCAAGAGGCTGTACCTTCTCTTCAAATTCTACTGGAGAAACTATAGGTATCCTGTACCGGCATTGGTGGTGGCCAGATTTTGCTTTTAAATCTCCCCAAATCTCCTGAAGTTCCAGAGTTCTAGTTTTCCACCCACGCTTCTGTTTGATTTTTGTCTTGGTTTGTACTGTCCACAAATGTTCTTTGCAGCACTCAGTAGAAGAGCCGTCCGAAAAATGGACACGATAAACATCTTTCTCGCCTTGCGGATATATCCCAGTAACACAGTATGGCTTTCCATCAGAACCGATAACCTTGGTTCCAACTTCAACTTCTCCCATTGTAGTCCAACCATCTGGGGTCAAAATCTTAGCGTCAAGAGGCTGGGAGCGACCGAGCCCCAAACTCCAAAAACTTTGCGGAGAATCCCACCACCCAATCGAGTAAAACGGGATCTTGCCGTAGATATTCTTGTCGTTGTAAATTACAAGTTTCTTCTGGAGGACTACGATGTACGTGTTGTTATCCCACCGTTCGAGGACTTCAAGCGGCTGCTGGAAAGGATCGATGGTCGTCTTTTCCCACGGAGAATCTGCCCGAGCGTCCCAAAGAGGATTACGCCCGCCTTCTTGCTGAGGGTTTGATTCGACAGGTTCTACAGGGGGGAGGAACAATTCAAGGAGTTTTTCACGTGACGGGATGTTGTAGCCTTCCCGTTCGCGGAGTCTGTCCAGGTCTTCCCAAGTCATGTACCGGCGGCGGATAACATACTTCGCTTTTCGAATATCAGGAACGTCCAGACCGGGATCGACCAAGATTTCTCGCAGATTGACGATATGCTCGAATGTGGGCCTGTCTACGACCTCTTCTATTTCTTCGACTTCTAATTCGTCATCCGTGATACTTGTAGCAGGCGCTCCGGGGATTGAACTGGGGATTACGATAGGAGGATTCTTGCGCTTGATGATTTTACGGGTACGAGTAAATTTTTCCCATCCGGCTTGGAAGATGGCCGTGCCGAACAGCAGCATGTTCATGGTTCCCAGACGGATCTCTTCGCGGAAATTTATATCTTCTAATTGGTATCCGAGAAGTGCGGAAACGGCTCGGGCAGCTTGCGCCGAAGTTCCGCTTCGTTCTTGCGTCATAAAAGGAGGGTTCTCATAAAACAAACCGGCAAGAACTTGAGGGGTAAGACCGTTTACCGCAGTTGCAACCGTGTAGAAGTTTACAGAGGCCGCTTCCATCTGGGTTCCGGGCCAAAAATTCGGAGTCATGACCGCGTTGTAGAGGTCGCGGGCATTGTTCCAACCCATTAAATACTCGCGACGACGTTCTCCGCTGTCGGCCTTTTCCGCGTCCTGTAGTACAAGTTTTAGCGGAGCTGAATCAGACGAAGCCCAGGATTGATCGTTAAGAAACGAGAGCGCCTCTTCTTTTGTGAGGTCTTGGTAAGCGTTAACCTCTGGCTGATTTAGTATCATTTATACCCTCGTAATCCCTAGCTTTTTCATTTTAGATGAGATTGTGTTATGCGCTACACCCAATCTTCGTCCAATTTCCCGGAGAGATATATCCATTTTCAATAGTTCTCTAAGAAGTGTTTCGTCTATTTTTCTGCGTTCCACTTTTTTAGCTTGTTCCGATTTGACTTCCCAAAACGGTCGGAAAGGAAGACCAGATTTCTTTATTCGTCTTCGAACTGTATCTGTGCTGATCCCGAAACGCTTAGATATATCTGTTGTAGTAACTCCGTTATTCCACAGAAACACAAGTTCCTCTGAACAAATATTTTTCAAGAAGTTATGAGAGCCTCGGCCTGTCATACGTTTTGACATTTTTTCGCAGGTTTCAGGGGATAACTTTTTACCTCGAACCCCCGTGTGTCTCCCCTCGGCCCACGCTATTCTGAGGCTTTCAGATGTTTTTCTTTTCGCTTCTTCAGTTCTCTTCGTCCCCAGTTTCTTTTGTCTGGCTTTTTCAATAGCTTCGGGAGTTGGTTCTCTCCGGTCCCCTCCGGAAGTCATGTTGTACCCGACTTTTGGATTCATAGAATCTAGAAGAATAATCCATATTGACTCTAAATAGTTAGCCTGCTCGGAAGTTTCGCACGTCATTACCTCTTTGATTACAAACGAGTCTATACCATACTTCCGCATAGCGTTGTACAGGTGCGCCGTGTATCCTTCGTTTCGCCTTGCTCTGCACTTGTGAAGAGTCCACCGACGTTCCAGAAATTGATTCGTCTGCCCAACGTATATCTTATCGTTTACGAGATTTGTAATCAGGTATATAGTGAACATTACTTCGCCCCCGAAAGTTCCACGCAGGTGTTTCGGGATTTTTCAAAGTAGTCCGCAGACATCTTTTTAGCGGCGCGATTCTGAAGTTTGTTGGGTACGGAGGCGTCAATTACCATCTGGATTTCTTTTTCCAGATTGTCGAGGATGGAAACAAAAAGAGGCTGGATAGGTCCTTGATTTACGTTCATTATATTATTCCTTGAATGAATTTTTTGTCGGTTGATTAAAGTGTTACCGACACCACTTGTTGTCCGAAAAATGGACGGGATTAGTACCCGCAATCCGGCTCGATGGCATTAGGAATCATCGCCCCGGTAATCAAATCAACCTGATCCCTCTTCGCCTTAACACTAGTACCCGCCTCCGAAGAACTCTTGCCGACCTTCCAAACATCCTTACTCCAGTTGGAAGGCATCTGGTCCCCATCGTCTTGTACCCTGCGCGGAGATTCCTGTTCATCAGACAACTCTACTAGCTTACCCGCACCGCTTGCCATACCAGCAGGGCCGGAGCCGCCAGTCATGGGGAAGTCAGAAGGCTTACACTGCCGAGGGGATTCGAGATTCCCGCCGAGCTTAATCAAATCGCCGATTGCCATATTATCCTCTTAATCCGGGCACTCGGCCCGATGTTGGTTTGTTGAAGTTCAGAGCAGACTTGCCCATAGGTTTCATGAAACTAGGTTGTCCATTTTCTGGACGAGGGGCAGGTTCTTGCCAGCCATTAGGCCGATCTACACGAAGATGTGGCTGGAAAGTGATACCGAAAAGTTCGTATGTTCCGTTGTTTGGGTTGTCAGAAATTTGTGGCATTTTTCCTTGCAACTTCTGACCCGGAGGAGGCATCCATCTGCTTGGTTGACAGGCGTCTGTGGTATGCTCCGCGATTACCTTGCCGTCGTCATCTATGATTTTGACTTGGAGTTTCACTAGTATACTACCGTCATCTTTTCTATATTGTGCCCGATGATATTCCAGCACGTTTTCGGGAGCCCTTTTTCGTCGTGGTCTTCATATCTTTGTTTCCCGTAGTTGGATAGTATTCTTGTAGTTGTTTCGTAAAGAATATCTTCTGCCCTACGTTTTGCGGACATCGCTTTGATCAATTCCGAGAACTCCTCGTCCGTAATCCTCTGGACTCCGAGTCTAGGAACGTCTTCATAAGGTGTGTACATTTTATCCCCACATGCCAGCCCCGAGCACGTTTTGCATACCGTTCGGGGTGTAGCTTGATGCTTCGGGTTCAGGTTGGAACATATCCATCGGACTTGGTTCTGGTTCTGGGTACAGCGGAACCATCAACCCGTTTTCGTCTAGGGTATAGGCTGGTCCTAGCTTAGAATCGTAGTCCTCTTCGAATACTTCATGCCAGCCGAGACGGTCGATACAAGAGAACATGTCACGGTTGTTTTCGATTAGGGCGATTGTGGCGGGCGGGGAGAATTTTCCGGCTTGGTATCCAAGATTGTCAGGTATGTCATCATGATTATGATCGAACATACATTTTTCAAATTCGTTGTAGACAATCTCTATCTTGTTGAGCGGCGGAGGATTGTTCTCCATACAGAAATTAGCAAACTTGAATCTTCCCTCTGAAATCCATGGATGCAGACTGCCCATTCGAAGTTTCTTGGCGTCTTTCTGCTGGTCTGGGGTGAACCAGTCGATTCCTCGAATAAGTTCTATCAGCCAAGGATCTCCAGTTCTAACCGCAGCTTGCTCCAGAGAATCTCTTAGGTATGTAGCACCTTGGGCATTCTCAATAGCAACCACGAACGGATGTTCTTCCTGAGCTAACTTGATTATGTTCTGGACGATCTGGTGGGGCAGCATCCGATCTCTTACGATGCGGCGGACATAAGCGACGGTCTGCTTTTTATCTGTCCGTTTTCCGGACTCGTCTATAATTGGTTCTTCGCCCCAGATTACGGATGTTCCTACCGTGTAATCTCTGCCCTTCTTTTGGCTAGAAGCTAGATCCCAAACCTGCGAGCACGGACCTTCCCGTGGAAGTTGAGAGTAAGGGACAGTGGCACGGAGAAGCATAGCCCTGTCGAACCCAACTTGACTTGCGTTTCGTGGGTTCTGGTTGCGTTGGCCTTCGAAAGACTTTTCGTCCTTAGTGAGGTCGCCCATGCACCAAGAGAAAGACATTAGGTGCGGCAGGAGTAAGGTGCATCCTTCCTCGCCAGCTTCCTGGTAGGTGACGGGACGGCCTTCTCGCTCCAACTTCTCTCGGACTTCCGGCTTGATCTGGATCGCCCGACCGATCAGGATGTTGGTGTTGGTGGTTTTGTTCTCGTAGAACTCCCAGCCTTGACCGGTTGTTGTGGTGATGTCGCCTACGTTTTTGTCGAGTAGGACACCGTAGTGGTCTTCGTCGGCATACCTAGTCCCGATCAGGTCGATATATGAGCCCCCGAGCGCCAGTAGCTTTTCTGACAAGAAGAGGTGGTTAGATACCTTCTCGCAAAGCAGGGTAGTCTCCGAGTTGGTATCGGACACCGCGTCATCAGCTTTGATTAATTCGTAACGCCATCCTGCCTTACTCTTGCCGACAGATGAAGCGTAAACAGTAGGTTCTTTTCGACCAGTTTTCTTTGCCGCGTAAACTGGACAAGTAAACTCGTTCGCTGCGCCTGCCTTACCTTCCTCCACACAAAAGCTGGGCCAGAAGACGTTCATCCATGTGGGGTCTTCCTTGATGTAGAAGTGGCCGCGAATCTCGTTTAAAAAACCCTCTGCGAGACTCTTTTCTGCGGTGAGGTACAGAATTCTAATATTCGGAAAGCAAAGAATCCAATTTACAGTATCTATATGGTCGAAACTTGATTTTGCCGCGCCGCGAGGGTACAGAAGAAGTCTAGTCTTGACATCGCTTTGTTTATTTATCGGCTTCGTAGGATCTTTCTTAATAAACAACTTAGTGAAAGGCCCGTAATACTCGTCACAGAAAATGTTCTCTTCGATTGGACGCGTTCCGTTGTCGGAGGCTGGGTTCGTCATCCAGCAGAAGAATTGAGCCAGCCACATCAAATCAGTTTGGCAACGGTGCCGAACTTCTTTGCCAAGTCGAGTGTTTGGTATATGATCGGTGCCAAGTTGCATCATGTTTAGCAAATCTTGGCGGATACTAACTAGAAAGTCATACAAGGCCCTGTTGGGAATTTTCTCGGCATCTTTGTAGAACTCGTCGGGGGAATCCTCCAAAAGAGAAGGATTCCCTCCATACTCAATTATCAATTCATCAAAATTCGACGCCAAGATATATCCTCTAATCTATAACTCTATTATACCACACTCTGTCAAGTTACTTCTTCTTTGTGGCCTTCTTTGCCTGTTTAGCGGTCATGACTTTTTCGCCCTTTTCAACCTTAGCCATTCCGCCCTTCTTGACTTTGCCGCCCTTCTTATATGTAGAGGGAGACGCCATACTGCCCGTCTGTTTCATTCCAGTCATATTACCTTCCTTTTGATTTCTTTTTCTTGCTCACCCCGGCTTCACTGAGGGCGATTGCGATCCCTTGTTTAGGGTTGGTTACTTTCTGGCCAGAGCTAGACTTCAGCTTTCCCGACTTAAACTCGTGCATCACATCCGATACCGCTTTACGCTTACCGGCTTTGGTGGTTGGTTTTCTTGCTGGCATATTTCGTCCATTTTCTGGATTGCTTCGTCCTGTTCTCTCAGTTGATCTGGCTAGGCCGGGTATCGTCGTGCTCACAGCGTCAGCGCTACTGGAAGCAGCGCACATTGTACGTTTTTGCTGTAGGCGTGGCGCTTGTTCCGCCGTAATTCCAAACGAGCACTGCCACTGTGTTTGTGCCGTTTCCATAAGCCTGAACGACGAATGGATAGCCAGGGCCGGCGGATCCATCTGTGGCGGTCGCAACACAATTCATGCCGGACGTTGCTCCAGTCACTGTGACAGCCGCGCTGGTATTGCTACCCGATGGAACGCTCGATCCGCCGATGCTTGAGCTGGTCCCCGTAAGAGGGGCGATGTAGTTATTCACGGCCACCCACGAGGATCCGTTGTAAATCCATCCGTAGGTTGTTCCCGCGCTCAAAGCGTCGCGAACAAAGTCGCCCTGTTGGTATCCGGTTCCCGAACTCGGAATAGATTGCCTAGTCTCAGTGCTGGAGAAAAAGACGCCTGTTCCTCCGCTCACGGTTTGCGCATAGGTACGACCGGATATTGGATCAAAAATCGAGGACCCATGCGGAGGATAATTTGGCGATGACATGCTGAGCGTAATCGGGTTGGAGTAGCTGAAATTCGGAACCTTAACGCTAAAGAACGGCGAGGATGTGGAGAAAACAACATACGGGGTCAAAGATGAAGGGCTTCCCGTATAGCTAATATCATCACCATTGAATCGAAGGCCGCTCCCTGCGTTGTCTCCACTTGCTCCAAGAAAATATGTTCCATAAACCATCGTCGGCGTCGTTTGTGTGTCCGAAATTACGTTGTTCTCTGCTACCGAACCAGACCATGCTGTCACGGTGCTGATCGTAATTCCAGACTGCCAAAGGGAAAAACAAAAGCTGGACGCGCTTCCGTTTCGCTGGCCGGGATTATGAATATGGTTCCCCGAGATATCCAAATCAGTGACCGTCGAGAGTGGCTGAATCGTGATGCCTGAACACAGTGGGCTTTCGATGGTGTTTCCGATAATAGACACGTTCGCCAGCGGGGTCGCATTCGATCCCGACAGAGCGATGCCCGCAGAAAAGCTATTGGTCGCCAGCGTGTCTGCGACGAATCGAATGTTGTTGTTCTCGATGTGGACATTCGTCAAACCGTAGGTGCTTGCCGGAAAGAGAGCAACTCCCGATTCGTCATTGGAAACCGACCAGGGATTGGCACCTCGGTTCACGCTGATGATGTTTCCGGTTATGTTCAACCCGTCATAACTCCCGTCCGTAGCCCAGATCGAAACTCCTCGATTCACATTCGAGCAGGTGTTTCCGATCACATTGAGGTCATGAACGACGGATTCATTTGCACTCGTGGCAACGCATGCCCTGTAGTTTTGGATAACATTGCCGCTGACGATCTTCGAATCCTGGTGCACCTCGATTGCGGTTCGCACCCCAATTCCCGCGGCTTGAAACGTGTTTCCCTCCACGATCCCGCCTGTCCCCGTCAGATAAATCTCCGAGGAGTCATGGTCGTAGGTTCCACCGATCCCCATGTTGGACCAATGATTGTTGATGATCGAACAGTTATTGCACAAGTTGAGCGAAACCGTCTGAACGTCGTTCCCATTGATGAACTTTACGTTTTGAACCGTGACATTATGCGCCGTCCCGCCATTTATCTGAAAGGCGATGTGCTCATTTGCGCCGATTGGGTTGCTGTTCACTGCGTTGTTCGCGGCGTTCCCATCGATGGTCAGGTTTTCGATGGTCACGTTTGCGGGCGAACCGCTGAAATCGAACAACGCCCGATAGTTGCCGAGTGAATTTCCAATCTTGATTGTTCCGCTTCCGGTGAAGCCGATATTGTTGTAAGGGATCGTGTAAATATAGCCGCCCGGTGAGGGATTTGAGCCGATGACACACACAGTGGAATCGGGTATGTAAATTCGCACCGGGACAGTATAGGCTCCCCCCGCCGTGATCGCTGCCCCAATCGCCGCGCGGTCGTCCGTTGAGCCGTCGCACTTCGCTCCATAAGCCGCGTTGCGAATGTCGATTACCGGCGTCACGGCAGAGATCGCATTCGCAGCCGCGACGGTACTAAAGTTGGCAGGTCCAGGAGTTCCCGTCTGCCCGATGCTGGAGGGGTTAATCGCGTTTCCATCTACGACGGCGGTAGCCGCGCCTTGAGCATTATTCTGCCCAGTCCCGCCTAAAGGAATCGAAATAGGGTAAGACGGGGCGGTTGAAGAATTGGCGCAAACATTCGGAATGACCTGGGACCCTTGCCCAGGCGCGGATATAGTCTCAGTTACACAATAGTTCAGAGGGATATAGTACCCGTAGTTCCCGTTCGAGTCAGTTGTCACTGAGCTAGAGGCGATAGGAACAGACAAAGCTGGGTCAGAATAAATAGTCGCCCCAGACCCCGTACCCGTAACCGTAACCCTAACCGTAGCATAAGGAGCCACCTGAGCGGTGATAGTATTCGTCCCGCGCATCAGGACTTGGTTAGTCCGATGGTAACCTCCTGTCGCTTGCTGGGCCAGTCCGAAAAATGGACAAAGTAAAATAAGTAGTAGTAAAAGTTTCTTCACAATCCCTCTGTCTAGTTCCGGAGTTACTTGTTCTGTGGACAAATCTCGGAGGATAATCTCCGCCAGTCTCGCTTCGTTCTCATGTTCAGCAGCTATTGCTTTGTACCCATTGTGTCGAGCCATCCCAGCTTCCCGTATTGATTTCTGGCGATGGCCCGAAACGAACAACCTGACTCGCTCCAAAACTTCGAACGTCATGCGGCCTCTAATCTAGTGAGTATTATGGTAGAGTTCAGATCCCCATACGGCAGGTTCTATAAGCCGAGTTCCCATGCTAACTCCGTTCCAGGTTTTCTTCAGGGCACAGATAGTTCCTGAACAAGGGGCTGGGAACAGATAAGAATGGAACTTGGTTTGGAAATCCCCAGTGGTCTTCCCGAGATTATATGTAACGGTATTAGTGTTGTGTAGGGTTTGGGTTATGTCAGGCGAGGAGACTAATTTATCGAAATCGTATATGGACTTGTGTAGCATGTCCAGGTTGTCGTCTAATCTATTTTCAGTTTGAGGCAGGTTAACCAGAGCCCGGTGGGCATCCCCGCCGATAGTATTCATCTGGGTTTGGGTATCTTGGATCAGGCCAGTTGCGGTTTGAATGGTGCTTCGAAGGTCAACTACTCCGCCGTTCAGGTTGTCGAACAAAACTTGGCCGTGACCGTCCCAAGTAGACATCTGCTGCTGTTCGTGTCGTGCGACCAAATCGGTATGGACGACCAAAGACCGAGACTCATTAATCAGTTTGTCCGCGAGAACAATCGTCTCGTCGGCCTTGCTGATCGTCGTGTCCATTTTCTGGACGACAGGCGCGGCTTCGGATACGATAGCCTTGGACCGCTGTCCGACTCCACCCCACTCCCAAGTGGCCCAGGTAGCCATCGCTACCAAGGCCAGCAAGAAGATTCCAATCGAATTTAAGATATATTTGTTCATTACTTCTTAATGAGAGCCGTATACTGCGGGATGTCCTTAATCAAGGCTTCGACGGCCTGAATAACATTGATATCGAATCCAGTATTTTGCAGTTTGGCGGACGCAGCCGAGTCCCCAGCGTGCATAATAGCAGCTACATCGCCGAGAATAGCATACGCCAGTTTCTCAATAGGAAGTGCAATCGCACCATACGTAGGCACGGCTGCGGTCACTGCTTCAACCGTAGACTCAGTGGCCTGAACTTTCTGGATACCAGCCTCGACCTTGGGTTCGTCAGCCTTAACCTTCTCGAAAACTGTTGCGAAAAAATGTCCTACTGTTTTAAACGGATTAGTCACTTGTATCTCCTCTGTTACTTTTGTGTAGGGTCCGCTGTAGTCTGGACCTCGTTAGATTTGTTCCCGATAGCTTTGCCTGTCAATAGCCCGATGCCCGCTCCGATTACTCCAGAGGCGGTTTCCTGCCCGAGACCAAACTGCTTGGACATAAGAGAGAAGGCAATCCCGATAATCAGAACGGTAATCGCCACCCAGGCGGTGTCCATCGTATTTAGAGCGTTAATTATTTTCTGTAGCATTTGTTTTCCTTACATTCCAGGAGCAGCCGTCGGAGTCGCGGGGGCAGATTGAGGCACGGCGGCTGCGGCGGGAGGACCGGCTGGAGCGGCTTGTGCGGATTGGTCGGGAACATTCTGGTCTATATGAGCCAAAAGAGCTGCCTTATCTGGTAGAACATGTTCCTCATCTTCAGGAGTAGTACCGTCGTCAGCAGGGGCGAACTTGTGGCGGACAATGTGCCCGCCTGACTTGCCATGCCTAATGTGGATCTCGTGTGGGTGCTTACCCTTGCTGGACGACTTCTTACCCCCGCCCATTCCCGCCTTGCTGCGGCTTGATTCGTTCTTCATTGGTTATCCTTTGTCCAGAAAATGGACGGGTTACTTGATGGCCTTCTTCAGCATGTTTTTCGCAGATTCCGGAGTCGATCCCTTAACTTTGATCTTGATCTTCGTCTCCCCGAGTTTCTTGGCCTGCTTCTTATCCGACTTAGCATCGGCCTTCATGATCTTCTTTTCCAACTTCTTGTCAGACTTCGCGTCTTTCTTTGCTGCCTTCATATCTTTTGCCATGATAAAATCCTTTGATAGTTAGTTACATGTTGAGCAATTCGGCCAAGTTCCGGAAGTACAATCCCCGAGTTGACCCGATGTTTTCCAACATACTCCGTGTCCAGCCGTGGGTGTTCCAGAGATCCCTGGGACTCCTAAATTCGTCCTCGCACCTGCCGCCGTAGTTGCTCCTGTGCCGCCGTTGTAAACTGCCGCAGATGTATTGACATTGGAACCTGACACATTAGGGGTGATCGAATCGGGCGAGATGTACGTGTAAGCGGCCCCCGCCGAGAGACCGTAGTTCATATCCACGCCATTCAGAAGGTTTGGCGTGCCCGCTGTGTTCGTGTTCGTGAAGGCCACGTTTGCTGTGCCTCCGCCATTCGTCAACAAAGCTCCGGATATAATCATCTGGCCGCTTTGATTCGTAAGGTTAGCCGTTGCCGATGCCGTGCTCAGTTCGGTGTTGATAAATACAGCCACGGAGCTAGCACCGTTCTGCGTGACAAGCGCCGTACCGGTTAGCCCGTTGAAATACGGCTGTCCTCCGGTGATCGTAATCGTGCCCGCTGCTTGAACGCTGATGAACTGCGGCGATCCTCCCTGGATCGTAAGATTCGTGTTCAGAGCCCCGCCAATCCTCGCCGATTGAACCGCACCGGTGTAGGCGTAAGTAACATTCGTGGCCGTGGTGGTGAAGTTGAATAGCGTTGTCGGGCCATTTAGCGTGATGTTCCCTGTTACCGTTACCGCGCACCCATTCCCGTTGATCGTGGCCGCATAAGCAGGAAATGAAATGTTTCCCGTATACGTGTACGGAGTAGACGTGGGAGTGCAATTTATCACGAATGGTTCTGTCAGTGCCGATACGGCAGGAAGGAGAGTTGTCAGTGACTTGAACGGATAGGAGATCGATCCATTTTCAGTGTAACTATCTGCCCTCGTGCCGTCAAGATAAAATGTCGCTACCGGAGTCGTACCAGTCCCTATTCCAGCTCCGTATATAACACCACCCACATAAACATTCCCGACAACTCCGAGATTTGTGTATGGATAGTTCGTTGTCTGTCCGAATAATGGACTAGCCGCGAGAATCAGCAAGAAAAGAATAGATGCGAGAGTCTTTTTCATTCCTCTACAGCCTCGTAATAGCGAATTCTGTTACGGTGACTGTGTTGCTTCCGCCACCTGAAAAAGTAAATGATGGGATGAAGTTAAGGTCAGAGATAGACAAACCGGAAACACTAGCCGTGTTGCTGACGGCCACGACTGACCCGTTCATATACTGAGCAGCGGCTCCGAAACTCAGGATCTTGGTTGTCGAGTCCCATAGGAATTGAGCCTTGAGCCAGAAGTTGATACTGGCTGACGACGTAATCCCAGAAGTTGCCGTACCTGTTACAATATTTGTGCATCCAGTTCCCAAAGTTCCGATGGTATAGTTCTTAGAGTACGGACCTTCGGACCAAGTTGACTTCTTTGCGTTGTAAAGATTAACCAGACAGTTTGTAGTAGTGGCCCCCGAGATTGTACCCGCCATCTGGACCTCAAACGGGTGACCGTCGAAAACATCAGGAGAAACATCAGGCGGTACGCTGATAAAAAGTCCAACAGGGTAGGTAGTTGTAGACAGAGGGAACAATGGAGAAGGAAATCTAGAGTATACCCCGGATGCCGAAGGAGCGAGCAAAGGAGTCTCTGAAGTTCCCGAGACTACTTGCGTGTAGTTACGAATTCCGTAGGAGGTATCCGAGCGGCTCATTTATCCTTCAATCTGTCCACAAAATGGACTAAACAGAATACCAAATAAACAATCTTGTTCCGGTTGCTGTAAGTCCCGTAACCGCAAAATCACGCCAGTTTACCCTGCCCATAACAGCAGGTTCCGAGTCTACAATAAGTTCCGTGTTGGCGGGGGAAGCAGAAGGAACGACCAACGGAGGATACAAAGTTGAACTGTCAGAGGGGGCGGTGATAGTTACGGTACCTGCGGTAGACGCTCCGCCGGGACCGACGGCCAGAACGAGCTTGGATACTCGGATTCCACAACCCTGAGTACAGTTGGTCGAAGTCACCGCAGCGGCATTCCGAAATGTCGTTATATCTGTATCTATCACAATCGGTGAAGTATTCAGAGAGTTCGCCAAGGTGACTCCTTAGTCGTTTAATTTAAAGTGTTTACGAAGCAGAGTTTTGAGGCTGAAGACCTGGGCATCGAAGTGAACCTTGAGGTATGAGTCCGACACATCACGTGCGTCCATAACATCGCACAGGTATTTCTTTAGGTCAACTTCAATTTCTTTTACCAGCAGGTGCCGATCAGCTCCCCAGATTACTACGAGAACGAATACTATAGCGCAGATAATTGCGATCATTTCGTCTCCTCTGGGGGCCTTTCGGCCCCCGTGGGTTTAGTGATATTACACGAGTTCTAGTTTAAACTCAGTAATGGTTAGAGTAGAAGTCGGGTCCCCTCCGCTTCCTTTCGCTCCGCCAACACAAAAAACCAAATCGGACTGCGAGGGGATGGAGTATAGAGTAGTGTTGTTCCCTGACTGGATAACTTGTTGAGAAACAGAGTCCCATACCAGATTCACTTCAGAAACAAAATTACTTACCAGCGAACCGCTCCCCGAAGTTGTCCCTAGAGCTACGCCGGGTAAGTTAACCAAGATAGGGGATGAAGTCGAGGTTCCCAAGTATATAGTAGCGTTCGGGTTCGCTCCTCCAGAAGAAATTTCAACCCGACCAGTTACGATCAGTCTTAAAAGTTTTCCAGAAAGAAGAGGCGCAGAAGGGGCGGACAATACAGCGGTTCCTCCCGAAGCCAGTTGTACCAAAGAAGTAGTTGTGGATGTCTCGGACAAAACTGACAGTTGAGAGGGCTCTATTTTTGCTAAGAACAATTTTATCTCCTGTTTTGTGGTGATTTACAGCCGATTGATGCAGAATTCCTTGATGTTCACGGTTGTCGTTGCTGCCGATGCGAAGGTGAACGAAGGAATAAAGTTCAAGTCGGTAATAGCGACCGACGTTGCGTTGGCATTGGCGGCATTGGCTACGACCGCGCCGTTGATGTACTGGGTGGTTCCGCACCACGATAGGATCTTGGTGAGGCTGTCCCACATGAACGTGGTCTTCAGCAAACAGTTGATGGTCACGCTCGAAGTCAAACCAGCGGTTGCGGTTCCAGTAAGAACCTTGGTACAACCTGTGCCGAGAGTAGCCAATGTGTAGCTAGATGAAGCCGAACCACCAGAGAATGTTGAAGCCTTGGCATTGTACAGATTGACCAAAGTGTTCGTGGTTGCGGTGCTCGAAGCGGTGAAGGACAGGCTGACTTCGAAAGGATGCCCGTCAAACTGACTACCAGCAATATCTGCCGGAACGCCAATAAACACGCCAACAGGATAGGTGGTGGTTGAAAGCGGGAACTCCGGCGAAGGGAAATATGGAGAAACGCCAGAGGCGGTGGGAGCGAGCAGGGCGGTTTCAGAGGTTACGGATACGACCTGCGAATAGTTGAAATTGGGGTAGCCAAAGCTAGAGTCTTGACGCGCCATTTATTGATTCCTTTATAGTTGTGGGGTGATTTGTCTGGGGCCTAGAATCAGCCCCACGTTGCGCAGGCCCGAACCGGGTCTCGATTAGTGTCCAGAAAACGGACAAGATGGAGCGGAAGACGAGATTCGAACTCGCATGTCTAAGACGGTTGCTTGGAAGGCAACGGCTCTACCACTGAGCGACTTCCGCGAACTTGGTCCCCGAAGACGGACTTGAACCGCCCACCTAGCGGTTATCGACCGCTTGCTCTTGTCAAGATGAGCTATTCGGGGATGGTGCCGAATAAGAGATTCGAACTCCTGTCTTCTGGGTGTAGACCAGAGGCCCTGCCTTTAGGCGAACTCGGCAAAACTGGTGATCGCAGACAGAATCAAACTGTCATATCAGGCTTCGGAGACCTGCGCTCTGTTCTTTGAGCTATGCGACCAAACTGGAGATCCCGCCGAGACTCAAACTCGGGTCTGAAGTTTAGGAAACTACTGCTCTATTCTCCTGAGCTACGGGACCGAAACTTGGAACTCCTGGAGGGAGTCGAACCCCCGACCTAGACTTTAGAAAAATCCCGCTCTTCCGTCTGAGCTACAGGAGCAAACTGGTAGACCGCCAGAGACTCGAACTCTGTCCAAGACGCGGTAAAAGCACGTTATGCACCCTCACACTCACGGTCCAAAACTTGGTGCGTCCAGAGGGAAACGATCCCCCGACCTTCTCATTAAGAGTGAGTTGCTCTACCAACTGAGCTATGGACGCATGGTAGGCGATGAGTGAGTTGAACACTCCCGTTGCGCTAATCTGGCGCTTTCCCGAGTCTATAAGTCTCAGCCGCACACCGATGCTATCGCCCGTAAACTTGGTGCCAAAGCGGGGAATCAAACCCCTCATTCCGCTTTATGAGGGCAGATGCCGAATCATCGGCCTTGGCAAAACTGGCGGGAGATGTAGGATTTTAACCCACAAGTTCCGGGTTGGAGCCGGACAGTTTGACATTGAGCTTAATCTCCCGTGGAACCCGGTAGCGGAGTTCAACCGCTGTTTCGAAGTTCGTAGCTTCGCGCCTTATGCGTTAGACGAACCGGGCATTTTAAAATGGTCGGGGTAGAGGTAATCGAAACCTCGTCTTATGATCCCAAATCATAGGCTTGACCTTCCAGCTATACCCCGATGGTGGGCAGTCGCAGAATCGAACTGCGCCGTGAGGCTTTTCAGACCTCCGTTCCAACCATGCAAACTCACTACCCAAAACTTATTCGGTTTTATCTGCATCATCATTCTCGGGCATATAAGAGGTTAGTCAAGCTAACGTAGGATGCTTGCAATGGCAGAGCGGGAAACCGAAAAACACCTTTGTATTGGTGGAGCATGTCGGATCTGCCCCGACTGCCTCCGCGTTGCAGGCGCGGCGCTCTCCTAATTGAGCTAATGCCCCTACTCGGGGTGCCTCCATTTGTAAGGCCCGTCCCGATTATTATAGTGGTCCAAATCATGACAATTAGGGCATAAGAGTTCCAAATTGTCTATCGTATTATTTGTTCGATCTCTATCCTTATGGTGAACTTGCAAAATTTCCGGATGAAGATCATACCCACATCTGTTACAAATCTTATCGTAAGTTCGAAGTGCTATCGCTCTGTAGCTGTATCTTCCATCGCCATAATGACTTGGTCTGAGAATTTCATTATGCTTTCCCATTCTTTGGGCGTCATCTTTGCAGATTCTAGAACAAAATCGGAGTCCGCTCTTCGATTTCTTGAGATTAGATTGACTTCTGTAAAAGATCAACCCACAGTTGTCACACTTTAGTTCATGTATTTTAGACGGATTGGATGCTCGGAAACATTCAGGGCTACAGTATCTCCTACCTGCATGTTTTGGGGCATAGAAACTTTTTCCGCAAAAAGTACAGAACTGCAAAAACAACTTACGCTGCTTTCCATCATAGATAGTTGAAACAATTACCTCTTCCACGTTTAGTCCTCTTCTGGGGGCGGGACCTACGCGAATCATCAATCCACCACCTGTAGAATTTCTATGCTACAGGACATTTACCACGCTTGAGTTTAGCATCCTCAAACACTTATTTTGGGGTGGCCGGAGGAAGTTGAATCCTCAAGAAGCAAATTCCACAGACTTGTCCGACATACCCGTAGTCGGCACGGCCACACTTGTTGTCCATTATCTGGACGAAACTGGAGCCTAGTGAGGGACTCGAACCCTCGCGTTGGAATGGCAGTTTACAAAACTGCTGCTGTCGCCGCTGAGCCAACTAGGCATTTCACGTCCGCACTTAGGGAGGCGGAACTCCAACTTACAAAGAAATACTACCACAACATTTCTTAATTGTCAAGCGAAATCTGGAGCCGAATAGCGGCCTCAAACCGCTGTCTCATGCGTACCAAGCATGTGCTCTTTCTGTTGAGCTAATTCGGCTTGGAGCCCAATTGGGGAATTCAACCCCAGTCTTCTCTGTACGAAGGAGATGTACTGGCACTGTACTAATCGGGCATTAGTTGGCTCCGCCGCGAGGTTACGATCCCCGTTTCCCGAGTTCAAAGCCCGGTGCCTTACCGATTAGACGACGGCGGAATAACTTGGGGAGGTAGACGGGAATTGAACCCGCGTAACACGGTGTGAAAGACCGTGGACAAAAACCAGCGTTGTCGGCTACCTCAAACTTTTTATCTAAAATGGCGGAAGTCGGAGGTAACGATCCCCCATCCCTTTCGGGAGCCACGGTTTTCAAAACCGTTTGTCTCACCATCGACGGCGACTTCCAAACTGGCGGTTGGTTGAGAAATCGAATCCCCGTGCCTTACGACACTCCGACTGCTTTCGAAACAGTTTGCGAACCTTTCGCGGAACCAACCTTAAACTAATTCGCGGAGAGAATTTCGGCGTCAGTACAATGTTTCTTTCGCTGGGCAGTTTCTCTCTGCCTCGGATCGGGTTCTAGACCCCGTTAGCTAGTACCTGAAAAGCATCCCTCGTCTGCACACGACCTATTTCTAGCGCGAAACTGGCGGAAAGCACAGGAGTTTAACCTGATACCTTTCAGTACGCATCCGCTTCCAACGGAGCCTCGGAACGTCCGAGTTTACTTTCCATGGCGGAGAAGGTGGGTGCTGACCCCACGCGGCTCTTTCAAGTCCACTGGTTTAGCAAACCAGCCCGTTTACCGTTCCGGCACTTCTCCGTAAAACTTGGTTGAGAACGTGTGCTCTGGTCGGGTTGATTAAGCACGTTTACCGCAGCCGACCAGCGTTCTCAAACTTGGTGCGGATGGTCGGATTTGAGCCGACAGACCGAAAGGTTTGAGCTTTCGAGGTATTCCAATTCCCATCACATCCGCAAACTTGGTACCCGCAGAGGGACTTGAACCCCCACCCCTAGAGAATGCATCCTAAGTGCATCGTGTCTGCCATTCCACCATGCGGGCAAAATTAAACTGGTACTCGGGAAGGGACTCGAACCCTCATCCCCTTTCGAGGATTAGCACCTCAAGCTAACGCGGCTTCCAATTTCGCCACCCGAGTAAAACTTTGTCGGATTTGTCCAGGCGGGGTCCGACTGGCCTCGATACGTTTAAAGTGGTGTTTGTCATCCACTAATGGAGTACCGTGCTGGACTTCAACCAGCTAAAGAGGTTTTGCAGACCTCTGATTCGAGCCTTTATCTTACGGTACATGGTAGGCGGCCCGAGATTCGAACTCGGATATCAACGATCTTAAATCGTTTGCCTTTGCCGTTAGGCTAGCCGCCCACTAAAAACATCCTACCACGGACAATTGGGTTTGTCAAGCGAAAAGATAGGGCCTCCACCGTTCATCTTCTTCCAACCCAACAAGTCTCAGCAAAGCACGAGACGTATGAACAGTCAATCGACCAGGAGGATTTAGCAACTTCATGTCCGCCTCTTCGGGCGTCCTATCAGCCTTCTTGAGGTTGCAAAATTTGCAAGCGGAAGTCAGGTTCTCCCAAATAAATCCGCCGCCTCGACTCTCAGGCAGGATATGATCCAGCGTCAGTACAACCTTCTGTGGCTTCCCGTTAACGAGGATCGTCGAGCCTTCCTTAGCCCCGCAATACTGGCATCTATAACGATCCCTAGCGTAAATGTTCGACCGAGTAAGGATCGATATCCGAACAGGAATCCGCTTGTAGTTCCTCAGCCGGATAACGCAGGGGAGCATGATGCCGGGATAGACCTCAACACCGTAGTCTTCTTCCGCAACCGCTGAACCCTTGACTAGCAACTTCAGGGCGTTCTTAGCCCGCGTGATGCTGACGGGCTCATACGAGGCGTTAAGAACAAGAACTGCTTTATTTACGAGTGATCCGCTCATGAGTCTATTATAGCATACCCAGTCAAACCGTACTCACCATAGCCCGTTGAACGCACCTTTGTTAGCAAGTTGCTTCATCCGTTTATTGAACAAACGACCGTGGCAGGACTTCTGTGTGACTCTATCCCATGTTTCCACATGTACGCATTCATGAAGGACCGTAAGGATCGTGATCGCCTTGAATTTCTTTATCTCTTCCGAAATCCAGATTTCGAACTTCCGCTCGTCTTTAGGAACCTTTCCATGTTTGGACAAGGTGTTCCCGATGGAGTGCGGTGGCATCTTTGACTTCTTCTGCCACTTGATTTTCACATTCTTTAGTTTGTTCCGGAAGTACCGTGAGTTGGCCAGATGGAATATCTCTTCAAGTCTAGTCATTTAATATATTATATCACGCAGAGTCAACCATTAAGATAAGCCAACAGATCTGGATTGTCCCTGAGAACCTGGAGCAGAACCGGAGCCACACAGTTCACGAAATCTTCCGCGTCCAGTTTTGGATCAGTTTCATACGCTCCGGTAAACGACGGGTAAGTGCAACAATGCAGGGCCTCGTGCAATAAAACTTCTTTGGCTTTAGTCGCCCTGAGATTTTTCCGGATACGTATCTCCGTCAGATCGAAGTCCGTTGAACCGAGTTCGTCAGGAAGTTCTTCAAGTGTCTTCCGGACAATCTTGTACGTATGAGGTCCGATCTTGATTGTCCGTGGCATCTTCATGTTCGCGCCTTGAATAATTCCGATTCCCACTGCCTACGTCTGGTCAGTCCATCAACCGGGGCCAGAACTCCCTTAACCCGAGACTTGTTATATTTCAGGATCTCAGAGGGAACAGCATCGTACTTCCCGTCATTAAGTCCAGTTTCGGACACTAGGGTTTTAAGGGTTCCGCAACCTAGATTGTAACAGAAGCTGGACAGCGCGTCGAACTGGTTCTGGTTCAGAGGGGTTTTAATGAAAGCTACAATATATTTTTCTGAGCGATTCTTCAAGTCCTCCGCAAAGTCGGACATGGCTTTGTCCATAGTCTCGGGAACCTTCTCATTGTCCAGCAGCGGACCCTTGTGCATCAAGTGCCCGACGCCTTCCGTGGCATTCCCTGACAGGTCATTATATGGAACAAGTTTGACGCCTTCAAATCCGGCGATCTTCTTGACAGCTTCTGGGGAGGTGTTCATAGGGGCCAGTGATAAACCTGGGGGTCAGTTTGTCTAGCAAATTTTCGCAAAAGATGGATAGGTACTTTATCTGCATCGGGGCGGAAGTCAATTATCTTGTAAGCACCCTTCCACAGATTGCACCTGACGCACAGAGGCTGAATGTTATAGATCTGATTACTTCCTCCTAAAAAAAGAGAAAGGATGTGGTCTGGGACAAGACGATACTCGGATGATCCGCACCTCAGACATTCGTGATTATATTTTTCTTTAAGGGATTCCCATTCTTCGGGGAGAAATTTACCGTCAGCCTCTGCTTCTCTTTGAAGCCTGTGACGTTTCTTCCTCGCAGCGTAACTCTCTGTTCCGTCTTCGCTGTGTACTCTTCGAACTCTTTCTTTTCTGAAAGTCGAACGAGTCTCTCTAGGCTCTATTCTATCTGGGTCTTCGTCCCAGCGACTACTCCTACACCCAGCACATCTGACTGGAATCGAATAGGCAGACCATGCGTACCCACATAGGTTGCACTCACATTCATACATTGTTACTATGATTTTTTCAATCATTCGTTTCCTCTTCCGAACAGTAACTACTGCTTCGGCGGTTTACAGATATAGCAAGTGCAGGTAGCAGAATGTTTAGGTCTTCCAAGTTTTAAGGCCATCTGCGCCAAAATAGATTCAGCTACAGAAGATCCAGGTGGCTTTGGTTTCTCTGTTTGAGTCTCGTTCTTCAAAACTTCTACACAGGAGAATTGGTCTAACTCCGAAGAGGAAAGTATTCGACTAACTTCTTGTTCTATCGGTACTGTTTTAGAATCCCTAGAATTCCAGTCTCGATGCTTCCCTTTTCCAGCACAACGCTTAGGAATGCTTTCGGATAGCCAAGTATGCCCGCACCAGCAAATACATTCGTTTACTTCTTTTCGTCTTATCATCTGGTTCCATAGTACCAAGTTATTTGTCGTCCCATAGAACCCGATCTTTATCTTTTGGTTCCATAGTACCAAAACTTTTAAGGGAGGGTCGGGGTCGCTAGGTGAAGTCTCAGTCCTACGGCACAACGCGGGGGTCAGGCCCCCGGTGGGTGGGCCGCGTTTCGTAGGGTCCCCCGCAAGTCGCACATATCAAACGACTTAGCGCCACCGTAGACAAGTCTCTTGGAGAATCTCCGCCGGACCGATACTGCATCTATTGCCACACTGTAGTCACAGCTTACCTGTAACCTATTGATTCTAAAGGGGCGATGCAAAACTAATGTTATCGGTCGATGGGTTTGGCCGATTCGGTGGCCGATGCCCGGTGAAAACTGTATGTTGATTCTAAACGACTTAGGCCATGTAACCCCGCCGCTGTGTCCTGTTCTATGGCCGATAGCCTAAGGTAAACGTCTCAGTACTGAGTCATTTAGATCCTAATACAGACGTGCTACTTGCCTTGGACACGTCTTTGCCTCTACCCTTGCGCTTTGCTCTAGTCTTTGGCTTAAGTCTTTTAAAGCCTTGCAGTTGCCTAGTCGCATCCAAGACTTGTTTAATGCTGGCCTTGGGGTCCTGGATAATACGGATTAGGGCTAGCTCTGCTATTTGAGATTGAGTCTTGGGCATTAGGTAAGCGATACTACGTAAGCGTATGGGTTGGTACGGGCCCGTGTGATCCATTGCGAATCTAGCAATAATTGACCGCGACTGAGGATAGCGCTTGCTGTGTGCGGGCCCGTCTATAGTGTATAGAGTGATTCGGGGCGCGAAAACGTGCATTCCGTCCGTAAAATGGATTTTCGCAATGTTTTTCGGCCTTCATTATCAATCGTTTAGGGTAGTTTTCCACATTTTCCACAGACAGGGGAGATTGACACAAATTCGGGATAGTGGGAATCTAGGAATGTCAACGCAACAAAGGAGACGAGATGGCACAGCAACCAAATTGGAAGAGCATCGGCACGGTCGGAGATGTTAACCCGTTGGACTATGACGGCGGATACGTATATGAGGATACGACTGGCGTCTATCCTGCCGAATTGGAATATGTCCGGAATGTATCGGGCACAGAAGACGAAAACGGACCGTGGGAAGTCTATCGCTGGCCATTGGACCGCTACGAAATGGTCGACGCGGGCGGTGATACGCTGCTAGTGCCGTTTGGGTTTGGCTCTCGTTCAGATCTTCCTCATCCGCTGGCCAATTACGACGCGTGGTTTAATGACGACATTTCGCAAGTAGCATCCTATGTTGGATCCAACGTTGCGGAGATGCGTGCTTCGCTGTGCTCCGACAATCCGATGGAGCGGGCCTGGGTATATTTGGACCTTGCGACCTGCCACGGTTTCGAGAATTTCGACTCTTACCCTCTTGACTACTCGGACCGCGAAGAACTGGAGAAGCGGTACGCAACGTTATAGAATCCGTCCAGATAATGGACAACTTACAGCGTAACCCATCCGCTATATGATGGGCGGGGAGTTGAGACAATGCCTGATTTTTCTATCGGATGTTTGCTGGTTATTCTCGGCGTAGTGTTGTGTTTAGTGGCGCAGTTTCTCGCCGAATGGATCAATGATTAGCGTCCATTTTTCAGACAACACCCTAGGGTAAAATCGCCAGTACTGCGCTGTTTTGCCCTACTGATCTGTACTCACGGCGCAATGGAGGAGCTAGAAAATGAATTCCTATGTGGTAATCTGCGGAAACATTGGAATGGTGTATTCCGGCGGAGTGTATCAATCCGCATTGGACGCGTTCACAGTCTACAAAAACAAGTCTATTCGGGGCGAGGGGCGCGCAAGCGGCGAAAGTGTTACCATGTTCCGGAATGGCGAAGTAATCAAGGAATTCATCGGAAGCACGGACGAAAACGAAGACTAATCGCAGAGTGGCCGTCCGGAAAATGGACGGTTAATGCGGCGGTCCCGTCACAAGCCGGGACAATCCAAACCGTATTCCGTGAAACTCACGGCGAAAGGGAAACATGTACGTCCCGAAGAATCTCAAGCTATGGACATTGCCGGATTCATACTTCGGCGAGCGCTGGACGGATTATTACGTGGTAATCGGTGCTCACCGGGACAGCGACACAATTTCTCGGTGCAACTTCGATTGCATCCTTGCCGACTTGGAAAAACTGGAATCTGAAACGTGCAAGGAATGGGACAATGGGACGGATGACGAATCCGCCTTGCAGCACGTCACAGAGAATCATTGGGCCGTTGGATGGGTCGAATGGATCGGAATTCACAAGAATGCGCCCGATGAATTGTTGCGGCGAGCCGATGAAATAATTGGCGAGCTGGAAGATTATCCGGTGTACAACGATGACAAGCTGTCAGAATTCGAAGATGAACAGGCTTGTGAAGCTTGGAAGTCTTACAGCTTGCGGGACCGAATCGAACTATGTGCGGAGTATGGAGTCTCGATTTTCGCCGCGCGGCGCGACTATCCGCCGTATGACGATCAAGGCGGAATTCAGCAAACCTTACTAGGCTACTAATCCCATTTTCCGGACAAAACAATGAAACCAAATAATTGGATCAATCCTCGGGACGATTACGCGATCTGTAGAGCAAAACAGGTCGTCGGGTACCGGACCGGCTCCGCCCTGCAATCACACATTAACACTTGTCACGGCGGGCAAGTTTCCGATACTTGCCCCGCGTGCAAAGAGATTCAGCGCAAGATGGAGGCAGCAAAGTGACCATTCAGCAAGCCGCATGGCAAAAAAGAAGCGACGTTGTCGATGTAGACTGGAAGGAATTGTGGGAGCGGTACGACTACCCGCATGCTACGATTCTCGGAGGCTGCCAGAACGTCTCGCACCGCACGGCGCAACCGTTCTGGAGCACACTCAAACGGGCGGCGGTTTTGACCGTGCTGTTTACGGCAGTGTTCGCCATTTTCACCGCAATTGTGTTTTAGTCCATTTTCTGGAAAGTTTTCCACAATTTTCAGGCTTGACACGGAAAACAATAACAACTAATCTTGAATCATTGGAGGGCAAGACATGGTCCTCGACCCGCGTTACAAAGCAATGGAGAACCCTACTATCCTACTCATGCACGCTATTGGATGGCAGGGCGGAACGGTTCACCAAGTGGCGGAACATACAGGCTTGCCCGTGCCCGATATTCTTTCCTTACACAAGCATGAGCCGTATTCCGGCTTGAATTCTTCGGCGTGCTCCGGGTGGACCAGTGTAAGAACGTGTTCTCTCGAATGGAACCAGGAACGGATCTTCCCGAAGTACCACGGCAACATTGACTTTTGGTCCGGGGTTTTACAGGCTCAGTTCAGCATCGAGGTAATGGGCCTATCCTAACGGCACAATCCGAAAAATGGACAACTCACGGGGGGAAGGTGTACCATGAAAACAATTTTCTGGGATGTGTTTCATAATGGGCGCAAGATTGACAGCGTACCATATTCGGCGGACTGTGATAAGGAATATGTGCGCCGCTCACTGATTGAACACGACGGGTATAACCCCGACATCCTTGTCCGCAAGGCGCGATAATGCGAATGTGGATGGTCGAACCCCGGCTAATGTGTCGCAAGCATCTGTTAGGTGAGCACGTAGAGCTGCACATGCTAGTCGGGAGCCTTCAGCGCGGAAAGTCAATAGCAGGTTTCTTGTCTAGGGGCCTGCTAGAACCTCAACACATACGAGAGCGTCACGCGATTTTAGTTGCGGAAATGGAACGGCGGGGATACTCTCATAACAGTGCACTCGCGGAATACGAAACCGATATAACCGGCAAGGTGGACAGACAAAAGTCATTGCAGGATCTTTCGGGAAGGTGTATCGAGTGTGCGGAACGGATCAAAGAACAAGGAGGCGCGGAAAAATGATTTTCAGGACAAGGAAAGACGCGAAGTCGTGGGCGAAAGCGAATCTCCGAGGAAAATACTATCGCCTTGTGACATCTTACGTAAACGCAGAGCGCGGCTATGAGACGAAAATCGCTCTCCAGTCCCGCCCATTTAGCCGAATGAATGATCCGAAAGTTTACGCCTAACCGCTTAGCCGGAGCGTTATCCGGCCCCTCTACCGGGTTTAACGGTCCCGGCACTGATGAGCGCGAAAGGCGCGAAAGGGAGAATCCAAAAAAAAATGGACAGAACGACGAATCGAGTGGACGTACCGAAACGGGTTTTAGATCGCGTCTACGCATCGAAACCTGAAGACTGGAAACAGCACGAAAACGGCGGCGGATGGGTGCATAAAACCGCTTATGTTGAAAAATCGGCTTATTTGCATCCTACGTCGATTGTGTCCGGCGATGCTCGGGTGTACGGCAATGCTCGGGTGTACGGCGATGCTTGGGTGTCCGGCAATGCTTGGGTGTACGGCAATGCTCGGGTGTACGGCGATGCTTGGGTGTCCGGCAATGCTCGGGTGTCCGGCAATGCTTGGGTGTCCGGCGATGCTCGGGTGTCCGGCGATGCTCGGGTGTCCGGCGATGCTTGGGTGTCCGGCAATGCTCGGGTGTCCGGCAATGCTCAGGTGTCCGGCGATGCTTGGGTGTCCGGCAATGCTCGGGTGTACGGCAATGCTCAGGTGTCCGGCAATGCTCAGGTGTCCGGCGATGCTTGGGTGTCCGGCAATGCTCGGGTGTACGGCAATGCTCAGGTGTCCGGCGATGCTCGGGTGTACGGCAATGCTCGGGTGTCCGGCGATGCTCGGGTGTCCGGCGATGCTTGGGTATTTTCGCCCCTCTACATCCAAGGCACAATGCACTCGCTCACCTTGTGCAGTTTTACGCAAATTGCTGTAGGGTGCCACGTCCATGATATAACCTATTGGATGAAGCATTACAAGGCAATAGGGCGGACCGAGGGGTACACGAAAGAACAGGTAAGCGAGTACAAACGACATTTGGATTATTTGGCCGCAGAGTCTGAGCGGCTACTGGCTGCAAAAATCGAAACGAAGGAATAACCAACCGCCCGCCGGAGCGTATCCGGTAGGCTCTACAGGCAAGCCGTCACGGGGCAGAGCTGAGCATCTACTAATTGCCTAAAGGAGAACCATGAGTAAGTACACGGAACAGGCGGAAAAGTTTCTCAAGGACCACGGCCTGACATTCACGGCGCAGCTTATCGGGTCTGATTGCCCGAAGTTTTGCGAAGATGCAGCCAAAATGCGGGAAATGGACAACCACGAATTCCTATCAGAAGTAAACGAAGCGGGCGAAAGTTTTGCAGAATCCGCCCAAGAAATGTTAGACGCACTCCGCGCGGCGCAAGAATCCGAGGACAATGAGGCTGAGGATGAAGCGCGGCGGACAATTGACGCGCACCCGCTTTCGGTCCAGGTTCGTGGCGGATGGCATACTCCGGGTTGCGGCGGCAGAGTGGCGGAGGAATTCGAGATTCTGCTAGGCACCGGTGGCCCCGCATCCAGGATCATCGGGGAACTGAACGAATACGCCGAACCCGATTCGGCGCGGTTTGAATATCAGGATTGGTTTAAGCCGTGGACTCCAGCGCTCAACTTGTCTGAAGATCAGAATGAAGCGATCCTAGAATTTGCCCGCCAGTTCTATTACGGCGAATAACTCACGGCGCAACCGGCCCGCCCATCGGCCTAAAGGTGGGGCAGAGAATCAGGAAAGGGGAGTAAAAAAAAAGATGGCATACCCAACTCTTGAGCAATTTGAGCAAGCCCGCCGCGAACTAAGGCGTGCGGATAACACCGAACTGGAACAGAAAAAGCCAAAGAGCAACGAGTAACAGTCCAGAAAATGGACGACAGAGTTTTCCACAGCTTTCGGCTTGACAAAAACAACCAAACGAAGTAGTTTTGATTGAAAAGGAGAAACTATGTCACCAGCAACGAAAGGCCAGATCACCAAGGCGCGGAAGATCGAGGACAGCCGCGCACGTTTTAACGCCGTCCGGGCGGTGTTTGCCAAGTCGATGCCCGCCGAACAAGCAAAGCACGCGGCGCGAAAGGCACTCGTAACGTCCAAGTAATGGACACGGCAGACTTGCTCTGCCCAGATAGCTAACCCCGATTATCTGGAGAGGGCAAGAACCGAAATAGGGAGAATTTGTGATTGAAACCACAATCAAGTGTGACGTGTGCGGGGCTGTCAAGGGCCAAACCAACCATTGGTTCGACTTGTGGCGGAGCGACGAAGGTTGTATCATCGTGGCCCCATCAAAACCTGACGTAACCGCCAGTCAAGTATGCGGGAAGAAATGCCTGCATGTTCTGATCGACAAATTACTGGAGGGGAAATGAACATCCTAGTCGAACCCCAAGGTGAGGGCGACGTAGTGGCAGGAATGGTTAACGGTGTTATCCTGTCTGTCCCGTTTTGGGCAATTGTACTAGTCGTGATGTGGCTGAAGGGGTGCTTGTGAGGAAACCAATTGCAACTTTGGAGATCACTGCGGGGTCCCTCCTTCGCGGAGAAATTCGCAGAGAACTTGACAAAATTGTCTATCGACACCCTGAGATTTCTTACCGTGAGTTTAAGGGATTTCTTTCTAGTGATTTCATCATACGTGGCCCTTTGGCGCATGTAGGCAGGATCAAGAGGTGGCTGGAGGAGGTAGGCAATTGACCGACCTCACGGCGAGATCAACCCGGCTACGATTCACAACCAGCTCCGAGGTTCGGGAGGCGGGCAAGCATCGGAGAGTAGTCTGCGAAGCGCGACCACAATACCTGATTGTCAAGGCATCCGGCCTGCATTCGTGTTATAGTATCCCTTGGGATGCTATCTGGAGCCTAGCAGTTAAACAAGATGTCGCGGCTAAGAAGGCCGCGAAGAAGGCGAAGAAGGAACCGTCCAAATAATGGACGAGAAAGCAGGATCAATGAAAGGCTTCAAGGGTTTTGACAAGGATCTGAAGTGCCGAGGTTTCCAATACGAACTTGGCAAAACATTCGCCCACGAAGGAACCGTAGACCTTTGTTCGCCCGGCTTCCATTTCTGCGAAAACCCGCTTGACGTGCTCTCTTATTACGGGGTGGCAAACGGAAATCGTTTCGCGGAAGTAGAGGTCGATGGAGTAACTGACCAGAAGGAAAACGATTCAAAACGGGTCTGTTCTTCTCTTGCCATCGGTGCAGAAATTTCCCTCAAGAATCTAGTCGATCATTCGATTAAATTCATCTTCAACAAAACCACAAACCCCACCAGTGGCGACTACGCGCACTCGGCCACCAGCGGCGACTACGCGCACTCGGCCACCAGCGGCAACAACGCGCACTCGGCCACCAGTGGCGACTGCGCGCCCTCGGCCACCAGTGGCGACTGCGCGCGCTCGGCCACCAGCGGCAACAACGCGCATTCGGCCACCAGCGGCGACTACGCGCACTCGGCCACCAGCGGCGTCTACGCGCACTCGGCCACCAGCGGCAACTACGCGCACTCGGCCACCAGCGGCAACTACGCGCACTCGGCCACCAGCGGCGACTACGCGCACTCGGCCACCAGCGGCAACAACGCGCACTCGGCCACCAGCGGCGTCTACGCGCACTCGGCCACCAGCGGCATCTACGCGCGCTCGGCCACCAGCGGCAACTACGCGCACTCGGCCACCAGCGGCGACTACGCGCACTCGGCCACCAGCGGCAACAACGCGCATTCGGCCACCAGCGGCGACTACGCGCACTCGGCCACCAGCGGCAACAACGCGCACTCGGCCACCAGCGGCATCTACGCGCGCTCGGCCACCAGCGGCAACTACGCGCACTCGGCCACCAGCGGCGACTACGCGCATTCGGCCACCAGCGGCGACTACGCGCGCTCGTCTGCTATGGGGGGAAATTCAATAGCCGCCGCTATTGGTAGAAACGGCGCAGCAAAGGCATCCGTAGGAAACTGGATCGTTCTGGCGGAATACAAGGACAACGGAGAGATTGTATCCGTGAAAATGGCAAAAGTGGACGGCGAGAAGATCAAGGCCGACACTTTTTACCAACTCAAAAACGGGGAGTTTACGGAAGCTGAATGACCAATCTAACCAAACGCGGAAACGTGTACCATTATCAATCCACAGTCGGCGGGAATCGCCTTCGCTGTTCGTTGGGCGTCTCTGACCCGAAGTCCGCGTCTCGGCTGGAGAACCGCGTCACCTTTGCTCTGGCGGACGGGCCAAAGTCCGCTATCTGGCCCGAACTGAAAGCGGCGCTCCCGAAGACCGGTTTTGATATTTTAACCAAAAACTTGAACCTTCCGGCGGATTCTCCTGACCTGCTAGAGTTTGAGCAATCGTTTTTAAAGGATCTGTCCCGCCGAGCGGACCTAAGCGACATCGCCGCTTCCACGGCAGAAATGTATGGGCGGATTTGCGGTACTTTTTTTGATCGGATGGTCGAGATTGGCGTCCAGAAAATTGACGAACTCACGGCGCAAACGATGGCCGATTACTTTGTCTGGCGGAAGAAATCTATACTGGCCAAAAACCCGGACAAAGGTGCTAGGGGTCTCGAAACCGAAAGCCGCATCTTGAAAGAGATGTTCAACTTCGCGGAGAAATCCGGCCTACCAGCACCCCAGTTTGACCCGTACAAGTCGCCGGTCGCGGCGGACGAACCTGATCCGTTTTCGGCGGACGATCTGGAAAAAATGAATAGTGTAGCCGAAGAAACCGAACGACTTGTCTACTTGATTTTCCGATGGACAGGTCTTCGCCGGTCGGACGTAGCGGATCTAACCTGGGGCGCAATCGAATGGGGGAAGTCGGTTCTGTCCTGTGTTACCAAGAAGCGGAAAGTGATGGTTCATGTTCCGATGGCTCCAGTTTTGGTCGATGCGCTAAAGGATGTGTACTCGGGTCAACCCGCGTCCGAAAATATTTTGGTCGGACTCACCAAAAACATGCTATACTCAATCATCAAGGGTTTGGGGGAGAAGGCTGGAGTTGAGAACTGCCACCCCCATAGGTTCCGCCACACGTTCGCTATTAACATTTTGGAGCGCGGCGGATCGATCTATGACGTGGCTAAGATCCTGGGCAACCAAACCAGCACCGTAGAGAAATACTACGGGAAATTCACTGATCAGGCGCAGGAACGAGTACGGACAATGTTGTCCAAATAATGGACGAGGAGGAACAATGGCTGATTTATCTGGTTTGAAGGTCGGGGACCCTGTAGTAATCTGCACGGCTGGGTATGGAGATGCGCCCGACAAGATGGAACGTTCCGAGGTAGTCGAGGTCACAAAAGGCGGAAACTACAAACTCAAGGGAAGCACGGCAGTTTGGAATACTAAAGGAAACTATCGAGGTCAAGATCCTTACAGTAGGATGTATTTCGACAGGTTCAACCAAGAGATCTGGGACGGAAACGTTAAACAATGGCGGGAAGTAAGAGACCGTTTTCGTCTCAAGAATCTCGATTTTGGAAAGCTACCCATTGAGACCGTTCGCAAAATGTTGAAGGTTCTCGGAGAGGAGAGTTTATGAGTGATTTGAACTGGAAGCAACGGCTCGGCTTAATCGCGGGCCTGATTATTTTCTTCCTGTTTTTCGCAACGGTATTCATCGACCTAACCTGCGGCGGGTTGTTTTAACAGAACGGGGGTAAAATGCACATCGAATTATCCAAAGCGTATTTGTGTCTGGACTGCGACTGTATTGGGGATAACTCACGGCAGTGCGCGGCCTGTGGGAGTCATTCGATTATCAGCATGAAGGTTGTGGCTAAGGCAGAGAAAGCATCCAAATGAAACACTACAGTCTGATTGACGAGATCGTCATTGTATTTGGAGTAGTCGGGCTGGTTCTGTACCTGACGAAGTAACGACAACGCTGGCACAACGGTATCAGCCCAAGGAGGGCAAAAATGTACGACCCGATGAGTGAACCTAACTGTCAGGACTACCAACGCGCCTACGGAGACGAGACGGTTCGCGTTGAGTGCTCCCAGTGTTGCTACGCGGTTTCCGGCACGGACATCATGTCCCTCGAAGCCAAGGTTGATAGACATGAGCGAGAGCAACACCCGCCGCACGTTGAGCGGTAACGTCGCGATGTCCACAACGAACATGAGCGTAAAAGATAAAAGGAGTCCAAAAAATGGACAACGAATCCGTGTTTGTAAGCATGGTCTGCGATCAAGTAGCCAAGATCGAGAAGAATATGAGGGAGATGCGGGCCTTCTATATCTTCTCAGACACCCGACCCGGAACCGACACCGAACGTCTGACTAAAGACGCCGATGATTGGGTAGCGTATCAGAAACTATTCCAGTTTTAGGAGGAGAGATGACTGTAAACAACAAGAAATTCCCGACAAGATGGGAACCGACCGGCTACGTCTTTGAAGACCCGCCAAAGAAGGATCTCAGTGGGCAGAGGTTCATCCTCGCCACTTTCATCGGGTTCTTCGTGGGGTTGTTTTTGGCGATTGTTGCCGACCCTGCGGCTTTTCTGCTTGGGTGGGTGATTTCTACGGGAGTAGTTTACGCGGCGCTCAGTTCGTAGGAGGATGAAGGATGATCTACGAGGAGACATTCTTCGACTTACTCAAAAGTCCGGGGCATTGGCTGTTTGAATTGTTTTTGATGGCCGTGTTTGATGGTATAATCGGAGCGTTGCTCTGGCCGTTTGTTCGGAAACACTGGGCGCATCATTTGGACAGAGACAGAAAAGAAGGGTTGTCCAAATAATGGACGAGGAGGTGTCATGAGTATTACTCACATTTTAGCTAGGATCGCGCTCTACAGTGCGGGATGGTTCCTGACCGCCACGACTTTCATTAACCTCTTCCGTTGGGCCGAAAAACAACGAACGAATCAGAAAGTGGACTGCCGGTTTGAAGGGGTTGTAGTGGCTACTTTCATCTGGGCGGTTTTGCTCGGGATTATTTACTGGTAGATAAGGCGGGGTATGGACGACGTATTATGGCTTGACTATGAAATCGTAAGCGAATGTGACCTCTCAGTTCGGGGGCTCGACAACTACGCAAAACATCCGTCTACCCGTGTAGCGATTGCGGCTTATGCGCACGGAGACCGGGCCACCAGAGCTTGGGAATCCCATAAATCCCCAATGCCGTCCGACCTGCGAGACGCGCTCGAAAATCCTTTCGTAACTGTCTACGCTTGGAACGCACAATTCGAGCAAGCGATTACTTGGGAGGTCTTGGGGATTCATAAGCCAATCGAAGAGTACCGTGACCCAATGGCGGCGGCGCGGTACTTGTCCCTTCCTGGTTCTCTGGAAGATGCGGGCGAAATCCTTGGACTCGGGGCAGATCAGGCCAAAATGGCGGCAGAAGGAAGGCGACTTGTCCGGTTATTCTGCGAACCGGAAGAATCGGGCGGCGCAGATACTTTATTCGGAAAGAGCAGTGCGTCCTTCCGCGACGGGCAGACCGACCCGGAGGACTGGAAAAAATTTGTAGGGTATTGCAAACGAGACGTTGACGCGATGCGCACGATCTACAAGAAGCTAATGAAATTCCCCATGCCGGATTTTGAATGGGAGACTTGGCTTCTAGACCAGAAGATCAACGCTCGCGGCTTGCCTGTTTCGATGGATCTGGTTTCCGGCGCACAGAGGATCGTGGATAAGGAGATCGACCGGCTTACTATCCGGTTGAGGGAAATAACCAGCCTCGAAAACCCAAACTCGACTGTCCAGTTTCTGGACTGGGTTAAGTCACAAGGGTATGGATTCTCCAGCATCGGTAAAAATTTCGTTGCTCGTGCTCTGGCAGGCGAGTGCCCACTCACCGAAGAGGCTAAAGAAGCCCTTATCATCCGAGGGCAAACGGCCAAGTCGTCAATCAAGAAATACACCAACATTGCCGACACGGTAAGCAGCGACGGGCGGTTGCGGTATCAATACACGTATTACGGAGCGTCACGCACCGGCAGATGGGCGGCGCATGGGGTCAACGTCGGAAACCTTTCAAAGCCGACCAAGCAGGTTGAAAAGAAAATGGACAGGGCTATTGAGCTTGTCCGTAAAGGCGACTATGAAACTGTTCTGTCCGAATTTGGCAAGCCGCTGGACGTTGTCACTTCCACGGTTCGGTCCAGCTTTGAGGCCCCCGAGGGCCAACAATTTGTTGTGTGCGACCTTGGCTCGATTGAAAACAGAGTCCTCGGGTGGGTTTCTCGATGCGACAAAATCCTGAACGTGTTCAGGTCCAAGTTTAAGTACGAAGGTCCGGACCATCCAGAAAAAGGCATCTTCAACGGTATGGAATTTCCGATGGACCCCTACTTGGATTTTGCAACCAAGATGTACGGTCAGAGCTACCATGACCTCTGGGTGGAATGGAAAATCGGTGGCAACTCAACCAAACGAAACAACAGTAAGGCTCCGGTTTTGGGCGCGGGTTTTCTTCTTGGCCCCGGTAAAGAAGAGTTAGACGAAAACGGGAATCTAATCCGCACAGGGTTACTCGGGTATGCCAAGGCGCTCGGGGTAGATATGACTCTAGAAGACGCAACTCAATCTATCAAGGTGTTCCGGGATACTTTTGTAGAGGTAACTTGGTACTGGAAGGACATCCACAATGCCGCGATTAGGGCTATACGAAACCCTGGACAGATCGTCGGGGTGGGTGTTCCGCATACAGACCGAGATCGGGAATACTACCTGAAGATTGGGCATCCTCTAGATTGGGAACCTTTAATCTTTTTCCGCTGCCACGGGACCAAAGTTCTGGAAATGAAACTGCCCAGCGGGCGAAGTCTTCATTACATGTTCCCTGAGATTAGGGAAGAAGACGCTGAATATCAGGGACGGACCTACAAAAAGAGTTTCGTCTACTACAAAGGGAAAGAACAGGGTAGTCAGTCCTGGGGTGAGTGCATCGCTTCCCCAGGACGATTTACTGAGAACTCGGTGCAGGCGATTGCCAGGGATATTCTGGCAAGCGGGATGAAGGAAGCGGATCAAGCGGGTATGGACATAGTTTTGCATTGCTACGACGAAATCGGGGTGTTAGCCCCTATCGGGTCTCATCTGGACGAAAAGCTACTTGCCTCTTGCATGACCAAAAAACTTTCATGGGCACCTGACCTTCCACTAGTAGCTGAGGGTTTTTCGAGTCCGGCATATAAGAAGGGATAAATTTTCCGTTGACCACCCCTAGTTTGTGGTATACTTCTCGTGATGGAGGGAACATGACCCAGGAACAGCTAGTAGACAAAATCATTGAGGTATTTCTTCGACCGAAGATCTCAGACGACGAATTCGTAAACAAGGTAGCCGTTCGGACGGATATTTGGGATCTGGTCGAAAGATACGAAAAGGAAATCATAGGCGAGGTGGAAGACGAAAACAACGAACTTCGGGAAAGAATACGGGAAATGGAGGGGATGAATGGCAGCGTTTGAAGCTAGGGTTTTGGCGTACATCTGCGTAGCTCTGGGAGTAGTCTCCTCGGTAGTAAACTCTCTGGGTCTGTCTTTATTGTTTTTCCTTGTAGGGTTGACCTTCTTCGGGGTTGTTTTCTACCTACAATACAAAAATAACGGAGGTGGGCCGCTGAGTCCAGCATGACAGAAATTGCGGAAAGATCGGAAATTGAAATTATGAGGGAGCAACAGCAGGTTATCCAGAAACTTCAGCGTAAAATCTGGAGGCTGGAGAAGCGGTTGCAGGAAAAGATCAAGTACGAATATGGTCTCCTGCAAGGGGTAGGGATCGACCCGAATTTGTTAGCAAAGATTCAAGCCAAGGATCAGAAGGTTCTGAATAGTTAGTCCAGAAAATGGCCGGAATTTGTCGGAACCGAAGACTGGATAGACAAAAACGGGGTTGTGTTTTGCTCGGAAGAGTGCTATTCTGAGCTTCACCAGAGGGAGGAAGACAATGGCTAATATTCAGCAGGCGGCGAAGTGGCTTCGAGAAGGGAAGAGGGTCCGAAGGCCCGATTGGTTTGACGGATTTTATCTTATTGTAGGTGCCGATGGGTGCGTGCAAACCGCGTATGAAAACCCTTTTGAGGATTTGGAAGTAGAAGATCTTCTCGCCGAGGATTGGGAGGAACACACGTGGGTCAACTAGCTTTGGATCTCAGGCCCGACCGTTTAGAGGACGTTCTGGGGAACGAGTCTACGAAAAAGGCTCTACAGTCCTTCATAGACAAGGATTCATTCCCTAATGTCTTCTTGTTCATCGGACCCCCCGGCTGTGGCAAGACTACCTTAGCTCAGATCGTAGCTGAAACCGTTGCTGGGGAAGGCGGAAGCATCCACGAGGTCAATGGGTCCGCTCAAAATAAAGTTGAGGACGCCAGAGAACTTTCCGAAATCGCCGCTAGCTGTCCGTTTAACGGACGGCGCAGGGTGTTCATTCTAAACGAGTTCCACCAATTTACCGGCCCAGCCCAGGAATGTCTGAAAGACCCGATGGAGAAAACGCCTTCGGTTTGGGTCATCACGACGGACATGCCTGAAAAAATCAGCCCAGCCATCAAGTCCAGGGCGTCGGCAGCTACCTTCGAGCTAAAGCCTCTCGCCCGAAAAGAAATCCGAACCCTAATCAACCGGGCAGCAGGAGAAGTTCTACCAGCCCTCCAGATCGACGAGATCATCAAGGTTCTGGAACAAAGAAACATCGGGGCACCTCGGGAAATCTTGGGGGTCGTGGATCAGATTTTGGCGGGGGTTCCGCTCGAACAAGCCATCCACGGTTCCGAACACGAGCCGCTTTACCGAGACGTGGCTTCTGCCGTTTTGTCCGGAAACTGGACTAAGACTGCGAACCTGCTAAAGCAGATTCCGACTCCTGATTTTCAGGCGATGGTAAGTGTGGTTTCTGCTAAGCTAAGCTGGGCACTTTTGGACGAAGGATTCGGCACGAGGGCAGATGCTTTGTCGGCATGTCTGGTCGGAATGGCTGGGGCTACGTACCAAGCTGGAGTGGCTTACGGTAGCTTGAGAGCATTGCTATACAAGGCTTGCCGAGCGATTCAGAAAGGAGAAAACCGATGATCAAACTGAAAAATAGCAGCGGGGTTTTGGTCTGGGCTAACCCCGACCAAGTAGCTATGTTGTTCCAGCGGCCAGTAGATATCTCGGAGAGCACTTTGGTTTTCGCAAACGGAATGGTAGAGAAGTTCAACTACTCCGGGCAGTATCTGGCGGACCTGTTGGATGGGAAAGAAGTTCTAACCGATTAACCGTCCAGAAAATGGACAAGGAGACGTTATGTTTGAAGTATCGGGAGTGGTAGCCGGAAATATTCCGTATTCCCTTCTAAAGTTTTCGGGAGGAGAGTTGCATCCTAAACTTCTGAAGAACATAAATGGCAGGGAAACCGCAATTCACATCCACGGAAATATCACATCATCCGATGACCTAATGGAACTTGCTCTTTTGGTGGATGCCCTCCGCCGGAGCGCTGTTCCTTGTCCGCCAATCACGGCGTCGATTCCTTACTTTCCTTACGCTCGCCAAGATCGAGCTTGCGCACAAGGGGAATCTCTAGCCGTCAAGGTGGCTTGTGATTTCATCAATAGCCTTAATTTTGTTTCCGTGGAAGTATGGGACGCCCACAGTGATGTGACTACGGCTCTTTTGAACAGATCTATCAATCGGCATCAGAAAGAATTTGTCTCCCGAATTAAGTGGCAGAATACCGTTCTGGTGGCCCCAGACGCCGGGGCTATTAAGAAAATTCTGGAGATTGCCAAACTCACGAGTATGTCAGTGGTACGCGCCGATAAAATTCGTAGCGTAGAAGACGGAAGCATTACCGGAACCGTGGTATACTCGGAACACATCGGAAACAAGGATTTCCTGATTGCTGATGATATTTGTGATGGAGGACGAACTTTCATTGAACTGGCTAAGGTTCTTAGACCGCTGACAACTGGAAAAATCTATCTGTATGTCACGCATGGAATTTTCAGCAAGGGATTGGATGTGTTTAACGGACTTATTGACGGAGTTTACACGGCCAATCCGTTCCCAGACGTGGACATCTCCCACAAACTTCTGACAATCATTTAGGAGGCAATGTGAACATCTTCCCGCCGCACGCGACGGACTTTTACAAAACCGGACATATTCGCCAGTACCCCGAAGGTACCGAATACGTCTACTCTAATTGGACTTGCCGAAGCGACAAATGGGCGCAAGTTCTCCCAGATTTTGACCATAAGATAGTATTCTTTGGCCTGCAAGGAGTATGCAAGTGGCTGCTGATTGACTTGTGGAACGACAACTTTTTCCATCAGCCGAAAGAAGTTGTTCTTGACAAGTACAAACGGAGGATGGACGCGGCGTTGGGTTCCGGGGCGGTCGGTACGGAGCACATCTCGGCACTTCATGATCTCGGATACCTTCCTGTGCGCATTAAGGCGCTTCCAGAGGGGAGTAGGGTCGATGTTCGAGTTCCCATGTGGACCATCGTAAACACGAAGCCGGAGTTCTTCTGGGTGACTAATTACCTAGAGACACAGCTTAGTGCGGAATTGTGGCAAGCCATGACCAGTGCAACGACGGCGTATGAATACCGTCGTTTGTTTGAAAAGTACGCAGAGACGACAGGAGCTAACAAGGATTTCATTCCTTGGCAGGGGCATGATTTCAGCTTCAGAGGAATGAGCAGCATCGGTAGCGCCGTTCAAAGCGGGGCAGGCCACTTGCTCAGCTTTAAGGGAACAGACACCATCTCGGCTATTGACTATCTGGATGAATACTACGAATCAAAGTGGTCTTTGATAGGCGGGAGTGTCCCTGCTACGGAACATTCTGTAATGTGCATGGGTGGGTTTTTGGGAGAGGAAGATACCTACCGTCGTTTGATCGAGGAGGTGTATCCTTATGGCGTCGTCAGTATCGTAAGCGACACGTGGGATTTCTGGCATATAATGACCGATACAGTCCCTCGTCTGAAGCCGTCGATTATGGCACGAAACGGAAAAGTAGTTTTCCGCCCAGACAGCGGTGATCCAGTTAAGATAATCTGCGGAGACCCTAGTGCCGACCTTGGAACACCGGAGCGCCGAGGAGCAGTAAGTATTTTGTGGGACGAATTCGGGGGAACCACCACCGACAAGGGGTACAAAACCCTAGACAGCCACGTCGGTTTGATTTACGGAGACAGTATCAGTCTGGATCGGGCGGGGCAAATATTCGAACAGCTAAAAGCGAAGGGATTCTCTAGTGACAATATCGTGTTCGGTATAGGAAGCTTCACCTACCAGCACGTCACGCGGGATACTTTTGGAACGGCCATTAAGGCTACTTGGGGAGTAGTGAACGGGCAAGAACGTGATCTATTCAAAGATCCGAAGACTGACAATGGCGTGAAGAAATCGGCTTGCGGATTGATTCGGGTGGAGTTTGAGAACGGTCATTACGTCCTCTACGACCATCAAACAAAAGAACAAGAAGAAGGTGGTCTACTTGAAACTGTATTCTTGGACGGAAAGATAGTCAAGAATCAGACTTTACAGGAGATCAGAACTAGGATGGCAGAATAACCGTCCAGAAAATGGACAAAGGAGAAGGTATGAAGCTGGTAATCTCACTCGACTACAGTACGTTTCTGGCAATTCCTGCGGAGCAAGCCGGTATTGTTGTCCCCGCATTGAGCCAAGCGACGTATGTTTCCAAGAACTATAACGAAAAAACCTACAAACCCGACGAGGCGCGTACTCTTGACTTTAAGTTCGAGCCGGACAGCATGTTCGAGGAGGCCCCCGACGCGATCACGGCAATTCAGAAGTCCAGGGACGAGAGCGAACAGAAGTACCTGAAGGAATGGACCAAGGGACAGGAACTCCAGAAGGAAATCGTAGAGTTGAAGAAGAAGTTGGAGGCTCTGAAAACCGCCGTAACTGAGGAGGCTTTGTGACAGAATATGAACCTTACGATCCAGAAGAAGGTGAAGACCTATACATGAAAGATCCCGAATCCCAATCGATTAAGGGGTTCAAAGAGGCTCTAGACATCTTCGCTAAGTATGCCAAAAAAGGCGACTTAGAAAGATTCTTCTGTGGCGCGGAGCATGATATTATCTACATGTACACGGACACCGATACCCTACACCCGAATTCTCCAGACGGAAAGAGACTTCGGGAACTAGGCTTCCACGTATCGGATGATGCCTGGGCGTACTTCACTTAACCCAAAGGCCCCAAAATATCGGGGCCTAATTTTTTGAAATATGTTGACAAATCTCGGAAGCGTGATAGTATTGTTCTAGGTGGTTCTGATTTGTTTCGTTGGGACTGGCCAGTCCCCTGCTCTGCGGGTCTCGAATCCCGCCCGGTATGCATGTAGTCGGTCCTAGGAAACCGCTATACACCGCAGAGACGCGAAAGCGTTAGGTAGGCCGAAACAAACCGGAACCATCTGTTTCATCCATTTTATGGAAAAGGAGGCATCATGAAACAAATCGTAACAGTCACCGAAGTCGAAGGAGAGGGTCTTGAGGCTCTCTTGGGGCAGAATGTTTTGCTGTTCTGCATGAACTACATATACGCCGGAAAGCTGGTAGGCGTGAATACAACCTTTGTCAAGATTGAAGGGGCTAAGATCGTGTTTGAAACTGGTCCTTTCTCGGATAAATCGTACAAGGACGCACAGAATCTTCCGGCGTCGGAGTGGTATGTCCAAACCTCCGCTATCGAGTCTTTCGGACTCGGAAAGTAGGTTTTATGCGGGCAGTTAAACAAAAGTATCGGTCAGGGTCAGGGTCACGGTCACGGTCAGGGGCACGGTCAGGGTCAGGGTCAGGGTCAGGGTCAGGGGCACGGTCAGGGTCAGGGTCAGGGGCACGGTCACGGTCAGGGTCACGGTCAGGGGCAGGGTCAGGGTCAGGGTCAGGGTCATGGTCATGGTCACGGTCATGGCCATGGTCACGGTCAGGGTCATGGTCGTATTGACGAATGAAGGGTCTATTAAAGTAGGCCCTTTGTCCATTCTGGACGGAGGCGACATGAAAGTTTGGGTAGCTACTGCACATGAACATTACGAAGCAGGTTGGACGTTCGCCGTCTACCGCAACGAACCCACCGACGAAGAAATGAAACTGGACGCAGAAGATACCGATCCAGATGAACCGCTGTTTGATTGGTACTCAGCAAAAGAATTTGAGGTTAAGGAGAACTGATGAAAGTGGAATACAAAGTAACACCGAGAGAAGTTGAAGAGTTGATGGACAAGATTGATGATCTTGGCCCGAGCAAATATCCTGGAATGACCTATGAGCAGGGTATCTACGAGGCCCTGAGTTGGGTACTTTACGGGGAAGACAAACCGGAAGTTTAAGGAGAACTGATGAGCGTTTCACAGCAACAAATCGACGAAAATGTAGAGTTAGCCAAGGCGTGTATACCGTCCCTGTTGGAAGACCCTTCTTACCTGAGGATGGTCCGCAACCAATTTGCAGCAGCGGCTTTGACTGGACTGCTTTCAAAAGAGGGTTCCGGTACTTGCAGGCGGTTCGCAGAGACTGCTTTTAGGTTCGCAGACGCTATGCTCGAAGAAATGAAGAAGGAGTCCATTTAATGGAATTCACAGAACAAGAACTAAAAGCAATACGATCCGAATTTTGCCGTGGGTTTACGGACGACCAATTCAACGTTTTTATGACTTTCTGCCGAGTACGTAACCTGATGCCCGGAAAGCATGTTGTCGGGCAGATCCGCAAGTCTAGCGAGTGGGACGAAGTAGCCAACGCTAAGGTGAAGACGGAGAAGGTCATCTTTATCACCACAATTGACGCCGCTCGATTGATTGCCCAGCGGTCAGGGGAATACACGGGGCAAGCCCCAGAACAGTATATCTATTTGGACGATAGCGGACTTCCGAATTTGATCTCGGAAATTCCCCTGCCTGACCCGAAAAACAAGCAACTACCTCGGGAACCTTGGGCCGTGCGCACATCCATCTATCGCAAGGGATTTGACCATCCGATTACCAGTGTAGCTCGGTTTGATGCCTACGCGGTTACTCGTCGCGTACAAGGGGGAGGTCTAGTTTTAACGGACATGTGGCAACGTAGGGCTCCGGAGATGCTCGCAAAATGCTGCGAAATGCTAGGACTGAGGAAGGCATTTCCTGAAGAGTTGGCAGGCATCTTTGTTGAGTCAGAATTTAAGCCTGATCCTGAGGATGTAACGTCGCCTGTAACTCCCGCTGCGGTGCTCTCTGCACAAAACATTCCCCTTCCCCCGACCGTACCTGTCGTGAACCAAGCACCAGCCGAACCGACGAACAACCCGAGGCTGACAGATCCTGAAGTGAAGCAAACTCCACCTGAACCAAAGGCTTCCGCTTCGGAAAAGGCGGAAAAAGCAGCCTTCAAGCCAGTGAAGAAGTCGACAAAGAAGGGAGCCGAACCGGCTAGTCCAGTTTCTGGAAAAAATGAGTGGGAGATCACCGACGAGGATATCGAAAACGCCTGCAAGCCCCGACCCGAGTTCGACGAAGCCGCCAACAAAAGGGAGGCGCAAGAATTCGTAGAGGCGGTAACCAGCTTTACCCCAGAAGAGGCAGTTGCCCAAGGTCTGCCGGTCCCTCCTGATCCGCTCCCGACTAAGGAGGAGATGAAGAAGAACACAGATCATGTCCGCGAACTTACAGCAGCCGGGGCGATGAACGGAGACTTGAAAAACTACTTCCTGAAGATCAGCGGAAAGACCGATCCAAAGTTTTTGACAGTCGGGGATTGGAAGAGGGCTTTTGACGAGTTGGACAAGGCTAAGGCTGACGGTCGGCTCAAAGAATTCTTGAAGGAGAATAAGTAATGCGCAACCACCTGCCTGCTAAACTTCAGATGTGGAGCCGCCCTCCTGACCACGAGGGGAGGATATATCTTAGCGCGATGTGCGGTTCTTGCGGATTAAAAGGACCGCCTGCTTTGTATATCAAGGATGCGGACAGATTGTTTTGGGAAATGGTTAAGGAGGAACCAAAAATGAAATGTGACCACAGATTCGCCAGAGCCATGGAACTTTATCCTGGAAACGTAAAGGTTATCTGCGGACCCTGCGGGAAAACAGGACCATCGGGAGGGGCAAGTGTGGCTTTCGCCTACAAACTGTTCTGGGAATCTGTTAAACTGAAAGAGGAAGGAAAGACAATGAATGAAGACTATGAGCGGGGAGTTATGGACGCGACTAAGCCTTTTAGTTCGGACCCCGAAGAATGGGGTAACATACGTTTGGCCGAACGCCGCAAGTCACTTCTCGCCAAGAAGGTAACGAAGTGGGTAATTGTTATGAGGCGCGGGTTTGGCTTAGAGGAATCAATATTCCAAGGTCGTCTTTTTGATTCAAAAGAACGTGCAGATGAACATGCTAGGTCTACCATCGGAGATCAAACGCTAGGTGTATTCCCCCTCGAAATCGAGGTCCCAGCTTGACTCACTACGAGACCCAGCTAAAACCGAGCCTAGAAACTGTCAAAATAGACGCCGATAAATTCCTGTGCGACGAGCCGGGATTTGTGGTATTCTATAAGCGAAATCCAGAGACTTTGAAAGCCGAGGAAGTCGCACGATTCAAATCTTCGAACGTGAAGAACGTTTCGGAGACCTAACCCGTCCATTTTGCGGACAAGGAGATTTATGGCTACTTATTATGTTCGAGACACATTCGGATTTGTGACCGTGGTAGAGGCTGATTCTTTCTACACGAACGCGGGGGCGTATGTTTTCTACAATACTACAACAGAAGGACCCGTCAACAGTACGGCGGTAGGCAACTTCCGCACCGAACACGTTGTGTCCGTCATCGAGGACGAGGCTTTCGAGACACACTTCCCCGCTCATGAAGACGAAGAAGATCCAGAAGAAACGGGCGAGGAAGAGGAATGTGGCGAGTGCGACGGCGTTTGCCTTGACTGCCGGTTCAAGGAACTCTTGGATTCCGATGAGTTCTTCGAAGCTGTTTACGACGTAATCGAGGCGCGGGAGCAAGCGACTTCTGAGATGGAGGCAGAAGACGCCGAAGCGGAGGCGACTGCCCCCGAAGTTGGACCTGTTGAAATCCGATGGAACTCCGATCGCGAATATTTTGAATACGGATTCACTACCCCGAAGGGGTGGGTTGGGTTCAACAGAGCAGACAAGGACGACAAGGAAACCGCAGAAGAATCTCGTGCAGAGTATTTGGGCGGGGGTGAAGAATCGTGGTTCTTTGAAGATATTGGGGTAACAGTCCCTCTTCTCAAGGTAGTCAAGTGTACTCCAAAGGACGGAGATTCGGTTCAACTCGGATTCTTGACTACTGACGGGTTTGTTAACTTCTACGAGGGAGTGGGCGAAGAGGGTGCATTTAGTTCAGCCAGCTACGGGCTAAAGCAATACAATGAAGGATTTCGTAAATGGAGGTATACGGACCCCTCCAAGTATACCTTCTCGGAGGTGGAGAATGGCTAAGGGTTATTCGTTTGCAATTGTAGAGGGGAACATTGGTCGCGATCCGGAAGTGAAAGCTCTCCCCTCGGGGGCTAAGGTAGTCAACTTCAGCCTTGGATACGAACGAGGTTTCGGAGATAAGACTCACACCTGCTGGGTCGATGTTGTTTGCTTCAAGGATCAGGCCGACTTTGCTGAGCGGTATTTGAAAAAGAGCAAGGCTGTCCGAGTAGTCGGTGAGATTGATGTCAGGTCTTGGGAAGACAAAAACACAGGCCAAAAGCGGTACAAGACGGAGATTATCGCCGACAAAATCCAGTTTGTGGACAGTGGTTCTCGTTCAGAAGCTCCTGCTCGACAGCAATCAGCTCCACAGACCCGCCAGCAAGCGGCACCTGCGGCTAGGGAAGAGTCTAACCCGTTCGATGACGACAGTTTGGATATACCGTTCTGAGGTGAAATGAAAATCCAAGTAACTCAACAGCACATCAACCAGGGCCACCGAGGATCTTGCACCAAAGATCCGGTGGCCTTAGCTTTGTCTGACGCTGGGTATATTATGCCTTGGGCGTCCCCCTCTTATATCAAGTGGATGGATATACACGGGTATTGGAGAGAAACAGAAACTCCGTCGGATGTTTACTACTTCATGAGTTCATTTGACAATAATGGGCCTGTGGAGCCTTTTGAGTTTGAAATTGGCGAGGGAAACGTAGTATAGTTACGACAGGAGTAAAAATGCCGCGTAAGAAACCAGAACCGAAGAAGATTGAACTCAACGAAGAGCAGAAAGAAGTAGTTGAATTCAGGGAGGGATTTGCTTGCTGCCTAGCAGGCCCCGGCGCGGGAAAAACCAGTGTTTTAGTTGAGAGGCTTGTCTCTCTGATTGAGGAGGGAGTACCCGCCTCTGATCTGATATCCCTCAGCTTCACATCTACCGCCGCGAAGAATCTTCGAGACAGAGTCGAAGCTAGAGTCGGAAAACTGTCCACTAATCGGACAGCGGGTTGTGTCACCTTCCACTCAATGGCCCTGAGTTTTGCGCAAGAAGAACGAAACGAATTCAGCTATAATTTGTCCGAGTTTCCCTTAGCCACAGAGCCGGTAGCTAATAAACTGTCCGCCGAAGCCGCTAAAAAATACGAAATTGACCCGAGGTCTCTACGGTCGTCGGTCAGCCTGTTCAAGAGGCGCAGGATTTCCCCGCGTAAGGCGGTTCGGGATTCCGAGAATTCACTAAAAGCCTCTGAGCTAAAGATGGCGCTGGCGTACCAGGACTATGAAAAGCGTTGCGCGGAACAAGGTATTCTGGATTTTGATTCTCTGATTTTTCAGATGGTGGAGATTCTGGACAAGAAACCGAAAGTCAGGGGACGCTGGGTTCGGGATTGGCTGCAACTCGATGAATCCCAGGACATGTCCAAAATTGAATGGGACCTGGCCAAACTTATCTCCGGCAAGAGCGTTCTCGCCGTAGGGGATATCTCGCAGGGAATCTATGGATTCCGGGGAAGCGACCCCCGACTGTTTCGTGACATGTCCGAGATTTTCCCAGGCACAAAAACTCTATATCTGAGTTGCAATTTTCGTAGTTCGCCCCAGATTATCGACTTCATACGACCAGTTGCGGCCAGTCAGGATCTGGCGGCTAAGTTTCACACTCAAAATCCATCCGGTCCTCCTCCTCTAGTGAAGGGCTTTTCTTCCGCCGTGGAAGAAGCGAACTGGGTGGTTAGTAGGATCAAGGAGAATCTATGAGAATCATCAGGTGGTTTAGGCAGTTTCGAGCTTGGATTGAGTCGGTAGAGGCGGAACGAGAGGAACAGCTTATAAAGGACGTTATGTACGAGATGACTGGGGTGTACGAGGACAACAGACGAACTCGGGCGGAGGCTATCATACGGATAGTAAGGTACCGCGACCCAAAAAGGTCTTGGTGAGGAGAATCCAGATAATGGACAAGTGGATTAGCGTAGAGGAAGAACTGCCGAAATTCGTAGGCAAAAGTGCAGGAGACGGTCGAGACTTCGCCTACATCGGTTGGGACGGCGTAGACATCGCACCCCTTAACGAATATTCAGGGTATTGGCCGCATCTTGTGACCCACTGGATGCCTCTTCCGGAACCGCCGAAGGAGAAGTGATGGACAAAACTACTGCGATCATTTGCAGGACAAATCTCGGACTTAGGCCGTTTGAGCAGGCTCTGGCCGATGCTAGCATACCTTACAGGCTCGTGGGCCGTAGCGGGTTTTGGCAACAGCCCGAGGTTCGCCTCCTTCTAGCCCACCTCCAATGCTGTATCTACCCTTCGGACTACGCCGTTCTATCCGCGCTTCGGGGGCCATTCTACGTCACAAAGTACCTCCCCAAATCCAAAATAGCGGCGCGAGTCAAGGAGTTGCAGACAGACGGGGAACCTTCTGCTTGGCACCTACTTACCAAGGAAAGCTACTCGCTGGTCGAGAACAAGAACCTAAAGGCACTTCAAGATTTTGTCCAGTTTATCCACCAACTCAGCCGGTACAAGGATCTCCGACCGGCGGACGTGGTTAAGCAGGTCATCGTGGCACTCCACGCAGTTGACTACTACGACTGTGAAACAACGGAAGACAATGACCCAATCCAGAACTTAAACGAGCTTGTGAAAATCGCAGGTAAGCATTCTACTCTGAAGGAGTTTTTGGATTACGCCCGCCGAGTAACTGCGGCGTCTAAGAAGCGATCTGGGGTAGCGCTGAGCACAATCCACAGCGCCAAGGGGCTCGAATGGCAACGTGTCTTTATGGTCCAGTGCTCGGAAGGAATAATCCCGCACGCAAAATCCACGGACCTAGACGGAGAACGCAACGCTTTTTTTGTCGGCGCATCCAGAAGCGAGCGGGAGCTGATCCTGACGTATTCAGGACGACCGTCGCAATTCCTTGAGCCTTACCTAAAGACCGTGGTAGAATCTGAGACAAAGGAGGAGACAGATGTCCGCAATTGAGTTGTACAAAAAACTAGAAGATGGAACGATGAAGGCGTGCGGGATCTTTTACTGTTCTGAATGCAGAATTGTGGCTAATACAAAAGAGGATGCTGAATGGTGCCACGGACCACACCTTTGCGCTTGCGGGGAGAAAGTAACCCAAAGCTACCGTAGAATCTGCGACAGGTGCCAATCAAAAGAGTGGCGTGAAAAAGAGGAGGCGAGGGAAGCCGAACGATTCGAGAAAGCAGAAAAGATCACCGAGGACGAATACACAGGAGAACACGTCTACGCGGGCGATTCCTTCTACGAGTCGGTAGAATACGCACTTAATTCCTACGACGAAGGATGCGGACCTGAATATGTATGGGCCTGCAAACCACGTGGATTGCCGAAAGTTGGCATAGAGGACGTAGTGTGCAACCTTCTGGATAACATGTGGGAGGACGCGGATGAATCAGATTTAGAAGGTCTGCCCGAACTAGAAGCAGCGTTGGAAAAGTTTAATGAGGCCAACGAGCACATACAAGTTTGGGAACCGGACTACAGCACGGCTATTTTAGTCCACAAAATGGACAAGGAGGAAGCATGACTAAGTGGCGTAAATTCTTGGATTTTCTGATTTCACTGACCCCGAAATATTGGTTGATGAGTTACGGATACGATGAAATCTGGGACAAGAAGCTCAACTGTTTACTGGATAAATACAATTTCACAAGGCATACCCAATACACGGCCTTTCTCGGCAAGTGTGAAGTTTGGGTGGCAAACCATCCGTATGCTTCTTTCACCCCTCCATACCTAGACTCAGTTAGACCGTCTCGATTAACTATCATCCGTGCTCAGAGGAAACTGGTAGAGGATGTAATCAAGATGCAGGCGGACGAGGGGGTCGAATGATATTACCATTCTACAAAGTAGCCTTATCGTTTCCCCTACCTGCGGGAATTTTTGAAACAGATACGAGCAGGATAGTAGACACGCCTTGTTTGATCTTCAAGTCAGAGGTTCCGAGATACGTAGACTTTGACTTACCTGACGACTGGATACCGATTCGTTGGATTTGTTTATCCTGCTTCGAGGCGTGCGGAGATGAAACTGATGTTTTCAAAACAGGAAGCGCACCACGGAGGGAACTGAAGAGAGTAACGGGACCTACTCAGAAGCAGCAAAATCAAATGCTCGACCACGCTCGGCAACACGAGATCATGTGGGCTTGGGCGAGAGGATTGGAGAAGAAATGAGCTTGTACACATCCGCGAATGGTCGAGTTGTGAGCCACGCCTCAAGTTCCGCAATTGATCTTTTTAAGGGATGCAGGCGAAGGTTCTATCTGGAAAAGATACAAGGCTGGAGAGAGAAGGACAAGAAAGGGTCCTTGGAATTTGGCAAGGCAATCGAAGCCGCCGTCCAGTTCTTCTATGAGAACGGATGCAAACCAGGAGGCGCAGTAGACCACTTCAAAATGATCTGGCTGAAGTTCGCCGAGATCCCGATGAAATACACCGACCAAGAAGGTGACTTCTGGAACCTGATGAAGATGGGGTCCGAACTCATGCGGTTGTTCGAGGCTACCTACCAGACAATCCCGATCAAGCACCCGAAATTCCAACTCGAATACCGTAAGAAGATCTACCCTGGCTCTCAGTACGATGACCTGGAGTTCCTGGGGTACGTGGACATCCTGAGTACGGAGGACGACGGAGAACGCCGGGTAGTTGATATGAAGACGGCGAAAAACCAGCTTGACCTAACCCCGAACATGCTGTCTATGGATGGACAGTTGAGAAAATACGCATGGCTCACCGGAATACCCCGAGTAGCCTTCTTGAACTTCGTCAAAACTTCCAACCCTGATTCTTTTAAGAAGGGGGTTTCGGTTACTCTTCTGGAGGACGAATACGGATTTAAGGCCGGGGAATCGTTTGTTGTCTACAAGGCAGTGGTTCAGGAGGAAGAAGACGGAAGCGACTATACTATTCTGACTCTGGCCTCCCCTGAAACAATCCAGAAAATGGACGAGGAACTCGAAGCTATCTCAGGTAAGGGTTCCACGGCCAGGAAGGAAGAGGTCGTAGCTCGGTATTTCACAGAGAAACTTCTTTTCAACGTAGATCGGCAGTCGGTAACGAAGACGCGAATCCAATACGTCGAAGCCTACATCTCCCCCGAAGACATCCAAGAAACTGGACAAGGTGTCGGGATAGATGTATTATCGATTAAACAGGCAGGGGATATGAACTTCTTCGCGGCAGATGGTGGCGTGCGATTCCCAAATAATAGGTGCGTGTACTGCCAATTTAGCCCGATCTGCCTGAAGAACAAGGAACTGACCGAGCAGACTTTGGTTCAGATCAAAGCTGATTCGGACGACTGGTTGAAGGATTTGGAGGAAGCAGAATGATCATCACCACAAAGTCAGGAAGCAAGTACCGTATTGACCTGGATGCAAAAACCTGGTCGAGTGTCCATTTTTCGGACGAATCTGGCTACCTGCGAACCGCAGGCGGGGACTATGACTATATCCGATTTGAGATCGGAGCACCCCTGGAGATGCTATGCCCGCCGATCACCGAAGGGTCAGCGGCACGGTACATTGAAACCAGCGATATTGTTTCTGTGGAGGACGAATGACCCAGTATAGTACGCCCGATAATACCCCCGTTGAACGCATTTTGCGTAATAAAATACGCTGTTTGCGTTGTAACACTGAGATCGAAAGCAAGCACAGACATGACTTCAAATACTGCCCGTGCGGAGCCGCAGCGGTGGACGGAGGACTGGACTACCTGAAGAGGTGCGGGAACATGGAGGACATTGTGGAACTGTCCGAGTTCACAACTGAACCGGAGCCGCCACGCCGGAAAAGGACAGAGGCGGAGACTGAACAGCTACTTTTAGCCCTGTTTGGGAAGTCCAAATAATGGATTTCGGCCTGCACCACTGGAAAATGATGTTTTTCGACCGTGGATAATGTTTTTCGACGGAAAGGAGGATATGTGCCAAAAAGAGTAGTAGATGGGGAGGGGATATGGGGGTCCGACAAGATCCTCCGGCTAAGTACGGAATTCCAGCCTGAATACGCCAACCTTCTTCCGCTCGCGGAAGCTAACGGAGTTTTCGAAGTTAACCCGCATAAAGTGTGGTCAAGGGTCTATGCCTACAACAGACGGAACGTAACTGTCGAGTGGGTCCAAGAACTTCTCAACGAACTCGTGGAGGTCGGTCTTCTCTTGATATGGGAGGACAACGGCAAAGTGTGGGGATTCTGGGACGGGAACGAAAAGGCCGGACGGTTGCCGAAAGAGTCAGAGCAAAAGAAGTATAAAAACCTCCCACCGAACCCTCCCAAAAATCTCAGCGAAGTCTCAGCGGAGACTCAGCGGAGACTCAGCGGATTCTCAGCGGAGCTTCCGCTGAATCTCCCCCCTAGGTTTGGTATGGTTAGTAATGTAATGGTTAGTATAGGAACGGACCCTGCGGGGCTCGGTTCTAATTTTTCAAATCCAGAAAACGGACAAGACTGCGAGGAAGATGTGAACCTGAAGAGATTCAAAGACGAGATGGCAACCATCGGAGTAAACCACGGATTTAAGGTGAAGGCATATGACGACGCTTGGGCGGAGTTGAAGACTCTAACCACTGCCCACGGATCTCAGGCGGTCCTGAACGACTTCGACGAGTTCCTGTCCGAGAGTGAAGGTGAAGAATTCCCGAAGGGAGTTTTGCAGAAGTACCAGTACATCGCCGCCGACCGGCTTTTGGGGAACTCGCCCACGTCGGCAAAGGCGGAAATCAAGTCTCCCGCCGTGACTGACCTCTGCCGAGAACTCACCTACATGTCCGATGGGGTAATTTCCTTCATCGACAAGCAGAAGATCAAGCTGGCTGAGTTGCTGAAGGACTGGACGGTAGACGAAATCAAGGCCGTGTTCCGCGAGTGGCTGGACGCCCAAGACGTGAATGACGCCAAGAATGTCCAGTACCTCCCTGGCAAGTTCGTACAGATTGCCGACTCCAAGTGCTATTCTTTGCGTAGGAGCCGTCAGGAGAAGGCTGCCGAGGCCGAGGCTAGGGCAGCTAAGGTCAAAGAGCTACAAGAGGCCGCAGAACGCGATCTAGAGGCATCCAGGAAGAAGAGGGAAGAGGAAGAACAGGTTCTGGACCCACTTGGGCTGTTCTCAGACGAAAATAATTCTACCAGTGTCGCGGAAGGTGTGGTATAATCCAGAAAATGGACAAAGCACTTACAGTTGGGTCGCTATTCGCGGGTATAGGCGGCTTCGACCTTGGATTTGAGAGAGCGGGATTTGAGGTAAATTGGTGCGTCGAGATCGATCCGTTCTGCCGAAAGGTCTTAGCCAAGCATTTTCCGAACGCCAAACGGTATGAAGACGTTAGGGAAGTTGGAAAACACAATTTGGAACCAGTGGACGTGATTTGTGCTGGGTTCCCTTGCTTTCCGTCAGGGAGCCTAGTTCTTTCTTCTAAGGGGTATCAACCTATTGAAAACATACGGGTAGGCGATCTTGTGCTTACCCATAAAGGTAGGTGGAGAAAGGTCACAGGAACCGGTGGTAGAAATAATGCGCCACTTGTTACTCTTAAAGGACAAGGACATTGCGGATTAGAGGCTACTCCCGACCATCCATTTTGGAGCAGAAAAACTAAAGGATATTATCCTTCTGTCAACGGTAAAAGGAAGAATTTACGTGTATTTGACGGAGAAGCCTCGTGGACTGATGCGAAGGATATGTCGGGTTTGAGATGGGCTTGTCCTACGTCGGTGGAACCTCTTCCCGTTCCTGTTATAGAGCCTCTGAACAACCGTTGCAAGACTCCCCCGGTTCAGGATGAAAAATTTTGGTGGATTGTCGGGCGGTGGTTAGGAGATGGTTGGTGTCAGCAGACTCAGAGGCCGGATCGCCCTGAAGGGGAATTGTGGGGTAAATTTGTAATATGCTGCGACCATGTTGAAGCTGATGAGTTGGAGTTGAAAATATCAGAAGTATTTGGTATTTCTCCTAGAAAAGAAGTATGCCGAACTGCTACCAAATTTTACATAGGAGATAAGTCAACTTGTACGTGGTTTGAATCTAACTTCGGAAAAGGAGCCTCCGAAAAAACATTACCGGCTTGGGTGTACGGGATGCCTGAAAGATTTCGAACTGCCCTTCTTGAAGGTTACAAGAGTGCCGATGGGTCTACAAATAAGCCTGGAAATCATCGTTTTACGACGGTAAGCAAGTCTCTTGCAACCTCGATTCGTTTATTATCTGAAACTTTGGGTTTTAGTAGTTCTTTGCACCACTATGAAATTCCCCCGACGACGGTTATTGAGGGGCGAGTTGTAAACCAAAAACCTCAGTATCAAGTAGTTATGAATCAAAATCCTCGTAGCAACGGGATGCGAGATGAAAAACATAACTGGTATAAGGTACGAAGTTCTAAATCCTGTGGAAAATTTACTGATGTATTTAATATTGAGGTAGAAGAAGACAATACCTACGTGGTAGAAAACATAGTAGTACACAACTGTCAAGATATTTCCGTAGCTGGAAAAGGTGTTGGAATTTCAGGAGAACGAAGTGGACTCTTCTTTGAAGCGGCAAGGATCATTAGCGAGATACGACCGCGATACGCAGTCTTGGAAAATGTACACGCCCTCCTTGTTCGGGGAATGGACCGAGTTCTCGGGACGCTTTCCGAAATCGGGTATGATGCGGAGTGGCATACTATTCGAGCTTCGGAATTCGGGTTGCCGCAAGAGAGAGAGAGAATCTGGATTGTTGCCTACCCTTCCGAAGAGCGAAACGAGAGATTCTTCGAAAGCCTCTATTCTAGCGAAGTTGGACAGAGGTGGTCGGGTGGCGAGACGGATTTGCAGTCGATCATCGATCTTGCGCTCGTCGGATCAAATAGTTTCCCTAAACCCTTGCTTTGCGGAGTGGATGACCGGCCTACCGGTTGGGTGGACAGAGTTGGATCTTGTGGAAACGCAGTAGTACCGCAGATTCCAGAGTGGATAGCAAAACGGATACTTGAAGTTGAAGGCGTCCAGAAAATGGACAGGAGCTAAAATGGAAACTTCCACAAAATGGGATCTACGATTTTTGAATCTAGCCAAAGAGGTTGCCTCATGGAGTAAAGATCCTCCGACTCAGGTGGGTGCGATTATCACCAGAGGAAAGAAGGTAGTCTCTTTGGGTTTCAACGGGTTTCCTTCTGGGATTGTGGATGATTCTAGGTTGGATGACCGGCCGACGCGACTCGGAATGACGATCCACGCTGAGCCCAACGCAATTCTCCAAGCCAAACAAGACCTGTCTGGATGTACGATTTACGTTTGGCCGTTTATGCCGTGTTCCGACTGCGCTCTTTTGGTGGTACAATCTGGAATCAAGCGAGTTGTTGCCCCTAGATCCGACAATCCGAGGTGGGCAGACAGCTTCACGCTGTCCGAAGAAATTTTCAACGAAGCAGGTGTATTTGTCCAGAAAATGGACAAGGAGATTTTATGAAACACATTCCGTTTCCAGATATTCAGCAATTCCGAAACACCGTCAAGACCGTCCGAGAACGGGCGGAGTACAGTGGGGTTCCGCTCCCTACTCTGACATTTGTTGGGTCTGTTGAACTGCACGGAACAAACGCTTCTGTTGTCTTTCCAGAAAATGGACAGATTGTCGTGCAGAGTCGGACACGAATCATTACCCCAGAGCACGATAACGCTGGGTTCGCTAAATGGGTTACAGAGAACGAGGAATGGTTCGTTACTCTTCGTCGTGTTTTGCGGGAAGAATTCAAACTAGCAAACGGATTCGTTGTCTACGGAGAATGGTGCGGCCAAGGAATCCAGAAGGGTGTGGCTATTTCTCAGGTCTCCAAGAGATTTGTAGTATTTTCAATCGCAGTTCTCAAAGGGGAAGATCGTGAATGGGTCCATCCTCTCTGCGTCAGGTCTTTGGTGTCCCCCATGTTTTACTGCATTTACGACTACCCGACTTGGACTTTGGATATTGATTTTAACAAGCCCGAAGAATCTCAAAACCGTCTGGTAGAATTGACTCAGGCGGTTGAGAATGAATGCCCAGTAGGGAAATCGTTTGGAGTTTCTGGAGTCGGTGAGGAGATTGTTTGGTGGCCGCTTCCCGCCCTTGACTTCAATACCAGAGATTTGGCTTTCAAGGTAAAAGGAGAAAAGCACTCCGAGTCGAAAGTTAAGACTCTGGCGGCGGTTGATGTAGAAAAACTCAACTCCTTGAACGAACTTGTTGATACTATCTTGACAGAGCACCGTCTAGAAAAGAAAATCGAATCTCTTCTTGAGCAAGGAGGAAGTCTAGACATCAAGCAAACTGGCGCTTTTCTGAAGTTAGTCGGCCAGGATGTCTACAAGGAAGAAGCGGATACCATTTCCGAGGCAGGCTTCAAGGATAGCGAAGTCATGGGCGCGGTACAAAAGAAAGCAAAGAAATTCTGGATGGAAAAATTGTCCAGATAGTGGACAAGGAGGAACAATGAAATACCAGAACGTGAAGAATGCTATGGAAGAAGCCGAGCGGTTTATCCGGAAATCGGACGCCCTGCTCAAACTGACGGACGAAGCTGTGGGGAACGATCACCTTGACGGCGACTACGTTGTTCAAGGGCACGCATCGGCCTCTGTCCGCCGGTCGTCCTTGGAGCTTTCCCATCTTTTGTCTCAGATGCGCAAGTCAGATTGGGAGGAGTAATGAGGACTACCACGCGGCAAGACACAGAACTTACGGATCAGATTCTAGATTGGGTGGTTTCGTCGGTAGATATGGAAGACCTTTACGGTAGAGAATCCATTCTGGAATATGCTTCCGAAAATTTCGAATTGGAGGACTTATTTACCGAGAAGGAACTTTCCAGTTGGGCTTATGACAACGGATTTAAGAAGTTTGAATAGGAGGTACGGTGGAAACTCCTGAGCAATATGCAATGCAGATCCTAGACCGCCTTGGATTTTTGTTCGGGCACGACTACGTTCCTGGAAACGCAATCGACAAGGCGGTTAAATTCACTATCGAAGTCTTTGAAGATAAAGATTTCGAGGATCTTAACGGGTATAACCAAAGTGATTCGGGGTGGACATAACGTGGAAGATTTGGATGCGTTGAAGAGTAATCCAGGGGTAATCAGGGTATACTCACGATACGTAAAGTTGAAGAAGGCGGGGAACAAATACGTAGGATGCTGCCCGCTTCCTGAGCACAATGACGGCAGTCCGAGTTTCACAGTGTTCCCAGACATGCGGGCTAGTTGCTTCGGGTGCGGGGCTAATCTGAACGTATTCCAACTTGTCCAGAAAATGGACGGATGCGATTTTAAGACTGCGGTAGAAAAGGTGAAGGAAGAAGTGGGCGAGACGAGCTGGGAATCCGCGAAGCAGAAGGTAGAAAGCACGTTTAAGGCCGTCGCGGAGCCGAAGACCTACAAGACCATCTCCTTAGAGCAGTGGAAGAAGATGGAGGATAATCTCGCGCAATCAAAATCCGCCCAAGACTTTCTCCTGAACGAGCGCGGGATTACATTTGAAACCGCCCAGAGGTTGCGACTTGGGTTTGTCCAGAATCTAGGAGCTTTGGCGGGGGCAGATGGGGCAGACATTGCTAACCAAGGCTGGATTGCTCTTCCTTCGATTGAGGACGGCAAAGTCGTGTCCGTGAAATACAGGTCCATTATTCGGAAAAAGCCGGGAGGGTTTAGCCGCCAACCCGGTATGGCTACGGCTTTGTTCAACGCGGAAACCATTGATCCGTTTGAACCAGTAATGGTGGTGGAGGGGGAGTTCGATTCGTGCGCGCTAGAACAAGCAGGATTCAAAGCTGTTTCTGTCCCAAATGCAGGGGCGAAATTAACCCCGGAGCAGAAGGACAAGCTGATGCAAGCATCGATGGTGATCCTGGCTGGGGATACCGACGCTGCTGGCGTGACTTCGATGGACCGGCTCTGGAAGGAACTCGGAGAACGGGTTTACAAACTGACGTGGCCGGAGGGGATGAAGGACGCGAACCAGACGCTTCTTGAGAACTGCGGTCGGGACGTTTCAAAATTCAAGAATCTTGTAGATGAGTTGACTAGAAAGGCGAAAAGCCAGCCTATGCCCTCCGTTTATTCACTGCAAGAAGCCATGATGAATGGGGAAGAGGGAACGCTGTCCGAGAGGACGGATCGTCTTCGGATGCCGTGGTCTTGCCTTGATGACTCTTTGATTATTCTACCGGGGCATGTCTTCGGGTTCGGCAGCTCCAATACTGGCATGGGCAAGACACTTTGGACAGTTCAGGTTAGCTTGTATAACGCTCGTAAGTTCGGGAGAACCGTGCTGAATTTTCAAGCTGAGATGGACCCGTCTGAGATCGGTGATTTGGTCGCCGCACAGATGCTCAGGGTTGACCGGAACACGTTGACTAAGTCGGACAGGGTTAAGGCGGCGCAAATCCTAGGGTCCGAAGGTGTTAATTACTATATTGGCCGGGATTCTAACCTTACGGAACTGAACGAGGTTCTTGACCTTTTGGAAGCAGCCATCAAGAGGCTGTCCCCCGAAATCGTGATCCTGGACCACTTCCATCATTTTTCGGCTGGAACTTCGAACGAAGTGAACGCACAATCCGCTGCGATGACCAGAATCAAGGCGCTAGCAGACGCCTACAAGGTAATTTTTATCAACGTAGGACAACCCCGCAAAAGTAACCAGCAATCTCGTGGACGCAAAATTACAGTGGATGATTTTAAAGGCTCAGGCGCGTGGAAAGACGCCGCTAACTCTGTAATGATTATCCACCGTGACCTAAACAAAGATGACGCTCCGACATCTAAGGGGCCTTACGAGGACCGTACTCTGGTCCAGGTTCTTAAGGGAAGATCGTTGGGTAGAGGATCATCCTCTGCCGTTCTTACTTGTTTCGGAGAGTTCGGCTGCTTCGAAGAAATTGATTCCGTCCACGAAGATCCTGAAGAATAATGTTGCAGTTTAACCTTTGGTATGCTACACTCAAAAGAAAGAGGAGAAATGAGAGAACTTAACCCGCATGACCTTCTTTGGGCGGTTCGATTGCTGCCTCAAAGGGTTCGAAATCAAATGATTACCTACGGCTCCCGTCTGGTTCTTGGCGGTGGATTCGTTAGGTCAACCGTATCTGGCGAGAAGCCGAATGACATTGACCTTTTTACCCAGACGCCCGAAGACGCGAATTTGTTTGCTTCAGAACTGGCGAAGGAGGCGAAGAAGGGAGATCCTTACAAAACAGGGAATGCATTATCCGTTAAGCTGTCGCCCCGGCACTTTGTTCAATATGTCCACCGTTGGTCTTTCCCGACACCAGCGCATCTGATCGAGTCTTTTGATTTCACGATTGCGTGTTCTGCGTTGTGGTTTGACACCGAGTCCAGAAAATGGACAAGTTTGATCGACGATGAGTTCTATTCGGATTTGGCCGCGAAAAGGCTAGTGTATCGTTCTCCGCTTCGTAATGAGGACGCTGGCGGTTCGATGCTCCGTGTTCTCAAGTTCTACCAGCGTGGGTTCCGAATCCCGATTGATTCGCTCGGGGCCGTTATTGCCCGTCTAGTAGATGGAGTAGACTTGAACGGAGTAGCAACGGAGAGCTATAAAGATGGTCGTGTACTTGGTGGTACAAACATAGGAGATACCACTGAGAAACGGTGGGCAAGTATCATCACCGGCCTGCTTCACGAAGTAGATCCACAGATCGACCCCGACCACCTATCTCATTTGCCGAGGTCGGTACAAGAAGTAAAAGACGAGGAGGAAGTTCAGTGAAGCCAGTAAGATGTCCCAACTGCGGTAAAGGCTGGGACCGATTCGGAGACGGTGATTGCGACTACTGCACCCGTAAAGAATTCCGTCCAGAAAATGGGCAGGATGACGACTTGACTATGTGGCCAGCTTGGCAACGGAGGACCGATGAAAATCCTAGCAAGTGAACTCAAGAAGACTCTTAAGGTACTCTCTCCGATCAAAACGGAGACCTACCAGATCGGAGAGAACGGTATCTCCGCTCAGGACCAGTCAGAGGCTCTAGTTATCCTGGAATCTCCGTTGTCGCAACTTGGCGGTCCTTTCAACTTCTCCGGCAAGAAGTTCTCGCAGGTCGTCGCCCGAATGTCCGGGGAGATTGACTTGACGGTAGAAGGTAACAAGATGACCATCAGGTCCTCCAAGGCAAAGATCGAACTTGAGATCCAACAGATCAAGAAGCAGAACATCCCGGAGACTCCAGACAAGTTCATCAAGTTCTCAGAAGAGGAGTTTAAGACAGCGCTGGCTTTGTCCGCTTCGTTCGCCTCGACCAAGAAGAGCGAAGACTTCGGTGGGAAGGTTTTGATCCAGAGTCTTCCAATTGGAATTGAGGATGAACACCCGTCTGGGTATCGAATCGTAGGTACGGACAGCTTCGTCCTGACAGTAGCCAGTCGTGACCAGTCGGTTCCGTTTGAGTTCAAGTATTCGTTGAACCTTCTCGCTGCCTCGATTGTCCAGTTTCTGGACGGAGACATTGAGATCGGAGAAACGATTAGCCATCTGGTCCTGAAGGCGAAGGGTGCGACAGTTTACGCAGCCAAGTCAACCAAGGTCTATCCTCCGTTCGACCGGACTTTGGCAGCTACTAGCCCCGTAACTATCTCATTCCAGACTCATAAGTGGATGTCTTGCTTGAAGACGGTAGAACCCCTGATAGACGAATCGGTTGACGACGGAAATATCTGTTTACATTTCTTGGATGGTGTGGTACAATTCAAGACAATAGGAGTTGGATCAACGGCTTCGGACGAGACAGAGTATGAGCAGACTCTGCCCGATCCAGTTTTTGATCCGAAGGAATTTGAGATGCGGATTAAGGCTGAGCGACTGGCTAGTTTTCTTTCCAAGGCTGGGGAGTTCTCCACGTTGGGGGTAGCCTCTAGCAAGCAGCCATACCGATTTGAATCAGACGGGATTATTTCCATTATCCTGCCGCCAGCGGAGAAGCGATGAAAAAGACAATCATGACCTTGACTCTAATTTTGATGGTCGGAGTAGCCTTAACCGCGCAAACAAACACTCCCTGCGACAAGTCGGAAGTGAAAAAACCGAAGAATATTGATCCTACCTGGACTGAGTTTCTTGTTGCGCACCAAGTTCCCAGTTGCCCAGACGGGTACACCCTGCAAAAACGAACTTGGAGTGGTGGATATTATTTCCCCAATGTAGACCACGGTACGGTTGGTTCTTCAGAAATAGGTCATTATATTTGGGGAGATGTAAAGGACAACCCATACAGTGATCCAGAATATCGGTGCCATCTTGATTCGTCAAAAGGTAAGTAAAAATGAAAAATCCATCTTATGTTTACTTATGTGGGGGGATCAACGGTTTAAATGATTCCCAATGTAAAGATTGGCGACAAGTAGCCAAGTCTCTGCTGGTTATCCCAACTCTTGACCCTATGCGTAGGGACTACAGAGGTATTGAGGGTGGTAACGTCAACGAAATAGTACACGGGGATATTCGGGATCTAGAATCTTCTGAATTTGTTCTGGTGAATGCTACGAGACCAAGCTGGGGTACTGCTATGGAAGTTAGGGCGGCTTGGTCCGAGTACGGCCTCACAGTTGTTTCTTTCGTTGAGGACTCGAAGGTGTCTCCTTGGTTGGCTTATCATTCCAGCCGAATAGTAAAAACAGTTGAAGAGGGGGCTGAGGTGATAAATAATCTCTATTCGGAGAGGGCGAAGTATGATAGTTTTTGTTGAGGACAGTTTTGTTTCGGCTCATTGGCTCCCAAATGTCCCTGATGATCATAAGTGCAAGAAGTTGCACGGTCATACTTATCGAATCCGAATAGAGTTTGAGGGGAAAGTTGATAAACAAACGGGCTGGGTGGTAGATTATTCGGAAATCAAGGAAAAATGGTCAGCCGTGAAGACCATCCTGGATCGTACCTGTTTAAATGAAATCAAAGGACTTGAAAACTCTACTTGCGAGAACTTAGCGGATTGGATATGGGAAAGATTGGATGGCTTTAAGCACCGATACCCTTACCTGAAACGAATTGAGTTGCGAGAGACGGCAAATTGCGGAGTCGTTAAGGAATGATACACTATCATGGGTGTCCGATTACTCCAGAGGCGGACGGGGCCAGAATCCTGAAAGGAAAACATGCTATGGTTTCCTTCGCCCATCCGTCTCAGTTGCCAATGGTGGCGGAGGTTTGCCAGTCGTTTTGCTTGGACAATGGGGCTTTCTCCGCTTGGAGGTCGGGTGATCCTGTTACTGATTGGTCAAAATTTTATGAATGGGTAGAATTTTGGTACCGTAATCCAGGATTTGATTTTGTACTCATACCAGACGTAATTGAAGGAAGTGAGGGAGATAATGACAGATTGATCCAAGAATGGCCGTTCTCTAGAACAGTAGGGGTACCGGTTTGGCATCTTCATGAATCTCTGGATAGACTTGAAAAGTTAGTAAATGAATGGCCTAGAATCTCTTTCGGAAGTTCGGGGAGATACGAAAGGGTAGGTGATCGTATTTGGTGGGGCCGTATGAGTGAGGCTATGCGAGTATGCTGCGACGATCTTGGAAGACCGAAATCTAAACTTCATGGTCTTAGGATGCTAGACCCTGCGGTGTTCACTAAACTTCCGTTTTCCAGTGCAGACAGCACGAATGTAGCAAGAAACGTAGGCATAGATAAGAACTGGGAAGGTTCGCGCTACGCGCCAAAAAGTAAGACAATTCGAGGTTTGATACTTGCTGACAGAGCCGAGCAATTCAATTCAGCCTCAGTATTCACAAAATTCGAATTTCAACCGACTTCTATCTTCGATTTTGAGGAACAGTGATGAACGAACCTGAATACCTAGTACCAGTAAAAACTGATGCACTTCAGCTCGGGGAGGATATCAACGTCCTCCTCGGGCAAATTTCTAGCCACGAACTACGCCTCAGTCATTCTTACGCCCGTCTCGGGTCGCTACTTCTCCGCGCCAAAAACGAACAAGCCTGGACATTGCTGGGGTATGATCGGTTCTCCCTGATGATCGAAGATATTGGTAAGAAGATCGACCGGCGCAGGAGCCAGATGTACGCTATCCTGTCCGTTGCGGAAGTCCTGTCTCCGTATCTTTCCGAGCCACAGCTTGAGGCAATCGGGATCGCTAAGAGCCACGAATTGCGCAGGTTCGTTAAGCAATCAGGACGCAGGCCGGATGTTCACCTTCTGGACATGATTAAGACTCCTGAAGAAGACCCGATCACCTTGTCCGAACTCGCTGCTTCTTCTGAAATCACCGCCGCTCAACTCCGAGTCGAAGTGAACAAACTGCTCCATCAGGACGAACAACCGAAAGGTTTGTGGTACGATCTAGGAGGATGCTACTTCCTTCCTGACGAGAAGAAAGAAGTAGAACAGTTTTGGTCAGTAGGCCGGATGCTACTTGAAATCTCAGACGAGACTTCTGAGCACGAAGCCAAGAAACAAGTTATGTTGGCGGCAGTCCGCGAGTGCTTGGGTACTTGGCAGGCCGAGGTGGACAATGCGAATTGAGTGGATCGAACATCTTTGGGCTAAAGTATTCGGATATTTCTGGATGCCTTGTCCAAATTGTGGTCGCATGTACGGCGGGCATGAAGATGGCGGTGGCCTATACAAGTCAGTCTGGTCTGATTACGCCGTTCCTACTTGCGCTGATCCTAAGTGCAAGGAAGAAGTTCACGAGAAGAACAAAAGGCTTTTTGATGAGTATTAAGTGGGTTCGGGTACTAATAGGCCCAGAAGGCCGACCAATTCGGATTTTTCGTAACAAGGACTGGCTGGATTTTCCAGTAGAGCAAGTCCCACTTATGACCAAAGCCGAGGCCGTAGGTTCTATCCGAGAGCAAGTTTTTGAGCGGGCAAGAAATCCAGAAACTAGACAGTTCGAGTGCGAGAACTGCGGGAGAGTTATTACTCGGGCGAACGGAGAGATGAATGAACGCCGACCGAAAGGTGCTCGCGGAGGATTTACCGGAGGCGAGGTGTCGCTAGACAACTGCGAGGCGCTATGCCACTCTTGCCACCAGTCAGGCCCTGACTCCCGACATGGAGATCGACGCTGGCAAACAGCAAAACTAAGGACAACCAATGATTGATGTACTGAAATTCCAACACGTAATCAAAGACGTAATCACCAAGACCAAGGTTCCTCCGAACAAGGTCGAGGATCTTACTCAAGAATGTTACTTGTCTTTGATCGAACAACAAGACCTTATTGAAAAGGCTAGGAGTCCTGAGGATTATGCTGCCTCCGTCTGCCGAAGCAAGATTTATCAGGTTTGGAAGCAAGAAAACGATATTAGCCGGGTAGACGGAAAGAACTACAAACCGGACATCTGGTTCTTATCCTTGTCCGACCCTAAGATATACCAGAAGGTAGCTAAGATCGCTTGCCAGAGAACAGACATAACCGACGAAGAACTTTATTCTGGTATTTTGCAATTACCTCTTGACGAAGCCCAGGTTATCTATGGTATATTTGTCGAAGGGTTGAAGAAGAAGGATTTAGCCGAGCAGCTTGGGATTGGAATACGGAGGCTTAATACTCGGCTGAGACGTGGAATTAAAAATCTGAAGGAATACTTCGAGGTGGTGGATGGGGATTAGAAACACAACCGAAGTTAGTTGTGATTTTAAAGGATGCAATCTCGGTCATGGCGGCGGGCCTGTTGTACTGTCTTGGTGCAACGAAGATGTTTCTTCTGGAAAGGTTCCGCCGCCTACTGGTTCGGAGACTTTTGTGACTCTAACTCTTAACGGAGCACATCTTGCGTTTTGCTCCCGACTTCATGCAGCGGAATTCTTTCTGCCGGATATGTACGAAATTAAGCAGAAGGGGTTGGTGGAGTTCCCGAAAGACAAATGGACTGGACCAGAGGTTAGTCCAGAAAATGGACAGGAGGTCCCAAGTGCCGAAGTTTAGGAAGAAGCCAGTAGTTATTGAAGCGTATAAGTACCAATCTGAACTAGGGAATAACCGTTTGATGAATTGGTTAGCTCAACAGGAAGCAAACGTCAAAGGATGGCTTTTCCACGATGGCGAGATTGTAATTCCTACCCTCGAAGGCAACATGAAAGCGTCAGACGGAGACTGGATTATTCGAGGGGTTAGCGGTGAATTCTATCCTTGTAAGCCAGACATTTTTGAAAAGACCTATGATCCAGTGGAGGGCTAATGAACGTAACTGAATTTCGAAACGCACAAATCGCTCTGGCCTGCTGGCGGGCGGGAGAAGGTGAACTCCACCAGACACAGTTGGCCGTCTGCCAAGTGTTCATGAATCGTTCCAAGGCCGGGTGGTACGACGGCGACTTGTACGAAAACTGCTACCGTTGGATTATGGAAAACCCAGGCAATTTCCCAGATGTCCGAGACCCGCAGTTCGCCCAGTTGCTCAACAAACTGGAGGCAGTGACCTCTGGTTTGGTTGCGGACAAAACTGGAGGGGCTATGTATTTCTGCCGTAAGGACGAATTGCCTGAGAAATTTGACGGCGAAATCACCACCACAATCGGAAGTATTGTTTTCATTCGATAGGAGGGTAAGTGAGTCCGATTTACAACTACTCGTGTTTGGAATGCGGCAAGAAGATTGAAAAGCTGGTCAAGACTAGAGAGGAGCCTCCATACTGTCCAGATTGCGGACTTCCTACTGTTCAGGTTTGGAGTGCGCCAAGTCCAGCGCAATGGAAATGTTCTAAGGGGTCTTTATGAGCAAGAAGCCGAAGACAAAAGCACAACTCGACCGAGCCGCCGATCTGAGACTCAAGAAGACGTATAACATTTCATTGGCGGACTACGATTATCTTCTGAATAAGAACGAGGGGAAGTGCTGGATCAGTGGGAAAGACCCAGGAACTCGGCGGCTACATGTTGATCACGACCACCGATGGAAGAAAGTTACGATCCGAGCAACTAAGTATGGAGACACTTGGGAGGCGACCGGAACCTATAACGGGGTCACATACAAAACCTTTGGAGCCAAGAAATCTCTCGCGGTTAGGGATCTGAAACGGAAGCTGCTACGGGCAAGTGTCCGTGGCTTACTCTCATACTCGTCAAATGCCGGTTTGCAAAAGTTCTCCGATGACCCAGAACAACTCCGGTCCGCCGCAGATTATCTCGAAAACTTTCAACAAGGTAGTCCATTATCTGGACGGGAGGCAGAATGAACTGGTTCTGGAAGAAGAAGAAAGAAGAGCAAGATAAACCAGAGGATGAAATTGAATACTATGCTTGCTTTTCATGCGAAAACGGACACTGCCAAGATTACAAAATAGAAACGGACTACGTTCCACTTCTCAATAAGATTGAAGTTTGTGAGAAGTGCGGTGAGAGTTCGTTCCCATCTGTTTGTAAAGTAACAAAAACACATGTTCTACGTCTTGGTAGGTGTTGGGTTCCGAGGCGATCTGAAGGAACATTTGTCCGTTTTCTGGACAACGAAGATGAAGTAACCCTTTCAGAAGAATCAGTCACCTATCTCAAGAAGTTGTCCGGCCGAGAGTTTGCCGATGCTGATAAAGACTCTTCGGCATCCTACAAGAACGGACTCACAGACGGATGCACTATGACGGCTCAATACGTGTTGAGAGAACTGAAGGACGAGGAGACTAATGCCTAAGACGGTTCCGGTACCCTATGACATTCGGAAGGAAATCCACAAGGTCCATAGTCTGGACCCAGGTCGAAGTGCGCGTAAAATCGCTAAGGAGTTCGGGCTGCACCATAAGACTGTTAGTCGAATCCTGAGAAACGGAGATTCGTGCGAACCGGTTGTCGAAGTAGAAGAACCTATCCGTCACGAATCTATTCTTCGGCTTCTCAAGAAAGGGCCTCGTTCGACAGAGGAACTAGCAGCATCTTTGTCTAGTTCCGTTCAAAACGTGTCGAAAACTATCGGAGAGATGAAGGAACGCGGGGCTATGTTGATCCAGACCGCGAATGGACTCCACGACCTCGCCGATAGTATTCTTCTTGAACCAGGAAGCGGGCAGGTGGATGGAACAAGTGATTATTGGACGCACGTATTCGGGTTCACTTCTGATAATCATTTGTGCAATCGTAACTCTCGTCTGGATGTGCTGAACTCCGCCTACGACCACTTCGAACGCGAAGGTGTTCGAATCGCCTATAACGCCGGAAATTGGATCGACGGAGAGGCGAGATTCAACAAGACAGAATTGGTTACCGCTCCGGGTATGGACCACCAACTTGACTATCTGATTGACAACTTTCCGGAACGTGACGGAATTGAAACACATTACATCGCGGGAGATGACCACGAGGGGTGGTATCAGCAAAGAGAGGGAATCGAGATAGGCAAGTACCTTCAGATGAGGGCGGAAGAACAAGGAAGAACCGACCTCAAATATCTTGGGTACGGAGAGGCCGATGTCAAGCTATCTTTCGGGACAGGCTCCGCCGTTATGCGTGTCGTTCACCCTGGCGGCGGTTCTGCTTACGCAATTTCCTACACCGATCAGAAACGTGTAGAATCTTACCAAGGCGGAGAGAAGCCGCAAATTGAACTTGTCGGGCACTACCATAAGTTTAACCATGGTTATCCCCGAGAAGTCCACACTGTCCAAGGGGGGACAACTTGCGATCAGAGTATGTTTATGCGAAAGAAGAGGTTGCAAGCTCACGTTGGATACTGTATCATCAAGATCAAGCAAGATGATACTGGAGTTGTTACCCGATTCTCTGTTGAATGGTTCCCTTTTTTCGACAGAGGGTTTTATGAGAAGAGGTTTGCATAGTCCAGAAAATGGACAGGAGGAAAAAGATGGTTCCGATTGTAATTTATCACGGCAACTGTGCCGACGGATTTTCCGCAGCCTGGGCTGTTTGGAAGGCGCGTCCGTCATACGAGTTCTTTGCTGGTAAGTATCAGGAAGACCCTCCAGATGTGACTGGACGAGATGTGTATTTTGTAGACTTCTCGTACAAGAGGAATGTTATTCTTGAGATGTCGAAGAAGGCTCGGAGCATTATCGTACTCGACCACCACAAATCTTCGCAGGAAGACCTCGTTGATTTGCCCAGCAACGTGTCTGTGTATTTTGACATGAACCGTTCAGGGGCTCATATTGCCTGGGATCATTTCCATCCAGGAGAACCAGCACCTCCGCTGCTTCTTCGGGTCGAAGACAGAGATTTGTGGAAGTTCAGCTATCGAGATACGAAAGGAATTTCCGCTTATCTGTTTAGCCAGCCGTATGATTTTAAGCAATGGGACTTCCTCATGAGGCTGTCCGAAGATGAGCATGATCTAGAGGAGATGGAGTCCTACGGAAATGTCATTTTGAAGAAGCAGGCCAAGGATATTGACGAAATCCTTCAGAACAAGTTTAGAATCAACCTTAATGGATCAGAAGTCTGGTGCGCAAACCTTCCTTATATGTGGCGCTCTGAGGCCGGACACATCTTGTCTAAGGACGAACCTTTTGCGGCTACGTTCTACACGGACGGAAAGTATGTAATCTTTAGCCTTCGATCTGCGGAGGATGGTTCGGATGTCTCAGAAGTGGCGAAGAAGTTTGGAGGCGGCGGGCATAAACACGCCGCTGGATTCAAAGTTACCTTCGAAGAGTTTGTCCGAATAATGGACGGGAGGAAAGATGAAAAAGCTATTCAAGTTTAGATGGAACTGTGGTCGGATGGGCGAGGTAGAGGGCCTGTTCATCTCTACGACCGAAGAACTCGAATCCTTCTACGATAAGGAACTCTACTTCGGAGAGATCCTCGGAAAGCACAGCGAAATTTTCGGAACTCTTGAGCGAGAAGACATCACAGTTCTGTCCGAGGACCAAGAATTTCTGGGCAAGATGGAGGAGATTCTGGGGGATCGTATTTCAGGGTATTGTCCGATGGACTATCTTTGGGATTACGAGGACGAGGAAGAGGATGAGGAGGACGAATAGTGAGTGCCAATGACAAACAAGTAGGCGGTGACCACTATAAGTCCCGAGCTATCCAACCATGGGATTACATTGCGGCAAACAAACTTGATTTCTTTTCGGCAAATGTTGTAAAATACGTGACTCGATTCTCCCAAAAAGGTGGTATAGTTGATCTTGAGAAGGCGAGACACTATCTCGACAAGCTGATCGAGTTGCAAGAGGAAGACATTACCGATGAAATCGAAGTCAGCCAGTATACAACACCTTTGGAGGAATCATGCCCGCAAACCCACTGATGAACCGGCTAGGAAACTCAGGTAACATATTCCAGGGAAAGTACAAGCGCGTACTTTGCGTGTGCTCGGCTGGCCTTCTCCGGTCCCCGACTGTGGCTCTGGTTCTTTCCCAGGAGCCGTACAACTTCAATACCCGAGCGGCGGGAGTAAACGAAGAATTCGCATTGATTCCCGTGGACAAGGTTCTTCTGCGGTGGGCGGACCAGATTGTAACAATGGACGACCGACAGGCCGAACTGATTCGTAACATGATGGAGGAAGGCGACGATACTCCGATTGTGGTACTAAATATCCCGGACGTATTTGAATACCGAGACCCTGAATTGATTGAGTTGATTCGGGAGCGGTATGATGAGGCTGCAAGCGGAGTGATGTGAGCAATTTTTAAGTTGTAATGACAACGCGGGCACGAGGGTACATGGAGGGATGATGGGAACGTGTTCAGTTAGCTTCGGTACGGAAGCGGATGAGATTTGCGACTTTTGGGAAACCAAAATCAAAACCGCACGCAGGATTCATCGCTGCGGAGAGTGCGACAAAGACATCCAGCCTAAGCACAAGTACGAATCTCAGGCCTACGTCTTCGATGGTGCATTTCATCATGAAAAGAGATGCCTTATCTGTGCGGAAATTCGAGATGCGTTTCTTGAGGAAGGCTGCGCATATTGCCCCGGTGATATGTGGTCTGAAATACGCGATTACGTCTTTCCTGAGATGACGACCATCTGCTTTGACCGACTGAAAACACCAGAAGCAAAGGATGAGTTACGGAGACGATGGATAGAATGGAAGTTTAACCGCTAGGCAACATCACGACTAAAACAGTGAGAGGTTGACATGACACAGAAACTGAATCCATATGATCCGGCTGCAATGAGGCGAGCTGCGCCAAAGCACACACCGAAACCTGTTCGCGGCCTGAGCCCCTATCAGGGACCAATCGGGAAAACCAAGTAGCGTCGCGATCAGCACTACAATACTGGAAGATGTAGAGCAGCAATAACCGTCCAGAAAATGGACGAGGAGGAAAGATGAAGCCAAGGCTTTTGACTGAGAAAGAACTGAACACTGTTCGCGGAAAGGCGATGGTCGGCCACGCGACAACAGACGAGATCATGTCCGTATTTACGCACTACGATATGATCGAGATGATGTTAGACGAGGGCAGACGAAGACGATTGTCTCGGTACTGAAGGGTGGCGTCATTGGATGGGGTTACCTGACGCGGAATAAATAGTCCATTTTCCAACAAGGAGGAAGTATGAAGCAGTTTTTCATTGTGGCCGCAGTTGTGGTCCTATTCGTCGGCGTTACGGTGGGAGTTGATTTTGCCGGAAATGCCTACGGACTATGGAGTTATACTTTCTGGGCACCGAAGCAGGCTAACGCAGAGCGTAAGGTGTTCGTGAATACAAACAGTTACGTACAAGGAAAGACAGACTATCTGAATCGTCTTCGGTTTGAGTATGTAAAGTCTAAGGACCCCGACGAGAAAGCCGGATTGAAGACATTGATTCTTTCCGAAGCAGCTAACGTGGACAACGACAAGTTGCCCGCCGATCTTCACAGCTTTATCAACACTCTAAAGGAGGAGTAATGAAGAGGATTCTTTCCGTAGTATTTTGCTTGGTGGTATCTTTTGCGTTTGCTGGTTGCTCTACAGAAGAGCATAAATCCGCAGATCAGAAGATTTCGGAACAGCAAGAAAGTATGCAGACGCAAGCAATGTCCCAAACTGGAATGCCCGGGATTACAAACTTTACCGAACTCAAGCTCGTAAAACATCTCTATGAGTTGAGGGACCAGAAGATTGTCACTTATTCGTATGTTCCCGACATGAACGGCAAACTGTGGCATCTCTGCGACTCTATTGGCTACGGCATACCCTACGCCGCGCAATTTTCAAACTCTGAAAAGTTTGCGGGTGGATACGTTACAGATTCAGCAGGGCATCAATGGAGTGTTTCTGGTACTCTGCCGCAATCGGAACCAAATGGCTTGTTCATGCCCGCAGCAGCGGAGGGTACTTGGATTACATGTGTCGATCCGAGTGGAAATGGACAGATTCAACCGGTGTACGTCGAACCTCGCGTGATCGTCAGTCCGTTTAAGTTGCGTGCAGAAGGTGAATACGCTTTGAAGTAGTCCATTTTTCGGACATAGAAAAGCCCCGGCTCTCAAGAACTTCGAGGGTCGGGGCTTTGTTTGTGTCAATCGGAGTACAAATCGTAGGCTTCGACCACCTTCTTAACAACCGGGTGCCTGACCACATCCTTGTCCGTAAAATGGACAACCGCTACTTCTGGGACGTTGCGCTTTAGTCTCTTGGACAAGTGGGCTCCGTTTGTTAAAGTTTGGTTAATGAGGGTTGTTTTGGGCGACGGTATCACTCTATACAGTATAGGAACCTTGAAATAATCCAACAGGATACTTG
>Ga0335069_10000192_pt1 | contig 105483 bp, 82 predicted proteins | sample Lox_Sample_11_FD_206714 | JGI IMG/M metagenome (GOLD analysis project Ga0335069, IMG submission 206714) | Soil microbial communities from Loxahatchee National Wildlife Refuge, Florida, United States - Lox_Sample_1.1 | ecosystem: Environmental > Terrestrial > Soil > Wetlands | place: USA...
TTCACTACGAGACCACATTCATCATCGGCACGACTGAAGTCGTGCCCTGTTACAGAACCTCGATGGCGATTCACTACGAGACTACCTTCATCATCGGCACGACTGAAGTCGTGCCCTGTTGCAGAACCTCGCTGGCGATTCACTACAAGACCACCTTCATCATCGGCACGACTGAAGTCGTGCCCTGTTACAGAACCTCGCTGGCGATTCACTACAAGACCACTTTCATCATCGGCACGACTGAAGTCGTGCCCTGGTGCAGAACCTCGCTGGCGATTCACCACAAGACCACCTTCATCATCGGCACGACTGAAGTCGTGCCCTGTTGCAGAACTTCGCTGGCGATTCACTACAAGACCACCTTGTTGAGCGGGTATTCGACGATGCCGGTGGCGCGGGCGGCTTTCAGGCGCGGGATGACTTCGCGCGCGACGCGCTCTTCGACGATGGTGTTGACGGCGAGCCACGCGGGGTCGCTGAGGTGCGAGACGGTGGGCGAGTTGAGCGCGGGCAGCACGGCGAGCACCGCGTCGAGATCGGCCGCGCGGACGTTGAGCATGAGTCCAACCTGCGATTGGGCGTCGATGGCGCCGCGCAGCATGAGCGCGATGGACTCGATCTTCTCGCGCTTCCACTCCTCGGCGAGGGCGGATTTGCCGGCGATGAGGTGCGTTTCGCTCTCCATCACGGTGTCGATGATGCGGAGGTGGTTGGCCTTGAGCGAGCTGCCGGTCTCAGTGACTTCGACGATGGCGTCGGCGAGCCTGGGCGGCTTGACCTCGGTTGCGCCCCAACTGAACTCGACTTTGACGTTGACGGCTTTGCCGGCGAAGTAGCGCTTGGTGACTTCGACAAGCTCGGTGGCAATGATCTTGCCTTCGAGATCTTCAGCGTTCTGAAAGTCGCTGGACTCAGGGACGGCGAGCACCCAGCGGACTTTGCGGCGGCTCTGCTTGGCGTAGGTGAGCGAAGTGACGCTGGCGACTTCGAGGCCGCTCTCGACGACCCAGTCGATGCCGGTGAGGCCGGCGTCGAGGACGCCGTGGTCGACATAGCGGGCCATCTCCTGAGCGCGAATGAGCATGCACTCGATCTCGGGGTCGTCGATGGAGGGGAAGTAGGAGCGGCCGTCGGCGTAGATGTTCCAGCCGGCGCGCTTGAACAGGGCGATGGTTGCTTCCTGCAAGGAGCCTTTGGGGATGCCTAGACGGAGCTTATTGGCCACGATTTGCCTCCGGGGATTGAGATCGTGCTGAGGCAGCGAGGTCGACAGGCCGCGTGAAACAGCTCACCGTGCCTTCGTGACATACGAGGCCGTCGCCTTCGACCTCGACGCGGAACAGCAGCGTGTCGTTGTCGCAGTCGGTGGAGGCGGAGAGCACGCGCAGGCGGTTGCCGCTGGTCTCGCCCTTCATCCAGAGCTTTTGCCGGGTGCGGCTCCAAAAGGTGACGAAGCCGGTTTCGCGCGTTTTGGCGTAGCTCTCGCGGTTGAGGAAGCCGAGCATCAGCACTTGGCCGGTGCGGGCGTCCTGCACGATGCCGGGAATGAGGCCGTCCATCTTATCGAAATCAAAGCGTTCCACGCTCATATCCTCTGGTTGAGATTCGTTGCAGCCGAGGGCAAATGAAGAGACGAAAAAGCCCGCCGGTTGGGTCGCCGGCGGGCTCTGGTCTTTCCGATCTCTCTGGCCGATTAAGTCAGGCCATGCAAGTCCGCCGGCATGGAGTGTCCATGATGGTGGTGATGACCGTGATGGCGGCAGGCCTGCATCTCAAGTATCCAACGTAAAAGGAAACACTGGGCGGTGTCAAATGTTACGGGCGAAGCCTCTCACCCGATTCAGGCGGCGGAGAGGATGTTGCGCACGATCTCGACGTTCTGTTTGAGCTCGTCTTTGAAGCGCGGAAACATGCCGACGTAGACAGCGTCAGCGGGCTTGATGCTTGCGTAGGCGGTGCGGAAGGCCTGCTCGACGTCATGCTCGGCGACACGGCCGGCGGCGAGGATCTTGAAGGCAAAGCAGGGCTTCGCGGTCTGACGCATGGCCTTGTACATTCGCGGCGGATCGCTTTGCAGGTAGATGTCGCGCGGCATTTCGAGAAGTTCGCCATTGAGGACGCGGCGCCACTCGTCTTCAGAGCGCGTGCGGTTATAGACGCAGCCGGCGTAGAAGTCAATGTCCCAGCCCTGCTCTTCGACGAGCTCGATGACCTCGGGCTTGTGGGTGCCGATGCCGACGAGGACTCCGAGACCGCGCGCCATCCTGCACCACTCGCGCTCGGCGTTGAGCGTGCCGTTGCGGAATGCGGCGTCGATCTCTTCGCCGCGGCGCTGGAGGGCCAGCGGCTTCAGCCTGGCGACCATATCCGCAGCGTCATCCGCGGCTGTGACCTGGGCGATGAGGTGCATCTGGCCGCCTTCGGCGTAGAAGCGCAGGATGTCTTCAGGAGCGCGGCCCATGTTGACGTAGTTGAAGGCGTTGATGCCGTAGCCGTTGGCGCGGTGCAGCACTTCGCAGACGATATCCTGCGTGTACCACTCGCGCATGGCATTGGCGAAATTGTTGTTGTAGTGGGCAAAGCCGTAGAAGGGATTCGAGCCGAGCACGAGGCGGCTGATTTCGGCGTTGCCGAACTTGACCCTGGGGATCTGGAATTCGGATTCGGCGGTTTGCGACGGTGCGGCGTGTGCGGCAGAGCCTGCCGGCGGTGCGGTTCGCGTCTGGATCGAAGGGTCGGACTCGGCGCTCATTGAGGCGGCGGAGGCGGCGCCCATCATGGCCAAAGCGGCGGAAGACCGCAGGAATTCGCGGCGCGTATTCGACATGAACGCTCCCTTTCCTGACCGGCCGGGCGAGCAAGGCGAACAACGGCCAGCAAACCGCAGGATTCTAACGCTGCGCCGAGGGCGCGGCTGTGATGGGAGACACTACGGGGGCGTGGCTTGTTGGGAGCGCCGCGCGGAGTCGATTTACGCGGGCTGCGCAGCGGCGCCGCCGCCGTGGAGGACGTCGATCGCCGCCTGATACAGGCGGTTGCGCAGCTCGAAACGCTGAGAAGCACGGGTGACATAGCGGACGCGGACTTCGATCCCGGCGGGCGAAGGGCGCAGGTTCACCGACGGCGCCGCGCTGAAGAGGGCGGCGCTGCCAGCATGCGCGCCGCGCTTCCACTCCTGTTCGGCGAGGCGCACGTTCTCCTCTGTCCTGTCGAGGACGGCCTTGTGAATGCGTTCGACGACGGCCTGGCTGCCTTCGCCGGCGGGGAGGGTGACGGCGATCTCGTCCCACATCCACTGGCCGGCGGTGGAGAAGTTGAAGTACTGGCCGTGAATCGCGTAGCTGTTGAGGAAGGAGATGAGCCGGCCGGTGGGATAGCCAGTGTCGGCAAGTCCGCCGGTCTCAAGAAGCGTGGTGCGCATGAGGCCGACATGAGTGACTTCGCCGCCGACGCCGTTGATCTCGACCCAGTCGCCGACGTGGATCCCGTTCCTGCCGGCGAGCACGAACCAGCCGAGGAAGGAGAGGATCACGTCTTGCAGGGCGATGGTGAGGCCGGCGGTGACGAGGCCGAGGATGGTTGTGATTTGCGTCGGAATGCCGAAGACGACGAGGAGGATGGAGACGACCCCGACGACCTGAATACCGACTTCGAGGATGGTGCGCAGAGTGTAAGTTTGCCGGCGATCGAGCCCGCTATGGGACAAGAGGCGGCGGATCAGGCCATCAGCGAGAACCATGCAGATGACGATGCAGAGGATGACGGCCAGCGACTGCAGGATGAGGTGCAGGACGATGCGGTGCTGCAACAGCACCTGTTTCGACCACTTGTCGTAAACGGCGGCGAGCTGCCGCGTGGTCTGAATGCGGTCGTCGTAGATGGAGAGGATCTGGCGTTCGATGGATTTGCTTCTGATCCCGGCGAGCTTGGAAGTGGAGTCCTGTGCATTGGCATCCGATCCAGCGGCGCCGCTGCTGACCTGGGCTTCGAGGGCGTTGTGCTCGGACGTGAGCGTCGCCAGGTCTTTCTGGGTCTGGGCGAGCGCCTGCTGGAGGAGGCGATTGCGATCGGTCTGGTTGAACCAGGAGCGAAGGCGCGCGGCGAGGGTGCCGTGCTGGCGGGCGGATACGACGGCGACCTGCCCGCCGTTGGCGTCCTCGGTATCGAACTTCTTCATGGCAGCTTCACGCGCGGCGAGCTCGCTCTGGATCTCGTCGCTGTCGTCGCCGGAGGCGCGGGCAAGGTCGTGCTGTGCGTCGGTGAGCTCATCGGTGTCGAGGCCGAGCTGGGCTTTGGCGACATCGAGGTTGTCGGAGGACGGGACGGGTTGTGCCGCGCCTTTTCCGGAGGCTGGGGTGGGTTGCGCAGCGCGGGTCAGGCTGTTGATGAACGCCTGGTCCTGCTTGATGAGCTGCTGAAGCTGCGCGACTTTTTGCGAGAGAGCGAGAGCTTCTCCGGTTAGGACACGGTGCTGGGCCTCCAGACGCTCCTGCCGGAAGGCTGAGGCAAAGGCCTGATCGACTTCGTGGTCGGCGAGACGCTGGGCTTCGTGGGCAAAGGCCGTTTCTTCGGCTGTGACGGCAAGGGGGGCGAGCGCCTGCGCGGTCTGCCAGGGGCTCTGGTCGACCACAGCCTTTCTGGCGCCGGCCCTCGAGGCTGCTCCACTCCGCCCGCGGAGGAAGGAGAGATTGGCCATGGCGTCGCGGGTGCTCCACGCGAAGAGGAGGCAGAGGGCAAGCAATGCCAGCAACACCGCCAGCGCGATGAGCCTTGCTGCACCGAGACTGCGGATGAAGCCCTGGCCGTGGGAGCCGGGGCCGGTCGGGGAGGTAGCCATGTGCCTATTTTTGCAGGGAACGCACCCTGAGTGTCAGATCGAATGGAACGAGGGGCGTGGACGCTGGATGCTGGCTTGCGGAGGAGGTCGTGCGGGTGGACAATGGCGCGGTGCGAACAAGAGCCTGGATTGCGGCATTTCTGGCAGCCGCGGTGCTTGTGCCGTGGGCGGCAACGCAGACGACAGCGCTGCAGCATCCGACGAAGGCGCCGGCGGAGGACAAGCGCGTCGACCTCAACCATGCGAGCCTGCCGGAGATCGAGAAGATCCCCGGCATGACGACGACGTGGGCGGCGCGGATCGTGCGTTTCAGGCCGTACAGGACGAAGCTCGACCTGCTGGAGCGCGGCGTGGTGACGAGTCAGGTCTACGACCGCATCAAGGACTTCGTCATCGTTCACCGCGACCCGGCGGCATCCCGATAGAACGCGTGTCATTCCCGATCAGGAATTGGTGTAGAAGACGGCGCCTTGGATACTGCCGAATTCCCCGCGTGAATTTCCGATCCGGTCTAGTGCACGTCTGCCATGGCCTCGGCCGGTGCGGGCTTTTTGCGGCTCAGGCCAGCCAGTGCCGTGCTCACGATGACGTAAAGCACCGGGATGAAGAAGAGGTTGAGAACGGTGGACAAGAGCATGCCGCCGACGATCGTGGTACCCACGGAGCGGCGGCCCAGTGCGCCGGAGCCGGTAGCGAAGACCAGCGGCAGCACACCGAGGATGAAGGCGAACGACGTCATCAGGATGGGGCGCAGGCGCAGCTCCGCGCCTTCGATGGCGGCGTCGGCGATGGAGCGGCCCTTGCGGCGGAGCTGCTCGGCGAACTCCACAATCAGGATCGAGTTCTTGGCCGAAAGACCGATGAGCATGACGAGGCCGATCTGGCAGTAGACGTCGTTGGAGAGGCCGCGCAGCGAAATGAGACCCAACGCTCCGAGCACGGCCATGGGCACGGCGAGCAGGATGATAAACGGCAGCGCAAAGCTCTCGTATTGCGCGGAGAGCGTGAGGTAGACGACGAGAATGCCGAGGCCGAAGATCAAGAGCGCCTTGCCGCTGGATTCGATTTCGTCGAGCGTGAGGCCGGTCCACTCGTAGCGCATGCCGCGCATCATGACCTGCTTGGCGAGGTCTTCCATGCCGGCGATGCCCTGCCCGGAGCTGTAACCGGACGCAGGGGAGCCGTCGATCTCGACCGAGCGAAAGAGGTTGTAGTGCGAGATGACGGGCGGCCCGGAGCTGTCGGCAACGGTGACGAGGTTGTCCAGCGGGACCATCTGGCCAGTGTCGGAGCGAACGTAAAAGTTATGCAGATTGGCTGCGCTCACGCGGAAGGGCTGATCGGCCTGCACGAAGACACGATAGGTGCGGTTGTTGAAGTCGAAGTCGTTGATGTATTCGGAGCCCATAAAGACGCCGAGGGTGGTAGTGATCTGCGAGAGCGGGACGCTCATGGCCTTGGCCTTTTCGCGATCGATGGTGACGAGCACCTGGGGATCGTTGGCCGAGTAGGTCGTGATGAGGTTGGTGATGTCATTGCGCATGCGCGCGCCGTTCACGATCTGGTGGGCGACGCGATCGAGGTCGGTGAGCTTGTTGGCGCCGGAGTCCTGAAGGACGAACTGGAAACCGCCGAAGCTGCCCACGCCGTTGACGGCGGGCGGCTGAATGACAGCGACCATGCCGCCGTTGGGCTGGAACATGAGCGAGCTGAGCCTGGGCGTGAGGCTGGCGACGATATCGGCGGTAGAGTGGCCCTTGCCACGCCGCTGCTCGGATGGAATGGTGCTGATGAACATCATGCCCTGGTTGGCGGCAGCGCCACCAAAGCTGAAGCCCATGATTGAGAAGGAGCCGGCGATATCGGGGTTGCTGTAGATGATCTGCTCGGCGCGCTGGGCGAGCTGGGTAGTGTAGGCCAGCGAGGAGCCGGGAGGCGCCTGTACGATGCCCATGAGAAAGCCCTGGTCTTCCTGGGGAATGAAGCCGCTGGGGACGCGCTGATACACCCAGACCGTGGCGTAGAGTCCGGCGAAGAAGATCACGACGAGCAGGTAGCGCAGCTTGAGCGCGACGTGGATGGACTTGGCGTAGGTGCGGCCAATCCAGGTAACGGCCGCGTCAGCGCCGTGGATGAATCCGGCAAAGGCGCGCGAAAGCGGGGCGATGTGCAGAAAGTCGAGCTGATGAGGCCGCTCTTCTTCGCCGCGAAGGAACAGCGCCGAAAGCGCCGGCGACAGCGTCAGGGCATTGAAGGCCGAGATGGCGATGGAGAAGGCGATGGTGAGCGAGAACTGTCGGTAGAGTATGCCGGTGGTGCCGGGAAAAAACGAAACGGGCACGAAGACGGCGATCAGCACGAGGGAGGTCGCGACAACGGCACTGGTGACTTCGCCCATGGCGCGCGAGGTGGCTTCGTGCGGGTCGGAGTGCTCCATGTGCAGGTGGCGCTGCACGTTCTCGATGACCACGATGGCGTCGTCGACCACCAGGCCCGTGGCCAGCGTGATGCCGAAAAGCGTGAGCGTGTTGATGGAAAAGCCGAAGAGTTTGATGAAGGCGAAGGTGCCGATGAGCGAGACCGGGATGGTGACGGCGGGAATGATGGTGGCGCGCCAGTCAAGCAAGAAGAGAAAGATGACGGAGATGACGATGGCGATAGCAATGGAGAGGGTGGAGAGAACCTCACGGATGGAGTCGCCCACGGCCGTCGTCACGTCGAACGCGATTGCGTATTTCAGGCCGGGAGGAAAGCTCTTGGAGAGATCGGCGAGGACGGCTTTGGCGCGGGCGTCCACGTCGAGGGCGTTGGCATTGGAGAGCTGCTGGACGCCGATGCCCATGGCGCCGTGGCCGGAGTAGCGAAGGGAGGAGCTGTAGTCCTCGGCGCCGACCTCGGAGTGGCCCACATCCTTGAGCAGGACGAGGCCGGTGGGCGAATTCTTGACGATGATGTTGTCGAATTCGGCCGAGCTGGTGAGGCGGCCGACGACGCGCACCGGAATCTCAAAGGCCTGGCTGGATTGCGAGGGCGGCTGGCCAAGCTGGCCGGCGGGGATTTCGACGTTCTGTTCGATGAGCGCGCTCACCACGTCCGCGGCGGTAAGGTTGCGTGCGGCCAGACGGACTGGATCGAGCCAGATGCGCATTGCGTACTTGCGCTCGCCGAAGATCATCACATCCCCCACGCCGGGGACGCGCTTGATGGCGTCCTTCACGTAGACGTCGAGGTAGTTGGAGATGAACTCCGGGGAGTAGCGGCCATCGAGACTGAAGAAACCGGCGCCGAAGACGAAGTTCTCATTCGTCTTGCTGATGGTGATGCCGGTCTGGTTGACGGCGGCAGGCAGGCGTCCGGTGACGCTGGCCACGCGGTTCTGGACGTCGACGGCGGCGATGTCGAGGTCGTAGCCGGTCTTGAACGTGGCGGTGATCATGCTCGTGCCGTTGTTGGTGCTGGACGAGCTGATGTAGCGCATGCCCTCGACGCCGTTGATGGCTTCTTCCAGCGGGATGCTGACGGCTTTTTCGACGGTTTCGGCGTTGGCGCCCACATAGTTGCAGGAGACCGTGACCGTGGGGGGCGCCAGCGTGGGATACATGGCGACGGGCAGATTGGGGATGCACACCGCGCCGGCGAGGATGATCATCAGCGCGCACACGGTGGCGAAGACCGGTCTATGGATGAAGAAGTCGACAAACAAGGTGGGCCTTCCCTTCGCAAGCTAACGCGTATTCAAAGATCGTGTTCGATCCGGAAATGCCTTGCCCGGCGATCTCAGATCAGGATTTGGCACCCAGCGGGATCACGGGCATGTCATTCACGAGAAACTGCGTGCTCGAGACGATGACTTGATCGCCGGATTTGAGCCCCGCGGAGACGGAATAGTTGTTCCCCACGGTATCACCCAGCGTGACAGGCGTCTGGCTGGCAAAGAAACCACCATTCTGCTGTTTGGCAACGAAGACGAAGCTCTGGCCGCCGACGCGCGTGACGGCCAGAACGGGGATCACAGCCATGGGGGTCGTGCTCCAGATAACTCGCGCCTTGACCATCTGCGCGTTGCGCAGGATCTCCGGCGTGGAATGCACGGGCGCCTTGGCCAGGATGCCCTGCAGGTTGCTCTCGACCTGGGGCGAAACGAAGTTGATGGCCGTTTTCTCGAGCACCTTGCCGGAGGTGTCCGTGATATCGACGCTGAGGCCTCTGCGGACCTGGGCTGCGCGCTCGGTCGGGATGTAGATATAGGCCTCAAGGTCGCCGTTTTCATCCACCGTAGTCAGCATCGTAGATGAGGAAACGTAGTCGCCGACGTGAACCGGGATATCGCCAACGACGCCATCGAAGGGCGCCCGGATGGTGTAGTAGGCGAGCTGTTCCTCCTGCGTCTTGCGCGCTTCGGCCGCAGCCTCATAGTCGGCCTTGGTGTTGTCGAAGGCCTGCTGGGCCTGGTCGTAGGCGTCGCGGCTGGTGACGCCGGCCTCAAACAGCTTGCGCTGGCGCTCGATTTCGAGCGTGTTGTAGTCGAAGGCGGCCTTTTTCTGGCGCTCCGTCGCGCGGGCGGAGGCGACGGAGGCAAGCTGGTGCTGCGGATCGATATCCATGAGCACGTCGCCCGACTTGACATGGTCGCCGGAGCGGACGTGGATACCGGTGAGGCGGCCATCGACCTGCGGCTGCAGGGTGGCCGAGCGCCGGGACTTGATGGTGGCAACATATTCGTTGCTGGCGGGCACCGGTTCCATGGTGACGGCAACGGTCTGCACCGGCATGCCCTGCATGCCAGCGCCGCCACCGGCGGCTGCGGGCGGGGCCGTTTTCTGCCGGCAGCCTGCGAAAGCAAGAACAATCAGGCCCCAGGAGCAAAGAGCAAGAATGCGATTCAAAGTGATCTTCCCCACTGAATTTCCTCTGCTGGACGTCTTTGTTTGGCAAGAATCGACTCTATGGCGTCCGCGAGCCAGTATCGGCCGACACAGCCATGCGGCGCAATGGAGCCTGGCTCCGCGGCATCCGGCAAAAAAGCAGCCGGAGGTCATCCGTTGTCGTTGGCGAAGCCTATTCCTATGAGACGAGCCGTGACGGATTCTTGACGCAAAAAATCAGTGTGATGGGGCTCACGTCTAACCCGTCGGAAATGTCGCCCTTGCAGTGTTTTACGGAATGTCGGCTTCGGGGGTTCCCAGGCGCCAGGCAAACGGACTGAAGTTGGTGCGGCGGTCGAACACGTCGACGCCTTCGGCCCGCTTGAGCGCACCGACCACCATGTAGGTGAACGGTGTGGCGACGATCTCCACGAGCACCTTCACCAGGTACGAAGAAAAGATCATCCAGGCGAGCATGCGGAGGGGGTGCGCGCCAACGAAGGCGACGAGGATGATGAAGGTGGTGTCCACCGCCTGGCCGGTAACCGTTGAGCCGACGGTGCGCGTCCAGAGCCACCGGCCGGCTGTAAGGAGCTTGAGCTTGGCGAGCGTGTAGCTGTTGGTGAACTCGCCGGCCCAGTAGGCCACCAGGCTGGCGGCGGCAAAACGCGGGACGACGCCGAAGACCTTGGCGAAGGCGGCCTGGTCGTTCCAGCCGGGCGCGGGCGGCAGCGCGACGGCGACCTGGCCCATGACGGAAAGCACACCCATGGCGAAGAACCCCAGCCAGATGGCGCGGCGCGAGGCGCCATATCCGTAAACCTCAGTGAACACATCGCCGCAGATATAGGTAAGGGGAAAGAAGAACTCGGCAGCACTGATCTGGAACGGGCCGAACTGGCAGATTTTGGGACCGACCAGATTGGAAATGAGGAGGACCACGACAAAGCCGATGGTCAGCGTGTCCAGGAATCGGTATTGTCGCGTCACTTTAAGAGGATAGCGCAAGGGGAGATTCCGGGCGGGCCTTTCGGAGGCTCACTGAGTCCCGATCTCGAACCGCGCGCCAGCTCGAGCCCTGCGACGCGGCCTGCACGCATCCGATCCTCATGCCGCCGCCGCACCCGGATACGATAGTCTCTTAGCTGTATGGAGATCGCTTGCAGCCGCTGCCACCGGCCAGTGCAGACCGAGGACTGCTATTGCCCCGCGTGTGGTCTGCCGCAACTGGTCTATTCGACCGAAGACGGCGCAGTGCAGGGCCAGCCGGAGCGCTGGAACGAGCCCGTGCGCGATGCTGGCTCCATTGACTGGAAGCCCGCCCTGAGGGTGGTCATGATGCTCGCCGTGCCCGCTGGCCTGCTGTGCAGCGCGTTCTCGCCAGTGGGCATTCTCGGGCTGCTTTGGATGGCCGCGGCGTCCGCGTGGGCCGTGCTGCTCTACGTGCGTAGCCAGCAGGCGCGATGGATCACGCTCGGCGCCGGCGCCCGGATCGGGCTTGTGACCGGTCTCGTCGGCGGATGGATAGCCGCCGCGACCACCGGGATCACGTTGATCGTCATGCGATTCCTGCTCCATCAGGGCAAGGATATCGACGGCACGTGGCAAGGCATGGTGATGGGTGAAATGACGCGCAAATGGACCGAGGCCGGCGCGGACGCGCACACGATCGCAGCCTTCCAGGGTTGGTTCCTCTCCCCTGAAGGCCGCGCCGGATTTGCGCTTGCCGGAATTCTGTTTCTCGTTTCGGCGCTGCTTTTTTTCGCCGTGGCCGGCGGAGCGCTCGGTGCACGCTTGACAGCTCGCGCACGGCGGCCGGAAGTCTAGAGTCCCAGGAAAAGCCTGCCGGCGCATCCTGTCGAAACGCGCCGCCGCCATACCCTGGCCAGTGGCTGCACAGCCCATTTCTCCACAACTTGCCGCCACCCCCCGTATCCACGTATGATCCGGCGAGAGACTCGAGCGAAGCCATCCATGAGCGAAGAGCAAACCGCAACACCCCTGCGCATCAAGGGCAGGCTTATGTCGGCCTCCGAGATCGAGCGCACACTTGTTCGGCTGGCGCACGAGATTGTCGAGAAGAGCAATGGCAGTGAGGACCTGGCGCTGGTCGGCATCAAGCGCCGCGGGATCCCTCTGGCCGAGCGCCTGGGCAGGCTGATCTCCGGCATCGAGAAGCGCAGCGTCGACACGGGCATGCTCGACATCCAGTTCTACCGCGACGACCTGTCAACTGCCGGTATCCGTCCCGTGGTCACTCCGGGAGCCATCGGCTTTGACGTGGAGGGCCGCGATGTCGTGCTCTGTGACGATGTACTTTATACCGGCCGCACCATCCGCGCCGCGCTCGATGCACTCTTCGATCACGGCCGTCCGCGCCGCGTGCAGCTTGCTGTGCTGGTTGACCGCGGCCACCGCGAGCTGCCCATCGAGGCGACCTATGTGGGCAAGCACATCCCCACAAGCAGCCGCGAGATTATCGAAGTCAAATTCCGCGAGGTCGACAACGACGAACAGGTGCTGCTCGTCGAGAAAGTGGAATCGTGAGTCCCGCCGCTGGCCTTTAGCAGATGCGCCCAGCCACGGGCTGAAGGCCAAGAGCGAATTGCACGTCGATAAGTTCGTATGAACGCCGCTGCCACGCCCGTCCGCCGTGCCACCCATCGTCCGCCAATCGCGCCGTCGCCGTTTCCATATAACCGGGGTTCGCTGCTGTCGGCCGAGCATTTGACGCTCGACGACCTGAGCCGCATTCTGTCGCGCGCCACGGCGCTGGAAACTCAGGACCCCTTGACGCGCGACCATATTCTGGCCAAACGCCGCGTGGCGCTGCTTTTCTACGAATCCTCGACGCGGACACGCACCAGCTTCGAACTCGCCGCCAAATCTCTGGGCGCCGATACAACGCTTGTTTCGAGCCTTTCGTCGTCGATCGAGAAGGGCGAATCGCTTAAGGATACCGGTTTGACGCTGCGCGCGCTCGGCGCGGAGACCATCATCATCCGGCACAACTCTTCCGGCGCTCCGTGGCTGCTTGAAGAAACGACGCGGCTGCCGATTCTGAATGCCGGGGACGGCATGCACGAACACCCCACGCAGGCGCTGCTCGATCTGCGGACAATCCTGGCTCACCTGCGCGGCGGAGCCAGCGAAGCCCATTCCGAGACGCTTTCCGGAGTGACGGTCTCCATCGTCGGAGACATACTGCACAGCCGCGTGGCGCGCTCAAATATGCTTTTGCTGCCGCGCCTCGGCGCGCACGTCATCCTTTGCGGGCCGAAGGAGCTTCTGCCCGAGATCGCTGTGAAATCCGGCCCCGGGATCTCCGTCGAGCGCGACTTCAGAGCGGTGCTCCAGGCTTCGCAGGTCGTCATGATGCTGCGCATTCAGGCCGAACGCCTGGCCGGCATGCAACTCGACCTCGGGGATTACAAGGCCAGCTACCAGCTCACCGGCGACCGCTTGCGCGAGTATGCGCCGCAGGCTCTCGTGCTCCATCCGGGGCCGATCATTCGCGGTCTCGAAATCACGGCGGGCGTGGCGGACGGGCCGCAGTCGGCCATCGTCGAGCAGGTGCGCCACGGCGTCGCCATCCGCATGGCGGTGGTGGAGCGGGCGCTGGGCGCGGCGCCGGAAGGAGCCCGCCCATGACGACGCTCATCGTTCGCGGCGGCCACCTCGTCGATCCCGCAGGCGGTGTCGATGGACCGAAAGATCTTCTGCTCAAGGACGGCCGCGTAGCCGAGATCGCCGGGCACGGCAAACTGAAGTCCGCCAACGGCGCGGCCGATGCGGCGATCCTGGACGCTACCGGCCTTATCATCGCGCCGGGACTCGTCGATATGCACGTGCACCTGCGCGAGCCGGGCCAGGGATACAAGGAAACCATCGCCACCGGCACGGCCGCCGCGGCCGCCGGCGGGTTCACCGCAATCGCCGCCATGCCCAACACCACGCCGGTAAACGACTCGCCGGAGACCACACGATGGATGCAGGCCCCGGAGCGCGGCGCGGCGATCCGTGTCTTTCCCATAGCGGCAGCCACGCGCGGATCGAAGGGCGAAGCGCTGAACGATTTCGCCGCGCTCAAATCGGCAGGCGCTGTCGCCGTCACGGACGATGGCCTGCCCATTCTGAAAGACAGCGTGATGCGTGAGACGCTCAGCTCGGCTGCCCGCGTGGGCCTGAGCGTGATCCAGCATGCCGAAGACACGCGCCTGACCAACGGCGGATGCATGAACCTGGGTCCGGCCGCGTTCAGGCTGGGCCTGCGTGGAATGCCGCCCGAGGCTGAGTCCGGCCTCGTCGATCGGGACATCCGCCTCGTCACCGATCTGCGCGACTCGCGCGTGCATCTGCACGTGGCCCACACTTCGACGGCGGCCGCGCTGGCCGCCGTCCGCCAGGCGCGACGGAACGGCCTGCGCGTCACGTGCGAAGTGGCTCCGCATCACTTCCTGCTGACCGACGAGCACGTGGGCCTCTACAACACGAACTTCAAGATGAATCCGCCTCTGCGGCAGGCAGCCGACCGGGATGCGATGATCGAAGGCATTCTCGACGGCGTCGTCGACGCCATTGCCACTGACCATGCACCGCACGCGACACACGAGAAGGAAGCCGAGTTCGAGCGCGCGCCCAACGGCATCATCGGCCTCGAAACCGCGCTCGGACTCAGCCTGCGCTGGCTGCACAAGGAATGGAAGCTGCCTCTCGGCCGCGTCCTGAGCCTGCTCAGCGCGCAGCCCGCCGCGCTGCTGAACCTGAAAGGCCGCGGAACGCTCACTGTCGGCAGCTTTGCCGACGTGGTCATCTTCGACCCCAAGGCCGAGTGGGTCTATTCCGCCCGCGACTCCAAATCGAAGTCACGCAACACGCCTTTCGATGGCTGGACGATGCAGGGCAGGGTGCACTGGACGATCAGCGAGGGCCGCATCGCCTACGCCAGCGCGTGACTTCGCGGCCCAATTTCGTTCTCTTCAGTCCGGCGCACTTTGCAATCCTCGCCGCGACCCCGCTGCTGGGGGCGGTGCTGGCCGCGATTCAGCGCCGGCTGACGCCCGGCGCGAAATGGTTGCGGCTCGGCGTGGCGTGGCTGCTCCTCGCCGACACGGTGCTGTGGTACGCGGAGCTCGCCGCCCGCGGCCAGCTTACCTTTCCCGAGCGCGTTCCACTCGAGCTTTGCGATGCCTCGCTGTTCATGATGATCGTCGCCTTGTTCGTGATGAGGGCCAGCGTGTTCGATCTCGCGTACTACACCGCGATTGCCGGCGGCTCCATGGCGCTGCTCACGCCGAACCTGTGGGAACCCTTCCCCTCTCTGGGGACCATACAGTTCTTTATCGCCCATGGTCTGACTTTGGCCGCCGCGCTCTACCTCGTCTGGTCAGGACAGGCGCGGCCCCGGCCGGGTTCGGTGCGGAGGGCTCTGCTGGCGGTGAATCTCTACGCCGGCCTTGTCATCGCTTTCGACTTCATCTTCAGGACGAACTTCATGTACCTGCTGCACAAGCCCGAGAACCCGTCGCTGCTGGACTTTCTCGGACCCTGGCCCTGGTACATCCTCGCCGCGGAAGGCGTGGCCCTTGTCTTGTTCAGTTTGCTTTATCTGCCGTTCCGGGAGAGGCGCGCACCGTGGGGAGATCCCGGCCGGTCCCAGGAGATCTAACCCGGTGGGCGGCCATTTCGCGGCATGCCCAAACGGCATCCGATCCAGCGGGTACGAAAGGAATCGAACCAGGCCAGGCGGAAGCACACTGTTCTGCTTCGTATTGCGCGAATGCCTCTATACTAAGCCCAGAATCCCTGCTTTCCTTGCGAGTCATCGTTCTCCTGGTCTTTTCGTTGCCTTCCATTTCTTCGAGGAGGAACGTCGCCATGCGGTTCGATCGGCGCCTGCGGCCGGCGTGGTTCTGCATTCTCTCCCTTGTTCCGCTTGCCGGCTGCGGAAGCGGCGGTAACGAAACAACCAAAAAGACAGCCACTCCGGACTTTTCGCTCGCGGTGAGCGCAGCCGACCTCAGTCTCACGGCGGGGGGCGGCGCGCAGTCGGTCTCCGTCTCGGCCACGGCGCTGAATGGATTCAGCGGCGCGATCGTGGTCAAGGCGACCGGGCTGCCTTCCGGCGCGTCCGCTTCGCCGGCGTCCTTTAGCCTGACGCCCGGCACACCGCAGACCGTCGCTCTCAAGGCCGCTTCGAGCACCAGCTCGGGTACATCCACCGTTCAGTTCACGGGCACGTCCGGAACGCTCACCCACTCCGCATCGCTGGCCCTGAAAGTTGCTGGAGCAGCCGGCGCGTCTGCCATCGACGTCACCACCTATCACTACGACAATGCACGCTCCGGCCTCAATCCCAACGAGACCCAGCTCACTCCCCAGAACGTCAACTCCAAGCAGTTCGGCCTGTTGCGAGTCATCAGCGCCGACGGAGTGGTTGACGCCCAGCCACTGGTGCTCTCAAATTTCACCGCCGGCGGCAACGCGCGCAACGTGCTCTATTTCGTCACCGAGCACGAAAGCGTCTACGCCGTGGATGCAGGCAGCGGCGCGCTTATCTGGCACGTCTCCGTGCTGGGCTCTGGAGAGACACCCAGCGGCGACTTCGGCTGCGGACAGATCTCGCCCGAGATCGGCATCACGTCGACCCCTGTGATCGATCGCACCGCCGGCCCCAACGGCGCGATCTTTGTCGTGGCCATGTCGCGCGACAGCTCCGGCGCCTACCACCAGCGCCTGCACGCTCTCGACGCTTCGACCGGCGCGGAGATGGCGCACAGCCCGGCCGAGATCCAGGCCAGCTATCCCGGCACCGGCGCCAACAGTTCCAATGGCAACGTGGTCTTCGATCCCGCGCAGTATGCCGAACGCGCCGGCCTGCTGCTGCTCAACGGCACCCTCTACCTGAGCTGGACTTCGCACTGCGACGCCGGCCCCTATACCGGCTGGCTGATGGCCTACAACGAGGCGTCGCTCGCGCAGACCAGCGTGCTCAATCTCACACCCAACGGGGTCGATGGCTCGATATGGATGGCCGGAGACGGCCTTGCCGCCGATCCCGGCGGCAATATCTTTTTTCTCGACGCCAATGGCTCGTTCGGCGCCACTCTCGACGCCCAGGGATTCCCCACGAACGGCAACTACGGCAACGGCTTCATAAAAGTCTCGACCGCGGGGGGCAAGCTCGCCGTCGCCGACTACTTCGAGATGCACAACACGATCAGCGAGTCGGATAACGACGAGGATCTCGGATCAGGCGGCGTGATGCTGTTGCCGGATCTTCGGGACGGATCGGGCGCCGTGCATCATCTCGCCGTCGGCGCCGGCAAGGACGGCAACATCTACGTTGTGAATCGCGACAACATGGGCAAGTTCAACCCCGAAAATGACAACGCCATCTACCAGGAGGTAAATGGCGCGATCGGCGGTGTGTGGTCCAAGCCGGCTTTCTTCAACAACACTGTCTACTACGCGGCGGTGAACGACGCGCTGAAGGCGTTTCCCATCTCCAATGCAAAGCTCGTCAATCCGCCGAACCACCGCAGCACGACCAGCTTCCCCTATCCCGGCGCGACTCCGACGATCAGCGCCAACGGCACGTCGAACGGAATCGTCTGGCTGGTCGAGAATGCGGGTCCCGCGGTGCTGCACGCGTTTGACGCCGGCGATCTGCACGAGCTCTACAACAGCAATCAGGCGGGCAGCCGCGACCTCTTTGGCAAGGGCAACAAGTTCATCGCTCCGCAAGTCGCGAACGGAATGGTCTACGTCGGCACGCCGAACGGCGTTGCCGTCTTTGGACGCATGCCATAGAGCGGGACATGGATTCCGCGACCCCGCGACCTCGATGTCCGGGACCGGGCTGCAGCGTTGCGGAAGGGGTGCTGGAAGCTGCGGCACCGGCTTGGCCCAGGGCTTCCGGTGTGCGTGCCGATGGCCCCGACTCTAATTCATCCTCAATCGAGCGCCATGCTGAAAGCCGATATTCAGCCTCGTCAGGCCGCGAAGGCCGGCATTTTCTCTCCATTCGAGCTGAGTTTCCATGAGGAACGGGTTTTGCAAGCGCTGCAGCAGCTTGTTGAAGGCGATCTGGCCCTCCATGCGCGCAAGAGGCGCACCGAAGCAAAAGTGAGCGGCCCAGCCGAAGGCCACGTGCCGGTTGTCGGTCCTGAGGAGATCGAGCCGCTCCGGATCGGGAAACCGGCTCGGATCGCGGTTCGCGGCGGCGAGAACCGCCACAACCTTCGCGTTCTTCGGAATGGTCCGCGATCCGATTTGAATCTCGGCCGTAGCAATGCGCGCGGTATGCTGCACGGGTGACTCCCAGCGCAGGAGCTCCTCGACCGCAGACGCGGCGATTTCAGGGTTCGACCGGAATTGTTCGAGCGCCGGCGGGTTTCGGAGCAGAGTGAGAAATCCGCTGGCAATGAGGTTTGTTGTTGTTTCGTGGCCGCCGATCAATGTGATGATCGTGTTGGCAACGACTTCTTCATCGGAGAGTCTCTGGCCGTTGACTTCGGCATCCATCAGGGAGCGGATGAGCCCGCCGGTCGGGTGTTTCCTTTGCTGCTCCATAGTTTCCGCCACGTACGCCTTGAGGTCTTCGAGACTCTGTACGATCTCGGCGACACGGCGGGGATGATGCTGGAAGTTGCCGAGGACCTCGGCGAGATCGAGGACCCAGGCATGAAGCTGTTCGTGATCTTCGCGCGGCACGCCCAGCAAGCGCGCCGTTACGATCGCCGGCAGCGCGTTGGCGAAGTCGGCGATCATATCCATGGATCCGCGTTCGATGACGTTGTCGATCAACTCGTCGGCCGTCTCCGCGATTGTGGAGCGAAGGCCCTCGACGCGCTTAGGCGTGAAGGCGGCCGAGCAAATGGAGCGGAGGCGGTAATGCATCGCGCCATCCATGAACATCATCTGCTTGAGCATCGTCTCGGCAAATGGCTTCATGAACGAGAGGCCGAGTTGATCGAGGAATGCCGGCGGCGGGGTACGGTCCGCCGAGCAATTCATGAGCACGGTCACAACCTCGGCGTAACTCGACACGACCCACGCGTGCATGTACGGATCCCAGTGAACTGGATCGTACTCGCGCAGCGGGCGATAGAGCTTGTGAGGATCGCTCTTGATTTGCGGGCTGAGCATGCGGAGCAGGCTCAGATCCTTGTCATTCGCTTGAATCACAGCGTCTTGGACGTCTTGCATGGAAGGCCGCTCCGTGAATCGTGTTGCGAAGGATTGGTCAACGACTGCTCCGTGTTAACTGGAATATGAATCGGCGTACTCCCGGCAAATGCATGCCCGGTGTCGTGCGATGGGATGGGCCTCCCCGGAAGCGCTAGGCCGGAGTCGCAAGTGTCGCGAGCGCCGGGGCAAGCAGATATGGAGCCATGGCTGCGGCAATCTCGCCGACGTTCTGCGGCGTGATGAAGTCGCGATGATGCCCATTCACATAGGACACGTTGAGCCTTCCTCGAATAACGGCCTGCCATCCGGGAAGGAAATCGAGGTGCGGAGGCGCGTTGGCCGACAGCAGCAGAAGCACATCCCCGTGATATGGCTTCGGATCATAGACGAACGCCGCATTCTCAATGATCTCGTGCGCGGTGCTCCAATCCGGTTTGAACCACTTGATGCGAAGCGAAAACGGAATGCATTTGAACAGGCGCTTGGAAATGTTGACCGCGGTCTTTCCCAGACCGATGCGCATGACCCGATGCAACGCGTGGCGTGGATGCGCCAGCTTGACGGCCACGGACGTACAGGACCGCAGGTACGGCTGCGTTGGAGCATCGAAGAGGAGAAGCAGCTTGACGTCGTGCCCCGCGGCCCGCATCTGCTGCGCGATTTCGTAGACGAGGACGCTGCCGACGCACAGGCTGCCCAGAATGAACGGGCCGTGCGGCTGCACTTCCAGAATCTTGCGCATGAAGCACGCAGCGATTGCCGGCAACGCCGGTCGTTGCCCCAGTTGCGCGAGATCGGAGGCGGTCAGCGTAGCAATGTAGAACGGCTGGTCCTCTCCGAGACTCTTGGCCAGGCTGATGGCGAGGTTGTGAATCCAGATGATCGGCGTGCGCATTCCATCCGGGTGCAGGGCAAGGACGCCGGTGGAGTGCCGGATGTCGCCCTTCAACTCGCCCTCGACGGTCTCCATCGTTACCGAGGCATCCGGCTCGCCGAGAAACGCGGCAAAAGAACCACGTCCGTTGGGGCTGGCGACGGCCGCCAGTTTCGGAGCCGCATGAATCGAACTGGCCGCCGGCGCCTGCGCCGATGCCTGGCAGGCGGAGCCATGGCCACGCGCGATGCTGACGTGCGCCGCCCGGCTCTCTTCCGGCGCGCGCGGCTGGGATTGAATGACGGACGCCAGACCGGAGACTGTGGGAAATTCGAATAGCTGTTGCAGGGTCAGGTCGAAGCCGAAGGCAGCCCGCACGCGCGTGATCAGTTGCATGCCGAAGAGGGAGTGCCCGCCGCAGAGGAACAGGTTGTCATCGGCGGTGACGGGCTGTCCACCGAGAAGATCTTCGACGATGGCAAGAAGCATCGCCTCGACGTCGCTTGCCGGCGCGGGCGACTCCGCCTCGGCCGGCCGATGAGCGATCGCCGGTTCCGGAAGCTTGGCGAGATCGACTTTGCCATTCGGGGTCAAAGGCAGAGACTGCAGCTGAACAAAAATAGAAGGCACCATGTAATCCGGCAGAGTCCTGCGCAAGTGCGCCTTCAGCTCGCTTTCTGCCGGGGTTGACGACTTTTCCCGCGGCAGGAAGTGGGCGACCAGGTGCATTGTGCCTTCCGGCGATGTCCATGTTGTTGCGACGGCGAATTCCAGGCCGGAGTGGCGGGCGAGAGTGTTGCCGATTTCATCGAGCTCAACGCGCTGGCCGCGGATCTTGATCTGGCGGTCAACGCGTCCACGGAACTCCAGGGCGCCGTCGGGCCTGCGCAGTGCGCGATCTCCGGTGCGGTACATGCGCGCACACTGGGCCGAGGCAAAGGGATCGGGCACAAAGGCCTGCGCGGTTGCCTCAGGCAAGTTGCGATAGCCGCGGCCAACGCCGTCGCCTCCCACGTAGATCTCACCGATCGCGCCATCAGCCACGGGGCGGCGGTTTTCGTCCAGGACATAGACCCTGGCCCCGGCAATCGCGCGACCGATGGGCGGCAGGCCTTCCTCCTGTGCCGTGATTTGGCACGAAGTTGCAACGACCGTGCATTCGGCAGGGCCGTAGTTGTTGACGACCTTGAAGGGAAGAGGCTCGCGCGGAGTGTGATGCAGCGTGTCGCCGCCAGTGAGAAGACAGCGGAGCGACGTTGTGGAAGGCCACTGCAAGGCCATCATCGGCGCGGCGTAAACGGTCGGCACAAAGCCGAGGGTGATGCGTTCGTCGAGCATCCAGCGCTGAATCGACTCCGCGGAGAGGCGAATTGCGTCGCTTGCCAGGCAGAGCGTGGCGCCGGAGCAGAGGCTTGGCCAGATCTCCCAAACAGCCGCATCAAATCCAAGTCCGGCGAGATGGCTTGTACGATCGAGCCGAGTGACGGAGAAGGCCTCACAGTGCCACCGCACAAGATGGCTCAGATTGGCGTGCGTAATCTCCACGCCTTTCGGAACACCCGTAGAGCCCGAGGTATAGACGATGTAGGCAAGACTCGCCGGATCGGGCGCGGCCATCGGCATCGCTGACACGGCAGCAATGGCTTGCGCATCGACGACCGGGTCGACAATTCGCGCGGGTATGTTGAGCCGGCCAAAGCGGTGTTTCGGTCCCACGACAGCGCTTGCAGCCGAGTCGAGAGCCGTGAACCGGACCCGCGAATCCGGCCAGGCCGGATCGAGCGGCACGTAGGCTGCGCCCGCCTTCATGATGCCGAGCGCAGCGACAATCCAATCGACAGAGCGATCCATGCAAAGAACAACAGCACCGCCGGCCGATACCCCGAGTCGATGCAGATATCCGGCAAAGCGGTTGGATTTCTGGTCGAGGTCCTTGTAGGTCAGGGTCTGCCGGCCGGAGCTCAAGGCAACCAGATCGGGGAATCGAATGGCAAAGTTCGAGATTTGGTCTGGTACAGAATCAGTGCTCGTCGTTGTAGAAGTCATCACCGCCTCACAACCCCTCAAATTATCCTGGTTTTTGCCGTACATCGATCCATTTCCCGCTTCGCTAGTCTCTAAAGAGCTTTAGGAACAGGTGCCGGCCGCGCAAAGAGCCAGAGCGAGCCTGCGACCCCGAGGAGCGCCAACCCGTCACTGAGGTCAACGGCCTCATCGTTCTTCCTGACCCGCTCGAACTCCAGGGCCGGAACCGTCCTGGAGGCGAGCGACGCGGGCCCTCCAAGCTCAGAACGAGCTGGACTGCCTATCAATCAGTTAGATGCCGTCATCTCCATCGTGCTGCCTCGCACGACACCGATCAATCAATAGCCAGTTCCGCGTTCTTTGCGGTTTGCTGGGGCAGCCGTGAGGTTCCGGTCTGCGCCACCAAGTGACGCGAGAGCCTGCGCGCCGTGTAACCGGCGCCGTAAGCGAATCGCATCATAGGCCCGAAGGAATTTGCCGAGGCCAATCCCACCATGTAAAGACCCGCGATCGACGTCTCGAAGTTGGAGGAAAGAACCGGCGTATCTTCGACCGTCTTCATCCGCGTGCGGAGCGATTCGGCCAGAAATCCCAGCTTCGAGATGGCGACCCTGTAACCGGTGGCTGCGATCAGGTGATCGAAGCACAATTCGGGATTTTTCGCGCTTGTTCCCGACAGCGTAAGCCGCAGCTTTGAGCCGTCGGCGCGCGCACTCCCGATCGTTGCGCCAAGATGCATCGCGATCTTGCCCTCGATGCGGTCGCGAATGAACCAACCCGGCGCAGGACCGAGGTGATTGCGAACGGTCCGCAGGCGGAAGTCCTCAGGCATGTGGTGGAACAGAAGCGGCGCATCCGTGCACAGGCGGGAACGCCACCCGATGCCCAGCCCGGAGCGCGGGTTCCTCAGCTTCTGCCACAACGGTCGAGGCTCCTGAATGAACGTGTGGAACGGAATTTTGGTGCGCCGGGCCACCAGTTCAACGAGCGCGCCGGCTTCATGCAGGAGCGCCGCCGTATCGAGAGCTGAAGCGCCGGCGCCGAGCACGGCAACCTTCTTCCCGGCAAAGCGGCTCAGATCGTGATGCTCCGAGCTGTGCGTGACGAGTTCTCGCGGCAACTCGGCAAGGAATGGCGGCAAATAGCTAAATGAACTGATGCCCGTCGCGACCACAACGCGGCGCGCCTTCACGGTTTGGCCATCTTGGGTCCTGAGTTCCAGGCCGCCGTCGATGCTGCGGACGCCAGTGATGTCAGTTTCTTCAAGCATCGGCACAAATCGATTGCGGAACTCGTGACCGTACGCGATGAATGTGTCGAGCGGGACCGGCAAGCCGACTTCGGAGTACGGTAAGTTCCTTTCTGCGCAGAAATGACGGAGAGTGAAAGCTGCATTGGGATCGTACAGGCTGGAGGCAAATCCTTCCGACTTGAGATGCATCCCCTTTGGCATGTGCCGGTTCCAACTCCGCATTGGCGAACCGAATATTCTGAAAGTTAGGCTGGTCCTCGCGAGGTGCGCGGCAATCGATAAACCGTATGGACCTGCACCAATGACCGCAATATCAACGAACATGGTCTTATGACCCTTCCTGAAATGGATTCGAACTCCGGAAGATCTGGAAAATACAAGGTTGGTCTATGCTGTAAGGAGAATCTAGAGTACGTTTGTAAGTTTGCGTAACCCCTGATCCTTGGTTATCTTTTGGAAAGTCGAATAAACCCTTGTGAAAGAGAGCGAGCTGTTGGACGATACGTGTCAACCGGCAATCCTGCTGTGCGCATCCCTCTGGTGGCCGAACTCTCCGCGGCTCGCCATGTCTTTGTTAGACGCCGGCTGCAAGGTTTCCGGTATCTGCCCAGCCGGCCATCCACTCCGCGTTGTTACAGGCGTCGATTCCATCTATCCCTATCGGGCCCTCAATTCTATCGGCTCGCTGAAGGCCGCAATCCGTGCGGCCAAACCCGACGTTGTCGTTCCATGCGACGACGCCGCCGTGTGGCAGCTTCACGCACTGCACGCTGAGGAGCCGGAGTTCCGTCCGCTGATTGAGCGGTCGCTGGGCGCATGCGAAGCATACCCGACGATCGAAAGCCGCAGTTTGACGCTGCAGGCGGCGCGAGATGCGGGAATCACGGTTCCGCTCACGCGTGCGATCAGGTCGGCAGGGGAACTCTGCGCGGAAGACCTCGAATGGCCGGCGGTGCTGAAACTGGACGGCACCTGGGGCGGCGCCGGAGTGGCGCGGGTTCACAGTTCGCCGCACGCTGCGGATGTCTTTCCCAGATTGTGCGGCGCCCGCCGAACCGCGATCATGTGGAAACACTTCCTGGCCAAGCGCCATCCGGCTGCGTTGTGGGTGTGGCGCCGCCGCAAAGGATCCCCTGCAACGCTGCAGAAGTTCATTTCCGGCCGGGAAGCGACCACAATGTTAGTTTGCTGGCAAGGGGAAGTTCTGGACAGCGTTGCCGTCGCGGTCCGTGCGACCCAGGGTCAAAACGGCGTGGGTACGATTCTCGAACCGATCGAGAACGAAGAGATCGAACGTGCATCGCGCGAACTGGCGCGAAGCCTGAAGCTCAGCGGGTTTCACGGCCTCGACTTCATCATCGAAGAGACGACCGGCATCCCGTATCTGATCGAGTTGAATCCCCGAGCCACACAACTGGGCCACTTGCCCCTGACTGCACGAGGCAGTCTTGCCAGTGTGTTTGCAGCCAGACTCTCGGGGCGAACCATTCCGGCTGGGGCGCGCCGCATCCAAAGTGAAACCATCGCCATGTTTCCTCATGCCTGGAAGACCGACCCGAGGAGCGAGGTCCTGCGCACCGGATATCACGACGTGCCGTGGGAACAGCCGCAATTGGTGCGGGAGTTGCTGCGCATTCCATGGCCGGAACGGCGCCTTCTCAATCGCGCCCTCAACTTCCTGCAATTTCTGATCCTGCGCGACGAGCGGCATCCTGACCCACCAGGCGACCGGGACCATGCTCCGCTGCCGAGCTGAGGCAGGCAGCGCGAATCACGCGGCGCTGCAGCCGGTACGGTCCCCGACGACGCTCGTTTCGCCGCGCGACGCCCGCTGCGCGGCTTGGTAAGCGTGGATCAGGACGCCATGGTTTTGCTGCATCGTGTATTTCGATTCGAAGGTCCTGCGGGCAGGGAGGCGCATCTCGCGAACCTGGTTCGCGTTGTCGAATGCCCAGCGGAGCTTGTCGGCCAGATCCGATGCATCGCCGGCACGGAACAGCAAGCCGGTCTGACCGTCGTCGCAGACTTCTGCGATCGCGCCGAGCTTTGAAGCGATGACCGGCGTGCCGGCAGCGAAGCTCTCCATCGCGACGCGCCCGAACGTCTCGTACCATTGCGAGGGAAATACGAGCACGCGAGCGCTGCCCATGAGCTGCGCGGTCTGCACACGCGATTGCGCGCCGAGCCATTCCACGTCGTTGCGCGCGGCGCAGAAGCTGCGCACGTCTTCAGCCATGGGGCCGTCGCCGGCGATCTTCAACTTCCAGTTGCGGCCAAGCTGCTGCCACGCGCTCAGCAGCGTATCGAGACCCTTTTCGGGGCTCAGCCGGCCGACAAACAAGGCGTAGTCGCCGTCTCCGGCGCCCTGGCCGGGATCGGGATAGACGAAGTTGCTCTTCACCACAACCTTGTCTTCAGGGAAGCCAGCCTCGATGAACTTGTCGCGAACGAAGCGGGTAAGGGCGATGTAGAGATCGACCGCGTTGATCCAGGTTCCTTTGAGGGTGTGAAATGCGGTCATGGCCGCCACGGCAGCAGTCGCCACGCGGCTGTCGCGATAGCAGGCATGGAGAATTCCCGGGTATTTGAACACCTTGCCCATGCAGTCCTCGCAGACGCGGCCATCGCGGTAGAAGAACACGCTGGGGCAGAGAAGGCGATAGTTTCTGAGCGTCTGCACGACGGCCACGCCGTGCTTTTTCGCGGCGTAGTAGACCGAAGGCGACAACTGCGGAAAGAAGTTCTGCACGTGCATCACGTCGAACTGGCGTTCGCGAAGCTTGCGATCGACAAGATCGTGGGAGGGCCTGGACCACAGCGATTCGATGGCCACCTGGATCTTGCCCTTGGCTTCGATTTGGGAATAGTCCGTCTGAATCGTTTCCACAAAATGCCCGTTGGCGCGGAGCATTCTCACTTCTGAATCGAAGCTCTCATCCTCGCCGCCGCGAAACTGGTAGCTGTTGTGCAGCATGAGAATGTTCACGCGCGATTCCCTTCTCTGGCAGCTGTCTGAGCGAGATGCGGGCTCGCTTTCACGGCAGCGGGAAACACGCGCCGCACACGATCGAGCACTCCGGCGCGGGAGGGATGAATGAAGAGAAAGTTGTTGATGTAGTCCGGCGACTTGCCGCCATCGACCTGCAGCGGCCGATCGTGGGCCTGAAATGCCTCGATCGAGAACTCTTCTATCGGGCGCAAACGGCCGCGGTGGACAAAGCTGCCGCGATATCCGAAGTCGCGAAAGAAATCGAAAACGTCCTGCGGCGAACCTGCATGATGGCGCGCTTCGGATTCGACGATGACTGTCGGCTTGGACCTCTCCACGATCCCGGAGAGCCCGCGCAGCGCGCTCATTTCGTGGCCTTCCACGTCGATCTTGACCACGCCCACCTTTGCGAGGTCGATGGGCAGCCTGTCGAGGCGGCGGCATTCCACGGTGATGGTGCGCGTGGGGAACTCTTTGTTGACGTCGGCCTCGAGCGAGCAACGCGAATCGACGTCTTTGCCCGACTGCACGGGAATGTGGAATTCACTGCTGCCCTCCTCGTCGGAAGCGGCGACGTTGAGAATCTCGACCGAACTTGGAAGTGCGTGTTTCAGCCGCTCGGCCATTCCCGGGTGGGGCTCGATGGCGAGCACCCGGCTGCTGTACCGGGCGAACAAATACGCATAGATGCCGCGATTCGCGCCGACGTCCAACGAAAGCTCCGAGCGGTTGCAGACGCAGCGCGCGAGTTTCAGCTCGGGCTCGCGCACGACAGCTTTCCAGACGACCAGCGGCATCAGCAGGCTTTCCGGAATCAGATCCTTGATCGCCATTCTTCTCCTCACGGTTGCGGATTGGATCGTGGCGGACTCTCAATCCATGGGTTCGATGCGGACCTTTTCGTGGCTCCGAAGAATCGCGCGGGCAGTTGTTATGCGGCCGCTTCGCTGCTTGGCCGGCGCGCGCCAAGGACCTCGCGATAGAATTCGAGAGTCTGTGCACGGATCGTGTTCCACAGATAGTCTGTGGGCATGGGACATAGTGCAGGCCGTGGCTGCGCCGCCCAGGCGAGCGCCGACGTGAGCTTTGCCGCGTCGATCTCGCCGGAGTACATGCGAACCCAGCTCCCGCCGAAATCGTTGCGCAGATCGCTCATGGATCCGAGATCCGGGACCAGGACCGGACGGTTGAAGGAGAGCGCAAGAAGAGCCGCCCCGGAGTTGAGGATGTGCCGGTAAGGCAGAACGACAAGATCGGCGGCTTTGAAATAGCCGCCGACCCGCTCGGGTTCAATGAAGGACAATGAGAGCTGCACACGCGGATCGGGCGCTGCCTCTTTCATGACGCTTTCACCCGAGGCAGGGCTTTTCGGGCGGCCGGCCACGAGCAGCCGCGCATTTGTGTCCGCCACATCGCGAAAAGCGCGCACGAGCGCATCGACATTCTTGTAGGCGCGCACTTCGCCGAAGAAGAGAATGACCCGTGCGTTGCCGGGAATGCCAAGCGAAGACCTCGCATCGTCGGCGCATGGCAGATACCGGTCGCGATAGTGGCCGTGGCGGATAATGGCGGCGGGCAGGGACCGGAGCCTTGAGAATTTCTCGTATGCCATGGCAAGGCCGGTTTCGCTCAGGCTGATGACGCCATCGACGCGCGGTATGAAGCGCCGGTAAAACAGCGCTTCGAGCCGGGGATGCAGGTTGTCGTGCGCGTTCAGGTTGTGCACCGTCCACACGATCTTGCCGCCGCGCAGGCGTACGGAATCGATCATGCCCAGGAAGGCGGCGATTTTGACCGCGGCCAGCACCGGGTTGCGAATATTCAACAGCGCCTCAGGCCAGTGGATGTGCCAGATGTCATGCCGGCGGCGGAGACTGCCGACGGAGAACGCTTCAATACTGGCGTCGTCTTCCATCTGCGCATAGAGCGAGGCCGTGTACGGATTGAGGGGATCGATCGGCCAGGCAAGGACACGCAATTCTTTGGTCGCGCGCATCGCGGACCTGGCATTCGAATTGGAAACCGCGGGAAGGGATGACGTATCGAGGATCATTGATCGATTTCCGGGAGGACGCTATGCATCAATACTTCAGAATGTAGCTCTTTCCATGAGCGAGGATGTGAACGGTCTGGCCGACTTGCAGAGATGCGCTGAACCCCTGCTTGTCGACAACGGAAATTGCCGCGGGCCCGAAGTTCTTTACATCGATCGTCCAGGGATTGCCGCTGGCGTCACCGTTCGGAGGCGAGGGCGGAAGATGGACGGTTGCAGGCGCGTTGGTCAACTCAAGCAGGGCCCCGCCGAATGCGGGATCGATGGCGTCGGAGTGCGGTTTGAGATGAACCACCGGCTTCTGCTGCAACGTGATCGCTTGGCCGGCGAAGAGAGCGAGCGCGATCAGCAGCGATTTCATAAGCACCTCATTTCATCGGGCCGAACTTTCATGACGCAGCGCGAGCCTATTCCATCGAGCGGGCTGCCGCGCCGAATCAACGCGGCGCCTGCTTAGGAGGAGTACGCCGGTTCGGCATGAGGTTCCGATTGGGGCTCGAACGCTTCTTCGCGTACGGCGCGGATTAGCCAGTAACTCGCGGCGCAGTAAGCGATCCAGGGTGCGGAATTGACGACGAGGAACGAGTTTTCCGTGAGGTTGTAGAGAGCCGTGCAGATCACCAGCAACAGGGGCCAGGTATCCGCCGTGTCGCGCCGGCTGCGCGCGACGCGAAGGCCCGACGCGAAGTTCCGCGAGAGACTGATGAGAATCAATGCCAGGCCGATGAGGCCGAGGCCGAGCCAGACTTCGAGGAAACCGTTGTGCGCGTGCGGCACGGCATTGTCCCAGGCCGCCGCGTCGCTCACGCGCTCGCCGTTCCAGCTGTTCCAGAATGCGCTGAAGCCGAATCCGCGGATGGGGCGGTCGGCGATCTCACGCAGCACGAGGCGCCAGAGCGGAATGCGGCCGGAAAGCGAGGATTCGCGCCCCAGCGCACTGAGGATGTTTTCAGAGGACTCCACAACCCAGAACGTTGCCGCCGCCAGTATGGGGACGACGACCGCGACCGCCGCCAATAGCTGGCGGGTGCGCAAATAGAGCAATCTGCGGAACGGCAGGATGGCGATCATGAGCATGGTGACCACGAGTGCCGTAGCCGATTTCGACAAGACGAGAAGAACACCGCATAGGAAGAACATGAAGATATGGACTGCGCGCCGGCGCCTTTCGCTGAGGGCAAGCAGAGCAAAACAGAATGCCCCCAGTGACATCGCGTGTCCAAGCGAATTCTTCAGGAAGTAAACTCCCTGCATCTCGCCCGTGGGCATGAAGCCGATCGCCGGGGCGGCGATGGACACAAGTACGCTGCCGATCGCGCCCAGTCCCATCACGTAGGCGATAGCTTTGAGCTGATCTTTGGGCTCATAGAGCAAGCCGAGATATAGGCCGGTGACGGTGACGCCTATGAGTGCGAGCGAGCGACGGAGCGACTCTCCCGGCTCCACGGACCAGGCAACGGAAAAGATCGCCCAAAGGCAGAGGGCGGCGAGCCATCGCTCCTGGACGAGCAGTTTGAGCGCCGCGGTGCGCCGTTTGACCAGGAACAGGATCAGCAGCAGATACAGCACGCCAAAGATCACTTGCGTGACCGGCTGACCGTGACTGTTCGTCGATGCCTCAGGATTGACGAGGAAGCTCTGCCCCGCTCCCGTCGCCAGCAGGAGAAGCACAAACACGGTAATCCGTTCGAGTCTCTGCACCGATTGCTCCTTGCGTTTGTTGCCTGCGCGCATCGCCGGCTTACGCTTCCAGTTCCAAACCCGCGAAGCCGCGCGCGCCGATCGCGCTGTTTCAATGGCTCATTGCACCAGCACCGGCGCGATGTCCGCCGGGATTGAGCTTCCCTGGATCGAAGTCTTGCCACCGTCCAGAGTGTCGACTTCGCTGGCTTGCCAGGTTGAGGGAATGTTGAGCGTTGCGCTACCCGATGCGTTCCACACGATATGCGAGGCGCGCCCTGCGCGCTGGAGATCGCAAGTCCACAGGCTGCTCCGCGCGGTAGTGCAGCCGGTCAACACCGCACCGGTCATCCAGTTCTGGATCGTGACGAAGGCCTTGCCCGCCGGAGTGAGGGCGGCATTGTCCTTGCCGACCAGCTCGATGCGCGTGCCGCGATGATTTTCCCAGGCATACCAGTAGAAGCGCGAGACCCCGCTGGCCCAATTGAGAACGTATGCGCGGGCCAGCCATGCCGCGCCGGTCTCGGGCGGCAGCATGTCGTCGCCGAGCCATCCAGCTTCGGTGTTCCATAGCGGCTTCGAACTCGCGCCGTGCTTGGCCATGATCGATTTCACCGATCCGATCAGATCGACCATCGCCTCAGGCGGTGCATTTGCGCCCACGTAGAAGTGATAGCCGATGACGTCTGCGTACTTGCCCCCGCCTTTCGCGAGAAACGCATCGAGAAACGGCAGCCCCTTTTGTTGCTCCGGGGCCGGCGAAACCACAATGCAGGCCGGATCGACCTGCTTCAAAATCGTGTAGGCCTCGCGTTCCATCTCCACCATCGCGTCGACTGTTCCATTCCAGCTTTGCGGACGGTTGGGTTCGTTCCAGATTTCCCAGTTGTGGATCTTGCCTTTGTAACGCGTGGCGATGGTGCGCACGTAGGTCTGCCAGTCCTTCATGTTGCGTGGCGGCCCATTGAGCCCCGGCGTTTTGTAGACATCGGCGTCGCTGAACGCATCGGGTGTGCTCGACGCCCAGCGCGGCGTGTAGGAAAGATGCATCAGGATCTCTGTATTGTGCTGCTGGCTCCAGCCGACAAACTTGTCGAGCACACTGAAGTCCCATTTGTCCGGCGCTGACTGGATGTCGGCCCAATTGACGTGCCACGTTCTCCATCCGCCCATCGGCACGGCGGGCCAGGGCACGCGGTTTTGCGGATGGAAAAGGATATTCATCGAGAAGTACGACGGCGGCACCGGCTCCGGTGGCGGATTCGAGATGCCGGACGACGAGGAGGCGCCTCCCAGAAGGGACGGAAACGCGACTGCAACCATCGCGAGATACATCAGGCGTGCCGTTCTCGAACGCGCACAAACCGACAAAACTGCCAACAACGGATTCTCCTACTTTGCATGTTCGTGGGAGCTGCCCAAGCCGGGACCCTTACACGGCATGGCACTGTCTGCCGGCGACATCCGCGTCGCGCCGGTCCTATTGGCTGGCTTGCACAAGCTCACTCGTCGAGCGCGACAAAAGCAGAACCGCCGTGCCGACTGAAAGCGCCAACAGGGCATCGGACGCGATGCTCGCCCACGCTGCCCCGACCCATGAGTACCGGGGAATCAGCCACAGGTTGATCAGTACATTGAACAGCGCCACGCCTGCCTGAATTCCGCTGCGCATACCCTGGTGGCCGGCGCCGGTAAGCGCGTCGGCCAGAAAATAGTGCGTCGCCTTGAGCATGGGCAGCGGCGAAAGCCAGCGCAGCGCGGCGGTGGTCTCGGCATATTGCGATCCGAGCACATAGGGTACGACGCCGGCGCAGAGAAGCAATCCGCATCCAATCAATGCCCCATAGGCCACCGCGCGGCGCATGAGGGGTTTGGCATAAGAAAAACTGGATTGGATGCCTGCTCTGCCCGTGCGAAAGAAGTTCGGGTATGCCGAATAGAGCAGAGCAAGCACCGGGGAGAAACTCACGTCGATCAGCCGGTAGGCCGCGCCGTAGATTCCCGTCGCCTCCAGCGTGCCGAACCGCGCCAGCATGGTTTTGTCGATGTCGTTGTAAACGGTCTGCGCGCTCAGGGTCACCGAGAAATGGAATCCATGCCAAAGTGACTGGGCCGACCGGCGGAAGCGGATCCGCGGCGCCCCCAGACGAACGAGCACCATCGTGAACGAGATGGTGGCCGTGACCAGGGTGCAGACCAGATAGACCGAGCCCCATTGCAGAGCGGTGGGGTGGCTGTGCATTACGACGAGCACCAACGCACCGAGGAGCCGGTTGACGCTGATGAGCAGCGTAATGAGCGCCATCCACTTGATCTGCTCAAAGGCCTGAAAAGACTGGCCTGCGATGGTGATCAGACTCTGGCACGGAATATCCGCCATGGCGACCACCAGCACCAGGTGCACCGGAATCGTTCCCGGCAGCAGTGTGCGGGAGATCAGAATCACGAAGGCAACAAGCACGGTGCTGCAGGCGGCGGACGTGACAATGGCGTCTCCCCATGCGACGGGGAAACTCCGCTTGTCGCGCGCCACCGATCGCACGAGAAGGTGGCCGCTGCCGAGCGTACCGAAGGGATAGAGAATCCCGACCAGCGCCGCGACACCGACGAACGACCCGTAGTGGTTGGCTCCCAGCGACCTTGCGATGACAGTGAAGTAGACGGCCTGAACGAGAAGGCGAAGCCCCTGGCCCAGCGACATCCACAGCGTGTTTCTTGCCAGCCTGCTCTTGATCGGCGCCCTCAGCATATCTGCCCGGCCTGTCCGCGGTTCCCGGCCGGCTTCGCGAATTGCGTCATCCGGCGAGAACCTCCTCGATGGGCAGTTGTCCATCCGTCGTGAATCGTGAAAGGCGCAAGGCTTGCAGCGCTACGAGAAAAACGTATGCCGGATTCAGATAGAGGTAGCGGCGCCAGAGGCGCTTTGGTTCCGCGCAAAGGCGGAACAACCACTCCAGGCCGCGATCCTGCATCCAGACGGGAGCCTGCGCGACGTGACCGGCGATAAACGGGAAAGCCGCACCCACGGCAAGGATGGGCATCGACAGCAACTCGCGAAACTCGTAAGCAAATGCCTCCTGCCGCGGACATCCGAGCCCGACGAACGTGATGGCGGCGCCGGAGGCGCGAATGCGCTCGGCGATCTCGGATTTCTCCGCGCTCGCCAGGCGGCGGAACTTGGAAGGCTCGCTGCCCGCAATGCGGATCCCGGGAAACCGCTTGTGCAGAGAATTCTCGAACGCCGCGAGAATGCCTGTTGTGGAGCCATAAAGGTAGATTGGGAGGCCCTCGATGGCTGCGCGCTCGCAGACCTTCAGCGTGAGGTTTGGGCCATAGACGCGGTCTTCGAGCTTTGTCCCGTACATCCAATCCAGCACCCAGCGAACCGGCTGGCCGTCGGGAACAAGGAGATCGAAGTGGTTCAGGCGGAACTTGTGCGCCGAGTCGAGGACACCCGTCATCACGCCATGCACGGCGAGCGCGGAGACTGCCGCGCCCCGCCGCCCGCGCGCCGCGCGAAGGATGAAATCGACACTCGCTTCGTAGTCCACCGCGTCAATCAGGATTCCGATGACGTTCTTTTTCCCTAACTGACGCACAGCTCCCTCCAGCGTTCCACATTCAGCTCGTAGATCTCGTTGAGGATCTGCGGGACGTCGTAGGTGATCTTCCACCCGGGATAGTGCGACTGGAAGCGGCTCAGGTCGCTGATCCACCAGATATGGTCGCCGCGGCGGTTTTGGTCGACGTATTTCCAGTCAAACCGGTTCTCGGTGATCTGCTCGCAGAGAGCGATCGCTTCCTGCATAGAGCAGTTGCTATAGCGGCCGCCGCCGATGTTGTAGACCTCGCCCGAACGCGGATTGCGGAAGACCTGCTCGAACGCCCGCACAAGGTCCGCCGCGTGAATGTTGTCGCGGACCTGCTTGGCCTTGTAGCCGTAGATCGTGTACGGCGTGCCGGTGACGGCGCACTTCATGAGATAAGCAAGGAAGCCATGCAGCATGGTTCCGGAGTGGTTGGGGCCGGTGAGGCAGCCGCCGCGGAAGCAGGCGGTCTTCATGCCGAAGTAGCGGCCGTATTCCTGCACCAGCACGTCGGCGGCAACCTTTGACGCGCCGAAGAGGCTGTGCAGGGTTCCGTCGATGGACATCGTTTCGGGAATCCCGCCGGCGTACTCGTGCCTGGGGTCGATCTCCCAGCGCCTGTCCTGCTCGATAAGGGGCAGTTCGTTCGGCCGGTCGCCGTAAACCTTGTTGGTCGACATGTAGATGAAGACGGCTTCGGGCGCGAAGCGCCGCGTGGCTTCGAGCATCGTCGACGTGCCGTTGGCATTGACGGTGAAATCGGTAAAGGGATCGCCGGCGGCCCAGTCGTGCGAGGGCTGCGCGGCAGCGTGAATCACAACCTCGATTGTGCTTCCGTATTCCTCGAAAATTCGGTCAATCTGCGCGGTGTCGCGAATGTCAGAGCTGTAATGGCGGAAGCCGCGCACCTCGCTTTTCAGGCGCCCTGTCATCCAGTTAGTCGATGCGGACTCACCGAAGAATCGCGCCCGCATTCCGTTGTCGATGCCCACGACGTCAAGTCCGAGAGATGCAAAGTGATGCACAGCTTCCGATCCGACCAGCCCGGATGAACCGGTTATGATAGCGACGCTCATGATGGCTCCTTTGAAGTTATTGTCGATACGCGGCGACAAGTGTCCTGCGCGCTGAGCAAAGCACAGGAACTAAGTAGAGGGGCGAGGGGTTGTAAATATCGTGTGCTGGTTCAGACGGCGCCGACTCCTCGAAAAACGGCAGGCACGGTGCGGGTAAGAATCTTCAGGTCGAGCCACAGGGACCACTCGTCGAGATATTGGAGATCGAGTTGCATCCATTGCTCAAAAGTAAGGTCGCTGCGCCCGCCGACCTGCCACAGGCAGGTGATCCCGGGCTTGATGCTGAAGCGGCGGCGCTGCCAATCCTCGTTGAAGCCCTCGAAGTCTCGCACCGGCAGCGGACGCGGGCCCACCAGGCTCATATCGCCGGCGAGCACGTTGAGCAGCTGCGGCAGCTCGTCGATGCTGGTGCGCCGCAGCCACTTGCCGACAGGCGTGATCCGCGGATCGTTTCTCATCTTGAAAACGGGACCGGAGGCTTCGTTCTGCTTCTCCAGCGCCGCCATCAGATGCTCCGCATTCTGCACCATGGTGCGGAACTTGATCATTTTGAATCGGCGCTTGTTCAGGCCGATGCGCTCCTGACGAAAGAAGATCGGGCCCCGCGAGGAGAGCTTGACGGCGATGGCCGCGGCGACGAAGATGGGCCCTACGCACAGAAGCGCAAAGGACGCCACCGCAACATCGAAGGCGCGTTTGATTGTCCGCCCCCAGAGTTCGCTTGCCGGCGTGTACGTCGCGATGTACTGGTCGCCTTCGAAGTCTTCCGCTGTCCAGCGCGTGGCCTTGACGCCGAAGATGTCGGAGTGGATGCGCATGGTGATGCCGTGCTGCTGGCACAGGCTGGCCACGTGGGACGAGTACTTGTAGTACGAGCCAAGCGGCAAGTAGATTGCGACCTCGTCCACCACATTGCGGCGGAGGTACTCTTCGAGGCCGGCGTAGTCGCTCACCAGGGGAAAGCCGGCATTCGTCAGATCGGCAAGGCCGGGCCATTCATCGTCAACGAAGCCGAGCAGCCGATATCCGCGCTCGCGGCTGGCCAGAATGCGCCGCGCGAAATCGATGGCCCGCCGATTGGTGCCGAGGATGAGCATGTGCCGCAGATCGCGGCCGCGCACGCGGACACGGTCGGCAACCATGCGCAACACGAAGCGCGAGATCACAAGGAACAATGTCAAGATCGCCCAGAACTCCGCGAGGAACTGCATGGTGATCATGTGGATCGAGAAGACGTAGCTCAGAGCGAGAAAAAAGGTGATGAAGGCGGTGGTGGCGCGGAGCAGATCCAGCGCCTCATGGCTGCGCCCGGTGAGGCGCCGCGAGCGATAAAGTCCGCAGGCTGAGAAGGTGACGTGGCACGCAAAGAGGGCAAAGAGGAGGATGGCCAGATTGGCAATCTTGGCCCGGATGGAGAGGAAATGGCCGAGGGCCATGGTGTGCTCGGCGTAGACGCGGTTGATCGTGGTGAGTGCGAAAGCCAGCACCACCAGTACGAGGTCGAAAAGCTTCAGCAGCCCGATGATGAGCCGGTGATGATCATTCATGACAATTCTCCGCGGTTCTCTTCGTTGGGGGGTGCGAATGGAATGCGGTGAGGATCGGATCGAAGGTTGGTGAGCAGTGAGATACCATGCCGCCCGGAGGGTTGGAACGGGCGGCGCAAGGACACAGCCTTTGCGAAGGTTGCCGGGCGCGGAAGTCGCTCAACGCTGTTTTGCGAAAGGCGCCGCGCGCCGGACTACAACATCTTGTAAATCGACTGGGGAATCGGGAACGTCCGCTTGTTCAGGACTGCGGCGAGGATGGGAACCTTTGCCGAACGAAGGTTTTCCGCCACGGCGGCTGCGGCCTCGCGCCGCGTGGTGTTGGCTTCGATGACCATGACCAGGCCATCCGACAGTTGACCGAGCACCACCGCATCGGAGTAACGATTCAGCGGCGGAGCATCGATGATCACAAAATCGAAGTGCGCGCGCAGTTCGTCGACACGGGTTCGCAGGTGATCGGAGGCCAGCAGGTTGAAGGAGTCGACGGCAACCGTGCCGGAAGAGAGCAGCCAGAGGTTGGTCTGCTGCACCGGCTTGGCGAAGTTTCCGACGGGACCGTCGCGAAGCAACGCCTCGGTGAGCCCGAAGTGGTTCGGCACGCCGAACATCTCCGGCAAAGTGGGAGAGCGGAAGTTGGCCTCGACAAGGCAGACACGGCCCCGGTCGTTGCGGGCGAGCGTCTGCGCCACAGCCGCGCAAATATGGCTGCAGCCATTGCCGTGGTCGACCCCGGCAAAGGTGACGACGCGCGGCGGTTCCTGAGACTGAAGCAGGAAGATCTGCTGCACCAGGCGCTGTGCCTCATCGCTGGCCCACCCCTCGGCTGAGTGGTGGATTGCTTCGGATGAGTGGTGAATCGCCCTGGAATGGTGGATTTCTGTGGAATGGTGGATTTCGGGTATCGGGGCGATGGAGACTCCGGCATCGGACTCGGTGCCGAAGCTCCGCTCGTTCTCAATCTGCTGCAACAGCTCAAAATGCTTGCTCATGAAGTCCCTTTCCTTTCCGGGGCTGAGGAGCTATCCGCCTGCCGGCGCGTAACTGCCATCTTCCGGCGTGCTGACAGCAACGGGCATTATGACCTTTTTTCCTGGTTCAAGATGGTTCGGATCTGCGATTTGCGGGTTCAGCTTGACGATTCTTGCAAGGAGTGAAGGGCCGCAGTCACCAAACTGTTCTGCGCACATCGAGCTCAGCGACTGTCTTCTGTGAACTTCAACCAGTTGAATTGCGCTTCCCGGCGCCGCAAACGGGCGGCCGCGATGAGCGGCGATCCCTCTCCTGCGGCGCTGCCTGGAGGTCTTGCCCGATTGCGCCGGCGAGGCAGCCGTTGAGTTCGCGGGCTGAGCCTGCGCCTGCGATGGCGGAACAGGTTGGGCTGCGGGATCAGCCGGCGGCGGCGCTAAAGTCTGCTCCGCAGACCGAGCCGGATACGTCGCCGGCTGCGGTTCGGGAGCAGCAACAGGCGTCAGGAGATTCGCATCGTTCTGGGCCGGCGGGGTTTGCGCGGCCGGAGTCTTGGCGCGCAGGCTTCCCAGCAGGTCTACTCCCGATCTTGCCAGGACGAAATCCCCGACAATCGTGGCTGCGGCAAAGAGTACGAAAGCGATAGCAGCAACGCGGAAGCGCGGCCAGCCTGACCGCATACGCTCACTGAAGGTCGGCCGATTCTGCTCCGGAGCCACATCGCGAATTGCAATCTGTTCCGTCCTCGCCTCCAGGTTGACTTTCAGATCGTCGATGACTTCACGGACGATCGCCGCATCGATGGTGTCCTTGCGAAGTGCACATCCGATGGAGAGCGCGTTGAAGCAGAGGTTGTTGATATTGCGCGGAATTCCGCCGCTGTGCCGCGCGATCAAATCGACCGCCCCCGGGTTAAACAGCGGCTGGGTGCCCGCGTAACCGGCGACCTGAAGGCGGTGCCGGATGTAGTTGCCGGTTTCGATGGGCGAGAGCGCCGTGAGACACGCGAAGATGGAGATGCGCTGGCGCAGTTGCAGCAGTTCCGGGTCGGCCAGGCGCTCGGCCAATTGCACTTGTCCGCAGAGCACGATCTGCAGGAGCTTGCGGCTCGGCGTCTCGAAGTTCGACAGCATGCGCACTGCCTCGAGAACCGAGCGATCGAGATTCTGCGCCTCGTCGATCACCAGGACCAGGCTCGTACCGGTCTTGCTCTGCTCCAGCAGGATTTCATTCAGCCGTGTCTCGAGATCGACAATGCTGGCCGGCGGGTTGCTCTCGCCGAGATCGATCAACAGCGCGCGCAGCAGGTCGGTCGGGGTTTGAACCGCTTGAAAGAGGAAGACGGTGCGAACCTTCTTGTTCAGCCGCGCCAGCGCTTCGAACAGAATCGTGGTCTTGCCCATGCCGGGATTGGCGATCAAGGAGATGAAGCCAAGACCGGACTCGATTCCATAGAGCAGCGCGGCCAGCGCCTCGCGATGTGTCGCGGTACCGAACAAGTAACGCGGATCGGGAGTGACGCCGAAGGGCTGCTCGCGGAGATTGAAGTGGCGCAGGACCATGATGCTCCTATGCGGATCTCTTGGCCATGGGCACAACCACCGGGATGCCGAGCATGTCGACCACATCGGCCGGCGTGTGGAAGGAAGAGTCGAAGTAGTCGAAAGCGTATGCCGTCATCGTGCTCAAGAATGCGGCCAGAAAGAGCGCCAGCAGGACCACCATTCCCGGCGACATGACGGGCAGCACCGGGATCGCCGGCGGGATTGCGATATCGACGTTCGCAATCTTGGTCTTGTCCAGCGCATCCGACGTGCGGGCCTGCTCCCGCTTGGAGAGGTAAAGGAGATAGTTCTGTTCGGCGGCCTTCTGTTCGCGCGTCAGGCCGCCCTGCTCGATCTGCTTTTGCCCAAGTTGCGTCATTTGCGTCTGCAGGCTGCCGATGCTTGCCTGGTTGGCCGCGAGAGCGGCGCGCTGCGCGGCCAGATCGGCCTGCGTCTTGGCCAGGTCTTCGCGCAGGAGTTCGTAAGTGGGATCGGCGTTTGTGTTCTCGGTGACGTACTTGGTGCTCTCCGCCTTCTCGAAGGCCGCCTTGGTCTGCTCGACCTCCTTGTCGGCTTCCTTGACCAGCGGATAGGACGGGTCGTACTTCATCAGCAATTGCGTGCGCTTGGTCTCGGCGGCGAGCAGAGCGGCGCCAAGGTCCTGCAGGAGCTTGTCGGGCGGCGCCGAAGTCAGCTGCGTGGTGGCGCGCGGCGCGATGGTCTTCATCTGCTCTTCGTCGTTGCGGATGCGCATCTGGTCGGCCGCAATGGCCTGCTGCGTGGAGTGCATCTGGCCGATCGAGAGGGCGAGCTGCTGATCGAGGTCGGTGCGCTCGATGTCCGGAGCGGCGCCGTTCGAGGTCTGGATGAAGCTGCGCAGGCGCGCTTCCGATTCGTCGAGCGCCTTCTTATACCGATCCGTCTCCGCCGCGAAGAAATCGTATGACCCCTGCGGACGATAAACCTCGGCATGCTTCACGAGATAGAAGTTGGCCAGAGAATTGAGCACGGAATAGGAAAGCTTGGGGTCGTCGGAGCTGTAGGAAACATTGATGATGTTGGCCTTCGTCGACGGCCGCACCTTGATCTTCCTGGCCAGCGTCTTCACCGCCTGCGCGATGCGATATTGCTCGTCGTGCGATGGCAGAATCCAGTTCAGCCACGGATTCGGATCCTGCAGATGGTTGGCGACAACGACCTTTTCGAGAATATCGCGGCTGACGAGCAACTCGGCTTCGGAGTTGATCTCTTCTTCGGCAACGGCGATCTGCTCGGTGATGGTCTGGTTGGGAACGCCGGTGGTTACGGGGCTGTCGACCCGTTCGCGCTGAACCAGAATGCCCATCTGCGACTTGAACTTGTAGAGGGTGAGAAGTCCGAGCGGAACCAGGATGGCGAAGGATGCCACGAGGGTGACGATGAGAATCTTCTTCTGGCGAAACAGCGGCGCGAGCAGGTCGCGCAACGAGATGCCTTCGTCTTCCCGATTCTGACGATTGCGAGCGGCTGTGCTTTGCATGCGAAAACTCCTTGAGTGTCCCGGCCGGGGATGTTCCGTGATCCCGCGGATCGGCGTGAAAGCTACGGCTGCAGATACGATCCGGCGATGGCGCCGACCGTGTAGGGCACGTACTTCCTGAACTTGGCTATGAATTTCTCGGGAACGTAGATCATGTCGCCCGGCATCACCATCGCGTCTTCGTTCACATTCTTGCCTTTGAGGACTTCGTCGAGATTCACCTTCTTGACCTGGACCCAGTCCTTTGAAGAGCGATGAAAGAGGAAGATTTGCGGCTTGGCTGTCTGCATCGTCATGCCGCCGGCGACCGCGATCGCTTCGGCCACCGTGATGTCGGACCGCAGCTCATACTGGCCGGGCTTGCCGACCTGGCCGGTGACGGTGAATGTCGGCCTCTGAAAATCCTGCACGTCGATGTTGACCACCGGCTCGTGAAGAATGCCGGCATACGCCTTCTTGACCGCTTCGACCAGTTCGGGCGCGGTGAGCCCCTGTGCGTAAACGCTGCCGGCGTTCTGGAGGTTGATATAGCCGTCGGGCTGGATGGTGACAGTCTGGTTGAGCTCCGGCGAGAGCGGGAAGCCGATCAGCAACACGTCTTCGCGCTGGAGCACATAACGCGGGTGACGCTCTTCGAGCACGGGACCGGAGCCAGGCCCTTTTTGCGCGTGAGCAACGGCGAGACCCCCGAAGACTGCCGACACCGCAATGCTGAGTGCCGACGCCACGGCCGCGAGAGCTTTCTGCTTGATCATGATTGAAGTCTCCTTTCTCTGCTTCCCCGCTCCGCGTGTTTATCCGGCGGCGGGGACTGGAATGCCAAGTCCGCGGATTGCGCGGCCGTGCGCCATGCTGGCGGCGCGCTTTTCAACCCGCTCCACGTCACTGCGATCGACGCTTACGGAGAGCGAGCGGTGAATCATATTGATCGAGATGACGAGGCGGGAAACGGAGTTCATGCGGACGAGCAAGCCTTCCATTCCCGCGAGCGGTCCACGCACCACCTGCACCCGGTCGCCTTCCTCCAGGAGCGGGTGGACAGTGCACTCCATCCCCTGAACGAGCACGGTGCGGACGGCCTCGATCTGGTCGTCGGGAATGGGCGACGGCCCATGGCTGTTGCCCACCATGCCGGCGACTCCGGGCACCTGCAGAACGCGAAGCTTGCTTCCGTCGAGAAGGTTGAGCCTGACAAACAGGTACCCGCTGAAGAGCGGAATCGTGACCGTCTGCCTGCGGTCGCTCCATTGGCGCGACTCGTTCTTGAGCGGAAGAAAACTGGTGATGCCAAGCGCCTCGATCATCGAGGCGGCGGTCTTCTCCTGCCGCGACTTGGTCCATACCGCGAACCACCTGGGCTGGGTGACGTCCATCCCGTGGCTGCTGGCGATCGTCGGACCGCACTCCAAGCGGCCAGAAGCCTCTTCGAATTGGTTCAGGTTTATGCCGGCGGACATAGCTTCGCCCCCTCGGTCCCAGGATTGAACTTCACACCTGCCCGCGTTCTGAGACTCTCTTGGTTTCGCGAGGCGGGGAACCCAATTGCTTCCGCCGCCTCATTGACCGGCATTCATGCAGCCGGCGACTCAGTTGGGCGCGAGAGCAAAGACAACATCGCTTCTTAATTTCGATGCCATTGCGCCGCCTTGCGTCTAGCGCTGCCCCACCCAAATTTCTTCAGATTGGCCGTTCGCCGGCCACATCGGGAAAACAATGCATTCAGTAGTTACTGTTCGATATGCAACACAAGACGCGTAAGTTGTTCGTCGTGGAATACGCCATGGAAACCAAATGCGGAATATCCCGATCGATTGCTTGAATGAACGACGGTCCCGGCGCAACCGATGCGGAACTCCCCGTTTTCGGGTCCGGGAGAGGGGAGCAGCACTTCCACGCGAACTTCAGAACCCACTGGCGGGCACTCGCTACTTAAGATCAGCGCCCCGTCCATTGCGACGTCGCTTGTGAACCCTCCCGAAGTATGTTCGACACCGTCATTCCACCGGAAGATGACGGGGAGCCGCAGTTTGTATCGCACCGCAGCTCGTTGCCGGAACGGACGATCGAGGAGTTCGCCGCAAGCCATAGATGGCCTTAGCGTACGGTGCATCTGCGGCAGCGGCAAGAGGCCGATGGTTTGAATCAACGCGTGAGAAGGGCAGGCGGCAGGCAACCGATTCCGGCGTTCTTGAATCCGACAATAGAGAAAATCGGCCCACAAAACGGATCGAATCGGGGCAGCCGATAGAGACGAAAGTTTGCTGAGAACAAAAAATGCTTGCGTAATCTGGGCCGACATGACATGGTGAAAGGGATGGTTCTTTCGTAACATTTTTAAATTCCTGTAATAGCCTTGGCATGAAATCGAGTTTGTCCCCAGCTTCCCTTTCGCAGTGAGTCTTCCAAAAGAGCACGTCCGACAAGTGAAGCGCACCTTAGGCAGTGTGGTCCCCCACGATCGATGCCCCTCGAAAAACCGCCGTTTGGCGGCAGCCCAGGAGGTCATAACTTGCGTGTACAGGCACCCAGCCATCGAATGACTGCTTTACGGCTTAGAACCAAGCGCCTCCCGGCTCCGGCGTCCGGCAGAGGCCCGCAGGAAAGAAGCGTGCACGCCGGCTCAACAGCCAGGCAAAAAACGCGAGTCCTGATTGTCGATCGCGACTCGATCAGCAGCGACCTTCTGGCCAATATCCTTGGGCGTGACCGCGGCGTCGAAGCACTCGCCGTGCAGCCAGGGGAATTGCTGCAGGTTCTCTCCAACGGCCGCGCAGATCTCGTGGTGATCGCGTCGGAAATCCGTGTCGACGCGGGAAACGGATTCGATCTGACAGAATTCGTCAATCGCGAATTCCCCGGCGTATCGATCGTCCTTGTTCTCAACCAATCCCATCGCGAGTCCGTGCTGCGGGCGTTTCGATGCGGCGCCCGGGGAGTGTTCTGCCGCGAGCAATCGATGGCGGAGTTTCTTTTCTGCGTCGAGAGTGTGGCCAAGGGGTCGATCTGGGCCGGTAGACAGGAGACGGCATTGCTCCTGGATGCGCTCAAAACGCTGCCCCTGGTGGATTTGAGCAGCGAAGACCGTTGGCCGATGTTGACCGTGCGCGAACTCAACGTGGTTCAGTGCGCGGCAAGAGGAAAGACGAACAAGGCCATCGCCGGCGAGCTCGGACTGAGCGAACACACGGTCAAGAACTACCTGTTTCGCGCCTTCGAGAAACTCGGCGTCTCAAGCCGCGTGGAACTGTTGTTCTGCATGACGCAACAGGGGCACAAATTCGGGGCGATCAACGCAATCGGCGATATTCCGGCTGCAGGGTAACCGCCCGCGGCGCACGAATGAGGCTGGCCGCTCACGCCTTTCGAATTTCGCATTGACGCGGATCGAACCAATGCGCAATATCGCCGACGGCGATCAGCGATAGCGTGCGCTGGCGGTCGCCGTACGCCACGGCGGCGGCATAATCGCTCGCGAAGTTGAGGTCATGAACCGTCCACGAATCGCGAGATTCGCTCTGCCCATCGAATACCCAAAACGTGCGCGGCGAGTCATCCTTCTCGACGACTCGGAAGCTGTTCAAGGGCTTGGCCAGTCCCACACCGAGTGCCTTCACGTAGGCTTCCTTGCGTGTCCAGCCTGTGAAAAATGCCCGTTCGCGGTCGCCGGGCGGGAGTGAGGAGATTTCCGCGGCTTCTTCCTCACAGAAGAAGCGGTGGGAGATCTGCTCCAGTTCGGCGAGCGGGCGAATCTGCTCGAGATCGATGCCGATCTCGCAATCTTCGGTCACCGCGATCGCAGCCATGTCGCCCGAGTGCGCGACGTTGAACCGGACCCGGCTGGGCGGCGCAAGAGCCGCTTTGCCGTTGGGGCCGTAGTCGAACCGCAAGCTTCGCGGATCGGTCCCCAGGCAGCGCCCGAGCAGCAGCCGCAGTGCAGCGCGAGTGAGCACATACGACTCGCGTTGACGGATCGAGCGAAACCGCGCGGCCAGGCGGATCTCGTCGGGAGCCAGCGTTGGTTCAAATTGCAGAACCGCGTCGCCCGGCGCGCTGGTCTGCAGTGTCCAGATCCGGACTTGATTTCCCGACAGGTCAGGCCTGCGCACCGGGCACATACCGGCATTGTAGCCTTCGCAGAAATCGATCGGACTCCCGTCTCTGGCGGTCGTCGCCGAGCGCGCCAACAGACCCGGCGGGAGCCGGCCGCCGAATTCTCTTCGCATCGTTGAGCCAATCACCCAGGCAAATCGCGCATGTACCGGCAGAGGAGTTCTTACTCTCCCCTCCCCTTACATTGTGGTTTCGCAAGGAGGACGCAATGAATTGGCCCCTGCACTCACGAAGCAAAACGGATACCGTATATGGAATCTCGAGTATTCTCCTGGTTCTGTTCGCATGCCTAATGTTTCCCCACGCGCTCATGGCGCAACAGATCATGGTTACCATCTCACCGGGAGCAGCGGGAGACCCGTTCAATGCGCCGCAATCCCTGGTTCTCGATTCCGCCGGGAACATCTTCGTTTCCGACACCGGCAATCACCGCGTGCAGCGCATCGACAAGGACACCGGCGCGGTGACGACGGTTGCCGGAACCGGCACGTCCGGCTCCAGTGGAGATGGCGGCCTGGCGACGCTGGCACAGCTCAACTGCCCGGAGGGCCTGGCTTTCGACAAAGCAGGCAACCTATATATTGCAGATTACTGCGCCAATTTCGTGCGAAAAGTGGCGCCGGGCAGCGACGGATTGATCAAGGGCGACGGCGACGCCGGGGAGATCATCAGCGTATTTGCCGGCGACGGCTCGAACGAAGCATGCAGCCCAGTGGACGACGTTCCTGCCAATCAGACAAGCATGGGAGCGCCGTTTGCTCTGGCGATCGACAGCAACGGGAACATGTTCGTCATAACTGGCTGCGAGTTGATCCGGATGGTGGATGGCTCGACGGGGATTGTGACGACGACTTCTTATCGTGCGGACTCGTCCAGCGATTCGCTTGTCGGCGACAGTCTCGGCGACCTGCTGATTGCGTCTTACAATGGCGTGGATATTGTTTCTCCCGACCCTGGGCATACTCTTGCCGACGGTGGCAAAATCGACCGGGCCTTCAACACTCCCGACAACCTGGGAGGCTATTTCTTCGCACCGGGGATGGCGTTCGACAAGTCAGGCAATCTGTTTCTGACCAACTATGGCAACTGCAATAACTTGAATGTCTGCCATATGAATATTTTTGAGCTGAAACCGGGGCCGGACGGCTGGATTGGCTCGACGGGCACCACCTTCTCAACCTATGCCGGAACTGGACAACTCGGATACAGCGGAGACGGCGGCGACCCTCTCAATGCAACGATGGAGCAGCCGTGGGGATTGGCCGTCAACAGCGCCAACAATCTTTTCTTCGTGGACCAGGGCAACAATGTGATCCGGGGAGTGATGAACGGGATACCGACAGACGGAACCGCGTCGATCAACCCACCCACACAAACCGGCGATCCTTCGCCGGTCTTCGTCACATTCAACGGTGGGGTAACAAAGCCGGGTTCTACGGTTGTTGTCGCCGGCCAGACCGCTCCAGCGCTGCCGAGCGGCTTTCAGCTTGGGGGGAAGCCGGCAGCGTTTTTCGACGTGATCACGACAGCCGAGTATACGGCGCCGCTGACGGTGTGCTTTAACGAAAATCCCGTGCCCGCAGGCGCAACGCTGCAGCATTTCAACTCGGCGACGAACATGTGGGAAGACAAGACGGTCAAGCCTGTTCCAGTGAATGGGCCCATTTGCGCTGTGGTGGATTCGCTGTCCCCATTCGCTTTGATGATGCCGATCCCGCAGAACGTTGCGCCGACGATCACGAGCGCGAACAGTGCGACGTTCCAGGTAGGCGTGGCCGGCGCGTTCACCGTGACAGCCACCGGAAGCCCCGCACCGGCGATCACGCAAGCGGACGCGCTGCCGAACGGAATGCATTTTGTCGACAACGGCGACGGCACAGGCACGCTGAGCGGAATACCAGCCGCGGGAACCGCGGGCCAGTACAGCCTGTCTTGGTCTGCCGACAACGGAGTGGGCACCGCTGCGGTGCAGTCGTTCACGCTCACCGTTGTGCAGGCTCCGGCGATCACCAGCGTGAACAACGTTACGTTCACGGAGAGCGTTCTGGATTCCTTCACCGTCACCAGCACAGGATTCCCTATTCCGGCTCTCACAGAGACCGGAGCCCTGCCCAACGGCATTCATTTTGTGGACAATGGCGACGGCACCGGCACGCTGAGCGGCACAGCCACCGTCTCCGGCACTTTCAACTTCAGCTTGATAGCCAATAACGGCATTGGCGGCAGCGCAAACCAGAGTTTCACGTTGTCCATCCCGGCAAAACTGCAGCTCATCATGGTGACGGCTTCCAGGGGCGCGCCAGGCGATCCGTTCAACGGACCGGAATCTGTCGTCTTCGACAAGGCCGGCAACATCTTCGTTTCCGACACCGGCAATCACCGCGTGCAGCGCATCGACAAGGACACCGGCGCGGTGACGACGGTTGCCGGAACCGGCACGGCAGGAGGAACGAATCCCAGTACCGGCAACGCATTGCTGACCGGCAACGGCGGACCCGCGAGCGCCGCTCAGCTTGGCTGCCCGGCGCAAATGACTTTCGACTCGAAGGGAAACCTCTACATCTCCGATGCCTGCCAGCACGTGGTGTGGAAGGTCGCAGCGGGGACAGACGGAGTCATCACAGGAGCGAACGACGAGATCATCTCCAACTACGCGGGGAATGGTTCCGTGGCCGGCTGCAACAACGACGGCCCCAGCGGGGTCGCCACGCAGACCGGAATTGACGGACCGTCCGGGCTTGCCATGGACAAGGCCGACAATCTCTGGATCCTGGCGCAGGGTTCGTGCGTCAACGTCATCCGGCGGGTGGACGCGGCAAGCGGCCTGTTGACCACGACAAACTTCTACAACGACTGGCGAAGTTCCTCCATCATCTTCGACAGCGCGGGCGATCTGATCATCGACGATGAAATTTACCCGCTGCCCACCGGCCAGACCATTTTCACTGGGAATGAGCCGTGGAACGATCCTTCCACAACGGTTGTCGGATTCCCCAACCTTTTCGACACGCCCTCCGACCTGGCGCTCGACACCGCGGGCAACCTCTATGGAAGCTTCTCGGGCGAGGACATCGTCTACAAAGCCGTCCCCAACTCCGGCGGATTCGCTTCCGGTGCGACCACGGCGCTCTATGCCGGTACCAAGAATTCGCAGGGGTACATCGGTGATGGCAGCGATCCGCTTGCGGCCCTGATGAATCAGCCGCAGGGAATCGCCGCGAATGCGGCGGGAAATCTCTTCATCGCCGACACTGGAAACAACGTGATTCGCGCAGTGGTGGGCGGCGCAACAACGGGCACAGGCAGCTCAATTTCAGTGAATCCGCTGGACCAGAATGGCGCGCCAAGAACCGACATCACTTTGACTTTCGACAACATTACGGCCACAGGCGCGACCACCGTGGTGGTTGGGCCGACCGGGCCGGCTCTGCCTGCCGGCTTCCAGCTGGCGACGACGCCGCCGGAGTTTTTTGACATCGTCACCACCGCGCAGTTCACTGGTTCGATCAAGGTCTGCGTGAATCCCGCGCCGGCGGGCTCTCAATTGCTGCATTTCGTCAACGGCCTGCAAGACAGCAGTGCTACACTCGCCTCCGGCTCCGGCGTCTGCATCAGCGTGACCTCGCTTTCGCCGTTTGCCCTGGTCAAGCCGGTCGTACAGAACCAGGCGCTGGCCATCACCAGTGCGAGTTCGGCAACGTTCCAGACCGGCGTGGCCGCGGCGTTCACGATCACCACGAGCGGAAGTCCGACGGCCGCGATCTCCGCCTCCGGCCCTCTGCCATCGGGCGTGAGCTTCACCGATCATGGCGATGGAACCGCGACGCTGAGCGGGCCTCCGGCTGCGGGCACGGGTGGGACCTACGCGATCAGTCTGACGGCCACGAATGGCGTGAATCCCGATGCGCATCAGAGCTTCGTTCTGACGGTCGACCAAGCCCCAGCGATTACAAGCGCGAACGCGGCCACGTTCACTGTGGGATCCGCGGGATCGTTCACGGCGACGGCAACCGGATATCCTGCCCCGCAATTCAGCGAGACTGGAGCGTTGCCGAATGGCGTGATGTTGAATTCGGCGACGGGCGCACTCGGTGGAACACCCGCTGCGGGAACCGGCGGTGTCTATCCCCTCACGTTGATTGCGTCGAATGGAATCTCGCCGAGCGCACAGCAGAGCTTTGTTCTCACGGTCAACCAGGCGCCGGCGATCACGAGCGCAAACGGCGCGACATTCCAGCTCAATACACTGGGCTCGTTCACGGTGACGAGCACCGGTTATCCGGTGGCCGCCTTGGCCGAGTCGGGTGCGCTTCCTTCCGGTGTCAACTTTGCAGACAACGGACACGGCACCGGCACGATCAGCGGAACGCCCACCGTCTCCGGTGTCTTCAACATTGCAATCATGGCGAGCAATGGGGTCGGCAGCGGAGCAACGCAGAACTTCACGCTGACGGTGCCGGGCGGCAGTTCTGGAGTCATGGTGTCGCCGGCGAGCATCAACTTCGGCAGTCTCGATCTCTTTCACTTTGCCGAGCGAACGGTGACCATCACCAACACAGGTTCCGGCAAACTGGCGATCAGCAAGATATCGATGACGCCGGGACCGGGATCGGACCGGGACGATTTCCCGTACCTTTCCACGTGCAAGCCGACCCTCGCACCCGGCAAGAGCTGCGAAATCTACGTGTACTTTTTCGCGGACCACGCAGGGACCAGCACGGGGACACTCGGCATCTTCGACAATGCAACCGGCAGCCCACAGCAGGTGAGCCTGACCGGAAGCACGATCCGGAAGGCCCTCAAACGATAGATTCCCATCGAATCGGAAATGTCAGGGCCACGACCAAAAGAACATGCCGGCACTTCGCAAGGGGTGCCGGCATTCTTGTGCTGACCCGCGCGCCGCGGCGCAACGAAAGGATAGAGGCACTTCGCCAGATTCGTGTGGCACGCCGCCCGATCGATTGCGATGGATGGCCGCGCGGCTTGACGCACGTTGTTGCTCGCCGCTTAGAAGATGATCCGACCGCCGAGTTGCACATAGCGGATCGATCCACTGTTATAAAGCAGGCTGAGGAAGGGATTCACGGGTGCGCCTGGCTCGTCGAATGCGATGGCTGCGAGGGGCGAGCCCAGATACTGCCGGTTGAACACATTGAAGGCGTTGAACTGGAGTTGCAGACTGATGCGTTCACTCAGTGGTGTGACCTTGAACAGGCTCGCGTCGAGGTTGTTCCAGGATTGCCCGCGCAGCGTGTTCCGCGAGACGCCGGGAAACGGATTGCCCATGGCCCGGGCGATAGAGGCGGTGTTGACTTCGTAGGAATCCGGTGAGTTGGGCGCAGATGGATGGGTGAGCACGGGCCGGCAAGTGTCGGCGCCAAGCGCGTTCGCATTGAACAGCCAGTCGCAGTAATCGCTGGGTGTGCTGGTCAGGCCCTGGTACGGAGTGAATGGCTGGCCGCTGTTGTAACCGTAGACGGTATTCAGCGAGTAGCCGTTCAGCATTCTCATTAAGAGCGGTCCGCCCTGGCGGAGTTCGGGGAACTTGTAGACGAACCCGAACGAAGCCACGTTCGGATAGGAGATGCCGCTGACGCCGCGCTCTGCCTGGTCGGTGTTCAGTGGATTCTGAGCGAACTCGATTGTATTGCCGCCGGCTCCGGTGGGCAGGATCTCGCTCGTGTTATCGATGGTCCGGCTCCAGGTGTACTCGAACGTGCCGGTCAGGCCATGGAAGTTCTGCGTGGTTACATTCGTCTGCAGGCCGTTATAGCTGGAGAACGCGGTGTTCGCCACTTCAGCTTGCACCGGACCCTGGTCACAGTGCCGGGTTCCGAAGCCCGGGGCATTTTGATCGAGGCAGAGCGACGATGCCGGAACGAGGTTCGGGAAGTCGCCGGCCAACTGGATCAGAGTGGGATTGCCGTTCAGGGCCTGGTAAAGCTTCGCCGTGTGGTTGCCCACGTAACGCACCTCAGCCACTGCGGACTTGCCCACCTGGTACTGGACGCCCAGGGAATAGGTCTGCACGTATGGGTTGCGGAAGTTGACGGGCACCGGCGCCTCGACGTCGAACCTGGGATCGCCGCCGGTGGGAAGCGCGGCAAGGTTCTGGGCGCGGACCAACGCGCCGGTCGATCCGCTGGCGGGAAGGCACTGATACGCGCCGCCGCAGTTAATGCCGCCCGAATTCGCCACCGGCGCCGATATGGCCGCATTGTTGGCGATGTTATAGAAGCCGGCGTCGAAGTTGATCGCGTAGCCGCCGCGGACCACGAACCCTTTCCGCCCCGGATTCCACGCAAAGCCTACGCGTGGCTGATAGTTCTTCCAGTCGTTGTCGATCTTGGGGAAAACGCGCACAGACAAGGGCAGAGCCTTGTCCCAGAAAGGATTCGGACCGGTCTCGCGCTTCATGGTTTCGTCATGCAGCTCGTTGATGGCCTGCCCGAAGAACTCCCAGCGCAGGCCGAGATTCAGGGTCAGCGAGGGCATGATCTTCCAGTCGTCCTGGACGTAGAGCGCCACGTCGGGCTCGGTAAGCGGGATATTGGGGTTGCCGTCGGTCAGAGACAGGAAGCCGACTCCCTGGAGAAAGGAGTTGAAGTCTTGAAAAAAGAATGTCCCGTTGTAATTCGGGAGATAGAGTCCGGGCGAGTTCTGCTCGTCGAACTCGCCGCCGAAAGCCACGCTGTGCCTGCCCTGCGTGGAGTTCACGTTGTCCTGCACCTGCGTGACCTTGATGATCTTGCCCTGGGGAATGTTGTTGGCATAGCCGTAGCTGAAGTCGTTGGAGCTCTCAAAATTGATGCCCGCCGGGCAGGAGGTGAAGTTGTCCGGAACGCATTGCGGCACGCCGCCACCGCCATAGAAGCTCTTCGTCTGCTGGAAGCCGTAGCGGAGCTGATTGACCCACGCGGGCGAAAAGGTGTGTGTCCAGTCGGCGCCGATGGAGTGGGCGACGATGGTGTTGTTCGGAAACGATCCGCTGGCGATCTGTGCCGCCGTGTCGAATGCAAGCGCGCCTGTCTGCTCGCCATTCTGGTAGAAGTAGCGGAGGAAGAACCGATCGTGCGTGGAGGGCTGCCAGTCGAGACGCCCGAGATTTTCTTCGTCGTTAAACAATGCGGAAACATTTCGTTGCACGGCGCCGAATTCCACGGGAACCGACTTTGTGCCGTCGGACACGGTTTCCATCAACGTGGTTCCGGGAACCACTGCGGGATTTCCGACCGGAATGCCGAAGGGTCCCTGATTCGCCAGAGAGGCCACTGCGTGGTTGCCGGGAAACTGCATCTGGAGAGTCTTGAGACCGTTGGGCGTAGGAGTAATCGCGCTGCTTGAAGTGGAAATGGCACCGCCGTCCCGGGTGTGGTCCCAGTAGGTGCTTGCGAAGAACCACAGCCTGTCCTTCAGAACGGGACCGCCAATCGTGCCTCCGTACTTGTTGTCTACCGATCGCGGAACCGTGACGGGAATGCAGCCCGAGGAACCGCTCTGGTCCGGCGCACAGAAACCGAGAAGCGGGCTCTTTTCGCCATTCGGGAGAGAATCGCTCCATGAGCCGATGTAGTATTCGAAACCGGTTCCGTGAATGGTGTTCGTCCCCGCCTTGGTGATGTAGTTGACGACGGAGCCCATGTTCCGGCCGTACTGGGCGCTGAAGTTGTCGGTGATGACCTGCACTTCCTGTACGGCATCGGCATTGCCGAAGAAGACCTGCGGGCCGGCCACGTTGTTGTCGTTATTGTTCTGGCCGTCGATCTCAAAGTTGTTCGAGCGGCCGCGCTGTCCGTTCGAGGAGAATCCGACTCCATTCGAGTTGCTGAACTGCGCGTCGTGAGTCTGAACCACGCCGGGCGCAAGCAGCACCAGGTTGTCAAAGTTTGTGTTGAGCGGCAGGCTGGAGATGGCTTCTGAGTCAAACACGGTAGACACCTGCGCCTGTGTCGTTTCCAGCAAAGGCGCGCCGGCCTCGACCGTTACCGTCGCAGTGGCGCCGAGCGAAAGCTTCTGTGTGCCGATTTGAGTCGTTCCCCCGGCGTTGACCTGGACGCTCGTTACTTTGAGCGGCAGAAAGGATCCGTTCTGGATTGTGACTGAATAGACTCCGACAGGCAAATCGTGCAACGTGAAGGAGCCGTCGACTCCCGACTCGCCGTGAAACGATGCGCCGGTGGCGTTTTGCAGTGCATCGATGGACGCATGCGGGATCATCGATCCTTGCGGGTCGGCGACCGCACCCGCAATCGAACCGGTCGTGATTCCCTGTGCCCGCAGGGAGGGGGATCCGGCCAGGCAACCGATCATGGCGATTGTCAACGCAGACAGGAGAAATCTCCTGGGCGTAGGGACTTTGGACATTCCGGGCTCCTTGTTCAAAGTGAAGGACCGGCCAGAAGGCGATCCGGCCGAGACTCCGTCCATTGCGGATTGCTATTCGGTTTGCTTCACCTCGGAATGCCGGCGGCGGCGCATGCAACGGGGAATGCGCCGAGGCGATGAGGTTCCCACTCCTGTGTGTGCAACCAGGATTCCCAAACACCGGCGAAGGGACGGTTCTGTGACGAGCGAGCGTGGCGCGTGACGGAACGCCGGTATCGCAGCGGGAAGTGCTTGCGGGAGAGTAAGGCGAGCCTGAGCCGTGACGAGCGGCATGCGAAGTCTCCGGTTCTTCACATGCGCATCGACTTTCGCATCCGGCAATTCATACTGGGGTTAATTCCCAGATTCGAGTGACAGATGGCAGTCCAGCGGGACAGATCCCTGCCCAGCGAGGGAGAAGGGGGATCGGCGAGTGTGGCCGTCTATTGGAAATGGAATTCTGTCGAGTCGCGAACCGACGGCGCCGTGAATTTTTCCTGCAACCTGAAGCGGATCTGATCAAACTTGCTTTCGTCGAGGGGAAGCAGCAGGGCGGAGCTTCATACTTCGAACTCAGCTTGAATAAAAGGGAACACGACCTTCAATAACACTTTTTGTAACTGGGTTGCCGAAACTATGCGCTGCACCCGCAAATGGATTTCGTCGGGCGATTTCGTTGCCTCTTGTGCGGAAGAATAGGAAAACTAAGGCACTCGATGTGAGCCAGTTACCGCTGGGGCGTCTTCGGAGCTGCCGTGTCGTTCTGGACGGCGGCCTCCGGGGCTTTCTGCGCTGGCGCTTCGACTGGCTTGTCCGGCGGCGCGGCGGAAGAGGCCTTCTGGCGGCGCTCGGCCGCTTTCTGCAGCTCCTCTTCGCGCCTCGTCTTCTCGGCGGCTGCTTCGGTGTCGGTCACGTAGCGGAACATCTGCAGCCGTCCGGGTTCCTGCTCGGTCGTGAAGACGCGATTCTGCTTGTCGATGGCAACGCCCGCCAGCGACTTGAACTGCCCCGGCAGTTCTCCGTGCCCCTGACCGATGTAGGTCAGCAACTGCCCTTCGCGATTGAAGACCTGGAGCCGGTCGTTCATCTCGTCGGCAACCCAGACATGGCCGTCGCCGTCGACTGCAATCCCCTTGGGCCGTGCGAAATACCCGGGGCCGTCGCCATTCTTGCCGAATTGGCTCATGAAGTTACCGTCGGCGTCGAAGATTTCCACGCGGTTGTTCATGGTGTCGGCTACGTAGACGTTGCCTTCCTTGTCGACCGCGACCCCTTGAGGCGCGCCAAAGTCTCCCGGTGAGGTCAGGAAATGGTTCTTGCCGCCGGTGCCGATGCGACGCAGCAGCTTGAGAGAATCTGCATCGTAGACAATCACCTGATCCTGCTGGGTGTCGACGACATAGAGGAAACGATTGGTTGTGTCGATGGCGATGCCGACCGGATCGACGAGACCTTCGGTGATCTGGTTCTCGACTTCGTGCTTGGGACTGAAGATCAGCACGCGGTGCATCTTGCCGTCGGAGACAAAAAGACGGTCGTCGTCATCGGTGGCGAGCCCGTTGATCCAACCGAAGTGCGCTTCATAGCCGTTGCGGATGAGCTGGGCGTCGTGCGTCTCGGTGTTGAAGATGAAGACGGCGCCGACCCGCTGATCGGCGACATAGACAAGGCCCTTCGAATCGACGGCGATGCCGCTGGGCCCTACGAGCTGGAAGGGAAATGCCTTGAGATTGACCTTGTCGGCATCGGACTTGCCGCCGGCCAGCCGGTCCATCCAGCTTGCCTTGGGCTTGACGGCCTGAGCGGACGTGTAGTCGACCTTGGCGCCGGCAAAGTAGTCGAGCCAGCGCACGCGAGCGATGTTGGGCGGGCTCGGCCACACCAGCTTGGTGGGATCGAACGCGAATTTGCGCGGACCCACGTCGGGCGCGGCGGCAGGCGCGGCCTTCTTCTTTCTGCCGGCGTTGGCCGTAAAGGGCGCCGCCAGGACGAGCAGGAAGAACAACAACAAGGCGAGTCTTCCGGGGTTGCGGGTCGAATTGCAGAGGAAGCGATACATCTCAATCTCCCGCTACTTCACGGGGGAAGTAGTCTCCGTCATATTGAGCCGGTTTTTGTGGCACATGTCGCAGAACGCCATATTGTTGACCTGGTCGTTCAGGAGCAGTCCGGGCTGCGCCGACGCATGCGGCTGGTGGCAGGAGAGACAGCTCAGCCTGGTCTTGATCTTGCTCTGGTCGGCCGGATCCATCACGTCGGAAACGGGGTGGTATTCGACCGGGTGGCCGAGGCCAAAGCGCAGGGGCAGCACCGGGACTTTGTTCTTCTTGTAGTAGTCGTCGGGCAGCTTGACCGTGCCGTTGAAGATGGTGAGCAGATGTTCATCCGCGAGCTTTTGCGGAACCGAGTCGGGCCCGTGGCACTCGAGGCACAGCGTGTTTCCTTTGGCGCGCAGCAGGTGGTCGACATCTCCGCCATGCGGCGTGTGACAGGTCGCGCAGCCCTGTGCGAAAGCCGGCTGGTGATGGAACGGCTTCTTTCGTAGATCGTCGATATCGCTGTGACAGCCGGTGCAAATGCTCACCGGGTCGGTCTTGGGTAAGCCGGGATCGTTGCTGGCGTGCGGGCTGTGGCAATCGGTGCAGTCCCCGGCCGCTCCGGGGTGCGGCACCTTGGCCTTGTCGATCAGCTTGGCCTGCTCGTCGTGGCACGTCACGCAGAGCGACTTGGCGTCGGCCTGAGTCAGGACGACTTTGCCGTCCTTCGCTGGGGCGTGGCAGGTGTCGCAGCCCCGCGCCTCGAACGGCGGATGCTGGAACCTGGCCATCAGCTTGGGTTGTGCGGACTGGTGCGGGTCGTGGCACTCCATGCAGTTGGTGGCAGCGAACGGCTGGTTCTGGTGCGCCTTCTGCAGATCGGCGTCCTTCGCGTCGTGGCAATCCAGGCACAGAGCGGGCGCCGACTTGGTCAGGTGGAAGCGGTTTTCCTGGGTCGGGTCGGGGCCGGTCTTGTGCGTGAGATGGCAGGTGTCGCAGCCCATATCGAGCGCGGCATGACGGCTGCCCTTCGGCGGCACGTTCATGCCGGTCTGGTGGCAGGTAAGGCACAGGTTCTCTTTTTCTCCGCCGGAGGCCGGCTTGACAAGCTGATTCTTGTTGTCGCTCGCGTGCGGGTTGTGGCACGTGAGGCAGTCGCGCACCGCAGGCGGATGCACCGTCCCCTTGATGTCGGCGGCTTTCTTGTCGGCGTGGCAGGTCAGACACAGCGAATAGGGCGTGGCGGTAATGAGCTTGACGCGCGTGATGTCGCGGTTGACGCGGATCTCGTGGCAGGAAAGGCAGCCCATTGCCATGGCGGAGTGAACAGCTTTGCCCTTCGTCTTGTCGTCGTGACACTCAACGCACTTGGAGGCGTCGGTCTTGGGATCGAGCGGAACCGGATGGATGTCGGCGTTGGCGCGCGCCGCGGCCAGCGAAATGAAAGCCAAGCACAATGCGGCGGTCCGCACGCGGCTGCGAAAGCCGTGAGCTACGGCCAAGTTGCAAAGCCTGATGCTGTGACAAAGCAGACTCATAGGGACTTAGGATCGATCTCTTGCACGAAGGCGGCCGTGCCTTGCCTGACCGGTTGCGGGTCGATTCGCGCGTAACCCACTGAAGGAGAGCAACTTCGCAGAGATATCTTAGAAGATGCCGAAGTGCTTGACGGTGATTTCAATCACACATTGAGCGCTCTGGCACAGTGCTTTTGGTCAAATGCCCCAGCCTGTCGGCGGCACACGCGAGACGCAGAATAACCGATGGCCCTGCGCGCTTCCAATCCCCGAATCGGTTTTGTGATCTCCGGCTGCGAGATCGCATCCGCGAGTGAGCGCGGCACCCGGTTTGTCTCAAGGCGGTTGAAGGTTGTGTGAAAAGGCCATTGCCGCCGGATCGCGATGCGCGATATGGCCCAAACCCGCCTGCTGTCTGCCGATTCGCATCGCTTCTAAGTTCGCGCGCTTCTGCGGTTTGCACCCGGATCGCCGTGTGGAGCGAGACATGCATCTGTAACCCGTGTGTGACCTTCTCTCTTGTCCGCGGGCTTTCGCGGTGGAGGTCCCTCCGGCTGGCGGCGAGTGTTGACCGTACCGTTCGAATCACGAATTCCGTATGCGGTTTTGCCCCCGCAGGGTGCATTATGATCCTTCCATATTTTGTGAATTGCCGGACGACTTCTCCGGTCGGTGGAGGATTCGCAGTTGGAAAGGGTTCGCGTCAACTGGCGCCTCAAGGCACTCCTGCCGGTGGTTTTTGTGCTGCTGGCAGGGCTGCTGCTTTTCACGGTAGCGACCGTACCGTTCGAGGACCCGCAACGGCACACGGTGCTCGTCGTTGCGGTGGGCGGAGCGGTCGTCATCTGCATGGTTTCGCTGGGAGTTCTGGCTTCCCTGATTCACAGGCCAATGACCGAACTTAAGGAAAAGGTGGGGCTGGTGGGCAAGGGCAACCTGGATGTTGCGGTGAGTTTTGATCGGCGGAACGATGAAATTGGAGACCTGGGACGCAATTTCAACCAGATGACACAGCAATTGCGCGAGAGCCGCAGGGAGATTGAGACCATGCACCGCACCGAAATGTCGCGAGCCGAGCACCTGGCGACGCTGGGCGAGTTGGCGACCGGCTTGGCTCACGAAATCCGCAACCCGCTCGCCGGAATTGCCGGGGTCATCGAGATCATAGGACGCGACCTGCCGCCGACCAGCCCGGCGCGGGAGATGGTGAAAGACGTGCGGATGGAGATCAACCAGATCAACCGCATCCTGACCGACCTTCTCGAGACCGCGCGGCCGCATCCGCCGAGGATGATGCGCAGCGACCTGAACACGACCGTGGAACACGCCGTGATGCTGGCGCGCCAGCAGGTGCTCTCGCAGCCCATCAGAATCGAGCTCAGGCAGTCGCCCGGCCTGCCCGAAGTGGAACACGACAGCGACAAGATTCATCAGGTGCTCCTCAATCTTTTGCTGAATGCCGTGCAGGCCATCGATGGCGAGGGCGCCGTGCTGGTCGAAATCGGCTCGCGCGACGGCTGCGCCCGCGTGGCAGTCAGCGATACGGGACGCGGCTTGTCCGCGGAGCAGTTGTCGCAGATCTTCCGGCCGTTCTACACAACGCGGAAAAACGGCACCGGGCTGGGTCTGTCCCTGGCGAGGCGCATCGTTGAGGACCATCACGGACGCATCGGCGTGACCAGCGAGGCGGGCAAGGGCAGTACATTCGAGGTACTGTTACCTTTCAGCGCAGCCGCTGAACCGGTCGAGACCGCGTAAGGGTTACGGTCTGGATGTAGCCCGCCTGGCCGCGCGGGTGTAATATCTCCATCGTCGTATGTATAGGAGTACGAAGTCGATAGAACCGAACAGCTCATCGGAGTGAGCTGGACGTGGACCGTGGAATCGCGGGACCGGCAGTCCAAATCCTGCCACCTGCAGCTTCCGCGTAGTAAATTAGAAATCCGATGCCGGCCGAGAAAGTCATGATCGTGGATGACGAGCGTCTTGTGCGCTGGTCTCTGCGCCAGAAGTGCGAAGAGTGGGGCTACCAGGTCGCGGAGGCGGATGCGGGCGAGCCGGCGCTGCGGCTGGCCCAGCAGGAGTCGCCCGACCTCGCGCTTCTCGATGTGCGTCTCCCCGACCTGACGGGCATCGAGGTCCTCGATCGGTTGAAGAGGAACGGCGACGCGCGCGCCGTCATCATGATCACCGCCGATCCGCAACTCGATGATGTGAAGGCCGCGCTCAAGCTCGGCGCGTACGACTTTGTGGGCAAGCCCATCGACTTCGACGAGCTGCACGTCGCAATTCGCAACGCCCTGGAGGCGACGAGCCTGCGCAGCGAGGTGCAGGCCCTGCGCGGCGAGGTCCGGCGCGGGGTCGGCTACGACAGCGTGGTGAGCGCTTCGCCGAAGATGACGGAATTGATGGCCTTTGTCCGCAAGGTGGCGTCCTCAGAAGCGACCACGATCCTCATCCAGGGCGAGAGCGGAACCGGAAAGGACCTGATCGCCAAGGCGATCCACTACGAGAGCTCGCGGCACGAGAAGCCGTTCGTGACCGTCAACTGTTCGGCCATTCCGGAGACGCTGATGGAGGCCGAGCTCTTCGGCCACGAGAAAGGCGCGTTCACCGATGCCAAGCAGATGAAGAAGGGCCTGTTCGAGGTGGCCGACGGCGGGACGCTGTTCCTTGACGAGATCGGCGAGCTCTCACCGCTGCTGCAGGCCAAGCTGCTGCGCGTCCTCGAAGACCAGGTCATCCGCCGCGTCGGCGGCATCCGCGACATGCAGGTGGATGTGCGGGTGATCGCCGCGTCCAATCGCGATCTGGAGAAAGCCGTGCGCGAGGGCGGCTTCCGCCAGGACCTTTACTACCGGCTGGCGATCATCGCGGTCTTCATTCCGCCGCTGCGCGACCGCAAGGAAGACATCCTGCCCCTCGTCGATCATTTCATCGAACGCTACAACGGGCGGTTCAAGAAGTCGATCCGCGGCATCACCGATGAGACACGACAGTTGATCCTTCATCACAACTGGCCGGGTAACGTTCGCGAGCTGAAGAATACGATTGAGCGCGGAATGATACTGGAGGACGAATCGCGCCTGCGCCCGGCGTACCTGCCGTTTTCGGTGGGAGACTCAGGCGGCCGCACGCTGTTTGAGCGCACCTCCCCGCCCGACGGCGGCGCGAAACTCCCCAATGGCCGCGCGCTGCCGCGGCTTTACATTCCGGACGGCGGAACCTCGCTCGAAGAGGTGGAGCACGCCATGGTTGAGCTGGCCATGAGCCAGTCGAACGGCAACCAGACCAACGCCGCCAAGCTGCTCGACATCAGCCGCGACGCGCTGCGCTACAAGCTGAAGAAGTTCGGCATCGCGAAGGGCGAGGACGAAGGCTGAAGGCAATCGCGAATCCCGCGCTTCACTTTGATGCATTCGCGCTCAACGCCGCCGGGGATCGCCATTGCAGTTTTCAACAGGTACTGTGCGATCCGTGTTCGAGATCACGTTAGACCCCGCTTCAATATCACCTTTGTACCATCTCTCCAAAGGCCATTTCAGCCGATGAGCAAAACGACGCAAGAAGGGGTTCTGCTCCATGAGGCGAAGTGTCTTCACCGCTGTGATGCTTCTCACTGCTGCGGGTTGTTCGGTAGCCCAGATCACAGCGCCATCGACCGACGTCCTCGGCGCTCACTTGAATTACGGCCGCGGCTGCACTGCCTGCCATTCGCCGCACAGCGGCGCGATGGGGAACGGGAAATCGGAAGGCTCGGCTCCGGATTCCGGCACGATGGCCTTGTGGGGCGAAGATGCGTCCGGGCTCTACGGCAAGACGATCATCACGGGGGGCGGCAAATTCGTCGAAGTGCTGCCGGCAAGCCTTTCGGCTGGAACACCCGACGTGGAAGGCATTCTCATGTGCCTGACCTGCCACGACGGCAACTACGCGCACCGCGCCATGATGAAGAACTCCCTGTATGAGCAGCTGCCGGCGACCTATGGGACGAGCAACTCCATCCCGACCCTGATTGGCGGCGGCAGGCTCGGCAGATCGACCTATCTGAGCGAGCACCCGGTGGGGCTCAGCGCCACGGTGAGGTGCGGCGGCGATTCCGATTGGGATTGCACCGAGATCAACGGCGAGTTGCACATGAACGGCGCCAACTCGAGCCGCTTTGTGAACAATTACGGCTACTTCGTCAAGCCGGCCAGCTACGGCAACACCGCGGTCGTGATGTGCACCACGTGCCATGAGCCGCACATGATGAATGTGGTGAAAGTGGGCAAGAATTCCATGTCGGGCCTGCCGGCCGGCAACTACGCGACGATGTTCTTCCTGCGCGCTCCCTACAATCCGAACGACACCAACCCTATGTCGAACCAGACAGCGCAGTTCTGCCGCCAGTGCCATGCCGACAAATCGAACGAGGTGAACGGCAGCACGGCGAGGACGATCTTCTAGCAAATCGGCCCCGGCCGGGCCTCGGCTGGGATCACTTCTTCTTGACGGGCTTTGAGCTCGATGTGATCAGCGTGACCGTGCCGTCGGGGTTGTGTGCGGCCTTGTGGCACGTCAGAACGCAGGTATTTGTGGCGTGGTTGTACGAGATGGGAAGCGGACCGCTCGGCGTGGATGAATTCGGAGCCGCCACGTTCAGATCGAAGTTGACGAGCCGCTCTCCGGTGACGCTCCCGCTGCTCGCGCCCATGCCATGCGCGGTGTGGCAGGTCGAGCAGGAGAAGCCGGCGTTGATGTGGCTCGCGTGCTCATTCCAGCTTGTGTCTTTGAGGATCTGGTTGGGCAGATCGTGGCACTTGCCGCAAAGCGCATAGGGACCATTGACACTGAGATCGGGACTCTGGAAGAGGTTGGTGATCTGGCCTCCCGGCGTGGCGGCCTGGCTGAACTCGTAGCGCCGCTCCAGAATGTGGGTCCACCGGGAACCGTGCGGTCCGTTGGCGCCCGTGCCGCCAAATTCGCGGTTGTCGTCGCTGTTGTGGCAGTCGGTGCAAAAGATCTGGGCCCCCATCGCACGGCCCTGTTTCACTCCGTCGAGGTCGAGCATGTTGGCCAGCAGGCTGGGCTGCGGCAGGCCGCTGCTGCGCGTGTGCATCACGGGATGGCTCGACGATGCGCTGGCGGCAAACTGCGGGACCATGTTCAGCGGATCGCCCGCTGAGACCGCGCGGATCGGGAAGTAACCATAAACCGGCTGCACCTGCTTGCCGGCGCTCGTGCCGTGGCAGCGCAGGCAGTTCTCATATTGATTGACGGCAGGTGTAAGTACGCTGGTTCCATCGCTGGCGTTGACGCCTTCGATATTCTTCTGCGAGACGCGGATCAGCGGCGGAAGGGGGAAGACTCCCACCGATTCGGAACCGTGCGCGTTGTGGCAGTCGACGCAGGTGGCGTGACGGTTGTTGTTGAGCAGCGTGGTCTCGCTGGCGTCATGCGGGTTGATCGATGTGGGGAATGGGTGACCGACCTTGGGCGAGGCATACTCGGCGAAGACATTGGCGTTGGGCGCCAGGGGAGAGATATTGACGCCGTTGTGGCAGGCGATACAGTCCTGCTCGTTGAGTCCGCGCAGCAGCCGCGACGCGCCGGCGGCGTTGTGCGGCGAGTGGCATCCAATGCACGCGGCTGTGGCGACGGTCGTATAGTTGCCCAGCGATGCCTGCGACGCGATCTTGCCGGTAGACAACGCATGTGCGCCGGTGGACCAGTCGGCCAGAGGATTGACCTGACCGCTGATCTGCCGTGTGGGATCGTGGCAGGACAGGCAGAGTTGGCCGCTCGAACTGTCCTTCACCAGAAAGTTCTGCGAGACGACATCCTTGGCCTGCACGTGCGGATCGTGACACGACGTGCACTCGACGTTGCCTCGGATCAGGTTGACCGCGTGCGACGTGTCGGCGGTGGTCCCGTTTGCCGTAAGCGAAGCGGCGAGGTCGATGTTGTCCTTGAGCGGCAGCGCGAGGCTGAACGGATGAGACGACTGCATGGTGCTGAGAATGTCCGATGCGTACATCGACCCGTGCGTGGTCACCTGGCCGTAGGCCACGGTAGCGCCGACGGCGACGGTGCCGTCGTGGCAGCTCAGGCACTGATTGCTGTCCGAGCCAAGCATCGGCTGAAGGCCGGTGTTTTTCTCCGTGCCGCTGGAATACATCGTGTAGGTCTGCGTAGTCAGCCTCTGGTTCCACAGACCTGTGTTCAGGCCGGAGTGCGGCGCATGGCAGTAGGAGCAGGAGTCGGGACGGGCGCCGGTGACCGGCGACGTGCTGCCGGGACCGAGGTTGTGCATGCCCATCACGTCGCTCGCCATCTGGGCCGGCAGATTGCCGCCGGCGAGCAGAATCGCCGCTGTGGCCAGCAGGATTCCGCCCCTCACTTCATTCCCTCCCCGGCAGGCTTCTTCATCGCGACAAACTGGAACTGCTGGATGCGGCGGTTGAAGGAATCGACAACAAAGACGCGGTCCTCGCGGTCGATATCCAGTCCCGCAGGCAACTGAAACTGGCCGGCATGGGTTCCCCGGTCGCCGAAGTAGTAGAGCAACTGGCCCTCGCGGTTGAAGACCTGCACCACGCCCCACTGCGCGTCCACCACGTAGAGATCGCCTTCCGAATCGACGCCGACCGCCTTCGGCCGGAACATGGCCCCGGCGCTGTCGCCCACTTTGCCGATGGCGAAGTGAAATTTGCCCGACTTGTCGAAAACTTGAACGCGGAAGTTCATGGCGTCGACGACCATCAGGTCCTCGCCCTCGATCTTCAGCTCGGTGGGGTAATAGAACTCACCCTCTCCGTTACCGGTCCTGCCGAAGGTATCGACAATTTTGCCCTGCATGTCCAGAATGAATACTTCGTCGCGCAGGGTGTCGGTCACATAGATCCGCTGCGCGGACGAGTCGACGGCAATTCCGGTGGGCCGCTTGAAATAGCCCTCCCCGCCCTTCAGGCTGCCGATCGCGCGAACGAATTTCCCGCTGGGCTCGAAGACAAAGACGACGCCGGCGTCGGAGTCGGTGACATAGATATTGTCCTGGGCGTCGACCGCGACGCACTGCGGCGTGCGCATGGCGTCCCTGGTCTTGCCCTGCCGCTCGATGAATTTGTATTTGTGCTGCGCGAAATCGAAGATATGCACGCCTTGCGCGCCGGGGTCGGTCACAAGGATGCGGCCGCGCGAGTCGGTGGCGATGCTGTAAGGACGAACCAGCGAGCGGTATTCGGGCGCCCCGGCCACGAAGTCCACCAGCTTGTTCCAGAAGCCGCGGTTTGGCTTCACTTCGAATTCGGAGCTGAAGCTGCGGTTCCACGTGAGCCGGCGGCCGCCGTCCAGCGACATCTCCCACGCCTCCTGCGCCGCCGGGTGCTTGGACTTCGGCGAAGCCCAGGCCGGATTCAGAGAAACGATTGCGCCCGCAAGAATCAGGACCGCGAATGCGTACCTCCGCCGTTCTTCCACTAGAAGAAATTGAACCAACGCGAGACCCCTATGGAGAAAGAGGATACAACCTGCGGCTTCGAGCCGGACGCGCTGAAACCTTGCTCAAGACGAGCAAACCCGCTATTGAAAGTCAGTTTGCGGGTCTGGTACTGCAGGATCGTGTTGAATTGCTTGTTTTGATTGGCGGAGATGACCGCGCTGCTGGTTGTATTGCTGTTTGACCTGGCAAAAGCAGCGGAGAAAATGAGCCGTTTGACCGGCGTGCTGGAAACGCCGACGGAGTAGCTGTTTCCACCGAAGAGCGTGATCAGGTTGGAAGGCAAGGTGGGCGACGGCACCGTGATCGGCGTCAGTCCGGCCCCGGTGATCAGCGCCTGGCCGTCCGACTTCGAATAGCTTCCGTTGGCCGTGAGCCAGATGCCATAGCCGAGGCTCGCATTGTAGCTCTCGCTGCTGTTCTCGCTGCCTTTCACCTGCGACAAGCCGGTGCGCGAACCGCCGGCGCCCAGGCTCATGTTGAATTGGCCCCAGTTGCGCCTCGCGGTTCCTGAGTAATTGTAGAAAGAATTTGTGTAGGTGACGAGCAAAGTCTGCGCGTTCTGCGCATAGCCGAACGCTCCCGTCAGGTGCCATCCCAGGAGCATGTTGGAGTAGCTCTCGGTCATCGAAAATCCGAGAGTGTCCGCGCCGGACTTGTCCGTCTGGTTCGCGGTCACACTTCCCGCGGCGTTGAACGTGCCGTTGAGCAATGCTCGAGAATAGGTGAGACCGCCGCCGTAGGAATTGACTCCGTAATTCTCTCCAAGAAAGGTCTGCGTGCGGCGCTCAACTGAGGCCGACCCCTGCAGGCTCGTGTCCAGCGTATAGGACGCAACCCCTAATAGATCAAGAGAATCGGAACTCTGGCTCTGGTTCTGATCCACTCCGGAAACCTCGCTTCCGCCGGCGATGATCGACTGCAGAAGCTGCCCGCTCAGATTGTCAGAGTAGTTTGCGCTCCCTGAGAACGAGAGCTTGCCGGTGGGGTGAAGCGTCGCAAGCACGTTGACCATGTCGATGGCGCCGTTCGATCCGGTAGCGAGATAATTCGTGTTCCAGTCGGAACGGCTGATGGTGCTGGAAATGGAACCATGGAACGGCAGCAGGTGCGACGCATTCATCCCGTAAGCGGTGTTGCCGTTGTGAACCTCGGTTCCCTTTTGGCCTGAAACCACCTGCGGAATCAGCGAGTGACCGCCTCCATTCGAGAAGTAGGCTCCCAGATTGAAGCCATCCAGCTTGTAGCCGGAATGAAGGTTCAACGAATGAAACGCGGTGTTTCCGTCGTCGCTGGTTCCGTAGACGTTGTATTGGCTGGTGCCCATCTGGTAGCCCGCCGAGAAGCTGGGCGTGTTGGGAAGGTTCTCGCTCCAGTTGAAGCCGAGCGTCTTTGCATTGCCGTGAGTCACGTAGTTGGCCAGGCCTGGGATATCGTAGTTGCCGTCGCTGTTATAGGCCTCGGAGAAGGTGATCGAGCCGGGAAAATGGCTGCCCGAAAAAATGTTCGCGGCCAGGTTGACGCCGCTGGCATTCGAAATGGACTGGAAGTTGGAGTTGGACCGCGACTGATTCAGATAGACGTTGCCGTTGTAGGACAGGAAGTTGGGATTGAAGAAGGAGCCGTTGACGGTGCCTGTGCCGCCCACCGCCCAACCGTGCGAAGAGCTCGTCATATTGCCATAGGTTGCCGAGTAACCGGAGGCGACCGTACCGGACACGCTGTTGGTGAAGTCGCCGGTCCGCATCTGTGACACAAGGGGTGATGCGAGCAGCAGATGCCCTGTCACCACCAACAACGCGACTCGAGAGACACCCGACACTGGGTTTCCACCTTTAGCTTTAGTTATCGGAGCCGATCACTCTCGTACTTGTGTCAGGTAAAATCTGCGCCCCTAGCGCTCTTCGATCTCTGCGTTCTGCCGCAACCGCCTGTCCAGCACGGCACGAAGCTGATTTCTTTTCGTTTGCTGCAGTTCCTTTTCAATCTGCGCTTGCACGTCGGCGAACTTCGCCTTCCCTGCCGGCGTGTGCTCCTGCAGGCGCACGATGGTGTAGGCCTGCTCGATCTGAATTACATCGCTGACGCCGCCCGGAGGCAGGGCCGCGAGCGCCTTGTTCACCTGCGGCGCAAGCTGGTCGACCGGCACGGGCTTGTGCTGGCCCATCATCACTCGATAATCGTCGTCGGAGATCTTCTCCGCCAGCAGGCCGAACTCCTCGGATGTCTTCGTCGCCCTGGCCTGGCGCAGCGCCTGTTCGGCGCGTGTGCGGCCTTCCTTCAGCTGGTCTGGCGTCGCGTTTCGCGGAGGCAAAACCGAGATCGTCTGAAACGTGTACGACTCCGGATGGGCGAAACGGGCCGGGTTCTTGTCATAAAACTCCCTCGCCTCGGCGGCCGCGATCGTGCATTTGTTCTCGACCTCGGCTTTCAAGAGAGCTTCGATCAGCAGGGAGCGGCGGATCTTGTCCTCGAGCGCCTGCTGCGAGCCGTGAAACTCATTTTGCAGGAAGGCATTGAATTCATCCGGCGTGGCGAACTGCTTGCGGAAGTCCGCTTCGGCGCGCTGCATCTTCGCGGCCGAAATCGTCATCTTGCGCCGCTCGGCTTCCTGGAAGACCAGTTCTTCGAAGATCATCATCTTCATGGCGCCATCGCGAATCTGCGACGCCATGTCTTTGGGAATCCCGTTGTGCTGGCGGGCGTAAGGAAAGATCGCGTACTCCTCGCGCAGCAGGTCGGCGTCGGTCAGCACTGTGCCGTTGACGCGCGCGACGGGCTTGTCCGCCGTGGACGCGAGCGCCGATGGCCGCTGGGCCGGCGTTTGCCTGAAAACAGTGGGCGTGTGGGAAGCCACCTGGGCGCTGGCCGATGCGGCTGCCAGCAGGAGAAGCCCGGCGATTGAAACTCTGCGTTGCATGATGGTCGACCTGCCTCAGGAAAGCGACGGGGAGGGATCGAATCCCTCCCCGTTGATGCAAACAAATCAGAACGTGGTGACGGCGGTGCTGCCGTTCATCTCGTTCGCCTCGCCGCCGTGGCACTGGCGGCAGAACTGGGCGGTCTGGTTGCTTCCGGCGGTGCCGCTGGCCGGGTTGTAGGGAGCGCGGATGAAGAACATCGTCGCGTAGGTGCCGGCTGGCAGACCGGTATTGGTCGCGCCGGACTTGATGTTGACGACGTTCATCAGGTGCTGGTTGTGGCAGGTGGTGCACATCACCACAGGCGTGTTGTTGTAAGTGCCCGGGCTCACGAAGAAGCCATAGTTGGTGACGAACTTCGAGGAGTTTGTGCCCGTCATCTGGACTTTGCCCGTGCTGCTGATCGTGCAATCCCAGTCATAGGTGCCGCCGCAGGTCATCACGGCATTCAGGCCCACCGGGTGATCGTTCAGGTAGTTGTTCGTTCCGGTCTGGTCGTTGCCGAGCAGCGTCGGGATGTCGTTGGCTGTCCCGTAGGTCGCCGGCAGAGTCTCATAGACCTTGTTCTTCATCATGGCGCCGGTTGCATAGTTGCCGTCGTGGCAGCTCAGGCACATCAACACGCCTGAGACGTCCGGAGTTCCGGCGGTCAGGCTGCTTGGCAGGGTCTCTGAGTAGCTGCCATGCTCGCTCTTGCCGGTGACGATCGTCTTGCCGTACAGGCTTGAGACATCCTCGCCCCACAGAGCCAAAGTGCCGGAGGTTGCGTCGGCGGTCTTGGCGTTGCCATTGCCGTATGCACCGCTGTGAGGGGCGTGGCAGGCCGCGCAGCCACGTCCGTAGTTGAGGTGAGCGCCGAGGACGTCGGTCGACGGCGTCGTGATCTGGGCAGCCGCGAAACCAGCGGACGCCAGGAACAACATTGCGATGGATAGATTGCGTTTCATTGAGTAGAGCCTCCTGGTGCATACAACTGCTGCTCGCCTGAACCGCGACGTCGACCTTGCCGGTGTGATTCTCAGTTCAGTGTCTGCACAAAACATGTGCACGACTCGTGCCGTTGGCGCGGGACGGGGCGAGTTGCAGCCGGCGTCTCGCAAGTGGTTGTGGAACAAGCCCGTAGAAGAAGTCCCCAAATGACGAAAACGTGAATCCTGTGCGGAATTGCGGCAGGGGGGTGGGCAATCTGGCACAGTACGTTGGTGAAAAGCCCCAAAGTCACTTAATCCTCTGTGTATCGGTTTCATACGGTGAGAATCGTCACTCCTTGGGCTGCGGATTCCACCCACAGAGTGTGTTTGCACACGCCCTGGGTTGCGATAGAAGTTTGACAGGTGATCTCACGCACTTCATGTGACTGGAATCACAGGACAAGAAAAGGGCGAATCATGTGACATGGATCACGCTGTCCAATGACGCGACATGTTCCACTGGAATTACCCGCAAAGGGAATGAGAAGGAACGGCGCGGCGCAGCGAAGAGCGATCCGTCCAGCTTGAACGCAGGCGGCCCGCTGGTCCACGCCCCGAAGCCGGCTGCGGAAAGTGGAAGCCTGGCCAGGGAGAGATCGCGGTATGGCAAGGAAATCGACGACATCAGCCGCAATGGCTCCCCATTTGCGGCCGGGACAGGTCTTCGGAATGGGTGCTGTCAGTCTTGTGGCGGGCCTGGCGATTGGGTACCTGTTGCACGGCTCGCTGTCTTCGGCGCCCGTCCCGCAATCGGCCGCCCGCTCTGCGGCCAGCGCCACGCCCGTGAGCGCGATCGCCCGGCGGATGCCCACCCTGGCCGATATGAAGCAGGCGGCCGACAAGCAGGCGGCGCCGGTCATCGAGAAACTGAAAGCCGATCCGAACAACAGCGCTCTCCTCACCCAGGTGGGAGGCATCTACCACAGCAATCATCAGTTCAAGGAGGCGGCCGCGTGGTATGGCAAGGCGGCGCAGGCCGATCCGAAGAACGTCGCCATCCGCACCAAGCTGGCCTCGAGCCTCTATCGCAATGGCGAGATCGATGGTGCAATCTCGCAACTGAACCAGGCGCTAAGCTACGAACCGGCCAACGCCGATGCTCTGTTCGATCTGGGGATGATCAAGCTGCAGGGTAAGAACGACGGCAAGGGCGCGGTGGCTGCGTGGGAGAAGCTGTTGAAAATGAATCCGCAGCTGAGCGCGGATCGCAAGGCCCAGGTGCAGAGGCTGATGGCGGACGTTCTGACCAGCCTGGGAAAGCAGGCACGGCAGCCCGGGAGCGCGAACCCATGACGAACGCCGAACAAACGGAAGGCCGCGGCTGGACGACCAAGCAGGCAATTCTCTTCGCGGCATTCTGCCTGGCGGCGGGAATCGCCGGCGGCTGGTTTATCTTCGGATTTCACAGCCCGGCGCCGGGCGCACCGGCTGCCGCGGACGCTGTGCCGGCTCCTGCGGCGGCTGCCATGACGGCGACGGCGCAGCAACCCGGCCCCGCCCAGTTGCAATCAATGGCCGACACGCAGGCGGCGCCCTTCCTCGAAAAGCTCAAGGCGGACCCGGCGAACCCCGATTTGTTGGCGCGTGTCGGCGACATCTATTACGACGCGCAGGTTTATCCCACTGCCGTCGGCTACTACGCGCGCGCCCTCAAAGCCAAGCCGTCCGACGCCGCGGTGCGAACGGACATGGCGACGGCCTACTGGTACATTGGCGACGCCGACACCGCGATTGCGGAGTTCGACAAGGCGCTCACCTACGCCCCGACGAATCCCAACACACTCTTCAATCTCGGCCTGGTCAAGTGGCGGAGCAAGCACGATGCCGACGGCGCGCTTGCCGATTGGCAGAAACTGCTCGCGGCCAATCCAAACTACGAGCAGAAAGACAAGGTCGAGCAGTTGATGACTGAGGTAAAGCAGCACGTCTCCCTCCAGCCGGTTCGTTCGAACTGAACCGTCCATATTTCGCATCGGATCGACATCCCGTAGTGCCGGCTTTGCTATCCACTCCTCGCATTCCCGGGTGATCGCCGGCGGCATGGGTGCCGGGGGGTCGCGCGGATTCATTTTCAAAGGACGGACAGCCCGAGGTAATCCTGCGCGGGGAAGAAGCGGTCGGGTGACCGTTCGCAATCTTAATCAAATCTCTATCAGAGAAAGTTGACACTAATTGACTCAATTGTGCATCCTATAGTGCGACGGAACTATTTCCAGCAGGCGGGACAAAAATAACATGGCAAAGATTATCGGCATTGACCTGGGCACCACGAACTCGTGCGTCGCGGTCCTGGAGGGCGGCGAGCCCAAAGTGATTTCAAATGAAGAAGGTGCGCGCACGACGCCTTCGATTGTCGCCTTCTCGAAGAGCGGCGAGCGGCTGGTGGGCCAGGTGGCCAAGCGCCAGGCCATTACCAACCCGGAGAACACCATCTTCTCCATCAAGCGGTTCATGGGCCGGCGCTATAACGAAGTGAACGACGAGATGAAGATGGTGCCCTACAAGGTGATGCAGCAGGGCGACCACGTGGCCGTTGTGGCGCAAGGCAAGGAGTACACGCCGCCGGAGATTTCGGCGATGATCCTGCAAAAACTCAAGAAGAGCGCCGAAGCTTACCTGGGTGAGACGGTGAGCGAGGCCGTGATCACCGTGCCGGCCTACTTCAACGACGCGCAGCGCCAGGCGACCAAGGATGCGGGCAAGATCGCCGGACTGGACGTGAAGCGCATTGTGAATGAGCCGACGGCGGCCGCGCTGGCCTACGGGCTCGACAAGAAGAAGGACGAGACGATCGCGGTGTATGACTTTGGCGGCGGCACGTTCGATATCTCGATCCTTGAGGTCGGCGAGGGCGTCATCGAGGTGAAGTCGACCAACGGGGACACGCACCTGGGCGGCGACAACCTCGACCAGCGGATCGTGGACTGGCTGATCGCCGAGTTCAAGCAGGAAGAGGGCCTGGACCTGAGCTCGAAGGGCAACGAGATGGCCCTGCAGCGCTTGAAGGACGCCGCCGAGAAGGCCAAGATCGAGCTTTCGACGACGCTGGAGACGGAGGTCAACCTGCCGTTCATTACGGCGGACGCGACGGGGCCGAAGCACCTGGTGCGCAAGTTGACGCGGGCCAAGCTGGAGCAGCTTGTCGAGGACCTTATCGACCGTTCGCTTGAGCCGTGCAAGAAGGCACTTTCCGACGCCGGCGTGACCACCAGCCAGATCGACGAAGTGGTGCTGGTGGGCGGCCAGACACGCATGCCGAAGATCCAGGAAGTGGTCAAGAAGATGTTCGGCAAGGAACCGCACCGCGGGGTGAACCCCGACGAAGTGGTGGCGGTGGGCGCGGCGGTGCAGGCGGGCGTGCTGGCGGGCGACGTGAAGGATCTGCTGCTCCTCGATGTGACTCCGCTGACGCTGTCGATCGAGACGCTGGGCGGCGTGGCCACGACCATGATCCCGCGCAACACGACCATTCCGACGAAGAAGACGGAGACGTTCTCGACGGCCGCCGACAACCAGACCGAGGTCGAGGTGCACGTGCTGCAGGGCGAGCGGCCGATGGCGGCGCAGAATCGCACGCTGGGCAAGTTCAAGCTGGGCGGCATTCCGCCGGCGCCGCGCGGGATTCCGCAGATCGAGGTCACGTTCGACATCGACGCCAACGGCATTTTGAACGTGACGGCGAAGGACAACGCGACGGGTAAGGACACGCGGATCACGATCACTTCAAGCTCGGGCCTGAGCAAGGAAGAAGTGGAGCGCATGGCCAAGGACGCCGACGCCCACGCCGCCGAGGACAAGGAGAAGCGCGAGGAGGTGGAGGCGCGCAACCAGCTCGACAGCCTGGTCTACAACATCGAGAAGATGCTGAAGGATAGCGGCGAAAAGGTGCAGGCGGCGGACAAGACCGAGGTGGAGTCCGCGCTGGCCGATGCGAAGAAGACGCTCGAAGGCTCTCCGAGCGCGAAGGACCTTCGTGCGTCGCACGAGAAGCTGACCCACGCCAGCCACAAGCTGGCCGAGGTGCTCTACAAGGCGAACGCTGCGCAGGCCCAGGGCGGACCGGCGACGGGTGCTGCCGGTCCGGCGCAAGAGCAGAAGAAGGACGAAGGCGTGATCGACGCCGAGTACGTGGACGTCGAGGACAAGAAGTAAGGCAGAACTAGCGCGCGTTGCGCGATGTTAGCGGGAATAGACGAGCTAGGAGTTTGGCGGGGTGGAGAAGAGTCCACCCCGTCATTTGTTTTTCAGTAGTACGATATGGATTGGATGGTGTCTCTTGAAAGGAGATGAAGTTGGATGGCATACAAGAACAAGACTTATGTCATCTTCGATGGTGACAACGACAAATGGGCATATGCGTTCATGAAGGGATGGAAGTCGAACGAGAACGTCGATTTCAACTTCCACGATGCACATGAGACTGGAACCCTCACCGCGAACGCTCAAAACGAACAATATGTCAAAACGGCACTTCGGGAACGGTTCGAGTCTGCAAAGCAAGTCGTATGTCTCGTCGGCGAGAGCACTAAGAATCTCTATAAGTTCGTGCGATGGGAGCTCGACACAGCGATTGGGCTCGATTTACCAATTATTGCGGTCAACTTGAACAAGAAACGTCAAATGGATCCCGAAAGGTGCCCGGCAATCATTCGGGATAGCTACACTTTGCACGTTTCATTTAATGCGGCAATCGTACAGTACGCACTGGACAATTTCCCGGATGAATACCGGCGTCGCGATAAGTCTGCGACAGGACCACGGTTTTACAACGACTCGGTCTATACAAAACTTGGCCTATGACAACCGAGCCTATCGCGTTTTCGAACGACGATTTGCCGGCCCTGTTTCAGTCGGCCGATCTCTGCTCGTTCAAAGGACGGCGGAGACGTCGTTTCTTTTTTGTAGGCTTCCTCGTATGCGATTTGATCGCTGCAACATGTGCCTCAATTGAGTCCCACCCGATCTGGATTTCGCTTTCGTGCGTTATATTCCTCGCCCTTGGGCTCCTCGGGACTGTCCTTTTGTTGCAAGAGTCGCCGGAGAAGAGTTGGTACGGAGGAAGAGCCCTTGCCGAATCGGTGAAGACTCTGGCATGGCGCTACATGATGTGCGCGGAACCGTTCGTTCATGGCTTACCGGACACGGAAGCAGACCGGACGCTCGTTCGGGAACTGAGAGCTCTGCTAAACGTCGATCAAAACTTGATAGGCGGGCTTGAACTGCAGGACCCCCGCGGCCAACAGATCACTCGAAAAATGAGGATGGTGAGGGACTTAGGGGTCGCTGACCGGAAGGCGATCTATCTCAGATTTCGACTCCGAGATCAGAAGCAATGGTATGCGAACAAAGGAAAATGGGCCCGGAAGTGGCTTGGTCGATGTAGATGGGCTCTGTTCATAGTCCAATTGGGCCTCGTGCTAGATGCCCTTTCCGCAATTGTCTGGCCTCACCAGTATTTTGCGCCCGTCGGCGCGCTTTCGACTCTTGCAGCGTCTGTAGTTGCATGGCAGCAACTGAATGAGTTCGGTGGTCTCGCTGCTGCCTACAACCTCGCGGCGCATGAGCTTACAGGGCTCGAGATTGTACTCGAGCTAGCAAACACAGACAGAGAGCTAGAGGAGTTCGTCTTGAATGCGGAAAGGGCTGTCTCGAGGGAACATACTTTGTGGCGCGCGAGAAGAACTGAGAACGCATAACCCATCGCATACACAAATGGGAACTGCGAATGAAGCGAATGTTCAATCCGCCCCACCCCGGCAAGATCCTCCGCGACGCGCTGGGCGATGCTGATGTGACGGGCGCGGCGAGAAGGCTGTACGTCTCGCGCGCAACCCTCGCGCGGATTCTCAACGACGCCGGAGGAATTTCAGCCGATATGTCCTGCGTTTGTCCGCCGCGCTCGGAACTCATGACGGCCTGTGGGACGAGTTGCAGATGAGTTACGACATCTGGCAGGCGTGGCGAAAGAAGCGGCCGAAGATAGAACGGTTCGACGCCGCTGCGTAGTGCCAACCACCGCGCTTTGGGCAGGACGGATCGAACGCCAAGGCTCGAACAACAGAAGGAACGCTGCATCATCGATTCGGTGCTACACTCTGCCCTATCCTCATGCTTCCTGGAGGCATAGCGATGGCCATCCCTACCCGACTCCGATGCAGAGCTCCCAAAATATGTTCCAACTGCGAGGTTGCATTCCTGCTACCGCTCTTTGTGGCGTTCGTATCGGCTTCGGCGCATGCGCAGGATGCACAGCCGGCCGTTTCATCGCTGACCGTGGTGGATCCGTACCTGATGACGATTCCCTCGAACCACTCGTTGACCGCGAGCGCGGTGATTTCGGCGGCTGCGACGGGCAAAGTGACGGCGAGAGGCATCATGACAGACGGCACGTCGGCGGCGATCGCGGTGTTCAAGACGACATCGAACAAGGCCGTGACTTTCACCGCGGCCAACGGGGCCAGGGTAGCCGCATATAGTCCCGCGTTTCTCACCACGTTGGCTGCCGGGACGGCCTCCGTGCCGGTGACTCCGACGCTGATCGGCGGCAAATACTATGCGCTGGCGCTGGTGACGACCGGCGTCGCTCCAGACGCGGCGAACGGCACGCCGGCCAAGGTGACGGCGAGCCAGGCGACAACGCCGAAGATCACGGCGAGCTTCTCGATGGCGGCCTTGCCCACGCCGATCGTGCTGATCCACGGACTCTGGGGCAGCACGGCGAGCCTGGCTTCGACGGCGAGCTATCTGAAGGCGACTCCCGCCATCAAGGCGAATCCAACCCTTGTGACGCCCATCTGCTACTCGGTGTATCTCGCATTCGACGCTGCGACCGACAACCTGCCCGGGCACGGGACCGGATGCGAAATGACATCCGCGCAGGCGCTCAATCAATATCTTTCGGCGATGCTGTACAAGCAGCTGGACAAGAACCACTACGTGGGCGGCCGGGTGGATGCGGTGGTGCACAGCATGGGAGGGCTGGTGGCGCGGCACTTTGCGGCGACAACCGGCTACAAGTCGGTACGGAACCGGATGCTGGGTGCATTCCGCAACGTGATCACTCTGGACACTCCGGAGACGGGTTCGGCGCTGGCGACCTACCTGGATACCACAGCTTTCAGCCGGACCCTCCAGAACACCAATGTATTTAGTTACCAGTATCTGGCGTGGACCGGCCTCTGCGGTTCGGGTTCGAACGTGACCCTGGAGAATTGCCTGGATAAGAACGGCCTTCCACTCTCCTATCCGGGCACGCCGCTGAACACCGGCGCAGTCTGGTCGTTGATCCCGGGTGGAATGAGCCTGAAATCCGCGCCGGCTGCGACGGTCTTCAATACGCATTATGGGAAATGGTCCGCGATTGCGTCCGATTTCAAGGACGGAGACACACCGGCCTCATTGCTTCGCGACATCCTCAACACCCTTATTTCAGCCACCTACGCGAGCGGCCAGACGCCGCCGACGATCACCAGCATCCTGGGAACGCCGCACAATGACGTCATCGTCACTGTAGCCAGCCAGATCTCGACTGCCGTCGCCGCACAGACACGGCAGCTCACCGACCTGCAGCACACTGCAGCACCGAGCGCGGCCAGCCTGCTGTTTGGAAGCGATTCCAATGCGAGCGTGGTCGATTCCCCTTTAGTGAACGCCCAGGTGGCGCACTGGCTGGGGCTGCAGACTTCGACGGTGCCGGCCGTGAGTGAATGGGTGGGCGGGACACCCCAGGAGGAGGAGCCGAAGGGAGCCGGCGCGGTCCGGCCGCGTTTTGCCGCGCCAGGTCGGCTGACGGTGGCGGCGCCGGAGCTGCCGGTCGGGCTCGGTCAACCGGCACAGCTCGTGGTACGGACCAGAGGACCGAAGATGGAATCCATCACGGTGGACGAACGGAGCGAAAGGACGGGGCAAGCGCTGCGCAACGAGTCGATGAACGGGCCGGCGGGCAGCGGCCGGCCGCGAATTGTGAGCGAAGAGGAAGGCGAGACGACCATCGAAGTGACGCCGCTGGCCCTCGGGCCAGTCACGATCCAAATTGCGGCCGGATTCGTCGATGGCGGGTTTGCGCGGCAGGACGTCCGGCTCAACGTGACGCCTTCGCAGAGGAACCTGAGGAGCTTCGCGCTCAACAAAGGATTCGATTCCGTCGCGCTGGTGCTCGACGACAAAGACGAAGACCGAGAGGCCTCCCTGGCTCCGGTCCTGGAATTCGACAGCCTTCGCTATCCGATCTATCTCGATAGCGCCGAGGGGCTGAACTTGAGCGTGGAGCAGCGTGAAGACAACCCCGTCATCCGCGTCGACAGCGGAGGGCTCATTCATGCGCTACACGCTGGCAAGGCACTCATTACAGGCGAGTTCGACGGAGCAAGAGACACCATGGAGGTCGAGGTCTACACCAAGGAGGCGGCTCCGGCTGGATATCGGCGGGGTGAGGATCAGTGAACGGATCGGGCGCAGACAGTTGCCGGAACTGGCCTTTTCAGGGCGGGTTCCGATGCTTTTTTGCTTCCTTGCGAATCTAATTGAGGGACGGTATTTTCTAATAGATGTATAAAGGAAGTTGAGTCTGGAACAATCATGGCGACAACAGCCAACAAGGATTACTATGCGCTCCTGGGCGTGAAGAAGACGGCCACGTCGGAGGAGATCCGCAAAGCCTTTCGCAAAGCTGCGCGCAAGTATCACCCCGATGTGAATCCCGGCGATAAGAAGGCTGAGGAGAAGTTCAAGGAGATCTCGGAAGCCAACGATGTGTTGAGCGACGAGAAGAAGCGCAAGGTTTACGATCAGCTGGGCTTCTACTCCGACCAGATCGATCCGGCGCAGGCTGAGGCTTATGCCCGGCAGCAGGCTGGCGGCGGGCGGGCTCCCGTGGACTTCGACGGGTTCGACTTTTCTGGATTCTCCGGAGGCGGAGCCAGCGCCGGGACGGGTTCATCGGCCTGGGGCAGCTTCAAAGACATCTTCTCCGGAATCTTCACCGGGACGCAGCAAGCGGAGCGGGCACGCGGGCCGCAAGCGGGGACGGATCTCGAATATCAGTCGACGGTGGACTTCTGGACGGCGATCCGCGGCGGCCAGACCCGCATCCAGATTCATCGCCAGGAGGTCTGCCCCACCTGCCATGGGCAGGCGCATACGGGTGGACCGACGACCTGCCCCGAGTGCAACGGCTCGGGCCAGGTGACGCAGATGGGCGGGCGGATGAAGTTCAACCTGCAGTGCCCGCGCTGCAATGGCACAGGACGCATCACGAATGACTGCCCGACCTGCCGCGGCGAAGGAGTTGTCAACCGCACCGAGCAGGTGGAGTTCCGCATCAAGCCGGGCACGCGCGACGGGCAGCGCATCCGTCTGCAGGGCAAGGGCAACGCGGGCTTGAACGGCGGCGCGGCGGGCGACCTGTATCTGATCGTGCGGGCGGGCACGCACCCGGTGTTTACGCGGGTGGGAGACGACATTCATCTCAACGTGCCGGTGACGATTGCCGAAGCGTCGCTGGGCGCCAAGGTCGACGTACCGACAATCGACGGGCGCGCGCAATTGAAGATTCCGCCGGGCACGCAGAGCGGGCAAAAGCTGCGCATGAGGGATCGCGGTGTGGAGAACGCGCAGAACCCGGAGCAGCGCGGCGACCAGATCGTGACGATCGACGTGGTGGTGCCGCACCTCAGCGACGAGCGCAGCCGCGAGATCATGCGTGAGCTGGCGAAGCTGAACAATCAGGATCCAAGAGTAGCCCTCTTCGAGAAGATATGAAAACGCAGGGACCAGGGGGATAAGGGGACCAGGGAAATGACGAATAGGAGTTAGAGACCGGAGATCGAGGATCGGATAGAAAATGGCCGCGAAACGCAAATCCAAAGGCGCCTATATGATCTCGGCGGTCGCCGAGATGTATGAGATCCATCCGCAGACGCTCAGGCTCTACGAGCGCGAGGGGCTGCTGAAGCCCTCGCGCACTGAGGGCAACACGCGGCTTTATACTGACGAGGATCTGGAGCGGCTGGAGTTCATCCTGAACCTGGCGCGCGACCTGGGCGTGAACATTGCGGGGATTGCGATCATTCTGCAGATGCGGGAGAGGATGGAGGAGATGAACCGGCAGATGCAGAGCTTCGTCGAGTATGTGCGCTCGGAGATGCTGACGCGCTTTCAGCAGGCTGGCCCGTCCGGCTCTGCCGGCGCGATTGTGCCGCTGCGCCGGCCGGCGGTGGCGCCGCGGGCCCAGGGCCGGACGGAGCGCTAAGCCAAGGCCCACCGACAAGCGGAGAAGCGAGTCTTGCGCGGGCGTAACGGCTCCGGCAACCCAGAACATCCTTCACGAAATGTGCATCCCAATTTCCCGCCCCCGCCGCGTATGCTGATACCTGCATGTTGTACGTATTCTTAGGATTGGCCGCTTTCGGGCTGCTGGCGTCAACCGTCGTCGCCGGCATAGTACTGACGGCGGTTCCAGGTTATCTCAGAGAGCGGGAGGCGGCGATCCTTTCGCAGCGCGGCCGGCCGCCGTTTCTGCCGCCGCTTAGCCTGCTCAAGCCGCTGAATGGTGCTGAGCCGGACCTGAAATCCCGCCTGACGACATTCTTCGAGCAGGACTATCCGCAGTACGAGATCCTGTTCTGCGCGCGCGAACCGGACGATGAAGGCCTGGAGATCGCGCGCGAGGTGGCGGCTACCCATCCGACGATTCCTGCGCAGTTTTTCTTCACGGGCGGCCAACCGCCCTATATCAACGACAAGGTGACATCGCTCGAGCTGATGGAGTCGATGGCGTCGCCCGCAAACGAGATTCTGGTGATCAGCGACAGCGATGTGCGCGTCCGGCCCGATTACCTGCGCTCGGTGGCGCTGCCGTTTGCCGACAATGCGGTCGGCGCGGTGACGTGCCCGTATCGCGGCGTGGCTGCCGGCGGCGGTCTGTGGGCGCGGCTGGAAGCCGTGGGAATGAGCGTGGAGATGACGTCGGGAGTGCTGGCGGCGCGTGCGGTGGAAGGCATGCGGTTTGTACTGGGGCCGACCATGGCCTTCCGGCGCGAGGCGATTGCGCGGATGGGCGGCTTTGCCGTAACGGGCGACTACTGCGCGGACGACTTTGTGCTCGGCAACGAGACCTACAAGCTGGGGATACAGGTGGTGCTGAGCCATCATGCGATCGACCATATGGTGATCAACTCGGGTTTTTGGGCGACACTGAGACACCAGGTGCGTTGGATGAAGTCGACGCGGTTTTCGCGGCCCAAGGCGCACCTGGGCACCGCACTCACGTTCAGCGAGCCATATGGCCTGCTGGGATGGGCGGCGGCGGCGGCAATGGGCCATTCAGCGTGGGGGCTGGGCATGTTGGGGCTTGCGCTGGCCACGCGCTGGGCGCTGGCCGTTGCCGTGGGGCGGCTTGTGGTGCAGGACCGGAGCTGGGTCGGGCTTCTGGTTCTTTACCCGATTCGCGACCTGATGGGGTTCGGATTTTGGGCGGCGAGCTACTTCTCGAGCAAGATTCTGTGGCGGAATCGAGTCTACAAGCTCATGCCGGCCGGAAAGATGAAGGCAGCGGAGTAGCTCATCATCGCGATAACGGTTCGCACGGAGAATCCTCAACCAGCCCGTCTCTAGCTTCCCGATGAGCCATGTTTCCGGCCGGGACAGGCCTGCCTTCAAAATACATATGACAATCGCAGGTTTTGCGCTACGTTAAATCTGAATGGCCGCTGTTGCCCTCAGCGGAGATCGACAACGGAACACCGCCTGTCTCGATTCCCCGATCCTGACAAGTTGTGCATGTCGATTCTTGCACCCCTTCGGCTTGCAGTTCATCACTCCTCACTGAAGAATGCCTTCGGTTTAGGCTCGGGAGTGCCATGACACCGGAACTCTGGGCGCGTCTGAACCCGCTGTTTCATCTCGCCGTAGAGAAGTCTCCCGCTGAGCGGGACGCTTTCGTTGCGGAGGCGTGTGGGGACGATCTGGAATTGCACCGCGAGCTCGTGGCGCTCGTGAAAGCGCATGAGCAGAAGGGCGCAACCACCGACAAACTTGCAGTCAACTTCCAAAACCTGATTGCAAAAGTGCAAGCCGGATCCTCCCCATCCGACATCGTTCCTGGCCGATTCAAGATCGTGCGCCAGCTGGGCAGCGGCGGCATGGGGGATGTCTACGAAGCGCTGGATCTGGAACTGGCCCAAACGGTGGCGCTCAAGTTGATCCGGCCCGACATTGCGGGGGACGATGGGGTGGTCTCCCGTTTCAAGAAGGAGGTGCAACTTGCTCGCCGGCTGGGCGGCCCGAATCTCTGCCGCATCCATGAGCTGTTTGTCATTCCCGGTGACGGCGTCAAACCAGCCGGCGCCTTCCTCACGATGGAGTATCTGGATGGAGTCACGCTGGCCGACAAAGTGCAGCAGTCTGGGCCGATTCCGTGGCGCGATGCGCAGGCCATCGTACCGGATATCTGTGCCGGCCTGTCCACGATGCACGAAGCTGGAATCATCCATCGGGATCTGAAGAGCCGAAACATCATGCTGGCCGACCGGGGCGGTTCCAAGCGCGCCGTACTGATGGATTTCGGCTTGGCACACGAAGTCTCCGTCTCCCCTTCAACTGCCGAAACCACGCTGACTGCCCCTGGCACATTCATCGGCACGCCGGAATACATGGCTCCCGAGCAGTTCGAAGGCAAAGAGGTGAGCCCGGCGACGGACATTTATGCGATGGGGGTTGTGCTTTACGAAATGCTTACCGGAAAGCATCCGTTTGCAGCGCCTAACGTGCTGAGGGCGGCGGTTCTCAGGAGCAGGCGGCCCGATCCCCCATCCTCCATCCAAAAGGGGCTGCCGCAAAAATGGGACATGGCGATCAGCCGGTGTCTGGAGTATGACCCTCGGCGCCGGTATCAGTCTGCGGCTGAGCTGGCGGGCGCGCTGCGAGGAACAACGATCCGATGGGAAACACTGAAGCGCGGTTGGTTGAAGGCACTTACGCTGGCGGCGGGCCCGGTACTGATACTGATATCGCTGATGTTTCTGCCGGCAGTGCGAGAGCGACTCCAAGGCATCTTCCTATCCAGCCACGAAAAGCATATTGCTCTACTCCCATTCGACATTGCCGGGAACGACCAGGAAAACGTAGCACTGGGCGACGGGCTCATGGATTCGCTTTCCGGCAAACTCGCAAGTCTGGAGCCCTCCAATGCGTCTTTGTGGGTGGTGCCCGCAATCGAAGTCCGTCGCCGGAAGGTCAACGATCCTCCCGCCGCATTGCGGGAATTTGGCGCAACAATTGTCATCCAGGGAAGCTTCGAGCGCCGCAACCAGGCGACTCGTCTTCGCATGACCCTGATTGATCCCAGGAAAACCCGGGAAATCGGATTTGTAGACGTGGCAAGCGACACCGGGGATCTCGCTGCACTGCAAGATGAAGCGATCATCCGTCTCGGCCGGCTCATGAACACCTCGTTCAAGGACAAGCCAGCGCGCGACGAAGGAGACCAAGCACCGCGCGCCGCATACGAAGACTACCTGGCCGGACTCGGGTATTTTCAAAGGAGTGACAAACCCGGCAACCTCGAGTTAGCCATCGCATCGCTGCAAAGAGCCCTGAAGACCGATCCCAGCTTCGCCCTCGCCTACGCCCGGCTTGCGCAAGTCTGCACAACAAAATATCTCATGAGTTCAGATACACAATGGTTGCGGCAAGCCGAGAACTATGGGAAGCGCGCGGCTGAAATAGACGACCGGGTGCCGACGACATACGTGGCTCTGGGTCAGATTCACGAACTTACTGGAAACCACGGCCTTGCCATTCACGAATTTCAGCGGGCTATCGATCTGGATCCAACAGACTCGGAGGCCATATCGGGGATTGCAAACTCATTCAAGAATGCCGGGAGGAACACGGAAGCCGAAGCGGCATATATCAGGGCCGCCGCGCTGCGCCCGACGGACTGGAAGGGGTATAACGATCTCGGTATCTTCTATGAACAGATCGGGCGGCCGAGCGAGGCGATTGCTCAGTTCAAACGCTCGCTGGAACTGACTCCCGACAATGCCTGGCCTTACTCGAATCTCGGAATGGCCTATATGGATTTCGACGACCCGAAGATGCTGGATGAAGCGGAGAGAGCGCTGAAGAAGTCCATCGCATTGAGCCCGACTTTTGCTGCTTACTTGAACCTTGGATTTCTGTATGCACAGGAACATCGCTTTGCAGAGTCTGTTTCTGCCAACCGGGAAGCGATCAAGCTGAACGATCAGGATTACAACGCGTGGGATAACCTGACCGCCGCATACGAGTGGCTGAAAGATGACAGGAACGCGGACGCCGCCCGGAGAGAGGCCATCGGGTTGCTGCAGACGATTGTCAAGCAGAATCCGCAAGACGCAGTAGCGCAGGCGACATTGAGCGCCCTGCTCGCAAAGTCCGGCTCTCGCAATATGGCTGTGGATAAGATTCACATTGCGCTTGCATTCTCTCCGGACAACGCGTATGTTCTTTCACAAGTCTCGGATGCATATGAGTTATTGGGTGAAAGGATGAAGGCTATCCAGACGCTTCAGAAGGCATTGAAGAGAGGTCTGAGTAAGTCGTCACTGAGTGAAGATCCTGAAATCCAGGACTTGATACGTGATCCGCGCTTCAAATTGCCTGGAATTTGAATCCGTTTGGCAAGTTGAAGATGGGTTAGGAGGAGATTTATGCCAAGAGTCCCGCTGCCGCCAAACGGACCCATCCTTGATGGGATGTGCGCCGTTTGTGTAGCTAACGATGGAGTTGATTTCCTGCAGTTCGACCCAGTGCAGGACGCAGGCTATCTCATTCACGCACCCCAAGGCGTCTTCCGTCCCGATATACCCGATGGCCACATTGATCCAGGCCCCTCCGCCAAGATGTATCCGACCAGGACGGGGAATGTGTACGTCGCCTATTTTGACTCAGTGACCAGTCAAAACTGGCTGCTCTTGGTCCAAGTGAAGGACACGTGCCCGTAGATTGATTGTGTTGGAAGGCAGCAGCCGGTTCATTCGAGCTGAGAAAACGAACGCTTCCCCAAGACATCCTGCTGCCGCGCCAGTCCCACCAGCGTTGATATCGCAACTTCGAGGCCCAGATCCTTCTTTCATTGAGCCTCTTCGGAAGAAACCGGTGATCGCTCTCGACAATCCACCGATTGATGCCCTTGTCGATCATCGACTTCCGGAGGCGGAAATCCTCAAGATGAAATGACCGGAAGATGAATGACTTCGGCCTTTTCGTAGATCTCGAAGAATCGGGCCCAGTTGTTCCGCAGGCATGCTGCAAGAGAATCCCCCGTGCCTGCGAGATTTCTCCCCGCATGACTGCACTCTTTCCCGTGAATCTCCGCTTATGGATGTGAAGGCGATCGGAAAGATGCCTTCCCCAAGGAGATCACAGCCATGAAGCGGACAATCGGGATCGCAATTCTCGCGGCAACAATGGGCATGGCGCTTTCCAGCGCGTCGGCGCAAAGCAAATCGAAGGCAACCATCCCGTTCAACTTCAGAGTCGGTTCGACCCTCATGCCGGCCGGCTTGTACGAAATCCGGCATGTCGAGGCCAATCAGATCTGGCTTCGCAATCTGGACGGCCGCGAAAACGCGGTCGTGCTATCCACGACGACAACCGGCGATACGGCCCCGGTCGAAAAGCTCGTATTCAACAAATACGGCGAGCGGTATTTCCTCAAGCAGACTGTCTCCGCCGCGGGCAAGGGCGAGATGACATTCAGCCCATCGACGCTCGAGAAGAGCATTCGAGCCGAGGAGGCGAGCCGAAACACCGAGGAGCGAGTTCTCGTCGCGACCAAGTAACTCCACACATCCCTGAAGCAACGGCCCGGAGGACAGCTTCCTTCGGGCCGTACTTTTCTGCGCGTAACTGCCCACATCGAGTTGAAGAACCGGCAATTCCAGCGTTCCCGGCGGCGCTTCCCAGGAATCCCTTGCAGGCTAACCTGCTAATTGCTGGTGCAGCCAGGCGCGAGCCATCGCCCAGTCGCTCTTTATGGTTCGGACTGAGACGCCGAGTTCGGCTGCGATCTCATCGAAGGTCAGGCCGGCAAAGAAATGCAGTTCCAACACTCTTGCCTGCCTGGGATCAAACTCCGCCAGCCGTGTCAGCGCTTCGTCGACCGCCAGAACGTCCGCGAGCGCGTTGCTTGAAGCGGCCAATCCCTCGTCCAGGGTGACCTGGACCGCTCCTGCTCCCCGCTTTCCGGCAGAGTGCGCCCGCGCATGATCGACAAGAATGTGGCGCATGGCGTTGGCTGCCAATGCGAGAATTCGCGAACGGTCTTTCCAGGCTGATTCGGGCTGTTCGGCTAACCGCATATAGGCTTCGTGCACCAGGGCCGTCGGTTGCAGCGTGTGATTGCCCCGCTCCAGCCGCATCTTTGCTGAAGCGATCTTGCGCAGCTCTTTATAAATGCTCGCGCCGATCTCTGCCTCGGCGTGCGGCCCGGCCGCTCCCGGCTGGGATCGCCCGGTTCCTTCGTTCTTTTCACCGACCATCCGGATTCGCTCCGAAGACGGGAACAGTATAGTGCGCCCCCGGCTCATCGGCGCGGGACCGATCATCGACCCGCTCGGAGGTCGTTCGCGAGCAGCCGATGGAACAGATGCTCGCCGGCTTCACGGCGCACGCTTAGCCTTCCTGCCCCGTAGGCGCGCGAGCGCAAGCCGCGCTGTACCGATTCGCAGATGTCGACGTCCTCGTCCTGCACCCGATCGCTCACAGCCACGCTCTCAGCGTTGTACTCGCGACGGCCCTCGCTCACATCGGCAAAGTAGAAGTCGAACTGTACCAGGCACCGGTCCGGCGCGAGCGGAAGCACAAGGTTCGTATCCATGACTCCGTCATACACATTGATCATGAAGTTCGGATAGAGCCAGTAATAGTAAGCGCGGTCGCCGGTCCGCGTCGCCGCAAACGACGCATGCTCGCTCGAGCTCACCATCGGGCTCGACTGCAGGGTATAGCGCGCGCTGTTCTCGATCGTGTACTCCTTGTAGTCCAGCACGCTGTTCAGGCCCTTGTGCAGGTGCGGCACGTGGTAGCCGCCGTCGAGATAGTTGTCCACGTACACCTTCCAGTTGCAGGCCAGCGCGTACGTTTTTCGCTCGAAGAACTGGAGATTGCCGATCGCAAGCGGAACGAATCGTACCGGGAGGTCGCCGAGACACACGCCCAAGGGCGCGGCCTGTTCATCCAGCGTGACAAACACGAACTGCTCCCACACGCCCACTCGCATCGGAATCAGCCCATTTTGCTCGCGGTCGAAGCTGCACACGCCGGCAAACTCCGGCGCACCCTTCAGCGATCCGTCCAGCCCATAAGTCCAGCCGTGGTAAGGGCAGCGCAAGTGCTGCGCTGTGCCGCAAGGGGCAGTCGCGACCGCCGCCGCATGATGCCGGCAGACGTTATAGAATGCGCGCAGCTCGCCGTCCAAACCCCGCACGACCACCAGCGGTTCACCCGCCAGTTCCATCGTGAAAAACTGTCCCGCCTCCGCCACCTGATCGGCGCGGCCTACTGCAATCCAGTTGCATCCGAACACGCGCTCGCGCTCCAGGTCTTCGATGCGCCGGTCGAGATACCACTGCGCGGGAATCGTCGAGGCTTCTTCGAGCGGCGCCTCCGCGTTGTAGAGGTCGAGCACTTCGTTGAGCGGCTTTTCCATTTTTAGATCCTCTCGTGCCCATTCACTTCCTGTCTGGCCCGCGCTACAACTGCGCCCCGTCAGCCGCCGCGGCAACCAGACGCGGCTTCCGGCGGCTGTTCCAGTAGATCGCCACGCCCGCAGCCAGCAGAACCGCCGTCATTATCAGAACCTTCCTGAGCGTCGCCGCCGGATTGGCGTCGTCTTCTGCGGGAAACAGCGAAAGCACGATTGTGCACGATGTCGACACAAGCCCGACACATGCCAACAAGATCGCCACGCGCCGCCCGCCCGGCAGCCGGATCGCGGTTGCGGGCGCCGGCCGCGATTGCAGCTTAATCATCGACGCAAACAAAAACAAATAGGGAATGAAGTACGTGATCACGCCCATGCTCACCAGCATGTCATAGGCGCCTTTCACGCTGGTGCCCGCTTCACTCAGCAGCCCAAAGAGAATGCTGACCGCGCCGTAGGAAATGAGCGCTACATGCGGCGTGCGCCAGCGCGGATGCACGCGCCCGAACGCAGCCGGCAGATATCGATCGACTCCGGCCACAAACGGGAGCCGCGCCGCCGCCGAGAGATACGCACTGGCCGCGCCAACACTGCCCAAGGCAACCAGCAACGCCACCGGCGCCGACACAAAGCCTACTCCAAGCTTCTGCGCCAGGAAGTCGATCGCCGTCATGAATCCGCCCAGCCCGCTGATGCGGCTCGCCGGCAGCGCGACCAGCATGGCCGCGGTCCCCGCCATGTAGCCCAGCGTGATGATTCCGCCTGACGCCAGCAGGGCTCGAGGCACGACTCTGCGCGCGTCGCGGATTTCCTCGCCCATGAAAGATGCAGCTTCGCATCCGCCGTAAGCAAAGAAGATAGTCGACAGGAAGATGAGGTTCTTCACGCCGGCATGCGGCGCCATCCCGCCCAACGTAAACCGGGTCGCCGATCCGAACCGGACGAGCGACAGCCCGCCGAGCCCGACAAGGAGAATCACCGGCAGCGCCGTGCCGATCGCGCCCAGGTTGTTCAGCCATTTTCCTGTGGCCAAGCCGGCCACGTTCAACACTGTGATCAACGCCAGCATCGCAACCGTGAAGATCACGAAATACGCGCGCGAGTCGGCAAGGTGGCGCGCGTCATGTCCGCAGTAGAGCAGGCTGCTGGCCGCGAAAAACAGCACCGCCGGAAAATACGGCAGGTTGCTCATCCAGTAAGTCCACCCCGCCAAGAAACCTGGAAATGCCCCGAACGCCTCCCGCGTCCACACATAAAGTCCTCCCTCCGCGGGATAGCGCGACGACAGCTCGAGCACGCAGCCGGCGAGGGGGAGAAAGAAGCCGAGCCACGCAACCAGCCACACGCCCAGCGCCGAAGGCCCGGTAGCGGCCGCCGTCGCGATCCAGCGCAGGCTCATGCCCGCTGCGACGTAGAACAAGGTCAGGTCGCGAAGCCCAAGCTCGCGTTTGAGTTTGACCGCTTCCAATTTCGACCTCGCAGCCGCGCCGCGATGCAGCGGAGAAGAACGCGGCGCATCCGGATGTTCCGGAGAGGCCAATATAAATGGCCGGCGGATTGCGCTGCCACCTGTCCGCGGTCATTGGATACGATAGAAACCATGACCATGAAGGGCAAGATCGTCTTCATCACCGGCGCCAGCTCGGGCATTGGCGCAGCCACTGCAATGGCGTTCGCCGCCGAGGGTGCCAGGCTGCTGCTGGCCGCGCGCCGCGCCAACAAACTGGCCGAGGTTGCCTCGGCTGCGAAGGCGCGCGGGGCCGAGGCTGTCCACTCCATCGATCTCGATGTGCGCAACCACCGCGCCGTGCAGTCGGCCATCGATGAACTGCCGCCGCAGTGGGCCGAGATTGACGTGCTGATCAATAACGCCGGCCTCAGCCGCGGCCTCGAGAAGATCTACACCGGCAAGATCGAGGACTGGGACGAGATGATCGACACCAACGTGAAGGGTCTGCTTTATGTGACTCGCGCCGTGGTGCCGGGCATGGTGGTGCGGGGCCGCGGGCACGTGGTCAACCTCGGCTCAACGGCAGGGGAGCTTGCCTATCCCAACGGCGCAGTTTACTGCGGAACCAAGGCCGCCGAGCGGCTGATCAACGACGGCCTGCGCCAGGATGTGCTGGGATCTCCGGTACGCGTCACCAGCGTGGACCCGGGAATGGTGGAGACCGACTTCAGTCTGATTCGCTTCCGGGGCGATGCGGATCGCGCCGCCAAAGTCTACAAAGGAGTGAAGCCGCTGACGCCGGAGGATGTGGCCGACGTGATTCTCTGGGCTGTTTCGCGCCCGGCGCACGTGAACATCGCGCGCGTGCTTCTCACGCCGGTGCAACAGGCCAATTCGATTCTGTTTCACCGCGAAGACTAGCCGCGGCTTTGCAGCAAGGGAAACCCCGCCTTTCGCGTGAGTTGCGAAAGGAAAGAGAAGAGACGGAGTTCTCAACCGAGCGAAGCGATCGATTCTTCGATCTGCGCCAGGGCCGCTTCCAATGCGGCTCGGCGCCCCGGGTTCGAAGTCCGTTGCGAAAGGATATGCTCTCGCTGCAGGTTCAGCGACTGGCGCTTGCGTTCGCGTTCCGCGCGCGCCAGTTCCTGTTCTCGCTTGACTTCCACCGTCTCAAAGCCGTTGCGGGAATACAACTCCGGACGCTGCTGGACCGTCGCCATCTGCTCCTCCACGGATTTACTTTCCCAACCACGAGCCATAATTTCATTTTACCGGCGATTCGCATGATTGCATCCCGTGAAATCATGGCTATGTCGCGATTCCGGCATTTCTACATGAACTTTCACGGTCTTCGCGGCTCGCCCAGCGGCGCGAGAATGGATTATGAATACGCTATGGAGTACTCCCATGGACGTCTGGCAAATCCCGTCATTCGGCATTGATTCCCTGGAGTTTGGCGAGAGGCCCACAGCGCAACCAGGCCCCGGCCAGGTGCGTGTGCGCGTGCGCGCCGTCTCATTCAACTATCGCGATCTGCTGATGGTGAAGGGCGTGTACAACCCGAAACTCCATCTGCCGCGCGTCCCCTGCTCCGACGGCGCGGGTGAGATCGACGCCGTCGGCGAAGGTGTGACACGCTGGAAGACCGGCGATCGCGTGATCGGCATCTTCATGCAGAACTGGCTCGACGGTCCGGCGACGCCGCTGAAGGTCAAAGGCGCGCTCGGCGGAGACGTCGACGGCATGCTGGCCGAGCAGGTCGTGCTCAGCGAGAACGGACTCGTCGAGATGCCGCGCCACTTGAGCTTCGAAGAGGCCGCCACCCTGCCTTGCGCCGCGGTCACGGCCTGGAACGCGCTGGCGGCCGGCGACGTGAAGCCGGGCAGCACGGTGCTGATTCAGGGAACCGGCGGCGTCTCCATCTTTGCGCTGCAGTTTGCGCGGCTCAAGGGCGCGCGGGTCATCGGCATCTCGGGCAGCGAAGAAAAACTCGAGCGCGCCGTCAGCCTGGGCCTCGACGCCGGCCTCAACTACCGCGAAAGTCCGGAGTGGGACCGCTGGGCCATGGACGAAACCGGCGGCGAGGGCGTCGATCTCATCGTCGAGGTCGGCGGCCAGGGCACGCTCGCGCGCTCGCTGCGCGCCATCCGCATGGGAGGCGCCATCGCGCAGGTCGGCATTCTCTCCAGTTCCACCGATGCGCTGGCCATCCCCAGCATCCTGCACAAGCAGGCGCGCATCCAGGGCATCTACGTCGGCTCGCGCCAAAATTTCCTCGACATGAACAAGGCCATCACGCTCACGCGCCTGCGCCCCGTGGGCGCCAACTACCACTGGGACCAGAGCCGCGAAGTCCTCCGCAAGATGGAGCACGGCACCCACTTCGGCAAGCTCGTTGTCACGGTCGGATAGCCCGCGAGGCGGCTGAAGTTCGCGGACGGAAAGCTGACTCAAACTGGTACTCTTGATTTTGTACCTATCCGCGCCTTCCGATGTCCCATCCAATCGTTGAAATCGAAAGACTGACCAAGGTCTACGAGTCGAAATTGCGCATCGTCGCAGTGGACGGGATCGACCTCGAACTGCACGAAGGTGAGATTTTCGGTCTCCTCGGCCCCAACGGCGCGGGCAAGACGACGACCATCTCCATCGCCACTACGCGCACGCTGCCAACCGGCGGGACCGTGCGCATCGCCGGCATCGACGTCGTCCGACATCCCGCACAAGCCCGGCGTTTTATCGGCGTGGTGCCGCAATTCAACACGCTCGACCGCTCCCTGACCGTCTACGAGAATATCTACTTCCACTGCCGCTACTTCGGATTCAGCCACGGCGACGCAAAGGCCCGCTCGCTCGCGCTGCTCGAGCAGTTTCTGCTCGGCGAGCGGCGCACCGTGTATCCCTCGGCTCTTTCCGGCGGCCTGGCGCAGCGAGTGCAGATCGCGCGCGCCATCGCGCATCGGCCGCGCGTGCTCTTTCTCGACGAGCCCTCCGCGGGCCTCGATCCTCAGAGCCGCATGGCCATGTGGGAGGCGGTCGAGGGCCTGCGCAAGGAAGGCATCACCGTTCTGCTCACCACGCACTACATGGAGGAGGCCGATTCGCTCTCCGATCGCCTCGCCATCATCGACCGGGGCAAAGTGCTGGCGCTGGGCACGCCGGCGGAGTTGAAGCAAACTCACGGCGCGCTCACCGTCTTCGACCTCAAGCTGAAATCGCAGGAAGGGCTGGGCGAGGTTGCCGCATCGCTGAAATCCCTGCCCGGCGTCTCCAGCGCAGAACCCACGGCCGATGGCTTGCGCGTCATCGCCGCCGCAAGCGACGGGCTGCTGCCGGAACTGGTGCGCTCGACCGAAGGCCTCGGCCTGCGCGATCTGACCATCAACGAGCCCAGCCTGGAGACGGTGTTCATTCATCTGACAGGCAGGGATCTAAGGGAGTAAGACATGCCTCAGGGAGCACAGTCCGAGATTGCTATTGGGTGAGGCGACAGCAATCCGACATTTCGATATTGAAGTAGAATCTGGTCAGATCGTCAGATTCGATCATCAGGAGCAAGAGACCGATGCCATCTTCCGCCGTTAGGCGCGTGAATCGCCCGGGCCAGGCCACACCGCTTAAAGCCATGGATCGCTGGAAGCTCGAAGATGCAAAGGCGCGAGGATGTGGTCGCGGGACGCAATCGAGCAACATTCTGTCTCGCACCTGAACTGTGAAATACGAACAGCGAACTGATAAAACATGTCCCTTTTCCTCAAATCGTTCTTCGGACTCGTCCTTCGCGACCTCCGCGTGCTGTCGCGCGAGATGGCGCCGTTTCTGCTTCGCGTCGGCATGCAACCCCTCCTCTTCCTCTTCGTGTTCACATTCATCCTGCCGCGCATGTCGACAGGCAATCCGCTCGCTGCATCCGGCGCAGGTTTCAGTTTCGGCGAGGTCATCCTTCCCGGCCTGATGGCCGTGGCCATCATGTTTTCCGGCATCGCGGCCGTGGCCTTGCCGCTTTCCTCCGAGTTCGGCATCACGCGCGAGATCGACGACCGCGTCATGTGCCCGCTGCCGCTCTGGGCCGTAGCTCTTGAGAAAGTCTGTTTCAGCGCGATGCAGAGCATCGTCGCCGCCTTGCTGGTCATCCCCATGGCCCTCTATATTCCGGCCACGCCGGTAAAGGCCAATGTCTCCAACTGGCTGCTCTTCCTGCTGGTGATTGTGGCTTCCAGCTTGATGGCAGGGGCGCTTGGCCTGCTGATCGGCTCGACCGTCAATCCCCGGCAGATCGGCCTCGTCTTCTCGATTCTCGTGGTTCCGATCACCTTTCTGGGATGCGTCTACTATCCCTGGTCCGGTCTCAAGAACATCGCCTGGCTCAAGATTGCCGTGCTGTTCAATCCCATCGTCTATATGAGTGAAGGCTTGCGCGCCGCCGTCACCCCCCAGATCGAACACATGCCCTGGTGGGCGATCGGGTTGGCGCTTGTGTTTTTCCTTGCACTTCTCGGACGACTGGGGCTCCGCGGCTTCCTTCGCCGGGTCCTTTCCTAAATCCAACGGCGGGCTGGAATGTTCCCACTCCAAACATGCAGAAGAATTAACAATTTGGGTTTAAGCTATGGGGGTAGCGAATCGCACGCCTTGAGATCCTTTCTGCGGTTGGCCGTATTGCGGGTGTTTCCCGAAGCTCGCGGTCGGAGGCCGGCGGATAGTCAATAGGTACACGGTTCCAAGTGCTCGATGGTCTAAAAGCTGTGTTGGCCCAGGCATCCGCCGATAGAAGGAATGTGTCCGGCCACGACCGCTAAGCCAGCGCGATGACTCGAAAAGCCGCTTGCGTTTCCCTCGGCCGGATTGTATGCAGCCATTCTCCAGAACCCGCAAATCATCCGCTCGCGAGAGTCGTCTGCACTCACGCGGGGGCGGCGTTCTGCGGCAGAGTTCCGCCGTCAGTCTGGCTCTGATCCTCGTGACTCTAAGCATTCTCGGCTTGGCCGGCTGCAGTAACGACACGGTGAACGCAAATCCCAGCAACCGCGCGTTCACGATCAGTCCCGGGACCGGTTCCATCGACACCAATTGCACCGGCTGCAACACCCGGAACGCCAGCGGCGCCGCGGTGGAGCAGTTTGAGGCGACCCGCTCCGGCGGCGGCGCAGCAGCGGTTACCTGGCGGGTCTCCGGGGGCGACCGCAACACCGGCCCCGGGACTATCAATTCCGACGGCCAGTACACCCCACCCGCTTACCTCACGGCCGACAGCATTCACGTGACTGTCACTGCCACGCTCGACTCCGACCCCGGCAGCCAGGTCGCATCCGTTCTCACCGTCACCCCGGGATTTCTGCAGCCTCTCACCCCGGAAAACGTCGCCCTAGGCCCTGGCGGGACACTTACGGTAACCGGATACCTCGCCGAAGCCGGCGGCGCTACCGGCATAAGATTTGCGCTTGCCGGAACCCCGAGCGGTTCGGGTGACGGTCAAGGCGCTTTGAGCTCGGTGATCTGCCAGCACAGCCCGCAAACCTTCACCAACTGCAGCGTCACCTTTTCGGCTCCTTCCCCTGTCATGGCCTCCAGCGCCACCTACATCATCGCTACCGTCGGCAACTCATCCTCGCGCACATCCACTGAGGTCCTGGTCAACACGGCCGGCATTTCGAGCAACCCGGCCACTCATCAGGCCCCGATGAACGGGCACATGGCGATGGGCAGCTCCGGCGGCAACAATAGCGACTACGACCTCTCCGGCAGCCAGATTGTCGATTGCTGCAGCGGCACGCTCGGCGCCTTGCTCGAGGGAAGTGACAGGCGCCAGTATCTGCTCAGCAACAACCATGTGCTCGCGCGCAGCGACCAGGCCAGTGTGGGCGACACCATTGTTCAGCCCGGCCTCATCGACAATAACTGCACTCCCAATGGCGACGGTCCTGGCACCTCGGTGGTGGGTTCGCTCACCGGCTGGCTCCCGCTCAGCGCGGCGGCTACCAACTCCGATGCCGCCATCGCGCAGGTAGCGGCCGGCGCGGTGAACTCCGCAGGCAACATACTCGAGCTCGGCCCACGGCAGCCGGACGGTACCCTGGCGGCGGCCCCTCCCGGAATTTCATCCAGCGGAGGCAAGGGCGAAGCCGCCGCGCTGCAGATGAAGGTGGCCAAGAGCGGCCGCACCACCGGCCTTACCTGCGCCGGCGTCTCTGCACTGAACCTCGACGTCATGGTCGACTATTTCACCGACTGCGCCGAAACCAAGCCCTACCTGACGAAGACTTACACGAATCAGATCGCCATCAGCGGCAATGGATTCAGCGATGCAGGCGACTCCGGCTCGCTAGTCGTCGACGCGTCCAATGCCGAACCCGTCGGCTTGTTCTTTGCCGGAGGTACAGATGCTTCCGGCGTTAGCCAGAGCGTCGCCAACCCGGCGCCAGAGGTGCTTGCCGAACTGAATGCACAACTCGGCAGCGGCGTCGTCTATTCATATTCCGGGACGGCCGACCATGCCGTCAGTTGCCTCAATTACGGCGATACCACGGTCGCGGCCGCACAGGAGCAGATGCTGAGCGACGATGAGATCTCCCGCGGTTTGCTGGCGGCCGCACAGGCCCGCACCCTGGTGAATCCCTCCCTGGGAATTCTCGGCGTGGCGGCGGGCAAGAGCAACGATCACCCGGGCGAAGCGGCGGTCCTGGTCTACGTCGACGAGAATGCCAAAGTCACGGTGCCGCGCGAGGCCGAAGGCGTCCGCACCGTCGTGATCCCGACCAATGCCCGCGCTGTTGCTTTCGGCTCCGCGCCGCTCACCAACACAGTCTCCGGCGCACCGGCTCTTTCGGCTGCCGAACTCACCGCCGCCCAGTCCGTGAAGCAGCAGGTGGCGCGCATTCTGATGCGCCAGAACCCCGCGTTTTTCGGAGTCGGTATCGGCCAAAGCCTCGACAATCCCAAGGAAGCCGCCCTGGTCATCTATGTCGACCGCAATCGCATTCCCGGCCATCTTCCCCAGTCGGTGGCCGGCTTGCGCACGCGCTACGTGATCATGAACCGCCTCCACGTGACCCGCTCGTGGCGTGGGCCCCGGCTGTCGCACTGCGGACCTGGCCGCGCGATTGATCGTACCGGAGATTTCGACCCCGCTCTTTCGCGGCCGCGAAGCCTCGACCTCGATTGACCCCCAGGCCTCCGCTTCAATGCGGTTCGCACCCCTGGATCGGACAATTTCGCAAGTCGACCCGGCCCACCCCGCCGCGCAATTGCGCTTCCCCGGGGCCGGATGAAAAATCGTTTTATAAGCCGTCGCGGGCCAGTCCACTCGAACCGCCTTGCGATGCCGCAAACGTGGATTGTCGACGCCGCCTTCCTGGGCATTTCATCTCCCGAAAGTTGTATGGGTTTGGGGTTCGAAATGGTCTAGGCTGAGTCTGGCTCAAATTGCTGCTCGCTTCTTGCCGATTTCAGGAAAACCGCCCGTGGAAGCGGGGGCGGACGCATCTCCGCCGGTCCCCAGGGAGCAAGCGGCTCAAGAACGCGCAAGGCTCGATTTCGCGCTCTCGGAAGTGGTTTTTGCCGTTTGTTAAAGAGGAACAGCGGCGCCATTTCATACCGGCCACATAAACAGATGGCAAGTTATGCTGTGACAAAGTGCCGAATCGAACGCGCAACTCAAGGCGACAAGCGCAATTCGAGCGTTCGCGATCGTTGCCGATGAAGTCAGAGAATATTTGGCCCAGCCTCCGGCGAATGGCAGCACATTCCTCAAGGGACGTGCGGTTTTGCCGGAAAACCAGTGGGCGGGGAGTTCCGTCTTGGGATTGAACCTGGCAGAGTTGGTCGCGCCGAAAGGAGTGGGCATTCTTCCCACCGACGATGCGTTGCGCGAAGCCACGGGACTGCGGAAAATGGCTCGAATTCTGGTAGTGGATGACGAGGCGCACGTTCGCTCGATGATTGGAGCGACTCTGGAACGTCGCGGCTACGACGTGCAAGTGGCCTCCTGCGGCCGCGATGCCATGGCGATGCTGGAGGAAAACAACTTCGACCTCGTGCTGACCGACATTGTGATGAAAGACGGCAATGGCATCGCGCTGCTCGAGCGCATGCACGGCCAGCAGCCGAATCTGCCCGTGGTCATGGTCACGGCAATTCACGACATCAGCGTGGCCATCGATTCGATGCGCCGCGGCGCCTTCGATTATCTGCTCAAGCCTTTCGAGCGCGAGCACCTGCTTTCGATTGTGCAACGCGCTCTGGATCACCGCCTCGCTCTCGAAGAGAGCCACACCTATCAGCAGAACCTGGAACACGTCGTCCGCGCCCGCACTGAGATGCTGCACCAGGCCATGGAAGACCTGGAACACTCCTACGATGTGACCCTGGAGGCGCTGGGCGACGCGTTGGACTTGAAGGACTCCGAGACGGAGGGTCATTCCAAGCGCGTAACCGCATACACCATTGCTTTGGCCCGCGCCATCGGCATCTGCCCCGCCGACATCAAGGTGATTGCGCGAGGCGCTTTCCTGCACGACATCGGCAAGATGGCCATCCCCGACGAAATCCTGCGCAAGCCGGGCAAACTGACCCTGGAAGAGCAGGAGATCATGCGCGAGCATTGCACCCGCGGATACCACATGCTGCGCAAGATCCCCTTCCTGGCCGAGGCTGCGGAGATCGTCTTTTCCCATCAGGAACACTACGACGGCTCCGGTTATCCAGGCGGCCTGCGCGGCTCCGAAATTCCCATCGGCTCGCGAGTCTTCGCGGTAGCCGACACGCTGGATGCCATCACCAGCGACCGGCCCTACCGCAAGGCGCGCAGCTTCGACGCCGCCCGGGAGGAGATACTGCGCTGCTCAGGCACCCAGTTCGATCCCGCGGTCGTCGAGGTTTTCCTGAAGATTCCCAACGAGTTGTGGCACGAGCTGCGCTCGGAGATCACCGGCCAAAATAAGCGTTTCTCCACCTTCGATATTGCAAACGCTCCCACGCCGCCCGTGATGTAAGCGACCTTGCCAGCGGCGAATACAAAAATGGGAGCGGATGGGCTCCGGCAGGAAGGGCCGGAGCCCGAATCTTCTTACTTTCCCTCGAGTTCGCCATCTCCCTGCTCCGGCATCCAAGATTCTGTCGTAGAATCCAGCCTGGAGCGGAACCATGAACCCACTTTCGCCCGCGGAGGTCGCCGCGCGGCTCAGCTCACTTCCTGATTGGCGCATCGAAGCCGGTGAGCTTGTAAGGACCTTTCAATTCAAAGATTTCCTCGCCTCAATTGCGTTTGTCAACCGAGTCGCAGCATTGGCCGAAGAGGCCGGTCATCATCCGGACATCGACATTCGCTACAACAAGGTCCGTCTTGCCCTGGTCACTCACGACGCAGGCGGCATCACGGCCAAGGACTTCGAATTGGCCGCCAAGACCGACGGTCTCGCTTAATCCGTCCCCAACCGGCAGCTTCAGAAGTCGTCGTGCGGGTCGCGATCCTGAATCCGAAATTCTGGATTTTGGGTCCTTCCTTCACTCTGTTGAAGCTTGGCCAACGTTTTGCGATGCCACCAGGCCGCTGCAAGTCCTCCTGCGAGCGCCGAAGCGGCTGCCACAGCAGCGACCTTGAGCCACCCTGCCGGACGCTGGCCGTCCGGCCGGTTCTGCGGTGAACTCGAATCATTTGTAAGGTTTGTCATTTCTCTTCAATTCTCAGACGCGTGTCAACCAGATTGCGGATTCTACCTTCATAGTGGCGCAAACTTAGATGACGTATCGAACGGTTCCGTTACTTGGCAACCCCAAAGCGAAATCTGTATTTTTGTATTTGCATTCTGCGGAATCTATGCTATGGTGTATATATTCCGTGAACGGGTGGACGCGCTTGCCACCCGGCCCGGAAGCAAGTTGCGTCACTGGCCTCCCGGCACGAACAGCCAAACCGTTCGTGCCGTCTTTTTTTGTACACGAAATTGCCCATTGAAATGTCTCCGCCTTGGGATTCCGGCCGCGGACAAACGCGACGCAACGCGTGCCCGGGTCCTGTCGTAGAATGGCCTCGAGGGAGTCGCTTCGAAACGTGAGTGGGAGAGGGTTGAATCGCCGCCTCTGGCTTGGTCTCGGCGCTATCGTTGTGACCGCCGCGAGCTACGCACAGTGGACCAATCCGGCCGACGACGTTCCGGCCTACCATCCTTCCGCGCCGCTCAAAGTCGGCGCCTTGCCTCCGATTCTCTCCGGCGACAAACTCGTGGGCGAGAACTTCCGCTACCCGTGGCAGGTGCACGTCTACCAAGTGGTGGCCAAGATAGGCAACGTCATCTACCAGCTCCCCTGCAACTGCCGTTGCGACCGCGCGCTCGGACACACCAGCCTGCGCAGTTGCTTTGAGACGCTACACGGCACCGAGTGCTCCACCTGCGCGAAGGAGGGGTTCTTCGCCTATCAGCAGTCCAAGCTGGGTAAGTCGCCGGCAGAGATCCGCGCCATGATCGCGCAACACGCCTACGAATCGATCGACCTCGAGAAGCAGTAGGCAATGGCTTGGTTTGAAGACCTGTCTGAGTATGAGCACTTCGCTCGATATTGCTGTCCAAGGTCTATAAAGCGTCGGCTGGCTTGATCGGGGGCACGCATTCGAGAAAATGCCTGCCTCGCAGTTGCCATACGGGAGCGTCAAAGCCGCAATCGGCGTAAAATAAGGTCTGCAGCACGAGCCATTCGGCCCGGCTCGCACCCGGCGCATTCCTGAATTGTCGAAGGATTGTGCGCCAATGTGGGGGCGTCACGGTTTCGACGGGATCGATTGCGGCAAGGGAGGCATGTCGGGGTGTGGGCACCCGTAATCGCCTGCAAAAACAAAGTTGCCAACGACAATCTGGCACTTGCTGCTTAATTAACTAAGCAGCCGTCCTCCGCGGCTTTGCCTATGGGCTGCGAATCGGACGTCATTCAGTAGGCTGGTGGCTGCTTCTCGGTCCGTGTTGCAGCCATAAGATCATCGGACTAGCTTTCTGCGCATCTTGTCCGTTCTGAGCGGAGGAGGCGAAAACATGCGGAACCGGACTGAGCATGGATTCTCCCGGCTGACAGCGATTTCGGACGCGGGTTCGACTCCCGCCGCCTCCACCATCACTAAACTGCTTAGTTTCAGCAGTTTGGAAATTCAGACGGAAAAATCGGGGCAAAACTGTACAGTCACTGTACAGTCGCAGAAATTTAGGCCTCGATTTTTTGCCCCAGTTTGGCGACGAGAGCAGAATCTCGCTGAAGCTGGGGTCGAAATGCTCTCCGTCTACACCCGCCACCATCCCGACTGCAAAAACGCCGGCGACAAGACCTGGCGCCGCTGCAGTTGCCCCAAATGGATCTGGGGATCGCTGAACGGTAAATTCATCCGCCAGAGCGCCCGAACTCACCTCTGGGAACAGGCCGAAGAACTTCGCCTTCGCCTCTCACAAGGAGAGCCACCCGGGGCCCTTCCCGCCAAGCCGCCCGAAACGGGAACGAGTCCGGCTCTCCCGCCACTTCCAGTCCAATCGCAGTCATCAGGAGAAATCTCGCCTGCTGCACCAAAGAGGCCGCGCATCTCCATCAAGAGGGCCGTCGAAGCCTACCTCGCGGACGCAGTGAGCCGCAACGTTTCCGAGGCCACCCTCGACAAACTCGAGACCATTTTCAAGAAACAGTTCCTGGCGTGGACTGCGGCGCAGGGGCTCGAATACATCGACGAGATCGATCTCGACGTCTTGCTCAACTTCCGCAGCAGTTGGAAAGATGCTGCGCTTGCCAAACAGAAGAAGCAGAGTCGCGTGGTGGGCTTCTTCTGGGCATGCGTGCGCCGCCGCTACCTGATCGAGAATCCCGCGCTTGGACTGGGAAGGATCAAGGTTGTTCAGATTCCCACTGACTATTTTCCTCCCGATGAATTCCAAAGAATTCTTGATGCCACCGAGACCTACGGAGATCCGCGAGGCGGATTCATTCCGATTGAAGACCTGCGGATACGTCTGCGCACGATGACGCTGCTCATGCGTTGGAGCGGCTTGCGCATTCGCGATGCCATCGTCCTCGAACGACACCGTCTCCACGGAGACAGCCTTCTGCTTTACCAGGCGAAGACCGGCACGCCTGTTTATGTCCCGCTCCCTCCCCATGTCGTTGCGGCACTTGAAAAGCTTCCGCCTGGCCCGAAACCCAATCCTCGCTACTTCTTCTGGAGCGGAAATGGGCACCCCAAAAGCGCCGTAGCCAACTGGCAAAGAAGCTATCGGCGGTTGTTTGAACTGGCTGACATTCGACGGGCCGACGGCGAACTTAAGCGTTGTCATCCTCATATGTTCCGGGACACGTTTGCGGTCGAGATGCTTCTGGCGGGCGTTCCCATCGATCAGGTTTCGCTCCTGCTCGGTCACGCTTCGGTGAAGATCACGGAGAAGAGCTATGCGCCCTTCGTGAAAGCACGCCAGTTGCAACTGCAGGAGAGCGTGCGCAACGCATGGAGGGCGAGTCAGCCTTCTGACCGCGGTCCTGAGAGCGGCCCGCCCGCACCTTCGAAAGTCGAACGGAAACACGCCGGATGGCAGGTGATCCGCTTGCAGAAAAGGACGGGAACGGGATGAGTGGCTACTGGAAGCGCAAGCCGGAGTACTGGGCCATGAATACTTGTACCCGTGCATGGGCTGTGTCCCAACTCTTGTCGAGCACCTGAAAGAACCGCTCGTCGCGGTGCGTGTTCATCGTCCAAATGCGAACCCAGGCGCGAAGCAACATGGATTCGACGAGGTCGGGTGCGACTCCTTCCTGTTCACAATGGGCGATCGCATTCTGGAAATCATCGATAGTCAGAATTTCCTCCGGCGCCTGTTCCCCGCCGGGATCGGGTGATCTTCCGAACCACGTATCCGGCTGGTTGCACGCCGACTGAATGCGTGCGATCCGCTTCTCAAGGGCGGCATCCCACTTCTGTTGCGGAAGTTCCTCATAGATGGCGACGAGCAATCTTGAAAGAGCGTCGACATCGATGCCTTCAAAACGACAATGATCGGTGGGATCCTGCTCGTCGTTCAGGATTCGTCGGAAGCGAAGGATATAATCCAGCCAGGCTTCGCGAAATAGTTGCTCGACAGCGAAGGAACTGATCCCCCGATCGTGCGCGCAGAGAGCGGCAATCGCAAATTCGGAAGCGGCAAAGCGCTTCTTCTTTCCTGCTTCGCTCGACCTGCTCTCATGCTGCAACGTGAAAGAGAACTCAATGGTGCGGCAGTCGGCTTCGACCTGCTGCCGGTGTTGACGCAGCGCCCGATCCCATTCCCGCAGCGTCCTACTGGTCCACAGACCCGGTTTTCTTCCGTCACCAGGTTCCCAGTCTTCTCGAATGCATAAACAACGTCAGGGCTTACACGGTTCCGGCGAAGCGTCTGGATAATCCGCCTGCGCGCGTTAGCGTCGGCAGATTCGACTTCTGGCGCCCGATTGGACGCGGGGGAGAAATCTCTTGAACTGCGCACTTGTTGTTTCGCCCTCTGCCTGGTCATAGTTCGCCGCTCTCGTGCTCATTCTACGTCGGCCGAAGTCTCGGCCGGGTCTTTGGATTCGACAGGAGGGCCGCTTTGACCCAGTTTCCAATCCACGCTAGATGTAAACCGTGTGTCGCGGTAGCTCGCTTTATGATTCGACCGACTGAGCGGGCGTTTTCAACCATTTCGGAATCACAAGAGGTGCTGAATGGGATCCACACAGCAAATGGCAAACGAAGCCACTGCTCCCGAGCGACCGCAGAATGGCTTCGCGGCGATAGCCTTGGAACGGCATTACACGGTCTCGGAACTGTCCAAACTCTGGTTCTTCAGTGAAAACACGATCCGGCGATTGTTCAGCCGGGAGCCAGGAGTGATTAAGATTGCACGTCAGCCAACCAGGGTGAAACGCGGCTACACCAGCCTGCGAATTCCGGAGCGCATTGCGCAACGTGTGCACCAGCGCCTGCAGGGGCTCTCCTAACCGTGCTCTTTGAGGGTCATTGCCAAATTTGACTGAGTCCTCACTCCACCGCATACTTTCATCGCAAACGAGGGGGCCCGCGACCGGAGTAAGCGATCAAATCGCTGGGCACTCACGATTAGTGGAGTTGCAGATGTTTGATTCGATTGAACAGTTGGGCCACGGCCTCACCGCGAATGGCTATTTTATCGATGGCGTGATGACCCAGGTCGTCTATCTCGCAGCCAGGATGCGAAAGCCCCTTCTACTTGAGGGACCAGCCGGCAGTGGCAAAACTCAATTAGCCCTGGCGGTAGCCGCGGCAGCCGGTACACATGTCGAGCGCCTGCAGTGCTATCGCGGCGTAACTGAGGAGAAGGCGATCGGCAGGTTCGACGAAAGCCTGCAGCGGCTCTTTATGGAATTCTCGAAGGGGCAGCATGAGGATTGGAAGACCGTTCAGGCGAACCTCAAAGGGCGCGATTTCTTTCGCCCCGGACCGCTGATGCGGGCGCTTGAATGCGCGCGTCCGTGTGTTCTCCTTGTTGACGAGCTAGACAAGGTAGACGAACATTTTGAAGCTTTTTTGCTTGAGGTCCTCGCAGAGTTTCAGCTGTCCATTCCTGAGTTCGGCACTGTCACCGCGAAGAGCATTCCGTTTGTAGTGCTGACCAGTAACGAGGAGCGCAGGCTGGGCGACCCAATCCGAAGACGCAGCCTGTATGTACGGGTCGAGCATCCGACACCTGAGCGTGAGGCGGAGATCATTGCCAGTCGCACACCAAAGGCTGAGGACGGATTTCACCGCGAGATGGCGGGGATTGCACTTTCCTTCCGGAACTACTCGCTGGAGAAACCACCGTCGGTGTCAGAAATGATCGACTTCGCCAACGCTCTGCAGTTGCTCGGAACCAATCACGTGACCGAAGAGCATCGCGACGTGCTGCTTCCGTTTTTGGCTAAGACCGAGAAAGACAGGCGGCATCTCCTACTTCGGGAAGGATTCAAGAGCCTGCTCGATGATGGAGCGCGCATCGCAGAGCGGATGGCAAGGCGGAGGGAGTCAGCGGCATGAAGTGCGTCCTGATTATCGGCGTCCTTTTGATCGCAGCCAGGCAATCAAGGGCCGGCTGTGCAGATGCATATAGGTGCGTGCAACACTACGCGGCTCATTACCGGGTGTCCCCGGATTTCATTGCGGCCTTGATCGACGTTGAATCGGGCTGGAATCCGCACGCCATATCGAACAAAGGAGCGATGGGGCTAATGCAATTGATGCCGGCGACAGCCCGCCGGTTTGGCGCCTTTAATCCCTTTAACGCTGAGGAAAACATCGCCGCCGGTACAAGGTACGTCACCGCGCTCATGTGGGAGTTTCATGGGGATCTGCGCCTGGTGTCGGCTGCTTATTACGCGGGAGATCGAGACATTGCACTGAAGCAACTGGACTATCGCAACCCCGACGTCGTGGCTTACGTGCGGCAGGTTAGAAGGCGCTACATGCTTCGCAGACATCCCATCGCAAACCCATCTCGGAGGCCCTTCTCATGAGACTTCGCTGGTTTATTCCGATTGCGCTGCTGTTACCGCTCAGCCTGCAGGCTAAGAGTCCGGTCGTTGGCGCACGTTTCGCTACGATCACAATCAATCCGAGAGAAGTCACCGTACTGCACTTGCGGCCTGAATTTGAGTCGACGATTCACATGCCGGAAGAGGTTACGTCGGTGATCCTTGGCAGTCCGGGCGAATTCAAGGCTGAGCACAACGAGGGAGAGCCGGAGTACGTCTACGTCAAGCCCATCACCAAGGAAGCAGCGCAATCGAACCTCCTGATCGCGACGAAGTCGGGCCAGCATGTGGCCATGGAACTCGTGAGCGACGGCGCCGCGACGGCGGATGAAACGCCGCCGGTGGACTTTCTGATTGAATACAGAGCGGCGCGGAGCTTTCTGATATCCGACGATCCCAGTCCTGTGACTCTGGTGAACGGGCCAGCGAAAGTGCTTGAAGGTGGAGCGACCGAGGGCGGTGCCCCCCGTCCGCCGCTATCGAGTCTGGATGAAGCATTCAGGCAGGAACAAACCGTGAACGCTCCGAGGTGGACGAAATGGGAGGACAAACAGATCGAGACATCGATCGGCGATATACGGCAGCTGGGAAACCGAACGATGATCTCGTATTCGATCCTGAATAACTCCAATCAGGCCATCGAGATCGTGCCTCCACAAATCCAGATCACGGGCCGGAAAGCCACGAAGAAGAAAAAGCGAGAGGGCAAAGGCATCATCTCCGATCAGCTTGAAATCCGCGACTACAAGCTGAGCGCGACTCGTCTCGAACCAGAAGCCCGCGCCGATGGCGTAGTTGTGTTTGATAGGCCCAACTTCAAGGAATCGACAGAAAAGCTCTACCTCCAAATCGCCCAAGCCGACCAGGTGGATCGACCGGTCTTGATCCATCTTCCATTCACTCCACCCGTCGCCACCACCAGCAAGTAGAAGGGAGAGCCGAGTCCATGAACAGCAATGGAAGTAACCAGAATGGTGGCGTCGGTGTCACAGCACCGGGGCCCGAATTCACTGAGACAACTGTTTCGCAACGATCGGATCAACCGCATGAATCAGTTGATCCCACCGGTAAGGAAGAGGCTGTCGACACGAAGTTTGCGAAGAGAACCGCCAGGAGAGCAGACGGAATGAGCAAGGGCAAACTCATTCTTCTTGGAGGTGGGCTTCTTGCAGCGGTGCTCTTCTTCGTTTTCACCGCGACCATCAGCAAATCATCGAGGAAGCAGGCTGCCACTAAAGCCTCGTCGCAGCAAGCGAAACAGGATTCGCCAAAGCCATCAAAAGAGAGTGTGACACCGCTTATGGACGCCGAGAGAACGCAATCGCCAGACAACAGCAGTGGCCAACTCGGGCCCAGCGACATTCGACGCACTCGCTCAATCGATAAAGACATCACGGGCAGACCCCCGGTCGCCAAGCCTCCGACGGCAGGTTCGCTGGGCAGCGTTCCGTCATTTGCGGATACACAGCAGAAATGGGTGGATCCGGCCCCCTATGGCGGGGCGGCACCTACAGAAGGACCACCAAACCAACAGAACAGCCTGAAGGAGCCGTCACTTGTTTTTGTTCGCAATGTGACGCAAAGTCCAATCGCTGCCGCGCCAAAGCCCAACACCGATGGCGATGGCGCACCACAGTTGGAATTGACTCCCGGAACGCGCATTCAGGCAAAGCTCGAAACGCAGATATCGAGCGCCGTATCGGCTCCGGTAGTGGCGGTGGTCGAATACACCTACGCGATCGGCGACAGAATCGTGGTTCCCGCAGGTGCCCGTGTGTACGGTCAGCTTCAGCAGGCGGATCGAAGCGGATTGGTGAGCGTTAAATTCGACGAAATCGAGCTTCTCGACGGAGCGCGAGAAAAGATCGACGCCGTTGGTACGGGATTAGATCTCGGGCCGATCAAAGGGAGCGTGTATGGCAAAAACACGGGAAAGAATTTCCTTGTCCGTGCCGCGTCAGGCCTCGGATCAGTGCTGGCCGAGGTTGCCGGAAACAACACCAGCGCGGCTTTTTCCGAGGACGACATGCTGCGGGAGCGTCTGGCTGAAAATATCGGCACCGCAGGCGATTCAGAAGTCATGACTCTCAATGCAAGTAGCCGCATCGTGGTCTCCGTGTCGGCTGATACCAAAATCTATGTGGTGTTCACCAAGCATGAAGAGACTCCGGCTGCGCTTCACAAGGTGACACCAAGCGCTCAATAGCCTACCAACAACGCCGGCTTCTTGCCCTGGTCTCCAGTACCAGGGCATTTTTATGGCTGGCTGATCTGAATGGGTTCGAATCACGACTCCCGTTTGCATCCACCGCGCACTAGCCCTTGGCTCGGGAAATTCTCCGTCCCATTTGCCCAATGTGCAGATGAGCAATCTGTCGTCCCGGTGTCTCAGAAAGAAGAATGAGATAAGATCCTTCCCGATGACTCAGTTCGCCAAATGAGCAATTGACCGCCCCAATTTCCCAATGTGCGATTGAGACATCGGGACGTTCAATTTCTCAGTTTGCAGATCGAGAAAAGATCCTTCCCAATGACTCAATTAGCAGTTGGGCAAAAGTCCCGGCTGATCACACGGGCGCAGATCGGTCCATTCGACCAAACTGACCGCGACGCGATAGCGGGACTTTAGGAGAGGATCAGCTGAGAGTTTCCGCATCGTCGGCAAATGTACGTATGTTCCCAGTTCCGCTGGAGCTGCGGAAAGACTTCACGGTTATACCTATTCACTCTGCGGACACTGTTAACTAGAGCTGCGAGAGAAGCGATGCAGAGGAACAGAATTATTAACGCCAAGTTCACTTTGTAAGCGGAAATTCCGTGAACTTGAAAAACAGCTCCCAGCCCAATGAATGTCCAAAGAGCAAGAAACAAGAATATCGGCCCCCAAATGACGACAGAGCGCACATAGCCACGTGGACGCGGCGGAGCAGCAGCCTGTGCAGAAGCTGACTGGCTGGTCGTGTGACTGAAGTGATTGGAGTATGTATGGGTTCCTTGCTGATAGACCAGTGGTGCAGCTACGATGTTCGCCGCTCCACATCGGTCGCACTGATAGGGCGTCTGCTGCTCAAGTACGGTTCCCATCTTGTTGTCCCTGACCTGGCGACAGCTTGCGACACCTGGCTCCTGAACACAGATTCTAGCGCGGTTCTTCAAAACAGGTCGAATCCTGTCCCGCAAAACAGAAGGGTGCTCACTAGTCCGAGATCGGCAAAAGCACGGCAAATGCGCGGGATAGGCCTTTGCCGGATCCGATCCCACGCTGCAATTTGACCGAGTTTCAGTTCAGGGCGATTCTCTTGCTCGACACGGATGCCCCGAGCAGCCGCGTCCAGGAGAGAAAACGAATGAGAACCGCTATAGACTTCTGGCGGCGCTCGCAGGCGCCCGCTTCACCCTCCGCGAACGTCCTCTACC
>Ga0335069_10000193_pt1 | contig 105207 bp, 105 predicted proteins | sample Lox_Sample_11_FD_206714 | JGI IMG/M metagenome (GOLD analysis project Ga0335069, IMG submission 206714) | Soil microbial communities from Loxahatchee National Wildlife Refuge, Florida, United States - Lox_Sample_1.1 | ecosystem: Environmental > Terrestrial > Soil > Wetlands | place: USA...
TTTTCCGCGATCACAGTGACAATGGGCATCCCGAAATTGCCAGCCGCGCACTGACGTTCGTGTATTTCTTCCATAAAGAACCGAAGCCCTTTCAGGGAGGCGAACTTCGTCTTTACGACAGCCGGTCTCGAGGCGATTACTGGATCCGAAATGGCGGAAGTGGCCGCGTGATTGTGCCGGAGCAGAATCAGATGGTGTTCTTCCCAAGCGAGCTTGTGCACGAGATCACGCCGGTTGTTTGTCCCAGCCGGAGTTTCGAGCACAGCCGCTTTACGGTGAATGGATGGCTGCATCGGGCGTAAGCGTGAATTGGGCAGAGTGGGTGCGGCAATTGCAGCGCCCAGAGTATTCTTCCTCGCAAAGAAAGAATGCCGCAGGTTTTGCATGCCGGCTGGAGGACCAGCCAGGCATGCTGGTTCCGCCAAGGTTCCTCACAAATCCGGAAGAAAGCGGACGGCCCGCATCCATGAGCCGTCTGACGTGGAACCCCAGATATAGCGTCTGTCGTCCGGGAGGAATCCCGGTTCAGCTCGGAAGATCAGATGATTGGCGCCGCAGTTTTGCGATCGAGGATGCTTGGACAATTTGGGTTAATGACGTTGACCGCAATCAGTGGCGGCCCTTCGTGGTAGGCGAGGATCTGGCAGCTCGCTGCGCCGTTGATGACGATACTGCCGGTCCGCGCCTGGAGCCTCAGCACCTCCCGGCCGCGGAACTTGCTGCGCTATTGGCGGCAGGCGTCGTAGTTGATCCCGCGAAGCAGGCGCTCGACAGCAAACGCTGGCGGATCTCTACTTCCCGTGTGCGCGAGCGCTTCCGGAAGCGGGGCTACGCCTCTGTGGATCGGTTACTGCACCCGTTTCATATTGGTGAAATGCGGCGTTACTACCGGCGCCTAATCCGGCAGGGAGGCATGCCTCTTGGGGACTACCAGAGTTCGCGCCGGTACGTGGCGCATAACGAGCCGGTTGCACGTTTCTTTCACCTGCAACTAACTCCGGCGATCACCCAGTTAGCCGGCGAACGAGTAAAACCCTCCTATGTGTACCTCGCCTCGTACCTCGAGGGAGCCGAGTTAAGAAAGCACACCGACAGAGAGCAATGTGAGATCAGCGTGACGTTTTGCCTGGACTATGCGCCCGAGCCCGAGTCCGCTACGCCCTGGCCAATCCAACTCCAAACCAGGCGAGGTCAGGTCGCGATAGCGCAGTCGCTCGGTGAGGCGCTCTTGTACCGGGGATGCAAAGTCCCGCACTTCCGGGACCGCTTGCCGGAAGGTCACTCCTCTACCTCAATCTTCTTTCACTATGTGCCGGTAGATTTCTCCGGCTCTTTGGCCTGAGAGAAGCCGGTGTTCGCTGCTCAATGATCGCGCGCGCCCTAGCCCCGGGGCGACACGTGACACATGGTTTGTTCTCATCGCAAGCTACATGCCCGGGATGCCGGGCGGAACCAGGGTCAGTTTGGCATCGCGATCGAGACGCTGTTCCTCGTGGCGCGGATAGATGAATTCGTGTCCTGTCTTGTTGTCTGAGAAGTACCAATCCATGAGCGCGTTGGGCTTATTGTTGTGGCGTTCCGCCAAGACCAGTTCGGTGCGATTGGTGACTTGTTTTCGGATGACAGGTTCGGTCGCAATTGTGGCGTAGCTTCTCTTCCAGTCCTCGCTGTAGATGCGAACGATGTTTCGATCGCTGGAGTCATTGGCCAACACGAAGTAATAGCTTCCGGGCGGCAAGGTGCTGCCAGGGACTCTTACCGCGCGGTCGAACTTGATTTTTGTCATTTGATCCCACTGACCTGCATGCGCAACAGGCAGAAACACACTGCACGTCAGCATCAGAAAGAATGCCGCCGTCAAAGCAGATATCCGGGCCATGATCGTTGCTCCTTCTCGAAAACGCCCAATTACAGGGATGTCGGCGGGCGAAGACCTGTTGCCCCGGATAGAGGCTTATATCGTACCGCGATTCATCGATGCTGTTGGTTGTAGAGTGGCCCGGAAGTTGGCGGGTTCAGCGCAGCCCATTCACGATATATAAGCTGGTCAAATTCTGGTAATAGCTGAACGCGATCTCGGAGGCGTCGCGGGTCATGGAAACCGGATCGACGGAGATCACCCCAAAGCGCTCAGAGGGAAAAATCTCGCGGACTAAGGAGCGCGTACCCGTCTTGAGATCCAGGCGTTCAATGCGCACGGGACGTTGGTACTGACCATACACGTATAGTGCTTTGCTGTCGGGCGTCCATTCCGCGACATTATCTTCACGGACTATGCCCGGAATTGGCCGGATCTCGCCAGTTTGGAGTGAGCAGAGGACCAGTGGCGAATCCGGTGCCTGGGCCAGCACCCACTGGCCGTCAGGCGAGGGAAGTTGCGCTTCCATGCCCTCGGGCGTTACCGGTTTCGGTTTCCCGCCTTTCACATCGACTCGGTAACCTCGAACCCCGCGGGTTGGTTCATTCCCGTTCAAGACGATATGAACGCCATCTGGAAGAAAACGAGCCGAACCGTTTTGCACGTGCTCCAGCCCTTCCGTGGGAATGAGTTGCGGCTCTCCCGGCCCGATGGGCAGCAGCGTGACTCGCGAATTCGTGCCCACCGAAACGTCGAGCGCCCATTTGCCGTCTGGAGACAGACCACCAGCGCTGCCTGCTCCGAGATGAATGGGGGGCGAGCCGTCGACCTTGCGGGCAGCCACAGCATAATTCGCACCAAAGGGTGCGCTGAACTCCTCGAACAAAATCCACTGCCCGTCGCGTGAGATGTCTTTGATGACGCTGTTGTCGTACCAGGAAAGGTCTCGTGGTTCCTGCGACTTCGAATCCAAAAACTCGAGGATGATGCGAGGCTGCTCCGATGAGATGAGCACGCGTCCATCGGGGGCGATGTCTTGCAGGTCGAGCGTGACCGTGTCTGCCATCACTTCGCGTACCCGGCCGCCAAGCCTGACGGCCAGCAACTTGCGATCAGATCCGGCTTCAGTCGCGGTATACCAGATTTCGCCCGATGGGTTCCATGCCAAGCCAAATTCTGACGCGTATTCACCGGTGAGCCGGGTGACGTGACCTTCCAAATCTGAAACCGACACGAAACCGCGGTCGTCCCAGACTGCGGGGTGTTCCAGGAAAGCAAGCTTGTCGCCGTTCGGCGAGAAGCGGAGATGGCTGATCCATCCGCTGCTGTGGTAGAGCACGTTGCCGATCGGGTATTCGATCTGGCTGTGACCCTTCACCTGGTGCACTACGGCAAGCTGCCCGGCGGGGCTCCAGTCCGCCCAAGGCACGTCCGCCAGAAGTTCACGCGGCGATCCGCCCGCGATCGGAGCCTGTGCCAAAGTTCCGCCAACATAATCCAAGAACGCGCCGTGCCGGCCATTGACCTGCAAAGCGAGTTCGTTGCTCGGGGAGACCGCAAGCAAGTGCGTGCCCGCAAGATCGAGTGCGTGAATCTGGTCCGGGGTATTGAGCGTAGTAAAAAGTCTCGGCTCACGATTGTTCCAAGCGGCCTCGTACACGATGTGCCCGTCGGGGGCGAAGCGTGCACCGAACACCGTTCCGCGCTGAAAAGTGATGCGCTGGTAGTGCGGATTCTCAAGCGCGCGATGCAGGTAGGCAGACGCGAACCAGCCTGCGGCAGCGATCACGAGAGCGGCTAGAAAGCCCAGAGCCACGCGCCCGAGCCGAAACTCCCCACTGGGAATTACGATGTCCTGCGTGGTTGCCGCTCCGGTGAGCGTGCCGAGAGCAAAGCTCAGATCGCGTGCAGACTGAAAGCGGCGCTCCGGTTCTTTTTCGAGGCAGTGGGTGACGATCTGCTCAAACGCAGGCGGAATCTTGCCTCGTTCGGCCGTCATGCGCGGCGGATCTTCTTTCAGAACAGCAGTGATGGTATCGACATCGGTCTCGCCGCTGAAGGCGCGCTTGCCGGTCAGCATCTCGTACAGGATCGCGCCCACGCTGAACAAATCGCTACGGCCGTCCACGGCCTTCGAGCGCAACTGTTCCGGCGCCATGTAGGCAACTGTGCCCAGCACAGACCCCATCCGGGTCTGGGTCTCCATGGTGCCGATCGAGTGATCCTTGCCCTCCCGATCGGGTAGAAGCTTAGCGATGCCGAAATCAAGAATTTTGATCCTGCCGTCGCGGGTGATGAAAATGTTCTCGGGCTTCAGATCGCGGTGGATGATGCCTTTCTCGTGAGCTGCTATCAGGGCTTGAGCGATCTGGAAACCATATTCCGCGGCTTGCCGTATGCCGAGCGGTCCCGCGACGAGGCGGCTGCGCAGCGTTTGCCCTTCCAGGAACTCAGAGACGATGTAGGGCGAGCTTTCGTGAACACCGCTATCGTAGATAGCGACAATATTGGGGTGGTTCAACGCGGCGGCAGCCCGGGCTTCCTGGTTGAAACGGCGAAGGCGATCAGGGTCCGCAGCGCCAGCGGAATTTACAAACTTGAGAGCGACGTCGCGGCCAAGCCGTTCGTCACGGGCGCGGAAAACCTCGCCCATGCCCCCGGCGCCGATCTTCTCAAGAATCCGATAGTGCCCAACTACCTGGGTCGTCATGGCCTGGCTTTGGTTGCTCATGGTAGGGGCGGATTCGTCTTCAGTCAATGTTTCCAGCATCACTAGGGATAGTGTCGTGACCCTGGTAAAACGTTTCCGCAAATGGGAAAAACTTTCTGAAAGGTTTCAAACAGATTCCTTCATACTGAAACCAGGCTCTCGTCGGCCTGACTCTGATGATTTAGTGTCAAGTGCACAGCCAAGCGCCTTGGTTGGGGCTCAATGTTTGGGAAAGGATTCATGGTTCGATTCGGAATTGTCGGTTTTGGTCTGCATGCCGTCCGCCGGTTAATGCCTGGCTTTGCTCGGGCGGAAAAGTGCGAGGTAGTTGCCTTATCGCGCTCAACGATGGATAAGGCCAAAGCGTCGGCTGCGGAGTACAAGATTCCATTGGCTTTCGACAGCGTCGAGGCGTTATGTCAGTCAAATCAGGTCGATGCTGTCTTGGTGACAACCCCCAATGCTATGCACCTGAACGACGTTCTAGTCGCGTTGCGTCACGGGAAACCGGTCCTTTGCGAAAAGCCGATGGGCATGAACGCCAACGAGTGTCGGCGGATGGTGGAAACTGCCCGTAAGGCTGGCCTTCTGCTCGGTGTGGCGCAAGTATTTCGCTTCGAAGAGAGCACTGCGACTTTGCGCCGGAAGCTAGCTGAGGGTCAGGTTGGAAAGCCGGTCTTCGCTCGAGCGGAATTCTCGTTCTGGCATAAGGACGCAAAGCGCAAGTGGCTGACCGATCCGGCCCTGGCAGGTGGCGGACCCATCGCCGACATTGGCGTTCATTGCGTCGACGCTCTCCGCTTCATTCTCCAGGACGAGGTGGTGCGGGTCGGAGCGCGAGGGATGTGGGATCAGGACTCCGGCGGTGTCGAAGCGGCCGCGGCGCTGGTCCTCGAGTTTGCTAGCGGAACGTTAGGCTCTGTGCTGGTATCCATGCGGGCCGAGTATCGAACGCCGATGGAGTTCGTCGGGCCCCTCGGCGCCTTGCGAGCCGAAGACGCTCTGAACGTGGAGCGGCCGATCACGATCGAGTTACGCCGGAATCATGCAACGGTCGAGAGTGAGACGGTCGAGAACTTCGACGCTTACGGCCGGCAAGTTGATTCCTTCGCCGATGCCCTCAGAGGGGGGGCCGCTTTCCCGGTTCCGGGTGAAGAAGGTTGGCAGAACCAGGAGATTCTGGACGCCGTCTTTCGGAGCCTGAAGAACGGAAAAATTGAAGAAGTACCCCGAGTGATCGGGACACACAGCTCGTGAAAGAGGGGGGCGGCTTGGAGATCACGAGAGGCGGCAGCGTTCTGTACTAGCGCCGCCTACTGTACGCCCGAGTTGCTCGGATCGAAGACTGCCGGTCGCGGCGGAATTCCTTTCGCCTGCACGATCGCCCAATGCCACTCTTCGTCGGGGTTGATCGGTGCAGCCAACTCCGTTTTGAATACGGTCACAGCCGAAGGCGCTGCGGCGGCACGCATTTTGTAGAGAACAGTTAAATCCGGAGCTTTTTGCGCGTTATCTGTCGTCTCGACACTCGCCGACGATGCGGGAACAAGTTTGGCTGAGCCGTAGTAGCCGGCGGTCGGGCCCGACCGGTGCAAGATGGTCAGTCCTACGGTAATTTCATCAACTCGCCAAGCTGATCCATTCAGGACCGAAACTTGAAGACGATCACCTTGTATTTCAGCAGGGCCCAAAAGCTTTGCGACTTCGTCTGCCGGTAGATCGCGCGAGAGATAAGGATCTGAGATCAGGGAAGTCGCCTGGGCGTTGAATGAAAGACTGCAGGTCACATCCGGGGAAGGCGAAATCCGGAAAGTCTTGCCGTCGGCATCGAACGAGAACGACATCGAAGAACCCGGGCTACGGTGCGTTTCCGCCTCCTGCATCATCTTGTCGAAGTTGTCGTTATCGATGACGGTCTTCGGCGCCGGCGCATCTGGGGTTTTCCGCATCGTCCGTGCGATGTCGCCGAGTGGAGTCTCCTGGCCGGCGGCATCAAGTTGGGCGCATGCACTCGCATGGAAGAAAAGGATGGCCACGCACAAACACCAGAATTTGAAAGAGTGCCGCATTGCGGGAAGCACCGACTTCTGGCGCCAGGTAAATTGTAGCGGCGATAAAGGAGATCGGTAGCGAACGTAGGTGCTAGACCCCTCGGCTGAAAAGCGCTACCGGCGCTGAAAGCGGCATGAATTCAGCGCAAGAGCCAATAGTCCTTCGAGGGCCCCGAAACCGTTGGGCCGGTCCCGAATTACATCAAGCCTGAAACGCGGAAACGAACGACTGGATCGACTACCGGCTTACGCTGGAAAATCCAACGAGCGACGGCGAACCCCAAGGCTGCGTAACACACATGCATCAATCGCATACCCACTCCCTAAATCGACAAAGTGGCCTACCAACCCAGGGGAGGAGTAGCAACAGGCTCACGTTAGCAATGCCGCACCAGACGGTCAATGCACCAAAAGTGCCATAAGCCACACCCAACGTAATCGGCCGCAGTGATCGAAAACTTCAACCCGCAACGCAAACATCTTTGCGGCTGAACCATTTACAATGTCGCCTTCATGGTTACCAGTAACCCGTCTCCCGGCCGCGCCAAAACCGTCGGCATTATTTCTAAGCCCGATAAGCCTGAATTGAGCGAGATTCTTCCCCGCCTCTACCAGTGGTTCGACCAGCGGGCATACCGGATCGTGACCGACCCGGAAAGCGCGCTCTACGCCTCTGGCCGCGAAGTCGTAAAACGGGCAGACTTTGCCGGCCTGCCGCTCGATTTTGTAGTGGTGCTTGGAGGAGACGGCACCTTGCTCTCAACTTCTCGCGTCGTAGCCCAAGCCGGCATCCCCGTCCTGGGTGTCAACCTCGGATCGCTTGGATTCCTGACGGAAGTCCCGGTGAACGAGCTTTTTGAAGCGCTTGAAGATATCGACCAGAAGCGGGCCAGCGTGGAGACCCGATCGATGGTTCAGTGCGAGTTGATTCGTGCGGGGAGCCAGGTCGTGCGTTACACGGCGCTGAATGATGTAATCGTCAACAAGAGCGCCATCGCGCGGCTCAATAGCTACGACGTCTACGTCGACCACTCCTTCGTGACGAATTACAAGGCCGACGGCTTAATTGTTTCGACCCCGACCGGCTCAACCGCTTATTCCATGGCCGCTGGCGGGCCAATCCTGATGCCGTCGGTAGATGCCTTTGTTCTAACCCCGGTTTCGCCCCATTCCTTGACCCACCGGCCGCTCGTCGTCCGCGACAGCGTTGAAATTGAAATCGTAGTCAAGACCGGGCAAGAGGAGGCCTATTTGAGCGTGGATGGCCAAGTTGGGGTGCCGCTTCGTGATGGCGATCGGGTGCTGTGTCGTAAAGCCCCTTATACCGTTCACCTGCTGCGGATCCGCAAAGCGTTTTTTGAGGTCTTGCGCACTAAACTGAAATGGGGACAGCGTTAGCCCCGCTCATCCAAAATGTCATTGTCCGGGAAAATCTCGTTTGCTGTTTTGTTCCTTGCCCCCTTATTCGCCTCCAATCCCCTATCGCTCGCGCAGTCGAAACCGGCAGCGGATCTGATCATTACGCATGCCAAGGTTTGGACGGTTGATCAGGCGCAACCGGTGGCCGAAGCTATTGCCGTGCTTGGCGAGCGGATTGTGGCAGTCGGCACAAATTCCGAAGTCAACGTTTGGCGTGGCGAGCAAACACGTGTGATTGACGCGAGAGGAAGGTTGTTGCTTCCGGGCTTCAACGATGCGCACGTGCATTTCGTCGAGGGCGGCCGCCAGCTCGATTCTGTGCAGCTCAACGACGCCGCTTCTCCCGAAGAATTCAAGCGGCGTATTGCCGAGCGGGTAAAGATCACGCCGAAAGGCCAGTGGATTGAGGGTGGCGATTGGGACGAAACCAAGTGGCCTGTCGCCCAGATGCCAACCCGCCAACTCGTGGATGACGTCACGGGCGATACGCCAATTCTGCTGAGTCGCTACGACGGGCATGTGATGTTCGCCAACTCGGCCGCGCTCAAGCTGGCTGGAATCACTGCCGCTACCCCCGACCCCCCCGGCGGAACCATGTTGCGCGATGCCCAGGGCAATCCCACGGGAATCCTGAAAGATGCAGCAATGGATGCGGTGTTGAAAGTGGTGCCGCCGCTGACTCACGAGCAAAGGATAAAAGCGGCCCGCCGCGCACTCTCCCATGCGGCCGCGCTCGGCGTAACCAGCTTCCAATACATGGACAACGGTGACCCGGCCGATTCCTATGCTGATATCGCGGTGTTCACGGAGTTGTTCGATCAGGGCGAACTCACTGCCCGCGCATATTTCGCACCCGGCATTACTGGATGGCAGGACCAGGCCAAGATCGGTGTTCGCCACGCCTTCGGGTCGCCGTGGTTGCGAATTGGAGCCTTGAAAGGCTTTGCCGATGGCTCGCTCGGGGCGACGACCGCCTATTTCTTTGAGCCCTACGACGATTCGCCCGGCAATCGAGGGTTGCTTTCATCTCAGATGCAGCCACCATCCGCGATGCTTGACCGAATGCTGAAAGCCGATGCGGCCGGCTTGCAGTTATGCACGCACGCGATCGGCGACCAGGGGATCTCGATGATCCTCGATTTCTACGCGGAGATCGTGAAGCAGCATGGCGCGGGTGACCATCGCTTTCGAATCGAGCATGCCCAGCATATGGCAGCAAAGGACTTCGATCGCTTCCGACAACTCGGCGTGATTGCATCGGTCCAGCCCTACCATGCCATCGACGATGGGCGTTGGGCAGAGAAGCGAATCGGGCATGACCGTGCCAGCCGGACCTACGCCTTTCGCACGTTTCTTGATCACGGCGTCAGGCTGGCCTTTGGCACTGACTGGGATGTCGCTCCATTGAATCCCATGCTCGGTTTGTACGCCGCCGTGACCCGGGCCACGCTTGACGGCAAGAATCCGCTGGGCTGGTTCCCCGAGCAGAAGCTGACGGTAGCTGAAGCGGTGGAGGCCTATACCATGGGTTCGGCTTACGCCGAGTTTCAGGATGCCGAAAAAGGGTCACTGACCGTCGGCAAGCTCGCCGACATGGTGCTTCTGAGCGACGACATATTTACTATCGATCCGGCAAAGATTCGCGACGTGAAGGTCTTGAGGACCTTCGTCGGCGGCAGGCAGGTTTTCTCGGCCGAGGCCAAGCAGTGAGCATTCTACGTGCGGATAGCTATCCCGGCTTTGTCGAGAAGCGTTTCAATACAGGCACAGTAAATCTGAATTATGCGGTTGGACCCGCCAATGGACCGCCGCTCGTGCTATTGCATGGACTGGGGCGCCGCTGGCAGGTGTTCATGCCGCTTATCCCGGGATTAGCCGAGCGCTGGCAAATCTTCGCGCTCGATTTTCGCGGGCACGGGAAATCTGACCGCGTGCCCAACGGCTATCGTGGACTCGATTATGCGCACGACACTGCCGAGTTTCTCCGGGAATGCGTTCCTTCCAAGACTGCCATCTTCGGCCACTCTCTGGGTGGCATGGTTACGGTGTGGATTGCAGCCCATCACCCGGAGTTGGTGCTCGCCATCATTCTCGGCGACAACGCCATCGATCTCTCCGGCATTCGGAACAGCCTATACTCCGATCTGTTCAGCGGCCTGCAGGCCTTGGCGGCGAAGGGCGGGACCGTCTCTGAAATCGCCAGCGGAATTGCCGAGATTCGATTGCGCGCACCGAATCTGAGCGCTCCCGTTCGTATTGGAGACCTGCCCGGGAACGATCAGGCTTATTTGGAGTGGTGGGCGCGCTGCGTCAGCCAAGCCGATCCCGATACCTATCGCATGACGCTGGACGGTTCGTCCCGCGAAGGCTGGAACGGCCCTGAGTTCCTCAGCCGGATCACTTCTCCCACATTGTTGCTGCAGGCCGATCCGCGGCTGGGCGGGCTCATGTCCGATGCAGACGTAGATCTGGCCTTGAAGGTGTTGAAACATGCAAGCCATATCCGGTTCGAAAACCTCGGACACGGGCTGTACATGCAGCAACCCGAACCCATCGTCCAGGCGATCAACCACTTCCTTGAGTCCCTCTGATTTCAGAGCGTAAGAGGAGGCGACAGGAGGGTACGAACGAACGCCTAGCGCTCCAGCGCGAGCATTTCCCGGGTTGTCTCACGTTTCCGGATCTGGCGTGCCGATCCCCCATCCACAAGAACTTCAGCGGCGCGCGGGCGCGAATTGTAGTTCGAAGCGATCGACATGCCATAGGCGCCGGCGTCGAGGATCGCCAGTTGATCGCCCTCGACCACCTCCGGCAGTTTTCGATTTCTCGCGAAGAAATCTCCCGTCTCGCAAACTGGACCGACGATATCAACTGTTTCGCCGGGCGAGCCCGGCCCGGGGCCGAGCAGTGGAACGATTTCGTGAGATGCGTCATAGAGGGCGGGACGGATGAGATCGTTCATAGCTGCATCCACGATCACAAAGCGTTTGTTTCCATTCCGCTTCCGATAGATGACCGATGTGATGAGGGCGCCTGCAGGCCCAATGATCGAGCGTCCCGGCTCGAGCAGGAGATGAACTCCCAGCTGCCGCAATGGGTGAGTCAATGCGTCGGCATAACGCCTCACGCTCGCCTCAAAGGACCGCTGCAGGGAATTGCCCCGTCCCTGCTGCCCGGTTCCATAGTCGATTCCGAGGCCGCCGCCTAGATCAACGCTGCTGATGCGGTGGCCATCCTTGCGTAGTGCTTTTACCAGTGTCGCGATCCGCTCTGCCGTGGCCCGAAATGGCGCGACATCCGTTATCTGCGAACCAATGTGCGCGCTCACTGCCGCAACTTCCAGAAACTTCTCCCGGGTTGCCAGCCGATACAACTCGCGAGCCTCAGTGATTGGAATTCCGAACTTGTGTTGCTGCAGACCGGTAGAAATATAGGGATGCGTCTTGGCAGCGACATCCGGGTTTACCCGGAGGGCAATGCGGGCGTGACGTTTCAATCGATGCGCGCATTCCGCGAGCGCCTCCATTTCAGACTGGCTTTCCAGATTGAACAGATGAATGTCCGCCCGTAGCGCTGCGCGTAACTCATCGCGTGTCTTCCCTACGCCGGAAAAAACGACGCGTTTCGCTGCTTTGGGTGCCGCTGTCAGGACGCGGTCAAGTTCGCCGGCGGAGACGACGTCGAAACCACACCCCAGCCTGGCCAGCAGACTCAACAAACTGAGGTTCGAGTTGGCCTTTACGGAATAACAGATCGTGTGCGGAATCCCTCGAAACGCCCGATTGAACATCCGCACCCGCTCGCGGATCATTGCTGCGGAGTAAATATACAGAGGTGTTCCATATTTCGCGGCCAGATCGCGAACCGGGATCTCTTCGCAGTGCAGTTCAGAACTGACAGATTTGCCGCTTTTTTTCTGTGGCTTGCGGTAAAAGAAAGCCGGTGGACGGGCGGCAGGCACACGAGCGGTCACTTCCGCTTCACCGGCTGTGCCTTGACCTTCATCGCTACCACAGTTTGATCATCGAAGGGGTCCACTCCGGCCGCAAATTCTTCGACCGCCTCAAACAGCTTAGAGACGACGCAGTCGGCAGATTTCTCGACGCAACCCGCAATCACTCGTTCGACGCCCGAACGACCAAACATCTCGCCCTTTTTATTTGAGGCGTCCAGAATGCCGTCGCTGAAGAACACGAACATGTCGCCGGGTTTGGTCTTGAAGGAAAACTCGTCCCACGTGGCCTGATCGAGCAAGCCCAGTGGTAAGCCTGTGGCGTCGATGGTTTCGATTTTGCCGTCATGAATGTAAAGAGGACGGGGCAGGCCAGAGTTCGCCACGTGCATGGTTCGCCTCTGGTCGTCCCAGACTGCGTAGATCATCGAAATGTACTGGGCTTCAATGCGGCGTTCACCGAGCGAATTGTTCACGGCCGCCAGCATCTCGGCCGGGCTGGGCTCGATTGGAGCGTGCGAGCGCAGAATCCCGCTTACCAGGGCAGCGTAAATCGCCGCCGGGGCTCCTTTTCCGCTCACATCGCCGATTACAATTCCCATGCGCGACAGGGAATATGCCAGGAAATCATAAAGGTCGCCTCCGATCGCCCGCGCGGGTACGAATTTGGCCGACACGTCCAAATGCGCAATCCGAGGTTTTTCGTGAGGCAGGAGCCGGATTTGGAGTTCGCGCGCCAGCGAGAGGTCGCGCTCCAGCCGGCGTTCCTGCCTGCGGACTTCTTCGTACAGCCGGGCATTCTCGAGGGCGATGGCGATCTGCGCGGCCAGCGTGGTGAGCGTTCGTTTGTGATCGTCGTTAAAAAATCCCCGCCGGGTGTGTTCCAGGTCGAGTACCCCAATCACTTTCTCCTTGTATACGAGCGGAACCGCCAGCTCAGACTTCGTCTCCGGGTTCACCATCACGTAACGTGAATCCTTCGACACATCGGGCACAAGAATTGCCTGGCCGGTGCGCGCAGCCTCACCCACGATCCCCTTGCCGACAGGAATCTTGTGCTTAAGCTGGATGTTTTCCTGGAAGCGCAGAGAGAAGCGATGACTGAGGATCTGGCTTTCCTCATCAAGCAGAAGCACGCTGAACATCTGGTAGTCGATGATCCGGTTCAGTAGCTCGGCAACCCGGTTTAGCAATTCATCCACATTCAGAATCGAAGTCAGCTCGCGCGCGATTTCATTTAAGAGAAGCAGGGTGCGGGCTTGGCGGGTGGTTCGGGTGTACAGCTGCGCATTTTCAATTCCGACCGCCATCCGCGACCCGATCAGGGTCAAAAGCCGGCGGTGCTCATCGGTGAAGTAGCCCGGTTCGCGCGCCTCCAGGTCGATCACGCCGATCACGCGATTTTTGTTGATGAGTGGGACGGCCAGTTCCGAGCGCACGTTCGGGACGGCTTCGATGTACCCTTCGCTCTTGGTGACATCTTCGACCAGGATCGCTTCCCGCCGCCGGGCGGCGAGGCCGGTTACCCCTTGGCCGACTTTGATCCGCGCCCGTTCCGCGTATTCACGCGGGTATCCGATCTGAAATCGAAAGCGCAACTCTTGCGTGCGTTCATTGAGCAGGAGAATCGCGAAAATCTCGTAGTCGATGACTTTGCGCACCAGTTCCGCCACCCGGCGCAGGGTGCTGTCCAGGTCGAGCGAGGTGTTCACTGCATCGGCGACCTCTAGAAGCAGCGGCTCGACTTCAATCGGAGGATTGGTTGCGGTTGGGGACGTCTCCACCATGCGTATATTAGCAGCCGCAGGGAGCTTGGCCGGGTCGAGAACCGGCTTGATTACCGGGGCACGATGCAGATGTCAGGCAGATTGCGATAGCGCTCGGCATAGTCCAGTCCGTAGCCAACGACGAATTCGTCGGGAATTTTGAACCCAACGTAGTCAGCCTCGATAGGCATTTTGCGTCGGCTTGGCTTGTCCAGCAGGGTAGCGAATTTGAGTGCCTTGGGTTGATGCGCAACCAGGATCTTCTTCAGATAAGTCAGGGTCAAGCCGGTATCGAGAATATCCTCCACCAAAATCACATTCTTGTCTTTCAGGGGATGGTCGACATCTTTTGTGAGGCGTACTTCGCCGGTAGAGTCCCAACCGTGCTTCAATTCATGACTCGGGGACGGCCGGTTGCCGTAGCTTGATACGCCGATGAAGTCGAAGGTGGCATCAAGATGGACGTTGCGCGCCAGGTCAGCCAGAAAAATCGCCGAGCCCTTCAGCACGCCGATGAAAAGAATCGACTGCCCGGCGAAATCGCGTTCGATCTGCTCCGCAATCTCTTTAACTTTGGCCGCGATCTGCTCGCGTGAGATTAATACCTTAAGCTCGGACACGCGCAACATCTTAACCACTGAGTTGGTTTTTGAGTATGCAAAAAACGGAGTGGAGGATTCGCCGGGTTGCGGGCGGGCGCGAAGCCTCTCTAGAATGGCGAAGCAATCTTCCAGTGATTCGAGGTAGATATGGATTTCAAAGGAATCAAACTGACTTGGCTGGGACATGCGACGTTTCGGGTGCACACGAAGGCCGGCCACACGATCCTCATCGATCCGTGGGTCATGAATAACCCGATGTGCCCCGACAAGGACAAGACGATCAAGAAGCTTGACGTCATGCTCGTCACTCATTCACACATGGACCACATCGGTGACGCGGTTGAGATCGCGAAACATACCAAACCCAAAGTAGTGGCGAATCCTGAGCTATGCCATTGGTTGAAGAGCAAAGGCGTCGAAAACTGCGCCGAGATGAACAAGGGCGGAACCCAGGGACTGGGCGACGTAAAAGTCACCATGGTGCACGCCGACCACTCCTGCGGTATTCAGGACGGCGACGAGATGATCTACGGGGGAGAGGCCGTTGGCTATGTGGTGGAGTTCGAAAGCGGATTCAAGCTCTACCACGCAGGCGACACCAATGTCTTCGGCGATATGAAGATCATTCACGAACTCTATGCTCCGGATCTGGCAATGATTCCGATCGGCGACCACTACACGATGTCTCCCCGGGAAGCCGCATACGCGGTGAACCTCCTCAAACCGAAGGCGGTGATCCCGATGCACTTCGGCACCTTTCCGGTTCTGACCGGAACTCCGGCCCAGTTTGAAAAGCTGGTCTCAGGGGTGGAAGTCATCGAGATGAAACCGGGCCAAACGCTTTGAGTGCGATTCTCGCAAATCGTTTCGCAGTTTCCAGAAAGTGAGGACCTTTTGGCACAACCAGTAAGCCCGAGCAGTTGGCGGATGGGAGGGATCACCCAGCCGCTCGTCGAAGACTATCTCTACGAGATTCTGCCCGCGCGCGACGAGGTCCTCGCCGAGATGGAAGCGCTCGCTTCTGAGAAAAACATTCCCATTGTTGGCCCGGCGGTGGCTCGCGTGCTGGCGCAGTTGGCGATGATTGCCAGCGCCAAAACAGTATTTGAAATGGGCTCGGCCATCGGGTACTCGACCATCTGGTGGGCAAGAGCGGTTGGCGAGGGCGGACGTGTTATCTACACCGACGGCGATCCCAAAAATTCTGAGCAGGCTCGCCGCTATTTTCAGCGTGCCGGCGTTGCCGATCGCATTACCATCCATACCGGCGACGCGATCGAGTTTCTTTCCGAGCAAAAACAACCTTTCGACATTATCTTCAACGACATCGACAAAACGGATTATCCCCGCGCTTTGCGGACAGCCATTCCACACCTGCGAAAGGGCGGCTTATTCGTTACCGATAACGCCCTGTGGAGCGGTAAAGTCGCGACCCAGAAGCCGCCGGACGTCCAGACTAAGGCGATTCTGGAATTCAACCGGCTACTCTATGCCTCGAAAGACCTGTTTTCCACGATCCTGCCGATCCGTGATGGGATTGCGGTGGGAGTAAAGGCTTAGAGGTCAGGTCTGGACCTGAGGTCAGTCCCTATCAGCCGGCAAGTAACGCCACTCCACAGGCGACCAATCCGGCTGCGATCCAGCGGCGACGGTCGACGTGCTCGTGCAGAAAAATGCGTGCCGCCAAGGCGTTGCCCACAAACGTCAGCGATGCTGATGCGGGCGCAACCAGGCTGACATCTCCCCAGGAAAGAGCAAACAGCAGGCTGAAGAAGGCCACCGCCATCGCCACGATCCCCAGGACGAACGTTGGACTGCCCAGAACCCTCGCCAACACCTGAAGCAGGCCGGTTCGCTGGTACAGTTCGCCTACATCCCCGACTGACTTCATCGCGTGCGAAAGCAGAACATCGCCCGTCACCGAAGCCAGCACAATCACGAGAATGCCTCCCCATGTATAGAGGTGGTTCATGACTGGCTCCGGACCTGGATCGCTTCTAGTCTTTCACGATCGTGTTCCAGGTCGTTCGGGCGCGGCGTGAGTGCGGGTCCTCCAGCCACGAATCCGACCCCGGCTGAGATCAAGATGATCCCTAGCCAACGCAACGTGGTGACCTGTTCATGCAAGACGAACTTGGCGATGAGTGCCAGCACGACGTAACCAATCGAGGTCGCGGGCAAAACGTACGTTAGGTCGGCCCACGAAAGGGCTGACATGTAGGCAGCGAAAAAGGCGATCAGGAAGAGGATTCCCAACACCACCCACGGATTGCTGACTGCTGTGATCAATCCGGAAAGGTTGTGAAGGGAAATGCCGCCGACGTCTTTCATCCCGCGGGAAAGCAGGGAGTCTCCCGCGGAGGCGAAAAGGGCCACGCCGGCCAGCACCAGGTATTTCTGCAGTGTCACTCGAACAGCCTAAGCTTTAACGGGCTCGGGAGCGGGAGCGGCCTGATCCTTTGCCTGTTTGTCGCGGACCCACTTGTGCCGCATGGCGCGCGTCTTCAGGAAGGCCTTCGCCTCCTTGTACAAGCGCTTGCGGTCTCCGCTGTCGGCCGCCGCTTTCTTCAGAATGCGGAAGATGGCTTTCGGGCGGAAATAGTACTCATCGTAGAAGCGGTGAACCTGCTCGAGCAATTCCGTGGCAGGCAGGCCGGGGTATTGGATCTGTGCAAGTTGATGGCCGCCGTCGTCGACCATCTTGGTGTCGGCGGTCATGAACCCGTTCTTTACCGCGTAGTCATAAAGCTCGGTCCCCGGGTAAGCGTGGGCTACCGAGACCTGAATGGTTTCCACGTCCAGTTCCTTGGCGAACTGAATCGTGTTCTTGATCGTCTCGCGGGTTTCGCCCGGCAGTCCGATAATAAAGTCACCGTGAATCACCAGGCCCAGTTTGTGGCAGTCGCGGGTGAATTCACGAGCGCGCTCGATAGTGGCGCCTTTCTTGATGTTCTTCAGAATCTGCTGATCACCGGATTCATAGCCCACAATCAACAGCCTGCAGCCGGCATCTTTCATGGCTTTCAGCGTGTCGAAGCTCGTTGTCACGCGCGAGGTGCACGACCAGGTCAGATTCAGCGGCTTCAGCTTCTCGCACAGCTCAATGGTTCGCGGTCCCTGAATATTGAACGTATCGTCGTCAAAGAAGAACTCTTTCACGTTCGGCCAGTACTCTTTCGCCTTCGCCATCTCGCGGGCTACGTCGTCCGTGGAACGCTTACGCCACGGATGGCCACTCAACGTCTGCGGCCACAGGCAGAACGTGCACTGTGCCGGGCATCCGCGTGTGGTGTAAAGCGAAACAAAGGGATTTAGCAAAAACGGAACGTTGTAGCGCGTTACGTCGAGATCGCGCTTATAGACCTCGGTCACGTGCGGCAGGGAATCGAGGTCAGTGATCTGCGGCCGATCGGGATTGTGCACAACCTGGCCGTTCTTCAAATACGAGACGCCAAGAATCTGCTCCAGCGGCTTGCCTTGCGCATATTCGACAACCGTGTGGTCGAACTCTTTTCGCGCCACAAAGTCGATTTCCGCGCAATCACGCAGAGACTTCTCAGGCAGCACGCTTACGTGCGGTCCAACGAAAGCAATCTTGATGTTCGGATTGACTTCCTTGATGGCCTTTGCCAGGCGAATGTCGCCGGGGAATCCCGGTGTGCTCGTAAACAACACCAGAAACTCGTAGTCCTTCGCGATCTCGATGGTCTCCTCACCCGAGATATGGTGGGGCGGCGCATCCAGAAGCCGTGCGCCTTCCAGCATGCCCGCCGGATACGCAAGCCAGACCGGATACCAATACGATTCAATCTCGCGTGTCGCGGGCCAGCGTGAACCTGCGCCACCATCGAAATTCTCGAACGAAGGGGGATTCAGAAACAGTGTTTTCAAAGGCATAGGTGGATAACTGATACTAACATTCCTCTCTGCAATTCCCTGGGATGGCCGGGTTGCATTTCGGGTTCCGGGACGATTCCTGCGGATCCCTGCTTTTCTCGATTCGGCCGGACGGAGCTTTCGCTAAATATAAGCGTAACAATAATCTGACAGCCCGTGTACCAGATTGCGCCAAATGGTAGTTGGATGCAGCCAGAGGTAGAAAGGCTCCTCAAATGGGAACCCTAAAAAGCAGCCCTGATGGCCGCGTAAACTCTTGAATTCTCAAGGTGTTTTTACTGGCGCCGCAGACAACCCGCCGAGCGCCCAATTCTCCAGCTCGCCAGTGGCCCGCATCAGGCCCACCCGAGCTCGCTCCAGCTCAAACGTAGTGTCCTGGAGGATGATGAAATGCTCATTCATCGCGGTTCGTGCCGTATTGAGATCGTGCAGATTCGCCTTCCCAGCGTCCATCCGCGTTGTGGTGGCATCGAGGTCGGATAGCGAGATCTCGTATTCAAGCCGGGCCACCTCCTGCGCGGCCGTCATCTGGCGTACCACCCGCTCGAGTCGCAGGGTTTCTTCCGAAGCTTTGTTCTTGGCGGCTTCTGCTTGCTTGCTCGCTTTCAGAGCCTCGGCGTCCGCCTCGCGGGCCTTCGCACGCTGGGAGTAATTGAGAATCGGAAAGCGGATGACAACGCCGATCGAGGCGTTATCGGGCTGGTAGCCAAACGGGAAGAAAATGTCGTAATGGTTATAAGTAGCAAGGCGCGCATACTGGGTCGCGAAGTCGAAACTTGGCCGGAATGCTTTATGCTCGGCCTGCGCCCGTAGAAATTGCGCGCGAGCGTGTTCGACCGCGGAGGCGACTTCGGGATTCGATGCGGCCGCTGCAGCCTGATCGATCTCGGAGGGCGGCCCCGGAAAAGCTGGGATCGAATCGTTGCTGGTTTCGATTGCGCTTGCAGGCAAACCGGTTAGTTTCGCAAGGTGTTCACGCTGCACATCGGCCGACCCTTCAGCCTCTGCCAGGCGCAACCGCACCCGTGCCGCTTCGAGTTGTGCTTTCGTTCGGTCCAACGCGCTGTCTACGCCTTCCTTCACCCGTTCTGCGACCGCTTCCTCGAATTTCTCAGCCGCCTGCTGTTCGGTGCGCAAATGGGCGATGCGCTCGTCCCACTTGTTGAGTTCGGCATAGCTGAGCACAACATCCTGAATCACTTCGTTGCGGCGATCTTTGCTCGCAGCAGAAACGGATTGAAGCTCGTGGCGTGATGCCCGAATCGCCTCGATCAACGGCGCGTTGTAGATCGCTGAACTGGCGTTCAAATTAAACAAGGATGGAGCCGAACCCTCCAGGCTCAATGGGAAGCCCCACGAATACCCGAGCCCAGCACCGATCGTGAATTGTGGAATGTAGCTGTCGTGGAGTTCGCGGACCGCTTCGCGCGCGTGTGCCTCGTCTGCGGCTGCGATGGCAGTGGTAGTGCTGTGAGTAAGCGCCAGTTCCACCGCGCGCTTTAGCGGTAGCGGTGCCGCAAGCGCTGAGATACAAGCGCCACCAATACAGACAGCTTGCAGGAGGGCCGGCACGGCGCCAATCACAAAACCAGGCTTGGTTCGACTCGTCATCGGATGGCCTCGATCCACAGATTCAGCAGGAAGTGTATGAAAATCCCAATGTCGTTGAAAGGGAAGTTTTAAGTGGCTCTATGGCTGCGTTGCGCCTTCAAGCATTCAGACGCTTCAATGCGTCTTGCGCAGGCCGAAACCCGCCGACCAACGCCAGTACCGAGCGATACTCGGCCACCGCTCCAGCGCGATCCCCCTGCTTCTCGAGGATGTTCCCCAGCAGGAAGTGCGCTTTGTAGATCGGCGCTTGTTCATTCCCCTTGTCTTTCAGATAGCGGCGCAGAAGCTCAGTGGCCAGCGGGAGATTGCGATCCGTCTTGTAGAGCATGGACGCCGCATCTACCAGCGACTCCGGGCGATCAATGGGCGCGGTGAGCACGTGTTGCAGCGCCTCTTCCATGGGATCCAGTTGATTATTGTGCTTGTAAAACTGTCCGAGGCTCAGCCACGACCATGCACTGCCATGGCTGGCATCAATCATTGCCCGGTATTCTTTTTCCGCGTCGGCGTTGTTTTTTTCCTTTTCCGCAATACGCCCGCGGACCCAGCGCTCGTGCGTAGGGCTTATCTTCGCCAGAAGATCGGCTTGGGCCCGTGCCTTGTCCTTTCCCCCGCCGACGATGCTCGGAGCCTCGAAGTAAAACTCCGCCAGATCCGTGTGCGCCTCGGCGCTGAACGGGTCGAGTCCGGTCGCCTTTTCAAATTCCGCGCGACTCTTCTTCGCCAGGCTCGCTGCCGAAAACAGCCCCGCTGCATCCGCCTTTTCCCCATACGCACGAGCCAGCCATAAATGAAATTCGGCGCTGTTTTGGTCAATCGAAATAGCTTTCTCGCAGGCGGAAATCGCCCGATCCCATTGGCTCAGCGAAAAGTAGGCGCGGCACAGTAACCCGTACGACCGCGAGCTGTAGGGTTGAGTAGCAATCACTCCATTCAATGCCTGGATAGCTTCATCGACTTTTCCACTCGCCAGCAAATCGGCGGGAGCGTCGAACGCTTTTGCGCTCGAGGCATAGAAGAAGAGGAGGCTGGTCAATATAGCCAGCAAAACACGGCGGAAAAGCATGCTTACTGCACCACCCTCACCGGCGTGCCATCGCGAAGAGACTTCACCGGGTTGCTCGGCCCAAGCGCCACCTCGTCTCCATCCGAGAGCCCGCTTACTTCGACTTGCGTTAGGTTCGAATTGGCCACGGTCACCTTTGTGCGGTGAAGAGTATCGTTCGTGATGCGGTACACGTAAGGCGTGGCTTCGTCGAGGCGCAACGCTTCGCGGGGAATCGTCATGGCACTGGGATGCTCGGCAGTAACGATCGTGATGCTTACGTTCGTGTTGGGGAGCAACTTGTAATCGTGATTATCGAGAACGGCGGTGACCTCGCCGATATTGCGCGTGTTCAGCTTCTTGACGACGGAGGGTACGGAATTAATAGCCCCATCCCAAACCCGCCCGGGCACCGCATCCCAGGTGACTTCCGTCTTCTGCCCGATTGCGAGCCGGCCGATGTCCGGTTCATCCACGTAAGTTCGAACTTGCACCTTGGAGAGATCGGCCTCCTGCAGGAGCAAGTCACCGGCCTGTACGTAACTGCCTTGCTTCACGGGAAGGGAATACACGACGCCATCGAACGGCGCGACCACATTCGATTTCTGCAGCGTGTCCTCTGCAGCATCGTAAGCGGCGTGCGCTTCGGACTGCTGCGCGTTTGCTCGGTCGACTTCCGGTTGCGAGTAGCGGTCCTTCTGTTTTTGCTCCAGAAGGTTCATGTCGGTCTGGGCCCGCGCCAAATTACCCTCGGCATCTTTCACCTCGCCAAGCGAAGCCGCCCCCCTCTGCTGCAGCCTGCGCATTGCTTCGAGGCTGCGCTGTGCCTGGTCGCGGTCGGCTTTGGCTTTCGCCAGTTGGGCCTGCAACGTCAGCACCTCTTCCTGGGAACCACCGCTTTGAATGGCGTGCACGTCCGCTTGCGCGCTCTTGATCTGTGCCTGCGCCCGTGCCGCCTGCGTTCTTGCGTCCGCGTCATCCAACTGCAACAGTAACTGTCCCTTGCGGACGCGGTCGCCCTCGCGAACAAAGATTTTTCGAACCGTGGTACTCACGGGCGCATGAGCTTCGAAATTTTGGACAGGCTCGATGCGCCCGTTGGTGGAAATCACCGTGCGCATATTGTTGCGTTCAACCTTGGCAGCGCGCACATCGATCACTTCGCTGCGCATCGAGATAAAAGCCGCGAGCAGAACGACCGCGAGCAGGATGCCCAAGGTCAGAGTCAGCCAGCGATTGCGCGCGAAAAATGAGGTCTGATTGGAATCGGCGAACGCCATGTCGAAGAGGTGCCAGGGTGCTTACGCCGTTGGGCGACAGCCTGGAAGCTACAATCTATCACTCAGTCAACCCTCTGGCCTAAGCAAACTGCACTGTACCCACTGCTGGTTGGATGCGGTCTCCCTCTCTCATGGTGCGATTCCTACGTCGTTTCCCAGGGCCACCCCGGTGACGCCCATTCCTCCGAACCGTCCCCCGCTACAATAGAGGAATGCCCAAGCAGCCACGCTATACGTCGGAACATGCCGCCGCCGGCCTCGACGCCAAATTTCCGGAGATCGAAACCTGGCCAAATCAGTTTCCGGGGTATGAGATCGTCATCGACGATCCGGAATTTACCTCGGTCTGCCCTAAGACGGGGCTGCCGGATTTTGGTGTCATCACCGTGCGCTACATGCCCGACAAACTGTGCCTGGAACTTAAGTCGTACAAGGAGTACCTGCACACTTACCGCAATCTGGGAATCTTCCAGGAGAACGTTGTGAATCAGGTGCTGGAAGATGTGGTGCGCTGGACAAAGCCCATTTGGGCCGAGGTGAAAGGCGACTTTCGCCCGCGCGGTGGAATTTCGACCACGGTAATAGCTCGCTGGCCGCGGGCAAATGCTGACAAGCGCCGCTAAGACCTTAGCTCGATCGTCTCACTTCTGAGTTATGGGGGCTTCATGCGCAAGCACTGCACTCTTTTGCTGATATTGGTTTGTTCGACTTCCTTGATTTCTTTTGCCGCCAGCCCCAAGGCCGAGCGCGATCTGAAGCAGCAAGCTGCGCTCATCGACGCCGAGCGTGCCTGGACCGACACCTACAAGACGCACGACCCAAAAGCTCTCCAGGAACTCGCCACCGACGATTTCGCCTTCACCGACGAAGAAGGCGCTTTCATGGACAAGCAGACCTACATCAAAAGCCTGGATCAGGTGAAAGTGCAGGGTTACACCATGACCGACCTGCGCGCATTCATTTACGGCAACACCGGTGTCGTCACCGGTCTATGGACGGGCCAGTACACGGTGGGAGGCAAAGACGCCAGCGGCAGTTCGCGCTTCACCGACACCTTTGTACGCCACGATGGCCGATGGTACATCGTGGCCTCGCACGATTCCCACGCACCATAAGGGATGGAAAACCGATGCTGTCCAATCAAGCCGTTCTTTGGCCTGTGGGAGGAAGTCGAAGCGCCAAACGAATTGCCCATCCCCATTCTGTAACCTCGCGCCGGTAGCCCCGCCCGCGCTAGACGTGTTAGATTCGCACGACCCGTGCCTGACAAAAAGCTCTACCCGAAGACCGCGCTCGCTCTGCTGACCACCCTCAACCTGCTCAATTACATCGATCGCAACGTGCTGTACGCGGTGCAGGACATGGTGAAGGCCGAGTTTCACCGCAGCGATGCGGCATTCGGCTTCCTGACCAGTGTTTTCTTCATTTTTTACATGATCGCAGCGCCCTTCATGGGGCCGCTTTCGGTCAGATTTTCACGTAAGAGCGTGATTATCACCGGCGCTATTATCTGGAGCGTCGCCACGCTCCTCACCGCGATTACCAAGAACTTCGATGAGCTTTTACTGCGCCACACCCTGGTGGGCATCGGCGAAGCCAGCTTCGTGATTCTCTCGCCCACCTTCGTCGCTGACATGTTCCCCGAAGAACAGCGCGGGCGCGTGATGGGCGTTTTCTATCTCGCCATTCCCGTGGGCAGCGCGCTCGGCTATCTCATTGGCGGTGTGCTCGGCTCGAAATATGGCTGGCGATATCCCTTTTACGTCGGTGCAGCTCCTGGGCTCGTGCTGGCCTTCCTGCTGCTCTTCATCCCCGAACCACCCCTCGGGCAGTTTGACGCCCCGCAGCGCGGAGGTGATCTGGAATGGAAGCCGGCCAGTCATCTGGGTCTGGGTGACTATTTCCGCTACCTCATGCGCTGGATCGAATCTCTGCTGCGCAGCCTGCTGCGAAATCCGGCCTTTTTGACCGCAACCCTGGGCATGGCAATGATGACGTTTGCGCTCGGCGGCCTGCAGGTCTGGATGCCGACCTTCTTGCATCGCGTTCACAACTACAGCCTGCTCGATGCCAACATCCTTTTCGGTGCCAGTACCATCGTGAATGGCATCATCGCCTCACTGGCCGGCGGCTGGCTTTCTGATTGGCTGCTGAAGCGCACCAATGCGGCGCATTACCTGGTCTCCGCGGTCAGCCTTGGACTCGGGATTCCAGCGATGTGTCTCGCGCTCTTTGGCGACGGTAAGGTGATGGTGACTGGAATTTTCCTCTCCGAGTTCCTGCTGCTTCTCAACACCGGCCCGCTGAATGCGGCCGTCATCAATTCCGTAGGTCCGCATATTCGCGCCTTGGCACTCGCGGTGAACATTTTCATCTTCCACCTCTTGGGCGACGTACCCTCAGCCTGGCTGATTGGCTTCATGTCGGACCGGTACTCCTTGCGTATGGCCTTTATCGCGCCGGTTATCGCGATTGGCCTCTCTTCGGCAATTCTCTTCTACGGAACCAGGTTCGCGCCCCCGGTGAGCCACGCATCGGCATCCGGTACAGGGGCGCATTAGTGATGTCGTGGCTGTTGTGGATCGCCGGAATGCTGCTCGCGTATTCCTGGGGATCGCGCATCATTCAGGCGGCAATCGGCGTGCCGACGATTGCCGACATTTCACAAGCCAAGTGGGATCTCCGCACCGAGCCTGCTCCCAAAGTCACGATCATCGTCCCCGCTCGCAATGAAGCCGAGCATATCGAGGCCTGCCTGCGCAGCTTGTTAACACTCGACTACGAAAACTACGAAGTCCTCGCCGTGAATGATCGCTCGACGGATGCGACGCGGGAGGCGATGGGCCGCGTTGCGAGCAACTCCCAAGACCATGCCCGCCTCCACGTGATTCACGTCGACAGCCTGCCCGCAGGCTGGCTCGGTAAAGCCCATGCCATGTGGACCGCGGGCCTTCAGGCCGGAGGCCAGTGGTTGCTTTTCACCGATGCCGACGTCATCTTTCAGCCGGATTCCTTGCGCCGCGCCATCGCTTACGCCGAGTCCGAACACGCCGATCACCTCGTGCTGTTTCCCCGCCTGCTCATGCACAATCCCGGCGAGCACATGATGATCGCCTTTTTTCAGACACTGTTCACCTTCGGCCATCGTCCCTGGAAAGTCGCCGACCCTAAGGCTCCGGATCACATCGGCGTGGGCGCCTTCAATCTCGTTCGACGCTCCGCCTACGAGGGAGTGGGTACGTATCGGGCGCTTCGCATGGAAGTCGTCGATGATATGAAGCTGGGAAAGGTTTTGAAGAACGCCGGCTACCGCCAGCGGAATGTTTTCGGCGGAGATTTGATCTCGATCCGCTGGGCGAAAGGGGCGCGCGGTGTCATCGATAACTTGACCAAGAATTCCTTTGCGATTCTTTCGTTCCAGTGGTCGCGCGCGATCGCCGGCGCAGTCGCTCTTCTGTTTCTGAACCTCGGTCCATTTGTCGGAATCTGGCTAGCCCACGGCTGGCAGCGTTTGCCCTTCGCCCTGGCCCTTCTTTCGATTTTCCTGCTCTACGTGGGCATGTCGCTGAAGTCCCACGTTCCCGTTTATTACTTCTTCCTGCATCCGATTGGAGCGGCGCTTTTTGTGTTTACCGTCCTGCGCTCCGCTGCCTTGACCCTTTGGCGTGGCGGCGTCGACTGGCGCGGAACCCGCTATCCCCTGGATGAGCTCCGGAAAGGGCTCGTCTAGTTCGGCCCTTCGTTGGCCGAGTCCCAATCGATGCTGGTTGGTGGTTGCCTCTTCTTCGGATAGCTGGTTTTCGGCTGCTTCGCCCGGCTGAACTGCCCGGCGCTGTAATGCCCCCGCCGCGCCACGTCATAATCTTTGGGCAGCGGCGGAATGCGAGCCGCATCTCCCACTAACTGACCGGGCCGCTCCAGGATAATCTCCGCATGGCCGTCGTATTCCCGGATGTCGCCTCGAATCTGAATCTCCCGGCCTTCCAGGTCCCGGACGTCGCCCACGTGCCGCAGATCACTGGCGAATACCACAACCGAAAACGGGCACCGCCGGCCATCCAGGCAGAAGCTCAGAAAATGCGTGCCCTTCTCGCCCCTCTCAACCTTCATCACTTTCCCGCTCACGCAGGAGTGGCTTCCGATGTGATTTCCAGCCTCGGAGAAAGGAATGCAAGCCGAACTCCCGCCTGCTGCGACTTTCGCCAGAATCAGCAAGAGCCCAAACGCCAACAGGCTCGAGCTCTGCGTGAGCCATCGCATGAAACCACCTGAGAATGATTGTAGGGGGCGCGTTGAGCCACCAATCAAAAATCGCACGGCCCCACTGAGAGCATGATCCCGCAATGGGAATGCGACACGTTCGCCTGGTAGGGAGGGCGGAGATGTAGGGCCAGCCACCAGGCTGGCCCCGAAAGGCAAGGAGGATTTGCGCGCTTACTTCGCGAACGCTTTAACGGCCGCCGCTTCGTCGTCCTTGACGTCAAAAACGGTGTACAGCTTCGTGATCTGGAGCAGATCGTGAACCTTCTTGGTCAGGTTCAGCAGTTTCAACTCGCCGCCCTGGTTCTTCACCGTTGTAAAGGCGCTCACCAGTTCTCCGATGCCTGAGCTGTCGATGTAGTTCACATCGCCCAGGTTCAAGAGGATCTTTTTGTTCCCCTTCGCCAAAAGGTCGCGGACTGTGTCCCGCAGGATGACGCTGCCTTCGCCCAAGGTGATGCGGCCGCTGCAATCCACTATCGTGACCCCATCGACCTGCCGAGTACTGGTTTTCATGCTCACTGGGAAGCCTCCTTGCCGCCCGCGGCTGGACCGTGGACGTGCTTGATCAATTTAATTTCGGTGCCCGTCTGCGACGGGTTGATTTCTACAACATCCATAAACGAACGGATTAGAAAAATGCCGCGACCCGATGTTTTTAATAGGTTTTCGGGCGCTAATGGATCCGGAATCTTGGCCGGATCCAGCCCCTTACCCTGATCCCGAATGGTGATCACCAGATCTTTCGCGGTCCGCTCGAAAGCCACCGTCACTTTCTTGCCGGGATCGTAGGCATTTCCATGCAGGACGGCGTTTACCGCTGCCTCGCGTACCGCCATCGCAATCTTCATGACCTCTTCGTCGTCAAAGCCCGCTTCATTCGCGAGTTTGGTCGCGGTTTCTTCGGCGCTGTTGACTGTGTCCAGCGTCGACTCCAGCGTGTAGGAGACCCGTTGATCGGTCATGATTAAACGACGTCAGTCTTGCACTTCATTCTTTGCACTGCGGAATTAACGGCCTCGCGGTTTGACTTCGCCTGCAGGCACCGCTTGTGGACTGAAAAAAGCGGCAGAGCAACGAATGCGGTAGTTTGCCTGCCCGCTGCCCAATTGTCAAACCCTCGCCCATTCCTGCCGAGAATTCCAACTGACCTGCGGTCGATCGCTCCTGCTCCGGGATTTCCCCGAGAGCGAAGGTACAGCAGCCCATGACTTCAGGATTTTTTCCTTAGTTATCTAGCATCGCATCTCACACTTGAGTATTCTGCACTCGCATGGCTGATCTCGCGCTCACCGAATTGCTCGGCGCGGCCGTTTATGATGCCGCCGGAAGGCCGAGCGGTCGTGTGCGTGAGGTCGCTCTGACCCCCCAGGAAGATCGCGTTCGCATCTCGACACTGATCGTTAAAACTCGCGCCGGCGACCGGCTCGTGCCGCTCCATACCGTGACCGCCATCAATGGGGGCATTCGCGCGGCTACTGCCTCGGCTGATTGGACACCGGCGAATGGCATGGAGGGACTCTTCCTTCTCGAGCGCGACCTGCTCGATCAGCAAGTGATCGACGTCTACGGCCGCAAAGTGGTCCGCGTCAATGATGTCGACCTGCACCAGGAGCTGGTTGCAAACCGCCCGGTCCTGCGAGTCGGCTCGGTGGACGTGGGTGCGCGTGGCGCCATCCGCCGCCTGCTCAAAGGCGTCGTTCCCATGGCGGCTTTGCATTCGCTGCTGCACAACATCCCCGCGCGCCTGATCCCTTGGGAGTTCGTGGACCTCATCGAGACCGATCCGGCGCGGCGCGTGAAGCTCAAGATTTCCCACGACCGCCTCGCCAAACTGCATCCCGCCGATATCGCCGACATCATCGAAGAGCTTGCGCCCAGCGAGCGTGAAGCTGTCTTTGAGACCCTCGATGAAGAGGTCGCCGCCGAGGCCCTCGAAGAAGTCGACCCGAAGGTTCAGAAATCGATCGTCGAATCTCTCGAACCCGACCGCGTCGCTGAAATCGTCGAGGAAATGCAGCCCGACGCTGCCGCTGACCTCCTCGCCGACCTGCCACAGGAAAAGACCGAGAGCATCCTCGAAGAAATGGCCCCGGAGGAGCGCGAGGAAGTTTCTGGCCTCCTCGAATTCAAGGAAAACTCCGCCGCCGGACGCATGACCACGGAGTACATTGCGCTCCCGGTAACCTCCAACGTCGCTGATGCCATTGAAGCGCTCCGGCATTTTGAGGGCGGCATCGAAACCATCAGTACCGTCTTCCTGATCGATTCGCGCGATACCTTGGCGGGCACCGTCCCGCTCGCCAAGATGGTGCTTGCGACTCCCACCACCCCCTTGCTCGCCTTGACGCAGGAGCCCCTGATCTCTTGCTTGGCAGGGGCCAACGAACGCGAGGTCGCAGAGTTATTCGACAAATACAACCTCCTGAACCTCCCGGTGGTTGACGAAGCCAATCGACTCTCCGGCGTAATCACCTCCGACGATGTCATCAGCCTTCTCCGCCAGAAGCTCTAGCTTCTCCCGCGGCACCACTCTTCAAGGCTGCCCTTCTTGAGGCCTGTCCAGCCTTTTCGCCTATTCAGAAATCTCACCTGCGTTTATCCTGTCCGTTCGCTCTCTGACTGATCACGACTGTGACTCGCGCCCATGAGGTTCCTGAAACGTTGGAAGACCCGGATCCTGATCTTTCTCGCTGTCGTTGGACCGGGCTTCATCACCGCGAATGTCGATAACGATTCCGGGGGAATCCTCACCTATTCGCAGGCCGGCGCGCAGTTCGGCTATTCCCTCCTGTGGACCATGATCCCGATCACTCTGGCCCTGATCGTCGTCCAGGAGATGACCGCGCGCATGGGAGCGGTCACCGGCAAGGGCCTCAGCGACCTCATCCGCGAGGAATTCGGCTTCCGCATCACGTTTTTCATGATGGTCGGAATCCTGCTGACCAACTTCGGCAACGTCATCTCGGAATTTGCCGGCATCGCCGGTAGCCTCGAACTCTTCGGCTTGCCACGGCACTACACCGTTCCAGCCTGCGCGGTGATCGTCTGGTTCATCGTCGTGAAAGGCCAATACAAGAGCGTCGAAAAGGTTTTTCTCGCCGCATCCTTCTTTTACCTCACCTATCTGGTGGCAGGATTTCTGGCAAAACCGGATTGGGGCGCGGCCTTAGTAGCTACCGTCAAACCGCCCGCGCGCCGCGACTGGTTGCAAGAGGGCTATGTCTATACGGTGATCGGCCTAGTGGGTACCACCATCGCACCCTGGATGCAGTTCTATCTGCAGTCATCCATCGTAGAGAAAGGAATCACCAAGCGGCAGTTGCGCGCCTCGCGCATCGACGTCATCACCGGTTGTATCTTCACCGACCTGGTCGCCTGGTTCATCATCGTAAGCTGCGCGGCTACCCTCTACGTCCACGGCTTCCATGTCATCAACCGGCCGGAAGACGCGGCCCAGGCCTTGAAACCGCTCGCCGAGCGCTTCGCCTACATTTTGTTTGCCGCAGGATTGTTCAACGCTTCGTTGTTCGCGGCGTCGATCCTCCCGCTTTCGACGGCTTACACCGTTTGCGAGGGTCTCGGATTTGAGTCCGGTGTCGGGCTTAAGTTCAGCGAAGCTCCCGTCTTCTATTGGCTGTACACCATCCTGATCGTGGCGGGCGCCGGATTCGTTCTCAACCCAAATCTCCCCTTGGTCAAGGTGATCATCCTTTCGCAGGTGGTGAACGGCATCGTCCTCCCGTTTGTGCTCATTTTTATGCTCCTGCTGATCAACAAGAAGGAGTTGATGGGCGAATACGTCAACTCCCGCCTTTTCAACGTCATTGCCTGGGCAACCACCGTGATCATGATCGTCCTGACCCTTGGCCTCATGTGGAATTCAGCCCACGGCGGATAAGCCAAAGCTCGTAACTCCCTCAGGAAACTTTCTTTACACGCTTTGCGTCCAATAGGAAGGGCTGCGCGCGTACAATCGCACCGAGGGCGCTTTATGAAGAACTGCTTCCATCTCCGCCTGCTGGCTGCCGGCCTTCTCTTATCGATTGCAGCCTGGGCCGCTCCTCCCGACGAACAGGTTAAGACCTACCACGATGGGAGCATCAAGGACATTTCCGCCATCGGCAACCGCAATGTCGGTTGCGGCCGCGGCATCGGCAACTGGTACAGCATGGAAAGCCAGGTCAACATGGGCCACCAGTACGCCCAGCAGATCGACTCCAGCGGCAAGCTGATCAAAGACCCAGTCATCACCGAGTACGTGAACCGATTGGGGCAGAATCTGGTTCGCAACTCGGATTCAAAGGTTCCGTTCACCATCAAGGTGATTGATGACGACAGCATCAACGCGTTCGCGCTTCCTGGCGGATTTTTCTATGTAAACACTGGCCTCATCCTGAATGCCGACAATGAAGCCGAAGTCGCCGGGGTGATGGCGCACGAGATTGGTCATGTGGCCGCCTGCCACGTGGCGCGCGAAAACACGCGCGGCACCTTGGCGCAGCTGGCTACGATCCCGCTGATTTTTGTGGGTGGCATCGGCGGCTTAGCTGCCCAGGAAGCCGCAGGGTTGGTGGTGCCGGTCGGCTTCCTCAAATTCTCCCGCAGCTTTGAAGCCGAAGCCGATTTCCTCGGCGTTCAGTATATGTACAAGGCAGGGTACGACCCGCAAGCATTCACTGCCTTTTTTGAAAAGATTGAGGCCCAGGAAAAGAAGAAGCCTGGAACGCTCTCCAAGGCCTTCGAAACGCATCCGCCGACTCCAGATCGTATCGAGAAATCGCAGGAAGAGATCAATACGCTGCTTCCGCCGCAGCCCACTTACAAAGTCGACACTTCGGAATTTCAGGACGTCAAAGCGCGCCTCGCCCGTCTCGAGAATCGCCGCAAGATCGATGACCAGAAAGACTCCGCGCATCCCGACCTGCGCCGCGCTTCGCAACCCGGCGACGATTCCGGCGACGACCAGCCTGAGTTGAAGCGATCCCCTTCGAACTGACCGCCGCTCCCCGCCGTGATGGCGCCCCAGGTTCCGCGGGCGTTCTCTGCTGCTCGCCCGGGAAAAAGCAAAGTGTGCGCACGGGTAGAACAGACGCCCCGTTTGTTCCGCCGAGTGTTGCTCGGCTTAAGCGATAAGTCGAGAACTGAGCGACCAGGAAACCGCCTTGCGCAGGCGCATGTCCAGCGATGCGTTCTGGCTGCTCCAAGCCACCATCCTGGAGTTGGCGCAAGACGGGCGCGAGCTGCGATTCGGCTGAGGCTGGGTTTGCGAAACACATCTTCCATTCGGTCTTGCTGCAATTACTGCGGCAGAAGTTTTCCCGCAGCCAGATCATTCACCAGCGTCAAATCCGCTTCCAGGAAATCGAACGTGGGCAGGTCTCTTGGCTCTGACCACTGCAGGTCCCGAAAAATAAGATTTTCGATCTCGCCCTGATACTCCTGCACCAGGTAGAACCTGAGTTCCACCGAGCTGCCGCCTTTGTACTCATGCTTGATGCGGGCGATCTCTTCCCCAATCGTAGCGCGGATTCCCAGCTCTTCTTCCAATTCGCGGCGCAGCGCATCGCGTGGCTGCTCGCCCTCTTCAATCTTCCCGCCCGGAAACTCCCATTTCATCGGCATGGTCTGGTGCCGTGTTCTCTGGCAGACAAGGATCTTCCCGTCCTGGAAAATAATGCCTGCAACCACGCGTTTCATACCTGGGCCCACGCTCCGGATGGCGAAGCGCTCTTGGTGGGGTCGATGCAGCTTGTGAAGGTGAAGGCGAACGCAGCCAGCCCCGCTCCGCAGCGGAGTTCGAGCGTGTGCGTGGCGAAGTCGTGATTATCCGCCAGAGCGTACATGCGGGGCCGCTGCACCACAATGTAGCTCTGCTCAGCTCCATCGACAGTGCGAAAGCGGGTGTCGGGTGTTTTCTGCTCGCGAGTCAGCGGCTTGCCATCCTGCGTCAGTATTACCTCGCAATTCCCGCCGCGCGGCGCAGCCAGAACCGCGTTCACTCCCGAAGCTTCGTACTTGAGCGTCAGCGTGTGCTCGCCCGTGTCCGCCGATTCGAAGTACTCCACCGTCGCCGCCCAGCGGCCATTGGCATAGAAAAAGTTCTCCTGCGGTTCGCCCGAGAATGAGTAGTCGCTGATGGAGTCGTTCTTGAATCCGCCTTCGTTGCCGATACGTCCCCGTACCTGTCCGAGATAAAGCTCTCCGGTCGGCGGGAAGCAGACTGCACCCGTGCGATCTTCCACCCGAATTGGAGCCATGACTGGCGGCAGGGCGATGGCTGGATTCGCTTCTTTCAGCAGTTCCTGAATGCCCTCTTCCGTTTCGGCGTACGCGCCTTCACCAAAATGCGCATAGCGCAGATACCCGTCTTTATCGAGCAGATATTTGGTGGGCCAATATCGGTTGGCAAAAGCCTTCCATATCTCACGATCGCTGTCGACCACGATGGGGTAGGTCAGCCCAAACTCGCGAATTCCGCGTTCCACATTGCTCTCATATTGCGCAAAGGTGAATTCGGGCGTGTGCACGCCGATTACCGTCAGGCCCCGGTTGCCGTAGCGTTCGTGCCAGCCTTGCACGTAGGGCAGGGTGCGGATGCAATTCACGCAAGTGTAATCCCAGAAATCGACGAACACCACGCGGCCGCGTAACTGGCGAAAGCTGAGTGGAGGCGAGTTGAACCAGAGTCTCCCGATCTCGGGTGCGCGTACTTTGCCGGGCTCGACTCTCATTTCTGGTCCGTCTCCAGTTTCTTGCCGACCAGGGCCGCGCAGTGCTCGACAAAGCCCCGATCTTCGCGTCCGAAAGCTGCCGGGAAATGGCTGTCGATATCGAGTTCGCCAACCACCTTGCCCTTCACGAATACCGGCGCCACGATCTCGGACTTGGTTTCGATCGAGCAGGCCAGATAACGTGGATCCTTACCGACATCGTCCACTACCACCGTCTTTCCGCTCGATGCGGCGGCGCCGCAAATACCCTGGTTCAGAGGGATTCGGGTATGCGGCGTCATCGCGCCCTCGAATGCTCCGAGGAGCAGCATGGGAGGGTTCGCGCCGGGCTCGAGCATGTAAAAGCCTACCCAGTTGTACTTGAGCAGCCGCTCGTGGATCAGCTTCACCAAGCCCTTCATGAACTCCGCCGCGTCCCGTGAGGTGCGCGCCAAATGCTCGGCCTGCCACTGAATCTCATCAAGGTTGGGGAAAGACATAAACCTGATCTTAACCTACGCGTGAATCTGGCACGCGTGTCGCTCGCGGTTCGTCGCCGGATATATCGGAGATACACCTTAAACCTGGAACGGCAGGGAAGTGTTCAGGGTGAAGCGCTGCTGCCAGCGCTCGCAAACCACGGAGCAAGGTTGGCGCGGGCGTGTTGAGATATTCATCGCGTATGCAGTACACGCGCTGTTCGCGCACGGCTTTTACGTTTTCCCAATTGCGCGTACGGATGATCTTGGCGAGCGGTACGCGGTCGCCGGCTCCGCACCATGCGGAGACAAGCACATCGGGATCCTGAGCGCGAATGGCATCCTCGGGGATCTGTTTCCCAGGCTGCCCCAGGAATTCTCCGCCGGCAGCTTCCACCAATTCGCGGACCCAGGACTGCGAGGCGATGATCGGCTTTCCCCACTCTTCGCAGAACACGCGCGCACGAGAAAGCGCCTTCGTCTGCGAGCGCATGTGTTCGATCTCGCCTTCCATCTCGGCAACCAGCTGTTCACCACGTTGGGGGCAGGCAACCGCGCCCGCAACGAGCACGATGTCGGTGTAGATGTCGGCGAGCGAGTGGGGCGCGAGTACCAGGACGGGCACGCCGGACTTCAGGATCTCGCTTACCGCTTTCTCCTGGTAGGGCACGGAAGCGATGACGAGATCGGGCTTGGCCGCGGTAATCTGCACGGCGCTTGCGGTCCAGGAGTCCTCGACGATCAGGCGACCGCGCGCGATCTCGGGATAAAGCTCGACGCAATACTTTGTGCAGGCGACGAGACGGTCGAGTGCGCCGATCCGTTCCAGTACGACCGTGATACTGGGCTGCAGGCTGACGATGCGGCGTGGAATTTGATCGAAGCTCATCGCTGCAGTCATGGTAACCGACAAGCAGAAGGCGCAGCGACCACGCTGCTATGCATCGGGCCGCTCGTTTTAGAATGGCGATCATGTATTCGGCCAAGCTGCTCGACCACTTCGAGCATCCGCGCAACGCGGGCGAAGTGGAAGGTGCAACCGCAATCGTGGAGTTGAGCAATCCGGTGTGCGGCGACGTGGTGCGGTTCTCCGCACGCGTAGCCGAAGGGAAGATTGCCGAGATACGGTTTCGAGCGAAGGGCTGCGTGCCTGCGATGGCGTGCGCCTCGGCGCTGACTGCGTTGGTGAGCGGGCGATCGATTGAGGATCTGGATTCGATCGAGAGACAGGATGTAGAAGCGTTGATCGATGGAGTTCCAGAAGGCTCGCAGCACGCGAGCCAGATGGCGATCGATGGATTGAGGAAGCTCATGGGCGGGATCCAAAAGGGGACGACTGCGCGGAATTAGCAGATTTCAAAATGGGAAGTCGTTACGGCGGGGGTACCCCTCCCCCCTGAATCCAGAAAACAAAGAAGTTGGTTAGGGGTTGCATCCTAATCTCGGCGTCTAAAAGGTTTATACCTAAAATCTTCCATCCTAAAGACTTAGTCGCCACTACCAACATCAGAAGAAAGTTCGCACGTCGGTAGGATGCCAAGGAATGCTCGGGACTGACAAGGTTGGATGTCACACGGCGGTTGTGACGGAGCGCGAGGCGTGACTTTTAGGACGAGCGAAACGAGGCGATCCTCGTCTCCCCGTCAAGTTTTTTTCGCGGCTTACTGAACACAATCATTCAAGGCCGGGAGAGCGGCGGTGTAGGGAGAGTTGCTGCAGGGCGGTGAGTCCGTGCGCCGATTCGCAGGCAATCGGTGCACCACTCCGAATCAGCTGTGCTATCCGCTCGGCCGCGGGTTCGTCCATCTCGTGACAAACCGCATGAGCGAGTTCGTGGGTGACGGCCATGGGCAGAAGTTGTCCCGGGGGAAGCCGGAACAGCCCTTCGAGTTCCGCGGCCCGCTTCGGCTCAGCGTGAAAGAGTGTTTCTTCGAGATAGGTGGAGCGCTGTGCGAGGGCGGTGAAGGCGGGGCTGCGTTGGTCGAGATGCAGGCGGCGCAGGAGCGGTTGCCAGTCCGCGGCGCGCACAATGACCCAGTTCCAGGGACCGATCTGCGGCGCGGGATATTGGCGCAAGATGGCTTGCAGCGCGGCGGCATGGAGTTGGCAGTCGGCGCGATCGTATCCCGAACTGCAGAAGAACTGCTGCTGTACTGAAAGGGAGCTGTTAACCACCGCGAGGGCTGGAGCATCGAACCGAAATACGCTGAGCATGAAAAACATGAACAGGATGCGCGCGATGGTCAACGAAGGAGAATCAGGTGCGGTTTTCATGCGGGCAATCTGGCAGGGCCGGCAGATGCGGACAAGGCAGAATCCGCGAACGCCATCCGGCAACTGGCGAGAATGCTGGAACTCGGGGAGAGAGTTGGGAGGCGTGCCGTCGAAGCAGGTGGAGATAAGACAAGGCGCCCATGCAGCGCCGGTTGCGATGGTACGGCTCGACTTGAATAAATATGGGCGTTCGCCAGACGAAACAGGGCGTTCGCCCAGCCACGGTTGCGCTATCTCGCGGCGAGAGAAACAATGACAGGCATCAGCTGTCGCCTATGAGCATGAAGGTATCTCAAGCGAACGTAATCCGAACGGATGTTTGGCAACCCGCAGAGCGGCGGCCGTACTTTCTTGTGCGGGTATGGGCGGTGTGGACGGCCATCACGATCTTCAGCTATGCGCGCCATCGGATCGAAGCGACGCAGGTATTCGTCTGGCCGAACGGGAGCCTGGAAGATTTTGTTTCGTGGTTCGCGTGCTTTTATCCGTGGGCGATTTTGACACCGGCGATATTCCGCATAGAGGAACGCTATCCGTTGTCTCTCGATCGCTGGAAGGCACGGCTGCTGGGGTTGGCCGGCGCGAGCCTGGCGTTCGCCTATGTGGCGATGATTCTCGGCCGCGCGCTAGATCTGGCGATCGATGCTGGATTCGGGAAATGGCGAGCGATCGACGCCAGCTTTGTGGAGATGCAGCGCGGAGAATTCTATTTCGAACAGTTCGGATTCTGGTCGACCTGGGCGGCGGCTTGGGCGCTGCGCACCTTCGCGCAATATCACCGGCAAGCGCGGCGAGCGACGCACCTGGCGCTCGAGAAGTCGCAACTCGAAGCGAGTTTACAGCGGGCGGAGCTGGAAAATCTGCGAATGCGCCTGAATCCCCATTTTCTATTCAATACGCTGCAGAATATTTCAGTACTGACGCAACAGAATCCCAAGCTGGCGAGCCAAATGTTGACGAGGTTGGGCGACTTGTTGCGCACCGCCTTACGGCGCGAGGTTTCGCCGGAAACCACACTGAGGGAAGAGCTGGCGACCACGCGCGACTACCTGGCGGTCGAGAAGATGCGGCTGGGAGACCGGCTGACAGTCCAGGAAGACGTGGACCCCGGCACAGAGGAAGCGCGGATACCCAGTTTCCTGCTACAGCCGCTGGTGGAGAATGCGGTGATTCACGGCCTGCGCGGATCGACGCAAGCGGGCACGATCGTGATGCAGGCACGCCGGGACGGGGAACGACTCCTGATCACCGTGGCCGATAACGGGCGCGGGCTGCCGGAGAACTGGCGAACGGGATTGAAGGTGGGCGTGGGCTTGAGCTCAACGGAAGAGCGGCTGGCCAGAATGTATGCGGGCGAACAGGATTTTCAGATCCGCAGACTTGCGGAGGGCGGAACGGAAGTTCGAATTCGGATTCCGTTTTGCGTGAAAGAACGAAGCGAGGGGAGCATTCGAGATGAGCAGCCTTCGGCTGTTGGTGGTGGACGATGAGCCGCTAATCCGGGCCGGGATTCGTCACGGGCTTTCGACTCTTGAAGGCATCGAGGTGGTGGGCGAGTGTGACTCGGGGACGCGAGCGGTGGATGCAATTCGTGAAGTAAAGCCGGACCTGGTGCTGCTCGACGTGCAAATGCCGGATGGGACAGGACTGGACGTGGTACGCGAAGTGGGGCCGGATCAGATGCCGGCGGTGGTTTTTGTGACCGCATTCGACGAATACGCGGTGCAGGCGTTCGAATTGAACGCAGTGGATTACTTGTTGAAGCCGTTTGATGAAGACCGGCTTCGGTCCGCGATCGACCGCGCGCGGGGGCGGCTTGCCGGGAAGCACGATGCGGTCATGGCGCGGCAACTCGAGAATCTGCTGGAGCAGCAAAAGAAGTCGTGGCCGGAGCGGTTGGTGGTGCGGGATGGCGACCGCTTCCGGCTGATTCCGGTCGACGCCGTGGACTGGATCGAGTCGGCTGACAATTACGTGCTGTTGCACTGCGGCCCGCAACTGCAATTGATGGCCGAGACCCTGACGCATCTGGAGGAACAACTCAATCCTGCGAAGTTTGCCCGGATTCATCGGTGCCGGATTGTGAATGTCGCGCGCGTACAAGCGGTGCGACCGTATTTAAGCGGAACCTACCAGCTGGAATTATCCGGCGGAATGAGGCTGACCAGCGGACGGCAATACAGCGAGGCCGTCCGGCGGCTCTTCAAGAATTAAATGACACCAAGAAAAGTGGACGGATAGACACGCCAAGAGCAGACCGCATTCTACTCACGCATCAGGAACGTTTTTCAGCGACGGCTTCGGGAAAGTAGACGGTCCAGCCACGTTCCCGCGCAGTTCTCTCGAGATCGGGGTTGGGGTTCACGGCGAAAGCATGCCGGGACATCCCGAGCATCTCAAGGTCCCAGCGTGAATTTCCGAAGGCAACATCCGGATGCTTTTTCGCGAGCTCGTGAATTGCCTTGGGCTTGCCGTCGCCGCTCGGAATGCGGATGAGGCGTTCGCTGATGCGGTTCTTGTCGAGGGCGCAGGCAGCGGCGAGAATGCGCTCGCGGGGAATGGCGAAGTGGCGCATTCCCGCCCGAATGACCCACTCATTACTTGAGGAGACGGCCCAGACTTCGCAACCCTGGGAGTGCAGGCGGTGTACGAGATCGCGCATCTCGGGGAAGATACTGTCATACAAGAACAAGTCGAAGTAGCGGGTGGCGGCGCGCTGAATATCACTTTCAATCAAGCCCTTGTGCATGGAGACCATCTCGCCGCACATGACTTCCTCGCTGACCTTGCCCGCCCGGTAGTCGGCATAGCGCGCAACCGCCCAGTCGGCGACGTCTTTGGGAATGAGTCCTTCGGCAATCTCCCAACGAAAGAAGCCTTCTCCCGCATCGGCGGACCACAGCGTGCCGTCACAGTCGAAGGCAGCCATGCGGGGATTGAGCTTGAGAACTGAGTCGATGAAGGCTTGGGCGCGGTCGGTGAGCGTCGTAGAAGTCAAAGCAAGATTTCCTGGATGAAAAATTTTCCCGTGAATTGTTTTCTCTCCTAGTGTAAGGCACGGCAAGGTGTCGCAAAAAGCAGCGAGGAGTGCATATTTGTTTCTTGTGGTTCGTTCGCCTAAGCTAACGCGGATGGTTCGTGGCGTTTGTCTTTTCTTCCTTCTCTGGGTTCTCGCTTTCCCGGCCGCAAACGCGCATACCGGAAAGGTGCATGTTGACAGCTTCACGATCGTGCACAGCTACCCTCATGATTCGAATGCCTTCACGCAGGGACTGATTTATGTCGATGGGCACTTATACGAAAGCACAGGCGAGAACGGGCGATCTTCGGTGCGGATGGTGGAACTGGCGACGGGGCGCGTGCTGCAGGAGTATCGCCTGCCCGATGAATATTTTGGGGAGGGACTGACCGATTGGGGGAGCAACCTGCTGCAACTCACGTGGAAGGCAGGGAAGGGATTTGTTTACGACCGCTTCAGCTTTTCGCCACGCGGAACCTTCGCTTATGAGGGCGAAGGCTGGGGGCTGACGCACGATGGGACGCACCTGATTTTGAGCGATGGAACAGCATACTTGCGGGTGCTGGATCCGAAGACGTTTCGCGCGCTGCGCCGGCTGAAGGTGATCGACGAGAACGGCAGGCCGGTGGAGAACCTGAATGAGCTGGAGTTCGTGAAAGGCGAGATTTATGCGAATATCTGGCACTCGAATCGCATCGCGCGGATTTCATCGGCGACGGGAAAGGTTCTGGGCTGGATTGATTTGACGGGCATTCTGGATGCGCGCGAGGTGAGCGATCCGGAAGCGGTACTGAACGGGATCGCCTACGATGCTGCGGGTGACCGGCTATTTGTCACCGGGAAGCTGTGGCCGAAGTTGTTTGAGATCAAAGTGGTGCCGACGCGCTAGTGTGCCGTGGCCCCATGAGAAAGGACGCAATGAACGCCGAACGAGCCAACTACCAGGACACCGATTTGATCTTGAAGCTGTACGAACTGCGGCGAGAGGAGACGATGCGGAAGGCGCGCAGTTATGTGGGCGGGAAATTTTCGCCGAAGTCCGCCGAGGAGATGGTGGCGATCGTCAAAGCGGGGGCGCCGGAATCCGGCTACATGTTGCAAGTCTATGGGTACTGGGACATGGTGGCAGCCTTTGTGCTGGAGGGGCCGCTCAGCGAGCGGCTGGTCTACCAGACCTGCCAGGAAATGTATTTCCAGTACGCGAAGATTCAGCCGTACTTAGCGGGATTCCGACGGCTGATGAACTTGCCGGAGTGGATGCGGGGGATCGAGCGGTTGGTCGAAGGATCGCCCGAAGGGCGGGAGCGGCTGGCACAGATGCGGGCGAACCTGGACCAACTGAAGTGAATCCTGCCGAGAGACCGAGATCACTGGGGCAGCGGGGCTGGGGTCATTCCCTGAAAAGAGGTTCCGAGGAATTTGCCCTGCTTGCTGAAATTCCAGGTGAAGATTGCGGCGCCTGCATGAGCACAGGTCAAGCAGCCATTGCGAAGAGGATAGCTTAAGACGAATTGCGTGCCGCCGTCGGAGCCAGTCTGTGAGTCGGGCCAGGCTGTCCCATCGCGGTCCCCGGCGAAGAGAGCAACTTTCGGGAATTGATTTTGCAGGTCCTTGAATTGAAAGCTCTGTTGCATAGTCTTCTGGTCGAGAGCGGTCAGATCCTCGACGTTGACGATGGAGGGCTGGCCATTGAGCAGGAGCAGTCCGTACTGGTGATCGGGGCGCCATGAGTACGTGACCCAGGCGATATCGACGGGGCTCCCTTTCTGAAAGGAGGTCATGAAGCCGACCTCCCCGTGATTCTGCTGGAACAAGGCTCGCGTGAAATTGGTGGCGGCGGCAGGCGCACCAGCTTTGGTCATGGCCGCGGCGACGCAACCCAGGAACCTTGGTGAGGCCGCTGCTGAGCTTCCGCACGCGTTTTGGGCGCTGCTGACGAATCCCGGGGGCATTTGCCAGACCGAAGATGCGTCCCAGCGGGGAGAATTCTGCGGGTACGCGAGATGGGTGAGAGCCAGGCACGAGAGGGCGAAAAGGAAAACCTTGGTCATGAGGTCGCTCGGAGGAACTTATTCTACACAGCCTTCGAGCTTAGAGAGCAACATCCAGGCGCGCTGGGCAGGATTGCGGCAAGTTCGCGAAGGTGTCAAACGAGAAGATCTCGAATTTTAGATCGTTCAGAACGGGAGCGAAGTCCAAGCGCGCGACACGAAGGATGCAAAAGGGAAGGTTGAGTTTTATGGAAGCGCGTGGTCAGTAATCGGCTGCCTGGGGCGTGCGCATGAGCTTCTGCAGAGCTTCGTATTCGGCGGGAGTGTTGATGTTGGCGGCGACCAGAGGGTCAGGGAGCGGGAAATATTCGATGTGGTCCTGATTTGCATGCTGCACGTCGCGGGCGTTGGAATTGACGGGAGCGCGAAGAAAGGCTTCGAGCAGTTCGCGACCGAGCAGGATGGGATGTCCATGTTTGCCATGGAACTCGGGAATCACGGCCCACTTTCGGTTGCGGATGGCTTCCTCGAAGTGGTCGCGCAGCTTAGCGAGGGTGTCGCCGCTAACGGGCGGACGGTCGACCAGGGTCAGCATCGCGGCATCGCGGCCGCGATCCAGGATTGCCCGAAGGCCGGACTGCAAAGAGCTGAATTGGCCACGCTCGGGTTCGGGGTTTTGGACGAGAATGCCGCCGTTGGCATAGATAATGGGCGCGAGGTGGGAATGGTTGGCGCCTACCACGACGAGGACCATTTCGGTGTAGGGTGCCAGCGAGCGGATCGCAGCGGAGAGGAATGTACCCTCGGGGACCTGTCCGGGCAAAACCGGGGGCCACGGAAGTAAAGCTTTGTCCTGGCCCATGCGCGAGGATTCGCCGGCTGCCAGGATGAGACCGCAGAGACTGAGGGCGCGCGTCATGGGCGAAGGCCTCGCAAAGGATTGTAGTCGCCGAGAGGTCGAGTGTCAGGCCCGGTTTCCTACGTCTTAGCCGGCAAGGCTTCGGCGATGATCCAGGAGGCACCAGCCATCGCAAGCGCAACGAAGAGGCTGCTCCATTCGTCGGCGTTATGGAGATTGTGGGCGACGCGTGGGGCGTGAAGGGTTACCACGAACACCATGAACATGACTCCCAGGCAGACGGCCGCGGTTCGAGCCAGCACATGAAACAGGATCGCAAGGCCAGCGGCGATGAAGGCAGCGCCTGTAAGGGCGATCAGAAACTTATGGGCTGGCATCCAGTCTGGCAGCAGCGTGACTAGAAACTTCAGATATTCGAAGTGTTGATAGCCGTAAATGGGCAGCGCCAGCGCGAAAACGATGATTCCGGCGCGGCGAAGAAAGCTGTCGGAGACGGGAGCTTTGGCCGAGTCCGGCACAAAGTCAAGGATGGATGCTAGCACGAAAGCGGCGGCGGCGAGCGAAAGCGGTTCGAGTGCGCGGGTGCGTTCGCGGCCACTGAAGATCACATCCTGTGCATGCTGCAGATGCAAGAACAGGATGCAGGCGAGGAACAGCGCGCCGATGACAAGAGCGGCGGTGCGGGCAGAGCGCGGGATGAAAAGTCCAATGCCGCAGAGCAGCAGGATGATGCCAACAGCGTAGGCTCCGAAAATTCCGCCGGGCGACCACGGCGGCACGGGCGGGAGCCCGCCGAGGTACTCGTGGTAATCGACATACTGGAAGCCGAAAAATAGGAAGCCGATGGCAAACAGGGTGCGGCCGAAGCTAAGAAGCGGCGAAGAATGGAAAGAGGAGAGAGTCGTCTGGGATGCGCTCATGACGGCGGATTCGTCGAGCTTGGAATCGATCCAGCAGCCGACCCTTCTTCGGGTCGGGGTTGGGAAGTGGCTTCCTCTTGTGTCTGGCCTGCGTCGAGCGCACTGCGATGCGAATGAAACCAGCTCATGTGCGGCAGTTCCCGCTCAACGCGGCGGCGTTTGGCAATTAATTCGGCGGTGATGGAGATCGCGATTTCTTCCGGCGTCACAGCGCCGATGTCGAGGCCGATGGGGGCGTGGACGTTCTCGAATAGCCGTGCCGGCAAGCCTTCTTGTTGCAGCTCGCGGAAGATTCCAATCGTTTTGCGCTTCGACCCGATCATGCCAACGTAACGAGCGGGCGTCTGCACGGCCCAGCGGAGCACGCGCATGTCGTCGCGATGACCCCGTGTGACAATCACAATGTAGGCGGACTCGGTGATCGTCAGTTTTGCCATGGCGTGATCGAATTCTTCGGCGATCACCTCGCGGGCCTCGGGGAAGCGCTCGCGGTTGGCGTACAGGTCGCGGTCATCAACGATGGTGCAATCGAAGCCGGCATGTTGCGCACTGCGGTACAGGCTGAACGCCACGTGTCCAGCGCCGAAAATGTAGAGATCGGCAGCGGGCAAAATTGGTTCGAGAAAGATGTCGAGGGTGCCGCCGCAGACCAGGCCGGTATCGAACTTAGGATCCTGATTGAGATTGAAGGTCAGGGTGCGCGGCTTCTCCTGCTCCATCACTTCACGGGCGGCCTGCCAGACGTCGGCTTCGACGCAACCGCCGCCGATGGTGCCGAAGATCGAGCCATCATCGCGTACGAGCATTTTGGCGGTCTTGTACGAAGGGATCGAGCCCCGGACGTTGACGATCGTCGCGACGGCGCCCTTGCGGCCGGAACGGCGGAGCTTCACGATCTCCTCGTAGATGTCCATCTTGGGGCTATTGTAGCGAGAGAAAGGCCGCAGGCGGCGGATTTCTGGTGAACAGGCTGTGCTGCCGGGGGAACGACGATGAGAACCACGGCGCATGTTCGCCCTGTGGAAGCTCCAAGTGGGTGAAGCTTAACCCGCAAAGATCGCCAAGGATCGAGAAGGACGCCAAGAAAAGCGGGTTAGAGTGCCGGGCTGCCGCTTCTTTGTGCTACGGTGACCAGTTTGGTTTTTGGTTTGGAGGTGTCTTGTGAAGGCTGCGGTGATCCATGAGTTCGGTGGGCCGGAAGTGCTTCGTTACGAGGAGTGGCCTGATGCCAAGGTGCGCAGGGATCAGGTGCTGGTACGGGTGCGCGCGTGCGCGATGAATCACCTGGATTTGTGGGTGCGCAAGGGGTTGCCTGGTGTGAATCTTCCGCACATTCTTGGCAGCGATATCGCGGGAGAGATCATCGAAGTCGGCGAATATGTGAGGGGGTTCGCGGTAGGCCAACGGGTGGTCTTGGCGCCGCTGCATTTTTGTGGGCAGTGCGAGTCCTGCGCGTCGGGGCGGCAAAACCTGTGCCGCGAGTTCACGGTGATCGGGAACGGGGTGGACGGCGGGAATTGTGAGCTGATTTCCGTGCAGCCAGAAAGCGTAATTCCGATTCCGGAGAGGCTGAATTTTGTCGAGGCGGCGAGCGTGCCGCTGGTGTTTGTGACGGCGTTTCACATGCTGACCGCTCGGGCGAATGTGCGTCCCGGGCAAACGGTGCTGGTACTGGGGGCTAATTCAGGGGTGGGTATCGCTGCAATCCAGGTAGCGAAGCTTTTTGGCGCGACTGTGATTGCGACGGCGGGCGATGATCGCAAGGCGGAAGGGGCGAGAAGTCTGGGCGCCGATTTCGTGGTGAACCACTACCAGCAAAAGATTGGGGACGAGGTGCGCAAGATCACGGATAAGGCTGGGGTGGATATTGTGATCGAGCATGTGGGGCCAGCCACATGGGGCGAGAGCGTGAAGTCGCTGAAGCCGGGCGGAGTGCTGGTGACTTGTGGAGCGACGACCGGGCCGAAGGTCGATATCGATTTGCGGTTCCTGTTTTCGCGGCAATTGAGCTTTCTGGGATCGTATATGGGGACGCTGGGCGAGTTGCACGAGGTGTTGAAATTAGTTTTTGCCGGGAAATTGAAGCCGGTGGTGGATCGCGTGTTTCCGCTGCCGGAGGTGCGGGCGGCGCACGAATATCTGGAGAATAGCCAGATGTTCGGCAAAGTCGTGCTGGAGGTTGGGTAAGCGGGATGGCGCGAAATGTAGAGATCAAAGCATTGTTGCGGGACCGGGCTGGAGCTGAGGCCTGGGCAACGTGGCGGGCAAATTCCGGACCCCAGGTGATCGAGCAGGAGGATGTGTTTTTTCGCTGCGACGGCGCGCGGCTGAAGCTGCGAATTCTTGGTCCGTCGCGCGGCGAATTGATTCGCTACGAGCGGTCGAACAGCGCCGAGGTTCGTCTCTCGCAATACGAGCTTGCGCTGACCGATACGCCCGAGACCTTGCGGGCCATTCTCACCAAAACTTTGGGGACGGCTGGTGTGGTGAAGAAGACCCGGCTGCTGTATCTGGTGGGGCAAACTCGGGTCCACCTCGACCGCGTGGAGGGATTGGGAGATTTTCTCGAGTTTGAGGTGGTTCTACGCGAGAATCAAACAGAGGCAGAAGGCAAGAAGATCGCCGAAGGATGGTTGGATGAGTTAGGGATCGGCAAGGCGGACTTGCTCGGTGAGGCGTATGTGGACATGCTGAACAGGCGGCGCAGCGCCTGAAAGGGCTTTGTCAAAACGCAGTGCGCGTCATTCAAGGGCCTGAAGAACGGGGGCGATCGCGCCGGCAATGGGCTTGGGCGGCTGGCGCCGCGTATGCTGGAATCCTATCGGTGCGGCTGAAGCCACCCCTTTCAGAACTCCTGCTGCTCAATGCATGGTTTAAAATAACTGCATGGCGAACGAACTGAATTTTGGGACCTACGTCACCACGGAAGACGGCAAGCGGGTAGTGAAAGATCTGACCTACGGCAACCCAGCGCCGGAGGGTGTGGTGTTGACGACGCTGGATTCCGCGATCAACTGGATGCGGAAAAGCTCGATTTGGCCGATGACGTTCGGTCTCGCCTGCTGCGCGATTGAAATGATGTCGATGGGCGCTTCGCGCTTCGATATCGCAAGGTTTGGTGCGGAGGTATTCCGGCCGTCGCCGCGGCAATCAGACCTGATCATTATCGCAGGGCGCGTTTCGAACAAGATGGCACCTGTCATTCGGCAACTTTGGGAGCAGATGCCGGAGCCGAAGTGGGTGATTTCGATGGGCGCATGCGCGACGTCGGGCGGTGTCTTCCAGAACTACGCGCTGGTCCAGAGCGTGAACCAGGTGATCCCGGTTGACGTCTATGTTCCGGGATGCCCGCCGCGGCCAGAGCAGTTAATTTATGCGATCACGCTGCTGCAGGAGAAGATTCAGAAGTCGCGGGGGACGGTGAAACAGGTGTTGAACCTGGCCTAAACTCTGCAAGAATCCGAACTTAATCTCTCTACCCAAGACAAGGCGCACGTTCGGCTGAAATCCTCGCCAGAGGAGCTAGATGATCCGGATATTTTTCTCGCCGATGATGCTCAGCACCGACAGCATATGCGTGATGCCCAGTAAATGGCGGACGGGTTTGCCTACGTGATCGAGCTGCAGCGGGCAGCCCACGGATTTGCAGGAGACATAGAGGCGCGCGAGCGCGCCGATGCCGGCGCTGTCGAGGTGGCTGAGCTCGGCGAAGTCGAGGATGAGGCACGAGCCTTTGGAGATTAAAGGACGCACGTCCTGCTGGAAGCGGTCGGTTTCACCGGCAACGAGGCGGCCGCGGCAGTAGACGACGGCGCCTTCAGGAATCCGTTCGATGGTATAGGTCAGACGGGCGGCGGCGTGGTCCATTCGTTTCACCTGAGCTGGAAGCGAATCTCCCGAAGTGCAGGCGAGAGATTGTCACACGTTTGGGCCGGGAAGGGAATCTCCGCCAACCGGTCGATCGTTGGCTATCGCACCCGTTCTTCCGCCGGGGTTTTTGCGAACAAGATCTCGAGCACCAGCAGCGCAGCGCCAACCACGATGGAGCTGTCGGCGACGTTGAAGGCTGGCCATTCGTAGTGGCCGACATAAAAAAGCAGGAAGTCGGTGACGTGTCCGGCGGCGAGGCGATCCCAGAGGTTGCCGATGGCTCCGCCGAGGATGAGGGAGAGGCCCACGCCGGTCGTGCTGATGGAGTGGCTGTTCTTCCAGAGAAGACGCGAGACAATCACCAGTGCAAGAAGCGAAAAGCCCACCAGCATGCCAATCTTCCAAGGTGCGGGCGAGTCGTTGAAGATGCCGAAGGCCGCGCCCCGGTTTTCGATGTGGGTGATGCTGAAAAATCCGGGGATAACGCGTACCCCGTCATGCAGTGCGATTTTTCGTTCGACCCAAAGCTTGGTAAGGCGGTCGAGCAGGATAACCGCGACGGAAATCAGGATGTAGTACTTACGCATGGCGTGTGCCGTCATCATGCGAGGTCCACCCTCAGATGGTTTGAGGACGGGCGCGGTACGTTGTCCCATCCTTTCGCAAAGGGCGCGAAACAGTGGGTCAGCGTCAGCGGGGAGTTGGGCAACTTCCCGACGCATGCCAGGTGCCACTTTCTCATGCGGCACCGCCCTTCTCGAGTTCTTGCAGCACGGCGCAGCAGCGCTCGCAGATGGTTGGGTACTCCTTGCATTCGCCCACGTGGATCGAGTAGTTCCAGCAACGGTCGCACTTTTGACCATCGGCTTTGCGGACTTCGACCGCGACCGAGCCGGTGCCGTTGCCAGACTTCTGCTCCAGTGTGACGGCCGAAACGATAAACAGGTAGCGCAAGTCGTCGCGGCGCGCGTTCAGCACCGAGTAGATGGGGTCGGCAGCCGAGAGCTTCACTTGCGCCTCAAGCGCCTTGCCGATGAGCTTGCTGTTGCGGGCCGTCTCGAGTTCTTTCAAGACCTGCTCGCGAACGGAGAGCAGCGTGGCCCAATCCTGGAGTTGCTTGGGGTCGTCCGCCACCCCTTGGGAGCCCAGGATCTCTTCGCGCGTGGGGAAGAGCGCCATGTGCACGCTGGCGGGGCGATTTGAGAGCTTGGGAAGAAACCCCCAAACCTCATCGCAAGTGAAAGACATTACGGGTGCGAGCAAACGGACGAGCGCTTCGCCGATGCGCCACAGCGTCGTTTGTGCAGCGCGCCGGCCCCGGGAGTTCGGAGCGGAAGTGTAGAGGCGGTCTTTGACGACATCGACGTAGAAGGCGCTGAGTTCGACGGCGCAGAAATTCAGTACGCGTTGGTAGATTTTGTGGAAGGCAAACTCATCGTACCAACGGGCGACGTCGGCAGCGAGTGCCGCCGTTTGCCGCAGCATGAACTGATCGATTGACTGCAGCTGATCGAAGGGGAGCGCGCTCTTCTCCGCATCGAAATCGTACAGGTTGCTCAGTACGTAGCGGAACAGGTTGTTGCGGATGGTGCGGTAGTTTTCCGCGATAGTCTGCATCAGGCGCTCGCTGCCGACCACGTCTTCCCGGAAATCGACGGAAGCGACCCACATGCGCACGATTTCACCGCCCAGTCGATTGGCGATGTCGACCGGGTCGACGTCATTGCCGCGCGACTTCGACATGGCCTGGCCGTTTTCGTCGAGCGTCCATCCGACCGTGGCCACGTGCTTGTATGGGGCATGATTCTCGGTGCCGACGGTGCAAAGCAGAGACGAGTGGAACCAGCCGCGATGCTGATCGCCACCCTCGAGATAGAGATCGGACTTAGGCGGATACTCAGGTTCGGCGGCGCGCAGCGCGAGATAGCTCGAGCCTGATTCGAACCAGACATCGAGAATGTCCATCTCCTTCTGGAACTTCGAACCTTTGCAATGCGGGCACACGAGGCCCGCGGCGAGGGCATCGGCTTCTGGGGTGTACCAGGCGTCGGCGCCGGATCTGGCGAACAGATCTTCTACTTTGCGATTGACCGCAGGATCAGTGACAGGCTTGCCGCAGGTTTCGCACAGGAACACGGCGATGGGCACGCCCCAGATGCGTTGCCGCGAGATGCACCAGTCGGGGCGCTCCTTGATCATGTTGTAGATGCGGCCTTCGCCCCAGGCTGGATCCCACTTGACGCCCTTGATCTCTTCAAGGGAACGGGCGCGAAGCGTGGAAGTGTCGCCCGGCTTTCCCGGCTCGGGCATGGGTGTTTCCATCGAAATGAACCACTGCTCAGTGGCGCGGAAAATGATGGGGTTGTGGCAGCGCCAGCAGTGCGGGTACGAGTGCTCGAGGGGTTCGGTGTGCAGGAGCACACCGCGATCCTGCAAAAGATCGACGATGGGCGCGTTGGCCTCCCACACTTTTTTCCCGTCGTATTCCGGCAGGCCTTCCCGAATGAATCCGGCCTCGTCGACGCGGGTAGTGGCGTCCAGGTTGTACTTCAACCCGGTGACGAAGTCTTCAGCGCCGTGCGAGGGCGCGGTGTGGACGACGCCCGTGCCCGTGTCCATGGTCACATAGTCGGCGAGAACTCCAAGGACGTTGCGGTTTGAAAGAAATGGATGCTGGAAGTTCAAGCGCTCCATTACGCGGCCGGGGAAACGAGCGAGTTCTTTCGCCCCTTCGAGTTTGCACTTGGCCATGACGTCGCTGGCGAGCTTTGCGGCGACGATATAGACGTCGTTGCCTGAGTCCAGAGCTACGTACTCCTCGTCGGGATGAAAGGCGACGGCCATCGAAGCGGGCAGCGTCCAGGGAGTGGTCGTCCAAATGATGGTGTAGACCTGTTTGCCTTTCAGCGCAGCGTTGATCTGGGAGGAATCATCTTTCAGCGCATACTTTACCCAGACCGTCGTCGAGGTGTGATTCTCGTATTCGACTTCGGCTTCGGCGAGCGCGGTCTGGTCGTGAATGCACCAGTAGACCGAGCGCAGCCCCTTGTAGACGAAGCCGCGTTCAAGAAACTTGTAGAACGTCCCGAGTACGACGGCTTCGTATTCGGGGGTCATGGTGGAGTATGGACGATCCCAGCGTCCGAAGCAGCCGATGCGCTTGAACTGGTCACGCTGCAGACTGAGAAAGTGTTCGGCGTACTTGCGGCATTCCAGGCGCACGGCGGACGGGGGCATTTGCAGCTTTTTCTTGCCGAGTTTCTGGTCGACCTTGATCTCGATGGGCAGACCGTGACAATCCCAGCCGGGTACATACGGGGCATCGTGCCCAGCCATGCTTTTTGACTTGACGATGAAGTCTTTCAAACACTTATTCAGGGCATGGCCCATGTGGAGCGCACCGTTAGCGTAGGGTGGGCCATCGTGCAGAATGTAATGCGGTTTTCCGCGGCGTGCCTCCTGAATGCGCTCATAAATCCCGATTTGTTCCCAGTGCTCAAGGAGTTTAGGCTCCCGTTGCGGCAGGTTGGCCTTCATGGGGAAATCGGTTTTGGGCAAATTGATGGTCTGCTTCAGTTCGAGCGGCACTCGGTGGAGTTCTCCCAAATGGTTGATTTTTTTCATTATAGGGATGGTCTTGTGCGAGGGGCAAACCGCCGGTGCCGGTTAACAGCGCAAGTGGACGCGAGTTCCCAAGAAGGCAGCGATCATTCGGCCTAAAGAACGTCTAACAAACGAATACAGGATATCGAAATGCACTGACAGAAAATCTATGAAAGCGTGTACAATTTCGCGTAGCGGGTGATTGTTCGGCGCATCTAACCAACTGAAACCAGAGGCTCAGTGTGTACGGCGGTGACGCATTGTTCGACTCTGGCGGAAAGAGCACCCGTCGCGTCTGAGGAGGCAACTTCGAGCGCCTCCCGCACATCAGGGTAGGGAAGACCGCACCGCGTCGCGTCAGGAGTTGGCGACTGTTTCACTATGGCAACGAACGATATTCATCCCCCGGTTGAGATTGAAGATAGGCGGCCTGCAGCTCCCAAGCCCCCCGAGCCGGAGCTGAACCTGTTGCTGTCGCAAGAAGTGCTCGATGTTCCGCTCTGGAAATCGTTGTTTGCGGGCATCGACGCCGCACTGTTTCCGAAGAAGCAGGCTCCTCTGGTGCTGACCTCGAAGCCGGTCGCGACCCGTGAGTTATGGGGCGATCAGCTGGAGAGGCCGTGGTGGAAGTCGGTTTTCGACAACCTCAGCGACGCGCTCAAGAGTCAAGGACCAGTGCAGAAGTCGGCAGAGAGCGAGCTGGACGCAGCGCTGGCGCGGCCTTGGTATTCGTCGATAGTTCAGAATATCCAGGACGCGTTATTCCCCAAGAAGCTGCCGCCCCTCGAGCTGACGTCCAAGCCACTGCCGGTGCGCGATATCTGGGGCTTCTACGATCACAAGAAAGACGGCGCACTGTTTTCCACTGGGGTCCACGTGGTGATGATCGCCCTGATCATCGGCGGGACTTTGTGGGCGCGGCGGCATCTGAACGACGCTCCCAAGGTGCAGGCTCAAGTCATGCCGCTGCTGAACGACAATGATATTCCGGCGTTGCCGCCCTCGAAAACGCAAGTGGGCGGCGGTGGCGGGGGCGGCGATCGCGACAAGCTTGAGGCCACCAAAGGCAAACTGCCGAAGTTCTCGATGGAGCAGATCACACCGCCCATGGTGGTGGTACGCAATCAGAATCCGAAGCTGGCGGTGGAACCGACAGTCGTGGTGCCGCCCGAGATCAAACTCGCGCAGGCGAATTTGCCGAACCTGGGCGATCCGCAAGCCGCGATCCCGAACGGGCCGCTTTCAAACGGCACAGGAACCGGGGGCGGTATCGGTTCGGGCAGTGGCGGCGGCGTTGGCTCGGGCAAAGGGCCGGGCGTGGGACCGGGCGAAGGTGGGGGCATTGGTGGAGGGATTTTCCACGTAGGCGGGGGCGTCTCGGCGCCGCGCGCGATTTATTCCCCAGACCCGGAATACTCCGAAGAAGCCCGCAAGGTTAAGCATCAGGGCACGGTGGTGCTGGGCTTGGTGGTGGGTCCGGATGGGCGTCCGCGCGACATCCGTGTGATCAGCAGCCTGGGCATGGGACTGGATGAAAAAGCGATCGAAGCCGTGAGCCACTGGAAGTTTGAGCCGGCCATGAAGGACAACAAGCCGGTGGCCGTGGCGATCAGTGTGGAAGTTGAATTCCGGCTCTACTGAGCCATAGGGTTGAGAAAACGCGGCCGCCTTCGGGCGGCCGTTTTTTTCTCTAAACGAGTCGTCTCACCGACGAGGGAATCGCGGTTTCAGCAAAGGATGTGCAGCGTCAGGGATCAGCTTCTTGCACGCCGGAGTGTCTGGCTGGGCAACTCCCCGAATCTCGTGCGGTATTCGCGCGAGAACCGGCCGAAATGCACGAAGCCCCAATGGGCGGCTGCGCTGGTGACGGTGGTGGTTTTATCGGGCGCCAGCAATCCCTCACGAACTTGCTTCATGCGAAGGCTGCGCAGAAATTGCATCGGACTGCAGCCGCGACGCCGCCGGAATGCGTGTTGCAAAGTCCGTACATTCACACCTGCGGCTTGGCTGACATCGGCCAGGGAAATTGGCAGGTGCGCGTGGGCACGCATGTAATCCTCGGCAGCTTTGAGTTGCAAGACTCCAGCGTCGCTTCGACGGTTGAGCAGTCGCGTGTAATTGTGCGGCTGGGTTTGAAGCAGGAGAGTGATAATCTCGGCTTCCAATTGCCGAATCAAGAGGGACTGATCCTCGGTTGAGCCTGGATTCCCGAGAAGTTCTCCCAGGACTTCACAGAGTTTGCGCAAGGATGTCCCCGCGGCACTCTGCATGCGCAGCGCCGCGCTAAAAACCAGTTCGGACTGTACCGCGCGGTCGAGCAGTTTTTCCAACTGCCGCACAACGGCGTCGCGCCGGAGACGAACAAAAAGCGCTTCGAAGTCGTTGCGAGTCAAAACTTCGACGGGGAGCAGCGGCGAATGAACCAGGGAAAATTCGGAGTCCACCAGGACATTCTGTCCTGCAACGCGGTGCAGCCCTATTCCATGGTGCCGGTCAAGTACGACTGCATAGGAGTCAGCAGGCATGCGGGACTGAATGCGCAGGGAACCCCTCGTGGCAGCCCAGGAGAGGAGAGTGTCTTCGCCGGGCGCGACGCGGATGCGTGTGGAGAACTCTGGGGAGCCGGGAAGTAGCTCCGAAACATATGGGATCGCGGCACAGCTGAGATAGTCTGCGGCCTCATCGAGATCGTGGGTCTCGAAGAGCAGATTTGGGGTAAGCGTATGGGACAACCTAGAACTCCAGTCGAATCCAGTTTGTTTTGAGTTCCCGGGGATGCGGACAGTCCAGATCGGACAAGCGCTGGTTACAGCTATTGGACAGCCCTTGACCGTAATCTGCCTGCATTGACGCGGAGATGCAAGCACTCTGTTTTGGGGGAAGGTCATTTGACGATTTTTAAGGACAAATCTTTTAACACCAATCTCCTGCGAGGGCCGGTCAAACGAGCAAAATGGATAGTCATCACAAATTCGGAAGGAGGAACGGCTAAGGAATCTCTATTGCCAAGTGACGAAGACCTTCAAGTTCGCAAAGTGGATTGACCCTTTCGGAACGGTTGCGCCAAATTAGCTGACAAGACAGGAGTTGTTGGGGTGTCGCGGGCCGCGGACACAGGCCTGCAAGCTGGGTATGACTGGACTGTTCATCTCCAGCAACTCCAGCGACTCATTGATGAATGGACCGCCGGAACGGCGCCGGAACCACTCCTTCCGGCGGTTTCATTCAATGAGCTTGCCTCGCCACCTGAGATATGAATGCCTGGATTCGCAGGCTGGAGTGAGAGTCGCGCGTTGATGAGATCTTCAATCCATACAGAGCGGATCGCCCCACGGCATGTGTTTGAACGCTGGGTATGGATCCATCGTGGTTCCGATGGCAAGCAAGGGTCATTGCAAGCCTGGTCGCGAGACCTGAGCGAAACCGGGCTGGCGGCTTTCAGCGCACAAGCGCTCGCTCTGGGCGAGTTGGTGATCCTGGAGATCAGGCTTCCCAATGGGGAGCCGCTGAAGATCCCAGCCAAGGTCGCACGCAGCCTGGGCACGGAGTACGGGTTCCAGTTCACGGCGCTTAGTTCGGAGCAGCGGAATGAAATCCGCGCGGGCTTAAGGGGGACGCCGCTGGTTCCGATACAGGCTACGAGGAACCGGTGAGGGTGAGCCATAAGTGAACTGGTCGGAGGGAGAATCGCACGCGATGGTCGAAACTCTGGAGAGGCGAAACCGGAAGCATCTCATCGTCAAGCTCACGAACGCCCGCAACGAGATTGACGAGGCGTTGGCAGTGCCAACGGCGCGTTATGACCCAGTGCTGCTGACGTCGACGTCGAAGACTGAACTGGGAATCTGCCGCGACGTTTTGCAGCGCACGATTCGAAAGCTGCAGGAAGAACAGTGACCCGGCGTTCGCGGACATCCGGCGTTACTCTTTCAGGTCGACGTGCTGTACTTCCTTGATGGGATGGCCTAGGAATTTCGGGCCCATGCGGCGAAACTTTTCGACGGAGTCGGTGGCAAAGAAACGCATGCGAGTCGGACCGCGTCGCTCGACTTCGTTCGCGGCGGCGATCGCGGCCGCGGTTTTCATGGAGAACGAAGCAGCAGCGGGCTCTCCGGGAGGGGCGCTGATCGGTAGCGGATTGGTCGTCTGCCCTTGCGGCTTCGGCAGTTGCTCGGAGACGAATTGGGCGGTGGAGTGAGCAGAGTCGACGATCGTGGCCGTTCTGGGTGCGACCCGCGCCAGCAGGGGCTGAATCAGCGGGTAGTGGGTGCAGCCAAGAACCAGCACATCGGCGTCCGCGAAACCGTCTGCAAAGGTTTCTTTCAGGTAGATGCGCGCTACTTCCTCCGTCACCGGGTGATCAATCCAACCTTCTTCCACCAGTGGCACGAAGAGCGGGCATGCCTTTTCGTAGGCCTGAATACCACGCTCTTCAAGCGCCTTTCGGTAAGCGTGGCTGGCCACGGTTGCCTCGGTGCCGATGACGACGACTTTACGAGCCCTGCTTTGCTGGGCCGCGTGTTGCGCGCCCGGTTCGACCACGCCAACCACCGGAACCGAAGCCGCCACCGTAATTTGCGGGAGAGCGAGTGCGGTCGCGGTGTTGCAGGCGATCACGATGAAATTTGCTCGCTGCTGCTCAAGAAAATGGGTCGCTTGCACGGCGTATCGCCCAACGGTTTCCGTGGATTTACTGCCGTAGGGAAGGCGCGCGGTATCGCCGAAATACAGATAGTCGGCGTTCGGGATGAGATGGACCAGTTGCTTGAGGACGGTCAATCCGCCGAAGCCGGAGTCAAAAACACCGATGGTGGGTCTGCGCATGGAAACTACAGTCATGATAGATCAGGGAAAGCATGAGCAGCGGGGTTCGCGTGGGCTGGCGTTCACATATCAGGTTCTCGTGGGTCAACGCGCGCCATCGATTGCTCGCTCGCCCGGGCTTATCGCCGGCGCTGGGTCACGGCCTGCATCAGTTCCGAGGTGGAGAGTTCCTCGCGCGCACTCGCGCAGCACGGCCCCGGCGGAATAGCTGCGCCATGTGGGCAGGTTCTGGGGTGATTGAGGAAAGTGCAGATCTTGTCGGTGGCTCCGGGCGAAAGGATATGCTCGAACTTGCAGGCCTGCTGCTCAATTTCGGATTCGCTGTCCATGGCGAGACTGTCAGTGAAGAGCCGCTCGGCCAGGCGATGTCGACGGATGATGCTGCCGGCCCGGCCGCGGCCGCGCGTCGTTAGCGAGACGATCTGCGTGCCATCCCCGTAGGAAACGCCATCCGGGCGCAGGGCCTCATGGCAAGGATTCACGAACGGCTTGTGATCATGCGCCTCGGGTGGGTGCGGGACGGAGCTGACCAGTTCGAGTTCCAGCATCTTTTCGATTGCGATGGAAACGGGCAGCGCGCCGTGGACCTCCATGCGTCCGACCTCGGCGATCTCTCCGTGCTCTTCCATGACCCAAAGTTCTTCGAGGATCTCGTCGAATTGCTCTTCGTCCGCCATGGAAAAGACTTCCTGGGCGGCGATCTTGCCGTGATGGAGCTCGATGCGGCGGTCCGCGAGGCGGGCGACGACGGGGTCGTGGGTGACCATCACGATGGTGCGGCCCTGCTGGTGGAATTCGCGGAGCAGCCGAAGAACGATTTCTTCGTTCTGGGCGTCGAGATTGCCTGTCGGCTCGTCGGCGAGAATGATTTTTGGATCGTTGATGAGTGCCCGGGCAATGCAGACACGTTGCTGCTCGCCGCCGGAAAGCTGCGACGGCAGGTGGTGAGCACGAGCCTTGAGGCCGACGCGGTCGAGCGCATCCAGCGCTTCCTGCTCGTCGGTCATGCTGTGGAAGTATTGGGCGAGCATGACGTTCTCGACTGCCGTGAGATAGGGAATCAGGTGAAACTGCTGGAAGACGAAACCGATTTTTTCGGCGCGGACGCGATTCAGGTCGGCGTTGGAGATATTGGCGACGTTTTGGCCGTCGAGCCAGATCTCGCCGGTGGAGGGGCGGTCGAGGCACCCGATCAGATTGACGAGCGTAGACTTGCCGGAGCCCGAGGGCCCCATGATGGAAACCCACTCGCCAGGATCGACGGTGAGGGTGAAATCGTCGAGGGCCTTGATGCTGGAGGTGCCGCCTTCGGCCTGCGCCGGGTACAGCCGGCTGACGTCCCTTAGCTTGATCACGTCACTCTCCCTTAAGAATGATCGCAGGCTCAACGCTGCGAAGCAATGACATTGGTAAAAGAGCTGACAGCAACGCTACCGCAATGCTTCCCACGAGAATCCACGGCAATACGCTGAAACGGGGCACTACGGGGGCATGAAAGTTGGCACGGCCGATCCAGGCCGCGATGCCCACGCCGGCGGCGAAGCCCAGCAGCGCTCCGACAGCACCGAGGGCGGCTGCCTCGGCAGCGAAAAATCCACTAATGAGTTTCTCCGAGGCCCCGAGCGCCTTCATGATGGCAAAATCTTTGCGGCGATCGAAGACCCAGCCGGTGAGTGTGGCCAGTACACAGAGGGCAGACGTAAGAATGATCAGGACAGCCGCGGCGTACAGGGTCGCCCGAGTCTTACCGAGCACGCGGGCTTCGCCTTCGACGATCTGGCGCACCGGGCGGACGTCGGCAGACGGCAGATTTTGGGAGAGCGTTTGCAGGATCACGTTGACTTCCAAGGGGGATCCATTGGCAGCCACTTCAATGGTGGAAGGTTCGATGCCAGTCCAAGCTTGGAAATCCTGGAGAGAAATGTAAACCCGGTTATCTTCGCCAGCGCCGGTTTGTACCGAACCCGCGGGCGTGAGATTGATGGTGCGCCCTTGAAAGGCTAACAAGAATGGCTTGCCAGCGGGCGAGACGACCTTCAAGGCGTGAGTCCCAACCAGCGCTTGTTGCGGGGCAGCAGGCCATGCCGTGACCGACCACCAGTGATCCAGATTCTGAACGCGGGAGAAATCTGTTCCCGCGACCACAACGGATTGGCCGGTGGTGGTGCGGGCGACTATGTAAGCAAACGGGACCGCGATCCCCTTCCCAGCCAAAGCCTGATCGACGCGGCTCAGTGCGCCGGGCGGCAGGGAAGCGCCATCCTTGCCGGCGATCACGATGTTCGCGCCGTAGCTGCGGAACTCCGTGCGGAGCTTCGCCTGAACATCGACATACAAGTTCATCATGGCGGTCGCGACCGCCGCAGCGACGACCATTGCCAGCAGCGCCGAGGCAGCGCGACCACGGCGGAGAACCGCGGCACGCATCAGCATGCGAAGGAACATGGAAGTATGCGGCGTGTTGGCGCGGCGGGCCGTAACCGGTGAATTCGATGGCGTGCCCGTGGCGGAGAGGCCGGCATTTGTGGTGGACATCATGCGTCGCCTCGCAGGGCGAAGACGGGATCGAATTGCACAGCGCGGCGGATGGCGGCGGCGCTGCCAGCGAAGGTGACGCCAATCGCGATCGCTAGAATGACTGGAAAAAGCACGGGTTGCACAGTAATTTCGGAGGCAAAGATGGAACGGCCAATCTGTTGAGCCAGGAGGATGCCGATCGCGTATCCGGCGACGCCGCCCAGGATGGCGAGCAGCGCGCTTTCCGCAAAGAACAGGGCGGCGACCCCGAAATTGCCAGCACCCAGCGCCTTCATGAGTCCCACTTCGCGGCGCCGCTCAAAAATCGCGGTGGCCATCGCAGCCGAGACGGCGAGTGCGGAGGCAAACAGCGCGGCCAGCGTGATCAGCAACATCAGGCCTTTGATCCGGTCGAGCACGGTGCCCTCGTTTTGCGCCACCTGGCGAATCTGCTCGGCATGCGAGTGCGGGATCGTCTCTTGTAATTGATAGGCGATCGACTGCACGTAGGGCGAGCAGTACCAGCGATCGAAGAGTTCCGGGCTCATGGATTTGGGATCGCGACGAGCCAACGCGTCTTCGGGCTTTGTCAGGGCACTGACGTACACCCGGCGAACCGCGCCGGGGCGTCCAATCAACTGCTGGGCGAAGGCAAGCGGAGCAACGATTTCGTCATCCTCGGCGGCGCCCGTAGAGAGGATGCCCGAGATTCGATGAGGCACTCCTGCCAAGTCGATCGAATCACCCGGATGTTTGCTCCATTTCGCGGCCAAATGTTCACCCAGCAAGATGTCTTGAGAATCGTCGGCGGGCCAATTTCCCTGGGCCTTCCACCAGGGATGCGTCGACCGCACCCCAGTCACATAAATCTCCTTGCCGAAGACGATGGGCTTGGCGAAATAGGTGCCTAGCACCGGCGTCTTCGCGGTCGAGTTGGCATCGCCCATGGCCACGGTGGCGGGAAGCATCGGGGAAAATCCAACAATGTTATGGCGCCAGAACATGCCGCGAATTTTCGGCAGATCGTCCTCGTTCAGGAACGTGCCGTCACTTGGCGGCTTCAGGTTGAGACCGCCGATCTCCACGTCGAGCGAATCTTCCTGCGGTGTCACCAGGAGATTGGCGCCGTAACTGCGGAGCTCGCGGCTGATCTTGTCGCCGATGTCGGTAGCGACGGCGATCATGGCGGTGGCCACCGTCACACCCAGCGTGATCGCGATGCCGGCGAGAAGCTTGCGGCGCTTCTGCCGACGAAACGATTCGTAGAGGAGGCGGGCAAACATGCAGGACTATTTCTGGAAGAGCTTGGTGCCGGAGGCGAGATCCGCTTCCCGGATGATGATGGCATCGGTTGTGGTTTCGGCTTTCAGCGGTACGGGATTGCATCCGCCGGGCATGCCCACCGATTGCGGATTGATGGGAGCCGCGCAATTCTTGCAGACCAGACCGGTACTCGACTTATAAAAACCGACGGCGCCGCAGATCTCGCAGGCATCGAAGACGGTCGCAATCTTGCCATCCGGCTTCTGGTACAGGAAGAAGCGAATTTCTGTGCCATTTTCGTTGGCAACGAAGCGATGCAGGTCGCCATCCTGGACCTGGCTGAGTGGAATGCTGACCTGGCCATTGACAAAAGATAAGGGCGTGGCCGGCGAAAGCTTACTGACGCTTTTCGCATAGACGAATTCAGCGGTGATCAGGAAGATGAAGAGAAACGCGCTGGCGTAGACGGAACCCATCCAAAGCCGCTCGCGGCGTGCGCTCCAGGTCGCCATGCGGCGCTCGGCGGGGGAGGCGTTGGGTTGGAGAGCCGGCGCGCGCCGCTTCACTTCGAAGAGAACCATCAGAGCGGCCAAGGCCAAAATCGTGACAAAGAAAAAGATCTCGTTGCGCACGATCGGGCCGATCAGCGCCATTTCCCGCTTGGAGGAGGGAAGAACGCCGTTTTCAGAAAGCTCATGCAGGCCGGAAATGACGAGCTGAGCCGCGACGAAGAACAGGATGACCGTGGTCACACGGAAAAATTTCTGCAGGTTGATACGAACGCTGCCCTTGACGAACATCACGCCGAAACCGACGGCGACGCCGATTCCAAGCAGGGTTCCGATAAAGCTGAGCAGGGCGCTGGAGTTTAACGAGACGGCGGAGAGGATCAGAACCGTCTCCACGCCTTCGCGCAGAATCATCAGGAAGACAAAGAGGAACAGGCCGATGCGCGATCCCTCGGTGGCAAAGTTATCGAGTTTGCCTTCGATTTCACCTTTCATTTTGCGGCCGGTGCGCATCATGAAGATGATCATGGTGACGACAAAGAAGGCAGCCGCCAGCATGACCCAGCCTTCCACGATGTCTTCGTTCAGATTGAGGCGGGAAACGAGGACGGCGGCGCCGATCGAACCGAGAAACGCTGCGCCCAGGGCATAGTAGACCGATCGCCGCAGATCGTTGCGCCCGATCTTGGCCAGGTAGGCGAGCGTGATCCCTACGATGAGGGCGGCTTCGACGCCTTCGCGCAGGGTAATGATGAAAGCCTCAAGCATGACAATCACAGCCTCAAAGGCGGCGGCGATTCAGGCGCCGACGATTATGAAAATGAATTTCAATTTCAACTTGTATAGGATAGCGGCCCGAAGTGCGGGGCGTCAACGCGTCGGATCACCGCCGGATGTGATTTGGATCACAGGGGGGCCTCTTAAGTCGCCAACGCCGCGTCCCGTGAGCCGCCGCTCAATCTGAAGAAGCCTCATATCCTCCGGAGAAAGCGACGTGCCGCCTCCAGTTGCGGGAACTGACGCTCCTCCAGCAGAAACTCACGACTGTGCACGCAGCGGCGAGTGCCGCGCAGCTTTACGGGATGCTTCAGGTGAAGCATCTCGTGGTAGACGATGTACTCGACCGCGTACCGCGGCACCGCGGGGAGGTCAAAGATCCGGCTGATTACGATGGCGTTGTGCGCGGGATCGTAATGGCCGAGCCGATTGCGCGAATGCTGCTTGCTCCAGGTCAGTTGCGGCCGGGCAAGAAGTCCCCCGAAAAATCGCCGGTTCAGCTCCTCGAAGACCTCGTCGAGGTGATAGACCCGACCCCCGGCGGATGCGATGTGCTTGCGGCCGCGCAGCTGGCGAACGAGGTGAGCCTTGTTTCGGATCTCATGGCTGTGCACGTAGCGGCGGTAACGCGTAGCATGAGCGCGCTCAATCGGACGGCGGTACATCTTGGCCAGCAAGATGTGGGCGAGAGCCCGGAGAACCGGTTCCGGGGCGCCTTCGAGCAGGTCACTCAACCGGACCAGAAGCTTGCCTTCGCGGAGGCGGATGGTGTTGTTCAGGTTCGCAAAGGCGAAGAACTCGATGCGAATTTCGGGCGGAGCGGTCGGCCGAAGCTCGCGATAGCTCTCGATGAAAATCTGCTGAAGATTTGTGGACACGCTTGTCACCAGATTAGCCGGAGCATTTCAGACGGGCAAGTGGAGCGAACGGTGCGCAACAGGGCGCAGCGATGAACGGCGTGCAGACCAGTGCCGGCCCTCCAGACGACCGGTGGCCTCTATTGATTCGCCGCCTTCTTGTGCTTCTTCCAGTATTCCATCTGCTCGGCGAGAAGTTTGTGATGATCCTCGGCGCTGGTGTCCACGGTTTCGATCGCATCGGAGAGCAGGACTTCGTATTCCTTCAACTCCCCGGGTTTCGCGGAAGCCGAATCCTTGAGCGCGCGCAGCTTTGCCTGGAAGTCGGTATCGCCTTCGATGACGGCCTGCAGCGGCTTGCGCAAGTCGTCGCGGCGTTTCTCAAAATTATCGAGGTTGTCGTCGAGCTCGTCGTAGATGGTGAGAAAGTCGTCAAGCAACTTGTGGGTCTGATAGCCGCGGTCTGTGGTCTTGGGGTCAGCCCGCATTTGCTCGAGTGCAACCAGCCGCGCCCGCGCGAATTGGACGAACAGCTTCATGCGCAGCTCCGGCTCGACGGCGGTGTCGCGAAGTTGATTGATCTCGTCATTGGTTAACGGATCGGAGTGGCGCTGGGCCAGAGCCGGAATGGCCGGCCAAAGTGCGAAGGCCAGGGCGAGCGACACCGACGTTGTAGTTCGAAATCTCACTTGCCACCTTTAAACATCTTGTTGAGCAGATCGGTGCGGATTTTTTCGAGCTGGTCAATGGCAGCCTGTACGGGAGCCTGGTCCTCAGCCGAAATAGAGCGCTTGATGTCGTCGAGCTTGTGAGCCATCCTGCGGACATCAATCTCGGCGCTTTTGAGGCGGTGTCCGGTGATCCCCGCGGCGTCACGGGCCTGCCCGGAATAGGTGACCACATCACGAACCGCAGCCTGAGCTTCTTCCGGCTTGTTCTGGCGGAAAAGCTCGTCGGCTGCTGCAACCTGGCGTTCGGCGATCGCTAGGCAGAGCTGAACCTGCTCGTCGGGCTTGGCGGAGGGGACGCGAGCTTTCAGTTCCTCAATGGGAGCGTCTTTGGTTCCGGCCGGCGCCGGGATAGCAGGGACAAATAAAGCGGTGCATACGGCTAGGATACGAATTGATCGGCCGATGATCATGCGGAGGCGCGCGTGGCTGAATCAGAGCACATTGCTACTTTTTGTGCGGCTCGATGGCGATCAAACGGTGCTTCGCCTGCCATTCCTGATCAGGATACTTCCCGTTCGCCACTTGAAGAAAGAGGTGATAGTTGGCCGCCGCCTGTTTCATGTCGCGCAAATGATCGTAGGCGGTGGCGCGCAAGAAATAAGTAACGGCAGTCTCGGGCAGGAATTTGGCACGGGCATCGAGCGCCTTGATGGCGAGAGGATAGTTCTGGTTTTCGTTGGCAGCGACGGCCAGCTCGCCATACGCCTCGCCCCAATCCGGTTTGAGTTTGACACAGGTGAGGAACTCCGCCTGGGCGTCGTTGAACTTCTTCTGCTTCAGGAGCACTCGACCGAGCGAGGCGTGGGCCTGGGGATCGTTCGGTTGGGTAGATTGCAAAGCACGATAAGCAGCCTCGGCTTCCGAAAGCCGATTCGCGGCGAGCAAGGCGTCGGCGAGTTGAGCCTGAAGGCTCCGGTCGTTCGGGGCAAGCTTCAATGCAGTCTGAAATTCCGAGATGGCGTCATCGTTCTTGTTCTCGGCGGCGAGAACGCGAGCAAGCTGAGCGTGCGGGCTGGCATCGCTCGGGCGCTGAGCCGCCACCTTACGAAGAAATTCCTCAGCTTCGGGGAAGCGTGCGCCACGGAGGTAGATGTTGGCAAGGCCGACCAGCGCTTCCGACGAAGCGGGATCGAGCGCGAGGGCCTGTTTATATTCCTGTTCGGCGTCGGCAAATTTGTTTTGTTGTTCGAGAATCTCACCCGCGGCCAGGTGCGGCTCGGGATTTCTTGGCAGGAGTGAGGCAGACTGCTGGAATGCTTTCACGGCCTCGTCGGGCTGGCTCGCCGTGAGCACACGGCCCAGCGCCAGATAGGCGTGAGCCTGGCCGTCCTCCACTTGGGATGTGGGTGTCAGCTTTGTGGCGGCCCGGAGGGCTTGCTCGGCGCCAGGCTTGTTGTATTTGGCCAGCAGGAGGCCGAGATTCAGGTTCGATTCGAACACCGCCGGATTGGCATGGACGGATTGCTCATAGGCGGAAATGGCCTCGTCCGTTTTGTTCTGTGCGTTGTACAGGAAGCCAAGGTCAAACCAGGCAGCATAGTTCGATGGATCCTTGTCCACGATGCCACGCAAGAGTGGCTCGGCAGTGGTGTAATCCTGTTTTTCGATTGCCTCTTCCGCTTGCGTGAGAGCCGTTTGCGTAGGGTTATCGACAGCTACCTTATGGTGGCGAACCGTCGAACCGGTGTCGGATTGCGCGCAGACACTACCTGCCAGGGCAAGCACCAGGGACGTGCTGGCCAGACAACGGCTAATCATCGTTGACGGCGCGTTGCGCATGACCGTTCAGTAGAGGCGCGAGATATTTTCCCGTGTACGAACCCGGAATCAAAGCAATCTCTTCCGGCGGCCCGGCACCAAGCACGCGGCCGCCTCGGTCTCCGCCTTCCGGGCCGAGATCAATAATCCAATCGGCGGTCTTGATGACTTCAAGATTGTGCTCGATCACGAGAATTGATCCACCTGCCTCAATGAGACGCCGGAACGCCGAAAGAAGTTTGCTGACATCGTCGAAATGCAACCCGGTCGTGGGCTCGTCGAAGATATAGAGCACACGGCGCTTGCGCTTGGCGGCTTCCGCCGGCGGGCGGCCGATATCGCGATTCGCCGGTTGCAAGTGAGCCGCCAGCTTCATGCGCTGTGCCTCCCCACCAGATAGCGTCGTCGCCGACTGGCCAAGCCGCAGGTAGCCGAGCCCCACCTCTTCCAACACCCGCAGCTTCTCGGTGATCTTGGGCGCCTCTGCGAAGAACTTGAGCGCCTCTTTCACGGTGAGGTTCAAGACCTCGTGGATGTTTTTGCCGCGATATCGAATGTCGAGCACTTGCGGCTTGTAGCGCGTGCCCTTGCACTCCTCACAAACCAGTTCCACGTCGGCGAGGAATTGCATCTCTACGGTGACGGTGCCATCGCCTTGGCACGCTTCGCAGCGGCCTCCGGGAATGTTGAAGGAGAAATGTCCGGCGGCGAAACCACGCTTTTTGGACTCGGGCAGAGACGCGAAGAGGTCCCGAATGCCGTCGAAAGCCTTGATGTACGTTACGGGATTTGAGCGCGGGGTGCGGCCGATCGGGGATTGATCCACAAGCACCACGTCGTCGAGATAGTCGGCCCCTTCTACACGATCCCAGAGGCAGGTGACGGGCGTCGAGCCGTTGTTGGTCTGCTTCTTGGCAAGACTCAGCGACTGAAAAAGCACGTCGTGCAGCAGGGTAGATTTGCCTGAGCCCGAAACCCCGGTGATGGCGACGATCATATTGAGCGGAATATCGAGGCTGATGTTCTTCAGGTTGTGCGCCCGCGCGCCAATGACCTTAATGCGCTGGGAACCGGGCCGGCGACGATTGGGAGGCAACTGGATGCGCAGGTCTTCCGACAAATAACGGCCGGTGAGCGAAGACGGCGCTTTCAGAATCTCAGGGTATGTGCCGCTGGCAATGACCTTACCGCCATTTTCGCCCGCGCCCGGACCGAGATCGAGAATGCGGTCGGCGGCACGCATGATGTCGGGATCATGCTCAACCACGAGGATCGTGTTCCCGAGGTCACGCAGGTCGTGCAGGATTTTGATGAGCCGATGGGTGTCGCGGGTGTGCAGGCCGATCGAGGGTTCATCGAGCACGTAGAGCGTTCCAACCAGCCGCGAGCCCAGCGAAGTTGCCAGTTGGATGCGCTGCGCTTCGCCGCCGCTCAGCGTGGAAGCGAGGCGGTCCAGCGTCAGGTACTCGAGGCCGACGTCGTTCAGGAAGCGGAGGCGCTCGCGAATTTCGATCAGCAGCTTGTCGGCGATGGCAGCTTCTTGCACTGTCAGGGCAAGCTTCTCGAAGAAATCGGCCGCTTGCTCGACGGTGAGGCTGCAGAGCTCGCAGATGTTCTTGCCTTGAATCTTGACCTGCTGGGCCTCCGGACGCAGGCGCCCGCCATTGCACGTCGAACACACGGAGTAGCCGCGATACCGGCTCAGGAACACGCGCACGTGCAGCTTATATTTCTTCCGCTCGAGGTGATTGAAGAACCCGCGCACCCCTGCAAAGCGGCCATCGCCATCGATCACCAGCTTCTGGTGCTCGGCGCTGAGCTCGTTCCAGGGCACATCCAGCGGGATCTGCGCCTGCTTCGCAAAACGCTTGAGCTCGGTAAACAACGGTTTGTACTTTGGTTTCGTCCACGGCTCGATGGCGCCTTCGGCCAGTGTTTTGGAGGAATCGGGAATGACCAGGTCGAGGTCAAAATCGATGGTGTTGCCAAAACCCTGGCATCGCGGGCAGGCGCCGTAGGGATTGTTAAAGGAAAACAGACTCGGTTCCGGCTCCTCGTAACGCGTGCCGTCGAACTTGCATTCAAAACGCTGGCTGAAACGCAAGCGTTCGGGCTTTTCATCTTCGCGGGGCGCGGTTTCAAAAATTACTTCACCGGATTCGCGGTAGGAAGTTTCGATAGCATCAACGATCCGCGGGCGAGCATCCCCCGTAACCATCAGCCGATCCATCAACACGTAAACTAGCTCGGCGAAGTTGATCTCGAGCAGAGATTCCGGGGTCGAGAATTCAAAGACCTGCCGGTCCTGATAGAGCCGGTTGAAGCCGCGGGTGCGCAGATCGAGCAAGCGTGTCTTGAGAAGGTCAGAGGGCCCAGGAGTGTCGCTTGCACTCGGTTTCTTCTTCCTTCCTTTTTTCTTTTCTTCGACGTTTGGCTTATGCGAGGTTTCGATCGGGAAGAGAACCTGCAACCGGGTTTCTTCCGGCAAGCTCATGATGCGATCTGCGACTTCGTCCACCGTATCTTTACGGACCTCGCGGCCACATTTGAGGCAATAGGTACGACCGACACGCGCGTAGAGCAGGCGGAGATAGTCGTAAATTTCAGTGGCCGTGGCTACGGTCGACCGGGGGTTGCGCGTGGAATTTTTCTGACGGATCGCCACTGCGGGTGCAATCCCGTCGATTCCGTCGGCATCGGGCTTCTCAATCCGCTCCAGGAACTGGCGGGCGTAGGCAGAAAGCGACTCGACGTAGCGCCGCTGGCCCTCGGCGTAAATCGTATCGAAAGCAAGCGAAGACTTGCCCGAACCCGACACGCCGGTGACCACGGTGAGCGTGTTGTGAGGTATCTCGAAGTCGATGTTCTTGAGATTGTGGGTGCGAGCACCCTTGACCACGATACTGTCGGACGACATCTTGAAAGCGGATCCCATTTCCCGTGAACAGCCGGCCCCAGCCGCCCAGAAGGCTTCGGAGCCGTAAAGGCATCTCTCTATTATAAGGCACAGCAGAAGGCAGGCGTGATCAGCGGGCAAGCAAGAGCAGTGTCAGCACGTAGAGCCACAAGGCCGTGAGGAAATGCCAGAACCAGGCGGAGACGTCGACTACGATGCGCTGGGCCTCGACCGCATCGCGGCGGAACGCGCAATGCATGCAATACAAGATCGCGGCTAATCCCGCGAGCAGATGGAAGGCGTGCATCCCGGTTACAAGATAGACGAAGGAGCTGCCCGACGTGGTGGAGAGAAAAACGCCGCGGGCGTGCAACTGCTGCCATGCCCAATACTGCCCGGCAAGAAACAGCAGTCCAAGCCCGGCCGTCATCTCCAGCCAGGGCAGAGCGCGTTCTTTGCCCAGCGAAACACCGGGAATCGACTTGATTGGAGCCAGCGCCGCCTGCCGCGTGATGTCGCGCCGGGCGCGTTCCATGGTGAGGGAACTGAGCAGGAGAACTGCTGAATTGATAGAGAATAATGCCCAGGGAAGATAATGCGGAAAATCAGCCAGGATCGCCGGCGTAGAAGGGTCGCTAAGAATCCACCCCTGGCGGATGGCGTAGACCACAGTGAACGACAGGAACAGCGTGATCACCGGAACCAGGCCGACCGCGAGTCCCAGGCGAGCGCGACGCAAGCGCTCGCCGTAATCGGGATACGATCCTCCCGGGCCACCGGGCCCATCACCAGAGAAGCGCGGCGGTAACGTTCCATTCGACCGGCCGGAACCAATATCCACGGTGGAGGAATTCCGTCGCACGCCTCTTAGACTCCGATCGATAGAACACGGTTGCAAAAGTCTTCTAACTCTACAAGAAAATTCCGAGGATGCGAGACGTATCACGGAAACCGAAGGGAGTGAGCCGGAAGTTGTGAGTCGCGGCAAAGGAAAGCGGTCGAGTAAAATCGCGGACTATGCCACGCAAGCCTTCTGGTCACGGTCACGACACGCGCTATGTGCGCCTGCAGAAGAATTTTTGTTTTGCCTGTGGAACGAGCAACCCCGATGGAATGCGGCTGCGCTTCATCTACGATGAAGAAAGGGATTGCTTCGTCTGCCACTTTCGCTTGGGAAAGCGGTATACGGGACCGCCCGGCCATTGCCACGGCGGAATTATCGCGACGATCCTGGATGAAGCGATGGGCAAGGTGAACAAGCTGCGCCATGTGATCGCATTGACCAGAGAGATCAAGGTCGAATACCGGAAGCCGGTTCCACTCTACAAGCGGCTGCGCGTTGAGTCTCGCGAAGTGCGTGTTCGTGGTCGCAAGCACATCAACGAAGCCGAGATCCTGAATGAGAAGGGCGAGGTTCTAGCCCGCAGCGAAGGCTTATTCATTGCCGTCGACCCGGAGAGGCTGATGGCAAAGTTGGTGGAAAGGTGATGCTGGGTGAAACGGTTGGATTCTAGTCACCCTGAAGGCTCTCGCGCTTCAGCCGAACTGTCTCGAGCGCCCGGGCCAACTCTTCTACGCCCCGCTTGATCTCGTGGGGGTCAACGGCGGCAAATCCGAGCACTACTGCTTTCGAGTCCGCGTGGCCCCACGCGTAACGCCTCATCGGAACAAGTTCCACGTTTCGCCGCCGCAGCAGTTCGGATATCTTTTCGGCCCCCAGCCGGCCGCGCAGCCAGCCCATAGTCTGTAAACCGGCTTCCACCTCGGAAATTTCCACCAAGCCTTCAAGTCGGAGCTTGGCGGCTTCGAGCAGGATCCCGAGGCGCTCGGCATAAAGGTCGCGCATACGCCGGATGTGGCGCGCGAAGTGCCCCTCGGTAATGAAATCACAGAGAATCGCCTGCTCCAGCAATGGCGGATGGTGGGTACTCACCGAAGCGGCAGCGGCGTAACGATCTACCAGATCCACCGGTACAACGAGATAGCCAAGGCGGAGTGCCGGAAAAAGCACGGCGCTGAAACTACCCGCAAACACCACGGAACCGGAGCGATCCATGCCTTGCAAAGCGGGAATCGGCCGTCCGGAATAGCGATACTCGCTATCGTAGTCATCCTCGAAAATGATCGCCTGCGAGACCCGTGCCCACTGCAGAAGTTCGAGCCGCCGCGCCAAGCTCATCGTCACGCCCGTCGGGAACTGATGAGCTGGGGTGACGTAGACCAGGCGCGCGGTGCGATCCTCTCGCGAACCAGAGGCAACATTCATGCCATCGTGGTCAACCTTCACGGCAGTAATCTTTGCTCCTGCCGCTCGAAAGACTGCCGCTGCGCCCGGATACCCTGGCTCTTCCATCCACACGGACTGTCCCGCATCCACGAAGAGACGTGCCGTCCGGTCCAGACCTTCCTGCGCCCCGGAGACAATGAGAACCTGTTCCGGACTGCATTGCACCCCGCGTGACGTGTTGAGGTAGCTGGCCACGACTTCCCGCAGGGGCCGGTACCCAAGCGCCTCGCCGCCCGCTAGCAGCGTGGCCGAAACTTTTCGTAGACGCCGGCTCGCCACTTGCGCCCACAGTGTCGTGGGGAATTGATCGAGTGCCGGCTGGTTCGGTCGGAAAGCGTGCACGGTTCGCTGCCTTGCAGAGCGAAGCGGTGTCAGCCGCAGAGCGTAATCTGACAAACGGGCGGAGGATCGTGGAAGGCGGACCGGTTTGACCGACGCGCGCACCGTCGCAAGGTGGCTGGGCAAAATGGAGGCGACCCTAGTGGCTGAGCCCGCCCAGCCCATTAGGTAGCCCTCGGCCTTCAGTTGGTCATAGGCAGCTACCACAGTGGACCGGGAGATCTCGTAGGCTCGCGCAAGATCGCGCGAGGCGGGCAAGCGGTCACCCGGGTGAAGGCGTCCCTGCAAGATGAGCTTCCGGATCACTTCGTAGAGCCAGCGATAGAGATTTAGACCCGGTTCGGGTGCTGGAAGGCTCAACGGCAGCGTGTTGGACTTGCGGGCCACAGAAGGGGGAAAGTGGTCTGGTTGAAAGCCGCATATCTGGTTCTATCGACAAGACCAATTCCGAATATACTCTTAGCTGTCGGAAGTTTGAAACGCATGCTGGCGCGCGCTTTTCTGCGTGCTTAGAATCGAGGAGCGAATGTCGGACAACAACGGAGCGTCGAAGAATGGAACTTCAGTGAGTCTGCGCCTGAAGACAGGCTTGGCGGAGATGCTTAAGGGCGGCGTGATTATGGATGTCACCGACGCTCGTCAGGCTGAGATCGCAGAGAAGGCCGGGGCTGTCGCGGTCATGGCGTTGGAGAGGGTGCCCGCGCAGATCCGGGCCGAAGGTGGCGTGGCCCGCATGGCGTCACCCAAAAAGATTCGCGAGATTATGGCTGTCGTGTCGATTCCGGTCATGGCCAAGTGCCGCATCGGGCATTTTGCCGAAGCCCAAATTCTGGAGGAGCTGGGCGTCGATTATATCGACGAATCGGAGGTCCTGACTCCGGCGGACGAAGCGCACCATGTGGACAAGCACGCGTTCAAGGTCCCGTTTGTTTGCGGCGCGCGCAACCTGGGTGAGGCACTGCGCCGCATCGCGGAAGGGGCAGCCATGATTCGCACCAAGGGCGAGGCGGGCACGGGTGACGTGGTGCACGCCGTGAAACACATTCGCCAGATCGTGCAAGAGATGAAGATCCTTACGGTGCTGAGCGAAGAAGAGCTTTATGCGAAGGCCAAGGAGCACCAGGCACCGTATGAACTGATTCGCATGGTCGCGAAAGAAGGGAAGCTGCCGGTCCCGAATTTCTCCGCGGGCGGAATTGCCACTCCGGCCGACGCCTCGCTGGTTATGCAGCTGGGTGCGGAGGCGGTATTTGTGGGCTCAGGCATCTTCATGAAGAACTCGACAGAGTTTGCCGAGCCGGAAGAGTCCGCCAAGCGTGCGCGTGCCATTGTCATGGCGGCCACACACTATAAAGATCCCAAGGTATTACTTGAGGTCAGCGAGGATCTGAGTGGCGCGATGAAGGGTCTCGCCGTGGCTGCACTGGATGAAGCGCACATGCTGCAAACCAGAGGCTGGTAGGGCGGCCTCGGCATCTAAGGGTCTGATCAATCATCCCCCGCGGCCAATGTTGGGGGAGCTTGGTCGCATCCGCTCCAAGCCCTCTCACATCGAAACATGTAGAGAGGGGCTCGCATTATGGACAAGATTCGGAAGAGATCGCCGCTCTGGTACCTGTTCCGAGCACCGGTTTACCTCTATCGATGGCATATGGGCTGGATTTTTGGTCATCGTTGTCTGTTGCTTACGCACGTCGGACGACGAAGCGGAATTCCCCGGCAGACGGTGTTGGAGGTGGTGGAATACCGGAGGAGTGGGCCGGAAGCGGTGGTCGTGAATGGATTTGGGCGCGATTCGGATTGGGTGCTCAACATCGAAGCCCGCGGCGGCGAAGAGGTAAGGGTTGGCTCAACGCGTTTCGCCGCACAGCACAGATTTCTCAGCGAGGATGAAGCGGAAGAAGTGATGCGCCAGTACGAGAAACGCAATCGACTCATTACGCCGGTTGTACGTCGGGGCTTGAGCTGGATTCTAGGCTGGCCATATCACGGTTCGGAAGCGGATCGCCGGCGACTCGTCCAGCAGCTGCCGTTGATCGCTTTCAGGCCAGCTGCGTGACGATGGCACCGAGGTTCTCAACCAAGGCACAGTGCGGGGGACCAATTAACGGCTAAGTATGACGATCGGAGTCCTAGCGATCCAAGGCGATTTCGATGCCCACAAAAAGCGCCTGGAAGAACTTGGGGCGGAGGTGGCGCTCGTTCGCCGGCCGGAGCAACTCGACGAAATCGATGGCCTGGTAATCCCCGGCGGCGAGTCGGGCGCATTCCTAAAGATCCTAGGCGAGAACGGTTTTGCGAAGCTGCGTGAGTTTGTCCGTACGAAGCCAACCTTCGGCACTTGCGCCGGCGCCATCATGCTGGCGCGCGAAGTTACAAACCCAGAGCAGCCCGGCCTAGGCGCTCTCGACATCCGTATCCGGCGCAACGCTTACGGCCGCCAAGTCGATAGTTCCATTCGAACCGGCAACACGACGCTGCCCGGCGGCCCGATGGAGATGGTTTTCATCCGGGCACCACGAATCGAGCAGGCAGGCCCGAAGGTAGAAGTGCTGGCGCGGGCTGGGGGAGATCCGGTCGTTGTACGGCAGGGAAGGACCATGGCGGCTACCTTCCACCCGGAACTGTCAGCCGACGCTCGTGTGCACGCCGCTTTTCTCGATATGGTTCGCGGCCAGGCTAACGTGGCTGAAGAATTGCCTTCCCGCTAGAAATCGATTCGTAATTCGCTGTCGCGTTACTTCAGTTCGACCGACTCTCCGCCCCAATCTTCGGGAAGCATATCCGCGACCGACTGCGAGAAAGCCCAAATACGCCCGGCGAAATCTTCGGCAGAATATTGGCGTTCCCCATAAGGATGGGTTGCGGGTTCACGCAAGATCTTTGCGCCAGCCTGGCGCGCGTGCGCGCAGTGGCGGTCGACGTCGGCGACCCGCACCATGACCGAACAGAAGAGGTCGCGGCAGGGCGAATCGGCAGGTGCCAGGCCGGCATCACCGGTAGGGCTCTCCATGATCACAACCGCACCATCTCCCACGTTTAGTTGGGCGCGGTGGCTTCCCATGCTGATACGCACCGTGAACCCGAATGCCGAGCACAACCAGGTGACGGCCTGGATCACGTCCGGGTAAGCCAGTTGGGGAATGACTGTGCAGCGAGGGATGGAGCGATTCTGGAGCATGGGCTCTCCTCGTCGGTTCCTGGCCAGTGTAGCTTCTCCAAAGGGGTGAGAAGGCGCCCGGGGGTATAAGAGGCACAAAAATTCAGCTTGACAAGCGGATATATGTAACCGTACAGTTACGCATTATGCGTCACCGATCGGTTACATATTCTTCTGAAGCCACGTTTAGCGCCCTTGCTGATCCGACCCGCCGCGCTGTGCTGGACCTGCTGCGCACCGGGAGCCAACCGGCAGGCCGGATCGCGCAAGCGTTCCCCATTTCGCGGCCCGCGATCTCGAAACACCTGCGGTTGCTTCGGCGGGCTCACTTAGTGGACGAGCGCCGCGAAGGGCGGCTGCGGGTCTACCAACTCAACCCCGAACCTCTGCGCGCAGTGGATTCCTGGCTCGAACAGTACCGCGCGTTCTGGACTCAGAGCTTGTCGAATTTGAAGGCCTTTGTGGAAGCCGAATACGAGAAAGAAACGGCCGGCCCCGAGACCCCAACTCCTTCTCTTGGGCCGGCACGAGTGCACAAACCCAGAAGCAAAGGAACCGACCGATAAAAATTAGAGGATCTTCGCGTCCTCATGAGGAGAGTGATCGATATGAAGACGATTTGCACCGCGATTGCAGTTATGGTGCTTGGCAGCCTGACATTTGCTCAAACCGACGCTCGTCAGACATTTGCTCAAGTCAAATCGCTGGACGGGACCTGGTCCGGAACCACCACCGAGGGCCAACCGGTCAAGGTAACTTTTCGTGATATATCCGGCGGCTCAGCCGTCATGAGCGAGATTGAGGGCATGCATGCTCACGACATGGTCTCGATGATCCACCTGGACAACAATCGCCTGCTGCTAACGCATTATTGCGGCGCCGGAAACCAACCTCGGATGCAGGCGACAGTCTCGCCGGACGGCAAGTCCATCAGCTTCGATTTCGTGGATGGAACGAACATTCCGAGTCCCGAAGCCGGTCACATGGAGAAGGTGGTTTTTGCCATCGCCGACGCCAATCACCACACGGAAACCTGGACGTTTGTCGATCATGGTAAGTCGAAACAAGAAGTGTTCACGCTTACCCGGGCAGACACCTTGGCCAGCAAGCAGTAAACAACCGCTCTGGAGGGCGAACATGCCGAACGCAACTTTGCCAAAATCTGTTATCAGCCCGGATCTCGACGCAATCACTTGTGAGATCGACATTGCAGCGCCTCCGGAGCGGGTCTTTCAGGCGCTGACCAGCGAATCCGAACTGATGCGCTGGTTCAACGGCGACGCTTCGTGTCCAGTGAAGTTCTGGACTTTGGATCCGCGCAAAGGCGGCAGATACCGCTTTCGCAGCGCCACGGCAACGCATGCCGTGAACGGAGTGAAGGAATTCGATTGCCACGGAGAGATTGTTGAATTCGATCCGCCCCGCGTGCTTGCCTACACCTGGATCGGGAACTGGCATGAGGACAAAGCGCTCGAAACGCTGGTGCGTTACGACCTGACTCCGACGTCTGCCGGCACGCATATAAGGGTGACACATTCGAGCCTGGTGAATGAGGAAGTCTGCCGCAATGACTACGCCAACGGGTGGCCGGGTGTGCTGAACAGTTTGAAAAACTTTGTGGAGGTCTAAAGCTATGACGACCTTTGTGACCAGTCCGAATCAGGACGCAGTCCAGACGGAGGTCTATATCGCGGCTCCGCCGGAACGGGTCTTTCAAGCGCTCACCGATCCCAAGCAGCTTGTGCAGTGGTGGGGCCAGTCGGGCACGTACCGGATCACTCGAATGGAAGCGGATATTCGGGTGGGCGGAAAGTGGCGCAGTGAGGGCGAAGGGTCGGACGGCCAGCAGTTCTACGTGGAGGGCGAGTACCGCGAGGTGAATCTGCCTCGTTCGGTGGCCTACACATGGCGTTCCAGCTATAGTCCCGGGCGTGAGACCCTGGTTCGCTTTGAACTTGTTGCGGAAGGGAAAGGGACCTGGGTGCGGGTGCATCATTCAGGTTTTGCCAGGGATCCGGAAGGCGCAAAGTCTCATGGGAACGGTTGGATCCGTGTCCTCGGATGGATGCGCGACTATCTGGAGCGCAACGAGACCATCGATGCGCGTCCCCCGCAAGCTGTGCCGCGGCCGTAACTGGATTCGGGGCGCGGGCATTCCGTGGAGGGTTCCCGCGTTTCGGGGTAATGCGGCCGGCGCAGCCACAGAGGGCGACTGTCTCCGCTCGACAGTCGTCCTTTTGTCAAATATGCGAAGTTCTGGCTTCGACGCGCACACTGCCTTTTTCATCACGCTATTTACAACTTGTTTCTTAGAAAAGTCCTCTTTCGCCCATCCGTGCGAACACCCGAAAGTAACGTCGACAGTTTTGGCACACTCGCGAGAATCTGGTATTGACGTTGAGTGATCGCGCAGTTTTTTCGCAATTATCCCAAGGGCAAGAACGAATCGCTCTTCGCGGCACCAACGCACAGATTGAGAGAGGACTTTTTGAATGGACAGCGCCGCAAAGACCGCACCTGCGACGGTTCGACAGCAGGCCGCGCCGCTTGAAGCGAAATCGCCAGAAAACAAGACTGCCGAGGCGAAACCGGCTGAGAATCGCCCGATTCCGGCGCCCGTGCTGTTGCAGGCGATGCTGAAAGTGCCCGGCAAGGTAAGCGATCTGATTCTGTCGCCCGGCAGTCATCCCGCAGTGGAGCTTTCTGGCAAACTGGTTCCGGTCAGAATCTCCGGGATGGCACCTCTGAGCGAGGAAGATACGCAGCGGATCGCGTTTGAGCTCATCGATGGCAACAAACAGGCGAAGGAGTCTCTCCAAAATCTGGGATCCTGTGATACGTCGTATCGTCTACCGGGGCAATGCCGGTTCCGCGTGAATGTGTTTCAACAGCGCGGCAGCCACGCGATCGTGATGCGCGTAATCCCACAAAATATTCCTACGTTTGACCAGTTGCATCTTCCACCGCAGCTGGCCGAGATCGCCGATTTGAAAAATGGCATCGTGCTGGTGACGGGGCCGACCGGATCAGGAAAATCTTCAACGCTGGCAGCCATTCTCGATCGCATCAACGAGACGCATGCTTACCACATCCTGACGATCGAGGATCCGATCGAGTTCATGCACAAGCACAAGCGCTCCCTGATTCACCAGCGGGAATTGCACAGCGACACTCCCAGTTTTGCGTTGGCCCTGCGAGCCGCCTTGCGGCAGGCGCCGAAGGTCATTCTGGTGGGCGAAATGCGTGATAAAGAGACGATCGAGATCGCGCTGGAGGCCGCCGAAACGGGTCACCTGGTGATGTCGACGCTGCACACGATTGACGCGTCCAAGACGGTGGAGCGAATTGTCGGAGTCTTCCCGATGGCGGAGCATCACAGCATCCGGAACCGGCTGGCAAAGAGTTTCCGATCGATTGTTTCGCAGCGGTTGATCCCGCGTGCAGACGGCAATGGCCGGGTCGCGATGGTCGAGATTTTGAAGTCGACGCTACGAACACGGGAGTACGTCGAGAAGGGCGAGCAGAGCGGAAAGACGCTGCTTGAAGCGATGCAGGATGGGGAGAGCGAAGGCATGCAGCACTTCGACGGAGAAATTGAAAAGCTGGTTCGCGCGGGCACCGTGGACCTGGACACCGGGCTTGCCTACGCGACCAATCCGGGGAACCTGCGGCTTGCGCTGGCGGATCTAGCTAGCATTCCGGTGGAAGCACAGGAGGCGTAGGGGCAGTCTGGAGAAAGGCACTCAGGGCAGCAACGCTTCGACGATGCTGCGCCATTCGTCATCCAGGGTTTCCCGACTTGGCGACCGGCCGGCGCGGCGATACCAGTAGCCGGCGTTTCCATCGTCGCCTTCTTTGCGGTGCAGGTAGGCATGCACCCAGCAACCGGCAGGGCCCTCGTCCTGTTGCGCGGCCGCGTGCGCGCGATTCCAGTCGCCCTTGGCGTCCCACCACAGCCCGAGCAAAGCCAAACTCATTCCGGCGGGCGGCTGGGCCCAGCTCAGCGAATCCTGGAGGTCATTAAAAGTCACAGCGATCTCACAATTCGACGGCAAAGCCGCAAACAAAGTAAATCACATCTTGCATCGACGAATCGTGCAGGAAACCCCTGAGGCTTTCCATGGTTTGGGAGGCTTCGCCGAAATAAGGACGGCTTTGCTACTCTTGCAGCATGCCGACCGATCGGAAAGAGCCTGCCTATCAATTCACCGAGAAGCAAGTCGCAGATAAGAGCGAGATTGCACGCCGCTTCCTCGATACGCGCGCCCGGCTGAACGCACACGTGGAGAAGGCCGACAATTTTCTAGTCAAGCGCTACTACAACCTCGATCACAACACTTACCTCGAAGGAGCCATTCCGGCGAAATTCAAGGAGTTGATGGGCCTGGTCGTGTCGGCGGGCCTGCGTTGCGACGATTGCGTCAATTACCACATCATTCAGGCTTATCGGCTGGGAGCGACCCACGACGAGCAACAGGAGGCCTTGAATGTCGCTCTGGTCGTGGGCGGAAGCATCGTTATCCCGCACCTCAGGCGCGCCTACGAGCTTTTGAGCGAGCTTTATCCGTGAGCTGTGACCATCGGCGGCATTGAGGTTGCAAAACTGAGCTGTCACCGGAAACTTCGAAGGGGCTGCAACAGCACCAGCGTTTTGTGCATCGATACCTTCAACATTAGTTTCGTGTTCACCGCCAGGCGAACATGCTTTAAAAGTCATTTCGTCGAATCGAACTGAGCAAGAAAAGCTTCATTTCTGGAGAGATGTTGATGCTAATCCACGAGGCAGTCGCATTCGGTGCTTCGGTGTTCCTTCTTGGGGTGCTCGTGAAGGCACAGGAGGCTCCCATTCCTCAGCTCACCCCGGGCGACGCACGCCGCCCAGCCGCCGTCGAGAGCGCCAATGGCCCACAGATGGTCGAGCTGCACCTTCCGAAAGGGACCCCGCTGCAGGTTGTGCTTCCGGAAGAAGTCAGGGTGAAGCAAGCGGGAGATCGCATCCATGGACGCATCGTCGAGCCCGTTTATGCGTTTGATCAGCTCGTGATCCCTGCCGGTGCAGAAGTGAACGGAAAGATTGTGGACATCGAGCGTCTTTCGGGGAAAAAACGAACCATGGCCGCCTTAGACGCGGATTTCACGCCAGCGCGGGAAGTGACGGTCGAATTCGACGAAGTAGTACTGGCAGGCGGGAAGCAGCTGCCGGTGCGGACGAGCGTAGCCCAAGGATCGGGACGCGTACTGCAGTTTGTCGTTTCGCCGGACGAAAAGAACAAGGGCGTAAAGGAAAAGGCGTCAGAAAAGACGAGTGAAGCCAAGGCGCAGGCGAAGCAGCGCTGGGACCAGGCAATGCAGCAGGTGAAGGCTCCGGGAAAGATCAAGCGGGCGGAGCGCTTTGCTTTGAAACTCTCTCCAGTGCACCCACAATACATCGAGGCGGGAACCGTCTACTTTGCCGAGCTCTTGGAACCTCTCGAATTTGGGAGCGAGCCCATGACCGCTGAAATGGCCGAGAGGATCGGGTCGGAGATTCCTGCAGGGGCTCTGGTGCGAGCGCGGCTGATTACGCCTCTCAACTCGGCCACAACGGCGCGAGGGGCGGATGTTGACGCTATCGTCTCGCGGCCGGTATTTGATGGCAGCCACTTGATTCTGCCGCAAGGCAGTCATCTGAAAGGCAGCGTATTACAGGTCGAACCGGCGCGTCACATGAAAAAAAACGGCCAATTGCGGATCGCATTTCGCGAATTGGTTCCTCCGGAAGGAGTGGAGCGGAAAGTGGAAGCCACGCTGGCCGGGGTGCAATCGGGTAAGGACGCGAATGTGAAACTCGACGCAGAAGGGGGAGCCGAAGCCACGACCTCGAAGACGCGCTACCTGAACACGGCGGTCTCGCTGGCATTGGCGGCAGCATCAACCCGGACGGATGAAGATTCGCCGGGGGCCTCTTCTCCGGGCGCGCGTGGCGCGGGAGGGCTGAACGGATTCAAGCTGGTCGGCATGACACTCGGGGTTCTGGTGAAGTCGCGCGCTTTCGGTTACACGATGGGAGCGTATGGAGCTGCGAATTCCGTTTACTCAAACTTCATCGCACGGGGACAAGATGTAGTGTTTCCCAAGAATACGGCGATGGAGGTCGCACTGGCGGCCAGGCGTGAGGCCGGCAATCCGCCAGACGGAAGTGATCACGCACCAGTCGCACACTGACGGGGGCGAATCCAAGTTGCAAGCAGAACCCAGAAATTCTTCTAAAGGTTGTTTTAGAAATTTGGCGTTAGCATCAAAACGCGTCAATCCCTGTCACGCTCTGTCCGATGATTAACGAGTGGATGTCGTGGGTTCCCTCGTAAGTCTTCACCGATTCGAGATTCATCAGGTGACGCATGATCGGGTAATCATCGGCGACGCCGTTTGCGCCAAGGATGTCACGCGACAAGCGCGCACATTCGAGCGCCATCCACACGTTGTTGCGCTTCGCCATTGAGATGTGCTGGTGCTGCACTTTGCCCGAATCTTTCAGCCGGCCGACCTGCAACGCGAGAAGCTGTGCCTTGGTGATTTCGCTGATCATCCAGGTGAGCTTGTCCTGCACGAGCTGGCGCGAGGCGATGGGTAGATCGTGGAACTGTTTGCGAAGTATGGAATACTGCAGGGCACAGTCGTAGCAGGCCATCGCCGCGCCGATGGCTCCCCAGGAAATGCCGTACCGTGCCTGGTTCAGGCACATCAGCGGAGACTTGAGCCCACCCGATTTCGGAAGCAGGTTGCTCTCCGGGATGCGAACGTCCTGCATCGACAAGCCTGAGGTTACCGAGGCGCGCAAGGACCACTTGCCGTGGATGTCGTAGGCCTTGAAGCCGGGACGATTGGTTTCAACGAGGAACCCGCGGACTTTGTCACCTTCGTCTTCAACCTTGGCCCACACGACGGCCACATCGGCGATGGAGCCCGAGGTGATCCACATCTTCTCACCGTTAAGCACGTACTCATTGCCCGATTTCTTCGCGCGTGTCCGCATCCCCCCCGGATTTGAGCCGAAATCGGGCTCGGTGAGTCCAAAGCATCCAAGCTTTTCGCCGCTCTGCAGAGCGGGCAGCCAGGTATTTTTCTGCTCATCAGAGCCGAAGGTATAGATGGGATACATGACAAGCGCGGATTGCACGCTCACGAAACTACGCACGCCCGAATCGCCGCGTTCCAGCTCTTGCGTGACGAGGCCGTACTCCACGTTCGACATGCCGGCGCAGCCGTAGCCCTGCAGGCTGGCACCGAAGAACCCCAGATCAGCCATAGGCTTCACAAGTTCGCGGGGGAAGCGACCGGCGCGGTTGCATTCCTCGATGATGGGGATCAGATTTTCTTCAATAAATTTGCGGGCAGTGTCGCGGACAAGCCGCTCGTCGTCGGAGAGCAGGGAGTCGTACTCGATGAAGTCGACACCGCGAAACTTGATGGCAGGCATGCTGGTCCTCGCTCAGATGTGGGGAAAACCCCGATGGCAAACTCTTTAGGTTACCAGAGGGCGGAAAGATCAGGAAACGACACAGGCGTTTTGAGCCTCAGGAAAGAAAAGACCGTGAGGTGATGGCGCAACGAGCGGCCGCAGCCGGCAGGGGCAGGCCTGCCTTATGCTGCACCTTCATGCTGCGTTGGTTCCGTTGTCAACTCCGTCTTCCGGGCCGAGCAAACTGAGTCTCATCTTCACGCTGGTGCCCTGATCGCTAGAGGCGATATCGAGTCGTCCGCCGAGTTGGCGGACACGCTCTTCCATGCCGCGCAGGCCGACGCCGGGCAGCGAGGCGAGATTGGCAAGCTTCTCTTTCGGAATGCCGCGCCCGCGGTCGGCGATCTCTACGATCAATCCCTCCGCGTCACGCAAGATTCGAATGACGCAGGAATCACTGCCGGAATGGTGGTGCACATTGCTCAGGCATTCCTGCACGACGCGAAAGACAGAGATTTCTACATCTTGCGGAAGGCGTTCAAAATCGTCGGGAATTTCAAGCGTCGTGTCGATGTGGCTGCGTTTGGAGAAGCCGTTGATATACCAGCGCAGTGCGGACGGAAGCCCGACTTCGTCGAGGAGCGGGGGATGAAGCAGGTGAGAGATGGTGCGGATCTCGCTGCTGATTTCGTTGACGATGGATTTATTTTCGGTGACGATCGACGCGCGCTCGGGGCTCAGCCGGTGGTTCTCCAACTCCACTTGGCCGATGTTCATGGCGAGCGCTGCGAGAAGCTGGCCGATGCTGTCATGCAGTTCCCGTGCAAGACGGCGCCGCTCCTCGTCACGAATAAGCTGAAGGCGTAACACCAGCTTGGCGAGTTGCTTCTGGGGAGTCAGATCGGTAACCAGAGCACCGATCGTGACCGGATCCTGCGACAGCATCTGGAAGGAGAGTTTCACTGCCACGGGCGCGGAACCGTTGTGTTTGAGAAGAACTTCCAGCTGGGTCGGCGAGTGCTGAACCTCGGCTAGTATTTTGCGCAAGCGGCGCACGTCGGCTTCTTCGACGATCGCTTCGAGGCGGATGCCTACAAGGGCTTCGCGTTGGGCTCCAAGCAATTTTGCGAGATGGTCGTTGCAGTAAATGAGATTCCCGTCACCGTTCAGGACAGCCGCCCCTTCCCGCATGGTTTCCACGAGCAGACTGTAAGGCAGATCGGCATTCTCCAGCGCGTATACGCGGTGCCCGCTATCGCCGCTGACGACGAATGCGTCCACGCCGCCTCTGCGGATGGCTTCGAGCGTGTCTTCGGCTTGATCAAAAGATCCGGAGCCTGGTCCGTTCCGTTTTTTTCGCACTTGGCTGTACCTTTAGCAACCCCCAAGGAGTACCGCTTACAGGGGACGCAGTTGCAGGCCAACGAGGGCCCGTTCGACGTCGCGCAAGTCGCCGACTACCTTCCGAATGGGGAAGGGAAGTTTGCGTACTAACGTCGGGATGGCGACGATCTGGTCGCCAGCCGCAAGTTGGGGATGCTTCACCAGATCGACGATTTCGATGGTGTAGCGTCCGGGCAAATAATCTTCACAAATCTTCTTCAAGTTGGCGAAGGCGGCCACGGAGCGCGGCGACTGTCCTGCGACGTAGAGGCGAAGTTCCCAAACGTCTGGGTTTGGAACTTTGCTGCTCTTAAGCAATTGCTCCAAACCCCGAGGTTTGGACGGTTTCAGCACTTTCTTCTTTCTCATTGACGCGTCCCTGCGATCTTGCGAGATCGACTACGACCATTTTCAGTGTCGTCGGATCGGCGGCTTAAAGCCATGGCCGCCCGTTCGGCTTGAACGGCTTTTATCCGGTCACCGGCCTGGCCGGAGAGAATCTCATATTCTGCCAGATCGGCTTCGAATTCCTTGCGCAAGGCCAGAATGCGAGCTTCAAACGCCTCGCGCTTGCGCTCCTGTTCACGCGCTTTGCGTTGGGTCTCTTGTTGCTCATTCAAGACGGCAAAACGCTCCCGTTCCTCCTGCGAGAGTCGCATGGAGCCAGTCAGAACTCCGTCGGGTCCTACATAAACGTCGAGAAGGCTGATTCCCTGATCGCTGATGAGGTATTCCCGAAGCTGGTTCGAGTGAGCAGTGCCGCGCGACTTCAGCACGTACATGGAGCGATTACGTTCCCCGCCCAGTTCCACGTCGCGCAGAAGAAGCCAAGTGTCGACGAGTGATGAAATCTCGATCTTGGTTTTCTCAAGCGTCTCTCCACCACTTGTGAGGTTCGTGAGAATTGCCGTGATTCCAGCCACTTTCAGGAAGTCGATGAGGCGCACGAGCATGATGTTGGCATCACGTTCGCTCCCGGCCTGGAGCAGGCTTCCGACCGGATCGAACACGCAAATGCCTGGCTTGAATAGGTTGACAAGCTTGTGGATCGTAAGCAGGTGCATTTCCAAGCCATAAAAAGATGCCCGGCTGGAATGGAACTGCAGCAACCCTTGCTTGAACCACTTCTCCAGATCGATTCCAATCGACCGCATGTTGCGGATAATCTGGGTGGGAGATTCTTCGAAAGAGAAGTAAAGGCAGCGCTCGCCCCGCTGACAACCGGCATTCACCACGTGAGCCGCGACGCTGCTTTTGCCGGTCCCGGCGGTGCCTGAAATCAGAACCGTACTGCCCCGGTAGAAGCCTTCTCCGCCAAGCATGGTGTCCAACCTCTGCACGCCACTCGAAATTCGTTCATTGCTGACGCGGTGGTTCAGCCCCAAGGATGTAATGGGAAGGACGCTGAAGCCCTCTTCGTCTATAAGGAATGGGTATTCGTTCGTGCCATGTGTCGTTCCACGGTACTTCACAACTCGTAAGCGCCGCGTAGAGACCTGGTCGGTGATCCGGTGGTCGAGCAGAATCACGCAATCAGAGACATACTCTTCGAGACCACGACGAGTAAGCGTCCCGTCACCCCGTTCGCCGGTGATGATTGCAGTTACGCCTTTGTCTTTAAGCCAGCGAAAAAGCCTGCGGAGTTCGGCGCGGAGGATGCCTTCATTGCCGAGACCTGAGAAGAGAGCTTCGATGGTGTCAAGGACCACCCGCTTGGCGCCAATCGAATCGATAGCGGCGCCAATACGAATAAACAACGCTTCCAGGTCGTAGTCACCGGTCTCCTCAATCTCGGAACGCTCGACGCGCACGAAGTCGAGAGCAAGTTGCTTGTCTTTCACGAGGCGGTCGAGGTCGAAGCCCAATGAACGAACGTTTTGTGTCAACTCCTGCGGGCTTTCTTCAAAAGCAATGAAGACGCCGGGTTCATCGAATTCGGTGACGCCGCGCACAAGAAATTCCATGGCCAACAGCGTCTTGCCACAGCCGGCACTTCCGCAAATCAGCGTCGGCCGTCCCTTCGGAAGGCCGCCTTGGGTGATCTCGTCGAGACCTGCGATGCCGGTGGGTGCTTTCGGCAAGCTGCGCCGAGAGGAGCTCGGGAACGTTGCTACCTTGACCATCGGTTCTCTTTCGGGTGGAATCGGGAGCCCCGGGCTCCACGTTTGACGCAACACATTTAATTCTCAACGTTCTCAGGCTTTGCTGGAATCACCAGCGACGAGATCAAATCAAGCATGAACTGCAGTTCGACAATTTTGAATACAGGATTTCACGTACTTCTTTTGCGAGGACGATCGTCCGCCTTGAGCCGCATGCTTCCGCCACCTGAGGTGCTCGGTCACACTTCCGGCCCAAAAGGAGTTCGACAAAACTTAGTTTGGCAAGTCGAGGAAACTGTCCCGCTCTCCATTCATGTAAAATCGGGGTGGAGAGTACGAGCGCCGATCGTGCGCGCTCATATGCCGGTGAACCCGGCTTCTGAAATACTCCCACCAACACCAGGTAGAACCACAGCCCTTGGGCTGGAGGCACATTCCTGTCAGGAGAAAAGTGATGGCGAAGATCGCAAAAACAGCCGACCGAAAGAAGGTCATGGATACCACCAAGTCCACCGCCTGCCCTAAATGCGGGAAGGACACTCGCATCGTGAAGCGGACGAAAGACCGTGAGCGGGGCGTTCCGGGCGGGATCTACATTTCGTGTTCGGCTTGCGAATTTTACGAGAAGTTGTGAAAAGGTAGCTCCGAGCTGCTAGCTTTAGGTAAGACAAAGGCGCGACTTCGGTCGCGCCTTTTGCTTTGAGGTATCGCCTTTCTAAGCGAAAGAAACTGCTGGAAGGTGAAGCCAGGTGCCTGCGAGTCGGGGCTGTGACTGGCCGGGTGGCGCTCATTTCTGGGGATCTGGTTGGTGAAGAAGTTTGCGGCGGACATCGGGCCAGAATTCTTTGGCGATGTTGAAGAAGGCATCGAGAGCGATTTGCTGTCCCCACTTGTTAGCCGTGTTCCCGAAGGAACGATCGGCGGCAGGGTAGTAGAGGTTCGAGATGCCGGCGGCGATCGCGTTTCCTGCAATCTCAGACGCATTGAACTGGTTACGCCCGTTGTCGCCGCGAGTCACCACTTCGCGGCTGAGGGCATAGCCGGTGCGCTTCCAAAATCCTCCCGAGCCTTTCACAAAGTAGCGAGGGTCCTGGTGCAGGGCGATGGGCAAAACTGCCTCGGTCATCATGTTCCCGATGCTTTGATCCGCGAACGCGCCAGCGTAGTACTTGCCAAAGCCGGCGGCGCCCTGTCCGAAAGACGGGTATTGGCGCTGTGCCATGGCAATGCCAGCAAACACTCCCGCCACCAGGAAGGCCGAGGGGTCGAAGGAATCGCTTACGGCTACACCAAACTTCTGTTTTGGGGTGAGAGGATGAAACACGTCGGTGGCTTCATCGGCGCGGTAGTTGGGGATAATCCAAAGAATGTGGTTTTGTCCCCAACCCTTTTTGGGTGCATCTGGAACCGCGCTTGCCGCTTGAGGCTGCGGAGTATCGGGAGGTGCGATTTGTTGAGCTGCGCAAACTGGTCCCACGGCTAGTGAGAAGAGAGTGAATAGGGACAGAGTGAGGGAGCGGTTCACACACATCACGGGGTGGATGCCCCATTCAGCGGGCGGGTTGCACAAAAGTGCGAACAGAGAAACTCCAGGATCATCTCCGGAGGCGCAAGTTTCAAACGCGTATAAAGCGATTTGCGAAAAGCACTAGGCCCTTTGCCACAGTCCCCGGTTCGTGAGGGATGCAATTGAGATCAAGCGAGGCCGCGATGGCATTCGTCTATGCGGGGACCTTGCCTCTCATTTGTTGCAGGATGGAGCGTGCTGCAGCTGCAGGGTCGGGAGCCTCCGTGATTGGACGTCCCACGACGATGTAGGTGGCACCGGCAGCGATCGCGTCGCCGGGAGTCACGACCCGGGCCTGATCTGCGTGAGCTTCACCTGCCGGGCGCACTCCGGGGGTGACGATGGTGAAGTGTTTGCCTAGTTGGTGGCGAAGCTCGCCGGCTTCGCGGGCGCTGGCGACGACTCCGTGGCATCCGCTCATCACCGCCAAATTCGCAAGCAGAACGACCTGGTCTTCGACCTGGCCAGCTACGCCCGTCATCTCGAGATCATGATCGTCCATACTGGTGAGTACGGTAACGGCGAGCACCATGGTATGAGGGTCGGTCGATTCAGCAGCCTGCACAGCGGCACGCAGCATCTTGCCGCCGCCCGCGGCGTGGACCGTCAGCATCTTCGCGCCAAGCTTGGCGGCTTCCTTGACCGCGCCCGCGACGGTGTTGGGGATGTCGTGGTATTTGAGATCGAGGAATACGTCTCGCTTAGAGGCGACCAGATCGCGAACGATCTGGGGACCCTCGGCGGTATAGAGTTGCATTCCGACCTTGAAGAGGTGGGCGGCATCGCCCACGGCCGCTACGATCTTCTGAGCAGCGGCCGCAGACGAAACGTCGAGCGCGACGATGAGTCGCTCACGAGATTCCGGCATACCCGGAGTTTACTGCGATTACGGGAGTTGTGCTATGGAATGGAGAGAGGCGACGGTCTGGGTCTTCACGACGTCCAGACGTACCTTCTGCAGACCGCGGTCCTGGAAGCCAATCTCCTGGGCGGCGGCGTAGGAAAGGTCGATGATGCGGCCGTCAACCACCGGGCCGCGGTCATTGATCCGCACGATCACGGACTTGCGGTTCCGCAGGTTCGTGACCTTAACGTAGGTACCGAGCGGGAGAGTCGGATGCGCTGCGGTCATATCCCACATGTCAAAGGCCTGGCCGCTGGCGGTCTCCTTCCCGTCGAATTCTTCTCCGTACCAGGAGGCTGTGCCAATCTGATACGGCTGTTTTTTACTGGGATGCGCCTCTTTGGAGGCTGTCGGGTTTTCGGCTGGGCTACTTCGCTGAAGCGCCCCCGAGATGTTCGGCCCCTGAGCCGCTCCCAGGCTGGCGACGCACAAAAACAGCGCCAAGCCTCGAGCTGTAATACTTCGCATTCAGTTCACCTCGCATACTCAAGTTCGTTTCCAAGCCCTACGTAGTGGCGATTGCAAGATGCTACCGACGCGCCGAAGGAAGTGTCAATCGTGAAATTCAGGATACGAGATTACCAGCTAGTAATCGATCGTAAACGTAACCCATTGGAATATTGAGTAACTGTGGAAGAATCCGCGATATATCAGCCACTTAGATCATTACCTATTAGTAACTAAACGGAACGCCTGAGTACCGGTAAATTTTGCAAGTCTTTTAGAATGAGAGAAGTGAGGGCGCATTCAATGTAAGTTGTTTATAATCATATGCTTTTCTGGATTATGGGAGCCGATCTACAGCAAAAAACTTTGCGAATTGAAAAAGGAAAGTCCTTGGGGCGATGCGTTGGGATAAAGTGCAAGCTATGCCGGAGACTCCCCCCGTCGTCCTGACAATCGCGGGTTTTGATCCATCTTCCGGGGCCGGCGTCACCGCTGACATAAAGACGATAGCCGCGCATGGGTGCTACGGGATAGCTTGCATTACGGCATTAACGGTACAGTCGACTCGAGGCGTCCGCAGGGTTGAAGCGTGCAGCCCCAAGACCGTGGGCGAGAGTCTGCAGGAACTAGCGCAAGACCTTGAAATTGCGGCAGTTCACCTTGGGATGCTGGGATCGGGTGAGGTGGCCAAGGCGGTCTCAGAGTTCCTGGCGACCAGCAATATTCGGCGCAAGGTGCTGGATCCGATCTTGCGCTCGTCCTCGGGGGCTCCACTTCTGGACGGCGACGGCGAGCAAATCCTGAAGGATGAGCTGTTACCGAGAGCTTCGGTGATTACACCGAACATCGAGGAGGCGTCTGTCCTGACAGGCTTACCGGTCACCAACTTGAGCGAAATGAAGCGTGCCGCGGAAAGGCTCCACGAGATGGGAGCGCCAGCCGTGGTCATCACCGGCGGCCATCTGGAAAAAGCCACCGACTTGCTAAGCTTTCGAACCCCGAGGGGAGTTGAGCAAGAGGTGTTCACGAGTGAAAGATATCGGTCAAACTCGACTCATGGAACCGGTTGTGCCTTCTCCACGGCCATGGCGTGTCACCTGGCATTGGACCGGGGACTGCCTGAGGCGGTTCTCTTGTCGAAGGCTTACATCTCCGCAGCTATTGCGAAGGCTCATCCATTGGGAAAGGGAGTGGGGCCGCCGAATCACCTTTACCGCATGCAGCAGCAGAAAAGAGGGTCATCGCTCCCAGCCGAGAGAGAGGCAGTCCACTGAGAACGGATTGGATGCCTGGGATGGAGGGTCAGTTCTGGCGAGTTGACTTCTTGAGCAGGATGGCAGCCGCAAAGCAGGCGAGTGCTCCGAGCAGCCATTCGATCCGCCACAATTGCAGAGCTTGCCAGTCCAAAGTGGTCTGAACGGCGAATACTAAGCCCACCGCGATGGCGGCTACCACGCAGAACACTCCCATCAGGAAGGCGACCAGCGATCCGGGGGAGAGACCAAGCTCCCGGCGCATCTGCATGCTGAACCGCTCGATATTTTGAAACTGCAGATGGCGAAGGGCAGACTTCGTCTGTTCCACCAAGGCGGCCCACGAGAAGGCGCCTTCCGCGGCGCGGGAATGGCCACAGAGATGGCAGAACCGCGAGCCGGCAATATACTCGGTCTCGCAGCGGTCACAGACCTCGATCATGGCAGGAGGAACGCTGGGAGACAGCGTCACGGGTTCGGCGACTGGGGGGCGCCAAAAGTCCTGCTGGGTACTAGGAACTACATCGGCCATACAAACGAGGCCTCCGATTTCAACCTAGGCAAGCTGACGGCCAAATCATTAAATTCGATAAGTCTCTGATTAAAAGATAGTTAATCTTTTTCACGTGTTTCAGCTTCAAGCTTCTTCTAGCAAGAATTACTTCTTTTGAGACGAAGGTGCACGACCGTACCGAACAAAGTATAGGCGGGCCGACGCCGAAGCACAGTTGCTCACGTAGATGCGGGGCATCAGATAGACTGGGAAGCCGGAGTTGAAAGTGACGAGGTTGGTTAGAAGCTTCAGGCTGCACAGCTGCTGGATGGGTCTCGCGCTCCTCCTCTGCGTCTGCATCGGGCTGGCAATGCCGTTCGCTGCCGGTCAAAGCACGATTCGGAAGAACTCAACGGACACTGGACCTTCGAATCTAACGCCTCCAGCCAGCTTGACGGCTCCCGATTTCGCGCAGATACGACCATTGGACCAGCTCAACGGGGCCGCTTTTGAGCATTTCTATAATCTGGATTACGAACGGTCGATTCAAGCTTTCCAAAAGGTCCTCGAGCACCACCCCGACGACGCTTTCGCGGTCAATCATCTGCTCACGGCGATTCTCTATCGCGAGATGTATCGGATGGGTCTGCTGGATCCCGGCGATTACGCAGACGACAGTTTTCTCGACACCCCACATCGGCCACCCGATCCTAAAGCGGTCGCCCAAATTAAGGCGCTCATTGAAAAGGCGCAGGATCTGGAGGAAGCTCGCCTCAAAGCAAACCCGAACGATGTGGATGCTCTTTATGCACGCGGTATTACGCGGGCCCAGTTTGCGACCTATACCGGGCTGGTTGAGCGAGCCTGGATCTCTGCGCTGCGGAATGCCGTTGGCGCTCGCAAGGACCACGAGAGGGTTCTCGAACTAGATCCCAACTATGTCGACGCGAAGCTGGTGGTTGGGGTGCACAACTACGTTTTGGGAAGTTTGCCCGCTGCCCTGAAAGTAGCGACCTCACTGGTTGGTCTGAGTGGTAGCCGGGAGAAGGGGTATCAGTACTTGCAGGAAGTCGCTCGAAGCCGCGGCGAGAACAGCACCGACGCCAAGATTGCACTGGTTTTGTTCTTGCGCCGGGACGACCGGTACCAGGAGGCGCTCGACACGCTTCGTGGCTTGACGCCGGAGTATCCGCAGAATGTGATTCTCGCGCTGGAAGAAGGCGGTCTGTTGCGATCGCTGCATCGGGATGCCGAAGCCGAAGCCGTATACCGGAAGATCTGGCAAAGCGGGAAAGCTGGAGACTTCGGATCGAGCCACTATGAGTTTGCAGCGCTATACCTCGGCGATCTGCTGCGGTCACAGAAGGATTACACTGGCGCGGCGGCCGCCTACGAGTTAGTCGCCGAGATTCCGAAGCCCGATTCAGAAGTGTTGCAGAAGGCAAATCTGGGAGCAGGCGAGATGTACGACCTCGAACGGAAACGCGATCTCGCGGTGAAGAAGTACGACGCCGTCATTGCGACGAACAGTTCGAGTCGTCCGGCCGACACAGCGCGGAAGCGCTTGAAAGAGCCCTATCGCGTCGACTGACCGGGCTTAGCCGATCGGGACGCCGGACGGGGACCGAAGTCTGAGGAAGGGAACTTCTCTGTCCCGGCTGACGTATTCTTCTGGTGTGGGAGGGTGTTATGTATTGCAACTACTGCGGCAAGGTCATCCAGGATGACGCCAACCACTGTGCCTACTGCGGTACAAGGGTAGGAACCGTTCTCGCTCGCAAGCGGCTGGTGCGCCCCCGGAATCGCAAGATTGCCGGCGTATGCGCCGGCTTAGCCGAGTATTTCGATCTTGACGTGATTCTGGTTCGGGTTCTGTGGATCATTTGCACGATCTTTAGCGGCGTCGTGCCGGGCGTCCTTGCCTATGTGATTGCGTGGATCGTGATGCCGGAGGAACCCGCGATTCTGCCCGCACCGCAGGGTACAGTGGTTCCGAATTCGTAGCTCCTTGCGCAGCCCTGTGTGATCCCGGTCACTCGGGCAGGGCCGCGACTTTGCTAGACTCCATGGCGACATGCTCGATTCTTTCTTAGTTCCCGCTGGCACTACGGTGCGGGCCAAAGGCGAGGGGAGTGCGCTCGACACCGGTGGAGCGCAACATCGAGCTTTTCTGCTGACGCTTTCCATCACCGACATCGTTGAGCAGGAAGCGCTGGAAATCAGCATCTTTGGGTCCGCCGATGGCTCGGCCTGGGATCCAAAGCCGATCGCGGCGTTTCCGCAAAAGTTCTACCGTGGAGACTATCCCTTCTTGCTCGAGCTTGCAGAGAAGCCATCGATACGTTTTCTGCGTGCGCACTGGGAACCTTCACGCTGGGGACGGGGGCCCGAACAACCGATGTTCACGTTTTCCGTTTCGATCCGCGAAGTCCCGCCAGAAGTGCTTTCCGAAGCCCGCCGGGAAGCCAGCGCGCGAGTCTAACGTCGGCAGCAGCGATCGGAACCGCAGGTTGACCGTCGAGCAGCGCCGCATCCAGCCAATAGTGAGCCATCCGATATATTGATGGAACGATGAAATCAGGCTCAGAAGTCCAGATTCGCCCCGCGAAGAATTTCGGCGGGTCCTTTCGCTTGCCGGGCGACAAGTCGATCTCGCATCGTTACGCCATGTTAGCCGCGCTCGCTGAAGGCAAATCGCGTTTGGAGAACTTCTCGACCGGGGCCGACTGCGCCAGCACGCTCGGCTGCTTGCGGGGTTTGGGGGTAACTTGGGAAAAGCAGGCTGGGAACGGCCACACGATCGAAGTTACCGGTGCCGCGGGCCAGTTGCGGCTGCCGAGCGCGCCACTTGATTGCGGCAATTCTGGGTCAACGATGCGGATGCTCAGTGGAATTCTGGCGGCGCAGAATTTTGAGACCGAGCTCTTTGGAGACGAATCGTTGTCGCGTCGACCCATGGCACGGATCATCAAGCCGTTGACAGAAATGGGTGGACGGATCGTGGCTGGGCCGCAAGAACGGCCTCCGCTAAGAATCTCAGCGGCACAGCTTCACGGCATCGACTACAAGATGCCCGTTGCCAGTGCGCAGGTGAAGTCCTGCATCCTTTTCGCCGGATTACTCGCAGACGGTGAGACGCGTGTGGAAGAACCGCTGCGTACTCGTGATCACGGTGAAGTTGCCCTAAAGGCCTTTGGAGCAGAACTCTGGCGGGAAGGGAATACGACGCGGATTCGCGGCGGCCAGAGACTGCACGCCATTGACGCGCGCGTTCCAGGAGACCTGTCGAGCGCCTCCTTCTTTTTTTGTGCGGCAGCTTTGTTTCCGCGCTCTCAACTGGTGATCGACAGTCTGCTCATGAATCCGACGCGAGCGCGGCTGCTCGATATTCTGATCGGGCTAGGCGTACGAATTACGATTACCCAGCTGGAAGAACAACACGGGGAACTGGTGGGGACGGTTCAAGTCGAAGGCGATCGCTTGACCTCGACAAAAATCTCAGGCGCCGATAGTGCGGCCTTGATCGATGAAATTCCCGCGCTGGCGGCTATCGCTCCGTATACCGAGGGTGGCATTGAGATCCGGGATGCGCGCGAATTGCGCGTCAAAGAATCGGATCGCATTCAGGCTGTCGCCCAGAATCTTCGCGCCATGGGGGCGGAAGTTCGCGAGCACGAGGACGGCTTAAGTATTCCCGGCCAGCAGAAACTCCACGGTGCAGAGATCGATTCGCTGGGCGACCACCGGATTGCCATGGCCTTCGCCGTAGCTGCGCTCAGGGCCGATGGGCCGAGCCTGATCAAAGGCGCGGATGCAGCTGTGATCTCCTATCCAGCATTCTTTCAGACGGTCGAAAGCCTGGTCCAACGCTAGCCGACGTTCGCATTCGCGGGATGCCGATTACCTCGGTGACCTACCGCGAGGTCGCGACCCTGAGCAAGAATTGTGGGGCGTGCGACTCCGATCTCATCCTCGCGAGACTGTTATGACCCTGCTCCTTCTCGCGGGCTTGGCTAGCGGCCAATCGGCAGGCAAGTATCATTCCGGAAAACTGCTCCAGATGGAATCAGTGCAGTGCGTGGTGGAATCCACAGACTCGGCGCGTCCCGCAGATCCCAAGTCTTGCCAGGAGTACGTGCTCGCAGGCGAAAACGTGCTCTTTCATTTGCACCCACAAAAGGACGAAACCGTGCTTCTTCCTGTGGGACACACGCTGGAGTACCGCATCAGAGAGGGTCACTTTTACCTGAGACTGAACGGGCATGATCGTGAATTAACCGTGGTGGCAATGGAGCCGATCGAGGCCCGGCAGCCTGCGGTGCATTCCGCCGAGAAGATCAATCACCTGCAGTAGTGGAAGCGACGTCGGCCGGGCAAGCTCCTCCGAAAATCTTGGATATTTTGAAGCTTTCCGCACTAAAGATTGGCCGGTTTTCGGCCGTTCCGACCGCAGTCTGTGGTAGAGTTTCTGCCTGCGTTCACGCCCTGTGTGGGGTTCCAGGGCCGGGCGCCACCCCTCGTCCGAAATTCTTGGAGGCTTATCCAAAATGGCTACCGTTCTCGATGTGGTGAGGGACCGTCGGGTGTATTCGATTGACGCCGACAAAACTGCGCTGGAAGCGGCTCGCTTCATGATGGAACACAATATCGGCGCGCTGCCGGTCCTACGCGAAGGCAAGCTGGTAGGCATCTTCTCCGAACGGGATGTGATGAATCGCGTGGTCGCGGCCGGCCGGACGCCAGGAACCACCCGAGTTGCCGAAGTGATGACTTCCAACCCTCGAACCGTCGATGGAGACGAAACCCTGGAAGATTGCCTCTTCCTCATGAAGGAATTCAATTTCCGGCACGTGCTGGTGATGAGCGACGGCGAACTGAAGGGGCTTGTATCGTTGCGTGACATTTTGATGAAGGTGACTGCGGCGCAGGCGCGCGTCGCCTGAGTCTCTTAAACAGGCGCCGGCATTATTCGGGACGGCGGCGCAGTTCCAGGTCTCCCTCGCCTTCCGGCAGCGAAAACGGGATTTCCACAATAAGTTGGTCGAGCGGCATCCGGAAGACGAGGCTCTCGGACGTCTTCCAAGATCCAATCCACTTGCTGCGGGTGCTGAACAGAATCCATCCCAAGGCTTCTGAACTGGCCGGAGTCAGTTGCGCCTGCGACAGGACCTGGCGGCTGAGAAAGTCCTGCAGATCGGCAACTTCTTTTTTGTAAGTCTGGAGAAAGCGCTCGCGTTCGTCTTTGGTCTCGGGGTGCTTCTTGATCTCCCGTTCCGTCTCAGATTCGACTTGCTCGACATCCTCCTGCGCACGGAGCGAAAGGCTGTCGGGATCGAGCGCGGCTTGCACAAGATTGTGGTGACTCACGAACTCGAGCGTGGTTTTGAACGGATCGACGGTGAGAGGCGCGCCCGCGAGATAGCGAACGCGCAGAAGAACGCTGAAGAAAGGCTCATGACGGTGATGGACCTTTTCTAGTTCATGGGAATCCACCCGCAGAACGATTTCATAATTCAGGGTCGTGATTGTGTAGAAATCGTGGCCATCTTCCGAGCGGTGAAAGGCGCATCCGGGCGTGCCCAGTGCCCAGCGCAAGGTGGGCGCGGTCTTGGGCCTGGCGGCAGCAAACGCTGGCCGAGCCGCCAAGCAAATCAGGGTGCCCAACGCTAGAGCCGCGACAACGTGTTGGTTCGGTCGCAAGCCGGCACCTGATTATTGGACTGCGAATTCCTGGGACGGCGCCGTCTTGTTTGACCCAAGGTATCCGGCGGTCACTGTGAAGTGATAAGTCCCTTTCGTGGTGCCCGGCGAGCCCCCACCGCCGCCGCCGCTGGGGCCAGAGCCGCTCACGCAGCCCGGCATCAGCAAGAGTGCAGTGAGCCCTGTCAAGGTGGCCAGCCCGAACCATCTGCGGCGTTTGCGGCCTGCGACAGGAACGAGCAAGGCGAGTCCAGCCACGGGCAGCCAAGTGGCTCCAATGCCCATCCCGACGCTCGAAGTCGGGGCCGTGGTCCCGATAGTGAGGGTTGCGGTGGCGGTTCCATTCGCGGACAGAGCGACCGTGATTGGATTGATGGTGCAGGTTGGCGGGTTCGAGTTCTTGGGCGTGACGGCGCAGCTCAGATTCACGTTGCCAGCGAAGCTATTTTTCGATGTCAACGTGACGGTTGACGTACCGGAGCTGCCTACGGTGATTGCACCGGGAGACAACGGGGAAACATCGACAGTGAAGCTGGCCGGCAGTGTAAGGGTTGAGGAGATGATGGTCACGAAGGCATCCTGCGCGCCGTTCAGGTTTGGTTGGAGAGCATTCGCGATTGGAAAGGGCGGTAAAGAGCCTTGCGGAGAAGCCGTGTCTCCCGTGACATAGATATTCAGGCTTGAGTCGATGGCGATGCCGGCGCTTTTCGTGTCTTCGGCTTGTGGCCCTCCCAGAAAAGTTGAAAAAACGAGTTGTCCAGCGCCGGTTTTTGAAGGATCGAGCTGGCTGACAAAGGCGTCGCCGCTTCCGCCATAAAGGTTTTGGGTTTCGGCCTTAAGGGGGAAATCCACCGACGAAGTCTGTCCGGTCAAATAGATGCGCCCTGCTGAATCAAGTGCCAGGCTTAATGCGGTTTCCGCGGTGCTCCCGCCGAGATAGGTAACGTACTCGGCGGTACTGCCGGTTGGGTCAAGCTCTGCGACCAGAACATTCGTTTGTGCCGACGCGTTCAGTTTTTGCTGGTAGGGATTTACAACCTGGAGGTCCGTGGAAGAAGTGAATCCCGCGATGTAGGCGTTGCCGGACGAATCAACGACGATGTTGTTTGCCGAATCGGATCCGCTCCCACCAAAGTAGGTGGAATAGATGTATTGCGACAAGTTGCTCTTGATGGCGGCGAAGAAGGCGTCGGGCTGGGCGTTCCCCTGCGACGGGTTGCACTTGCCATCGGTCCCACACTTAGTCTGGTATGGACTGGGGCCCTTAACGGGGAAGTCAGTTGAGCCTGTGATGCCTCCGACGTAGATGTTATTGGAGCCGTCGAGCGCAATCCCGGTTACGTTGTCGAGCCCTGATCCTCCCAGGTAATCGAGGAATTTGAATAATCCGATGGTCGGCGAGCCTGAAGTCCCATCGATTTTTGCAATGAAGCCGTCTGCATCTCCGCCGAACAGAGCCTGCAAGGGCTGCACTACCGGCAGGTTCGAGGAATTCGTCTGGCCGCCGACGTAAATATTCCCGCTCGCGTCGATTGCGATCCCGTTTCCGACATCGATATCGCTGCCACCGATAAACGTGGAGTAAGCCAGGTTTCCGGTTGGATCGAGCTTCACCGCAATCGCATCGTTTTTGCCGCCACCGTAGGCGCCCTGTGCGGGATTGGGGCAGTTATTCGCGGCAGGACATAGAGGAAAATCACTGGTGTTTGTGCCGCCAGCCACATAGGCATCGCCTGCGGAATCGATGGCTATTGCATTGCCGCTGGAAGTTGGTCCAACGCTGGTGTCACCGCCTTGCTGGTTCGCTCCTCCGAGGTACGTGGAGTAGACCAGAGCCGTGCCGTTTGGATTGAGTTTGGTCACGAACGCATCGATGCTGCCCTTGAGGGAAGTGGTCGTTGCACCGGGAAAATCTGACGAGGCCGTCTGGCCGGTCACATAGATGGCCTTCGCGGCATCCACGGCAATTGCGAAACCAAGGTCAGCCTGGCTGCCGCCCAGATAGGTCGAGTACAGGACCGTAGGGTCGATGACCAGGTCATGATTGGGGTCGTATTTTCCAAGCGCAAATCCGAATTCATTCCGTCCCCGCGCGACGAAGCGAGCGTCAACCGATCTTCTCTCTCCATGAATCACTTGGTAAGCAATCGGTTTATGCAGCGCAAGATGGCCGGCATCAGAAGTGAGAAGTAGAGTTCCTTCGTTGCTTTCGCGGATGTTGCGGGCTCCGCTCAACTGAAGCGCAACTTGCTGCGGGTTTGCGCCGGGCTTGACGATCACATCGAATTCGAAAGAGCGCTCGCTGCCGTAAAACGTCATGTCAATGCCGGGATAGAGTTCGTCGTACTTCACGCGCGCGTATTGAGGGACGTTGCGTACCCACAACCTAGGATCGTTGCCGATAAAGTAGTTTGAGATTCCCGCGACAGGGTCCGCGGCTGTCACAGCGCGGGGACGTGCGCCGACGATCCGCATGCGAACGACCGATTCCTTCGCGGAGCGGGCTCGCATCGGATCTTTCTGCCGGGTGTTGGACTGCTTTCGATTCACTTCGGGTACGCGCATTGCGAACACCGCTTCTTGGTCTGTCAGGAAGAGGTTGTAGCTTGAACTCCGGCTGAGGAATTTGACGCGCGCGTCCGTCTGGCCCCGGTTCGGCTCAAAGCGAAGGGAACTGCTCAAAGAGGTGACTTTGGGTGTGAGAGACTTGGCGGCGCTGGCCGAGCCATCCTTTGAGGAGGGGGATGTCGACTGCGCGAGACCGCAGGCCACACAGATAAGCGTCACAAGGGCCACAGAGATTGAGGGAAGAGAAGATGAGATACGAGCGGTCCGACGTGCGCGGCAGGGATTCTCACAGGGCGGAGCGAACAACATAGTCAGTCCTCCAGGGAACGCGGTGCAACGCAGGCGTGTGCAAAAAGCGTTCCCACTGATTGCAAATTCAAGAACCTCATTCCGTCTGGAGCACGCCGAGGATGAACCGAAACTCCTGAAAATACGTTCTTTGGCGGAGTATCGGGGCGCATTGATTCGATTGTCAATGACTAGTATTGCACTTTCGATACCAGATAGAAACCGGAACGGTGAGGAAAAAGAAAGGGCAAGAGCCGCGATGGAAGCTGGGCGCTAAGATGTTCGCCGGATGGCCGCAAACGCTTATACCCTGCATAGATAAATTCGATTGGACTCCGGCCTTTATTGACGACTAGAGTTCGCAGAATCCGACGAGATGTCGGCGGGCGCCGTGGCTCGTTTCGCGGCGCGGTCGATCAGTCAGGAGTTCTGGATGGTTGCGTCGCTGGGGCTGGTGAAAAACCGTCAGATGCCTGCTCTGTCGAAGTACGAATTGGACGGCGCCTACGACGAGATGTTCGCAGGCCCGGATGCGCCTCGCGCGCACTACCAGGCTCTTTACCGCACCTTGCTGGAATTGCCTCCCGCGGACCTGCGCGCCATCCAACAGGCAGCCGACCTGTCATTCCTTCACCAGGGAATTACTTTCACTGTTTATGGCAACGAAGAGGGGACCGAGCGCGTGTTCCCGAACGATTTGCTTCCGCGAATCATTCCGGCGCAGGAGTGGCGGCTGATCGAGCGGGGCCTCACGCAGCGGCTCACGGCGCTCAATCTGTTTCTGGAGGACATTTATCACCGCGGTCGAATTCTGGAAGACGGAGTCGTCCCGCGGGAACTGATTTATACATGCCGCCATTATCGGCGGGAGATGCGAGATATCGCAGTGCCCCGTGGCGTCTACGTCAGTGTCTGTGGCACGGACCTCATCCGTCTTCCTGATGGCAGCTTCGCTGTGCTCGAAGATAACCTGCGCGTGCCGAGCGGCGTGTCCTACATGCTGGCGAACCGGCAAGTCCTCAAACGGGTTTTCCCGCGCCTGTTTCGAGATTATGGTGTAAGCCCCATCGATCACTATGCGCAGTCGCTGTTGGCGACTCTTCGCTCTCTGGTGCCCGCGTATTCGACGTCGCATCGAGAGCCCACCGTTGTTCTGCTGACTCCCGGAGTATTTAATTCGGCTTATTTCGAACACACATTTCTGGCGCAGCAGATGGGCATCGAGCTGGTGGAGGGGCGTGACCTGCTGGTCCATGACAACGTGGTTTACATGCGAACCACGGCCGGCTTGCGCCGCGTCGACGTGATCTATCGCCGCGTCGATGATGACTTTCTGGATCCGCTTTGCTTCCGGCCCGAGTCAAACCTGGGTGTGCCGGGTCTATTCAATGCCTATCGGGCGGGGAACGTGACGCTCGCGAATGCAATCGGCACCGGTGTAGCCGATGACAAGGCGATCTATGCCTTCGTGCCGGCCATCATCCGTTACTACCTGGGCGAAGAGCCATTGATTGCGAATGTGCAGACCTACATGCTTTCGAATGAATTGCAGCGGCGCTATGTGCTGGAGCATTTGCACGAATTGGTAGTGAAGGCGGTGGGGGAGTCAGGCGGCTACAACATGCTGATCGGCCCACATAGCACAGCCAAGGAACGAGAAGAGTTCCGTCAAAGGATTCTGGCGTCGCCGCGAGACTACATCGCTCAGCCAACCCTGAGTCTTTCCAGGGCGCCATGCTTTCTGGAAGGCGAAGTGGAAGCGCGGCATGTCGATCTTCGTCCGTACATTTTGTACGGACAGGAGGTGACACTGGTGCCGGGAGGCCTGACCAGAGTAGCGCTCAAGCGAGGTTCCCTCGTGGTGAACTCGTCGCAGGGCGGGGGAAGCAAGGACACTTGGGTTTTGCGGGCATGAAGGAGCGCCAGGATACACCCATGCTATCGCGCGTTGCCGACAGCTTGTATTGGATGAGCCGGTATCTGGAGCGGGCGGAGCATACGGCGCGACTCTTGGATGTCGATCTCCAGTTACGGCTGGAAGGGTCCCACGATTCTGGCGTGGCGCGCTGGACGCGGCTTCTGCGCACACTTAACACGCCGCTACCGGCAAACGGCCAAATGGATCCGACGGCCCTGGCCCACGCGCTTACCTTCGACCGGTCGAATCCGTCTTCCATCGTTTCTTCCATTGCGGCGGCGCGTGAAAACCTGCGTCATGTACGCGAGCAGTGCAGCACGGTCATGTGGGAACAACTGAACCAGATGTACCTGCAAATAGTGGGGAGCCCGCAACAGGACGACTGGCTGCATCATTCGCATCATTTTTTCGGCGATGTACGCCGGGGCGCCAACCTCTTTCAAGGAGTTACGGACTCGAGCATGTCACATGGCGAGGGCTGGTTTTATATACAGCTAGGCAAGTACATCGAACGAACCGATTCGCTGAGTGCGCTGATCGGCACGCACTTCGATCAGCTTCCGCATGCGCTGGACCAACCCGTGGAAAGTGAACAGTATCTGGAGTGGGTGGGGCTGCTGCGCTGGTGCGCAGCTTTTGAGGCCTACTGCAAGACTTACACCGCGGAGTTGCGTCCCTTGCGGGTCGCCGAGTTTCTCGTGCTGGATGCGGAGTTCCCGCACTCGATTCGCTTTTCGATCGATAGGGTGCATTCCGCGCTGCAGGCGATCGGAGACCTGACCAAGCGTAAGGCGCTCGCTCCGACTCGGATCACGGGCCGTTTGCGCGCCATGTTGAACTACAGTCAGATCGAGGAAATCATGGCAGAAGGACCGGCGGCCTACATCGAGGGCGTGCGCAGGCAGATCAGCCAGGTCCACCATACGATTTACCAGATTTACTTTGATTACCCGGTTGAGACCGCGATGGCATCGTGAGGGGGCGTTCCATCACAAACGATCAGGAGAAGGCGGGAAGTCCGCAGATTTTCGCAGTACGCCATGTCACGACTTTTCGTTACGAGCCGGCGGTTCGCGAGAGTCTGATGGAGGTCCGAATGCAGCCGCGCAGCGAAGCGCAGCAGCGCTGCCTGAGTTTCCACCTCGAGGTCGATCCGACGGCCCAGATCTTGCACTACCGGGATTTCCTCGGAAACACCGTGCACCACTTTGACATTGCCGGCAGTCACAATGAAGTACGTTTGACGGCCCAGGCGATCGTTGAGTTGCAACCCGTGAGCGCTCCATCGGAAAGCGAGACGGGCGACTGGCAGGATCTCGATGCGATCATCGCGGGCGGCGATCACTGGGAGATGCTTTTGCCCAGCCGTTATGCCCGATTTACCCCCGAGCTCAACAAACTCGCCCACGATCTTCGTTTGGAACGGAAGGGGAACCCGCTCGAGCTTGTGCTGAGGGTCAACCAAGGGGTTTACGACGCCTTTGAATACGTTCCCAACAGCACGAAAGTCGATTCGCCGATCGACGACGCACTGCGAGCACGGCAAGGTGTTTGCCAGGATTTCGCGCATATCATGACCGCGCTTTTGCGGCAGATTCGGATTCCGACGCGCTACGTGAGCGGCTATCTGTACCACGGGCAGGAGGACCGCTCACCAGAGAGCGCATCGCATGCCTGGGTTGAAACACTCCTGCCCGGCCTGGGATGGATCGCATTCGATCCAACCAACAATCTTTTCGGCAGCGAGCGGCATCTTCGAGTCGCACTGGGTCGCGATTATGCGGATGTGCCACCCACGCGCGGCGTCTACAAAGGGGAAGCCGCCAGTGAATTGAGCGTCTCGGTCACCGTAGCTCCGTCCGACGCTCCTTTGCCGGAAGAGCTTTCTCCGGCGTTCGTGGTTCGCGCCCGGCCCGACCCGCGTGTTCTCGACTTCCGCCAGCAACAGGAACAGCAACAGCAGTAGAGAGCACCATGCATCCCGCCTCGATTTGCGCGTGGGACTGGCCGGATGCTGGCCGGGTTGAGCTGTTTTCGGTGTTAGACTCACACCTGTCCGGCGGTGCGTTATTAAAGATTGGCACACGGCGCCCCGACCACGACGGAGCCTGTGTGAGCAGAATGATCCGCATCGCCGCGCTATTCGTCTTTTTCCCGTTCTCCCTTCTGAGCTTCGCGGCCGGACAGCCGGGCTCCTTACGTATTTACTTCATCGATGTCGAAGGCGGCCAGGCAACCCTTTTCGTCAGCCCGGCTGGCCAGTCGCTTCTGATCGATGCGGGTTGGCCTGATTCGAATGCTCGCGACGCGGCCCGGATCGTTGGAGCGGCGAAGACCGCGGGGATTGCGCAGATCGATTACCTGCTGGTCACGCATTATCACGATGATCACGTGGGCGGCGTGCCCCAACTGGCCGAGCGCATGAAGATCGTCACGTTCGTGGACCACGGTCCCAACCGCGAGGACTCAGATGACACGCGCAAAAACTACGCAGCGTACAAACAGGTCGTGAAAAACGCCAAGCATCTAGTGGTTAAGCCTGGTGATCGGATTCCGATCGAAGGCATGGATGTGGAAGTCGTGAGTGCCGATGGATCTGTGATTCATACCGCGCTACCTGCAGGCGGCGAGCCGAATGCGGTCTGCAACTCCGAGCCTGCTCCGGCGGAAGACCCGACTGAGAATGCGCGTTCACTGGGAGTTCTCATCACGTACGGCAAGTTGCGCATTCTGGATCTAGGCGATTTAACGAAGAAAGGGGAGTTGGCCCTGGTGTGTCCGGTCAATTTGCTGGGACCTGTCGACTTGTTCGTTGTGAGCCATCATGGATGGTCACAGTCGAACTCCAAGGCGTTTGTGGACGCAATCCGGCCGAGAGTCGCGATCATGGACAACGGCGCCAAGAAGGGCGGAAGTCCGGACGTCTGGACCGTTCTCCGTGGCACCCCAGGTCTGGTTGATCTCTGGCAGTTGCATTACTCAATCGAAGGTGGAAGAGAGCACAACGTGGCCGCGGACTACATCGCCAATTCCGACGAAAAGTGTCAAGGGATAAGAATTGACGTGACAGCGAACGCGGACGGAGAGATCACCGTCACGAATCAGCGCAACGGTTTCAACAAGACTTACGGGAAATAGGAGTCCGGATGGGGGCAGCGTGGTCGTTGTTTTGATGGGAGTTGCAGGATCGGGAAAGACAACGATTGGGACGCGATTGGCGGCCGAGTTGGGCTGGCCATTCGCCGACGGCGATGATTATCACCCGGCAGCCAATGTTGAGAAGATGCGGAACGGGATTGCGCTCACCGATGAAGATCGCGCACCGTGGTTGGCCACGCTGCGCGGGCTTATCACGAATTGGATCAGTCAGGGAATGAATGCGATTCTCGCTTGTTCCGCTTTGCGCCAGGCCTATCGCGACGAGTTGAGAGTTTCCTCCCAAGTTCAGTTTGTTTTCTTGCATGCGAGCCGACACGTGTTGCAGGAGCGTCTGCACGCGCGGGCGGGTCATTACATGAAAGAAAACATGCTGAACAGCCAGTTGGCTACGCTGGAAGTACCACACGATGCGCTGGCGGTTGACGTGAGCGGATCGTTGGATGAGAGCGTGCGCGAGTTGCGCGCGCAACTCAACCTCACGCCATTTTCACCCGCGAGGTAGTTCGGAGAATTCGAGTCTGCGCGGTAGTTGAATGAGAACCCCGATCGTGCACCCAATCCAAGACGCGTCGAGCATGGAAGAAACGATTGTCAGCCGCCTGACGTGGCGGCTGGTGCCATTTCTCTTTCTTCTGTACATCGTCGCTTACCTCGACCGCATCAACGTGGGCTTCGCCGCTCTGCAAATGCAACAGCAACTGGGTCTCTCGGACGCGGTTTACGGATTAGGCGCGGGCATCTTCTTCGCCGGATATTTTTGTTTTCAGGTACCGAGCAATCTTGTGTTGCAGAGGGTCGGCGCACGCCGCTGGATCGCGGTTCTCATGATTGCCTGGGGAATCGTCTCGGCTTCCATGGCGCTGGCCCAGGGCAAGTGGAGCTTTTATGCATTGCGGTTCCTGCTCGGGTCGGCGGAGGCCGGATTCTTCCCGGGAGTGATTCTGTACCTCAGAACGTGGTTTCCAGCCGGAGCGCGGGCCAGAACGGTGGCGCGTTTTATGACGGCAGCGCCGCTGTCCGGAGTGGTGGGCGGCCCATTGTCGGGCGCGCTTTTGAACGTGCATCGTTCGGGCCTCGCCGGATGGCAATGCATGTTCCTCCTGGAGGGCGTGCCTGCGGTCTTGCTAGGCTTTGCCGCTTGGGCTTATTTGGTGGACCGGCCGGAGGACGCGACGTGGCTGTCTTCGGAAGAACGCAACTGGTTGCGCGGAACTTTGCAGGCCGAATCCGATAGCAGACCGGACGCCCATCGCGGTTCTCACCGGCCGATCGACCGGCTGGCGGCGTTTGTCATGCCGCAGATATGGATTCTGGCCATGATCTACTTTGGCCTGAATACGGTTTCCTATGGCATGAGCATGTGGCTGCCGAAGCTCATTCAAAGCCTGGCTGGGCTGAGCAACTTTCAGATCGGGGTTGCGTCTTCGATACCGTATATAGCGGCGGCCGTATCGATGGTGATTGTCGGACTTCGCTCGGATCGTACGGGGGAGCGACGGTGGCATACGGCCGTGCCGGCTTTCGTGGGCGCCGCCGCCATGGCTGGCGCTGCATTTGTCCATTCCGTTGTCCCGGCGATCATCCTGATCAGCTTCGCGGTCTTGGGCGTATTTTCGATGATGGGCCCTTTCTGGTCGATGCCGACTGCCATCCTCTCTTCGACTACTGCCGCGGCGGGAATCGCCTTTATCAACTCGGTAGGCAATCTGGGGGGATTTTTCGGGCCCTACATTATTGGTCGGTTGCGCAGTTCCACCGGGGAATTTCGCGGCGGACTGCTCACGGTCGCAGCAGCTCTAGGAGTGAGTGGCGCGCTCGCCCTCGCCATCCGGCTGCGCCGGTCTCCGGTTCTCGACTAACAGGCGGAAGGCAGGCTGGTGAGCGTGGATTTCAACCGGCGTCGAAACTGATCCTTCGTGGTTTGGACGGCTTTTGTTTAAAATAGAATACTTGGCCTCCATACTGGAGGAGCCCCGAACATTCCCGCTTTTTGGGACGACAAGGCAACTTTGGATCAGCCAGCCCCCAATTCCGGTTCCGCCCGGCAGCCTTCGCGCGTCTATTGGCGCGTAGAAGGCAGTTTGCTCGAATTGACCACGGTCCGCCCAATCGCTTTTTTTACGTGGAATGCGCAGACTTTTGTCTCGCGCATGATGCGGCGCGGCCTCGTCTTTCTGATGGCGGCGCTCCGTCCTGTCCTTTATGCCGCTCACCGCGTGTTCGCGACCCGGGTCGTTCACAGCGTACTTCGTGGAGTCAGCCGGGATCGGCTTGACCTGCTGGGAGAGGAGTATTTCCAGTACAAGCTAAAGCCTTACTTGAAGCCAGACGGCGTGGCTCGACTCAAGCGATTACAGGCGTCTGGCGCGGATATTGTCCTGGTAAGCCAAGGCCTCGACCATGTGATGCGGCCTCTCGCCCAATACCTCGGCGTGCGGTGGATTCTGGTGAATCGTCTGGAGTTTCGCGACCGGATCTCGACCGGGCGGCTTCTGGAACCGATCATTCGACCACGGGGACTTTTTGCGCGAGTGACCGGAGCAGGCCCGAACGGGGAACGCGAGGTCGGGAAACTCGTGCGTGAGCTTGGCTTGCAAAGCGAGGCTGATCTTACGGCAGGGGTCGTGGCTGCGGACCGCCACCAAGTCACTCCCGAACGTCCGATCGTTTACTTCGAAGGTGCTCCCAGTTTAGAACCACTGTCGGTGCGGCGTGCTCTGGGCGGTAAGCACGTCATGTTGATCGGCGTGACTGGCTTTATCGGCAAGGTCTGGTTGGTGAACACCCTGCTCGACTTGCCGGAGATCGCAAGGATCTACCTACTGATCCGGAAACAGAAATCGAATCCTGCCGAAAAGCGGTTCGAGAAGATGGTTGAGGATTCGCCGGTTTTTGATCCCCTTCACGACAAATACGGGCTGAATCTGGCGAATTTCCTGCGCGCCAAGGTGGAAATAGTTGAAGGTGACGTGACACAGGCAGGGCTGGGTCTGAGCCAGGAAGTGGGCGCGCGTCTCCGGCGAGACTTGCATGTCATCATCAACAGCTCGGGCTTGACTGATTTCAACCCCGACCTGCGAGATGCGCTGGCGACGAACGTCGATGCCGCGGTGAACGTTGCTGGCTTCGTACGCTCCTCGGATCATTGCGGTCTGGTACACCTTTCTACCTGCTATGTAGCCGGTGCCCGCGACGGGCGGGTGACGGAGAAACTCCGGCCCAACTACACCCCGCTCGGGCTCGTGGGCTTCGATGCGGAAAAAGAGTGGCGGTCGCTGCACCAGTTAGTGAAAGAAGCGGAACAGAAAGCGGAGGGTCCCGAGGTTACCGCGGAGTTGCGGCAGCAGGCAGTTGGCCGGGAACATGCCGCGCGCGATCTGCAAGGCCCGGCGCTCGAGAACCAGATTCGCAAGAATCGTATCCGCTGGCTGAAGACTTATCTCACAGATGCCGGGATGCAGCGTGCTAATCAACTGGGCTGGCCCAACACCTACACCCTGAGCAAGAGCCTCGCCGAATCTTTGCTGATCAAGCATGCGGATGATCTTCCGGTGGCGATCGTGCGGCCGGCGATTGTGGAGACTTCGATCCAGAAACCGTTCCTCGGCTGGAATGAGGGCATCAATACGTCCGCGTCGCTCTCGTATCTGCTAGGGACGAACTTTCGCCAGTTGCCGTCAAACGAGCGCAAGCGCCTGGATGTGATCCCAGTCGACTCGGTTTGCCAGGGAATGACGTTGATTGCGGCGGCGGTAGTGGAGCGTCGCCATGATCGTCTCTACCAGCTCGCCACATCGGTCTCGAATCCCTGTGACATGGGCCGGTCGATCGAGCTTACTTCGTTGGCGCACCGCCGCCACTATAGGGCTCAGGAAGGTCTTGAATCC